>Ga0136611_10000078_pt1 | contig 51860 bp, 53 predicted proteins | sample AntDrymUQ2232306_2_FD_106645 | JGI IMG/M metagenome (GOLD analysis project Ga0136611, IMG submission 106645) | Polar desert sand microbial communities from Dry Valleys, Antarctica - metaG UQ223 (23.06) | ecosystem: Environmental > Terrestrial > Soil > Desert | place: Antarctica: Dry Valley... | reverse complement strand
CCACCGAAGCCGCCGGTACGTGGAGGACGCGCTTCCATCGGACGGGCCTCATTCACGACGACGCTACGGCCGCCAAGGGGCTGGCCGTTCATGCCATTGATGGCCGCTTGCGCTTCCGCGTCGCTTGCCATTTCAACGAAACCGAAGCCTTTGGAGCGGCCGGTATCCCGTTCCATCATGACCTTGGCGCTGGTCACCGCACCGAATTGACCAAAAGACTGCTGCAGATCCTCGTCACGCACCGAATAAGGCAGGTTGCCGACGTATAGTTTGTTGCCCATGAAGGGACTCCTCTAAAACACAAAAACAAAAGCGATGGGGTCCCGAAAGTACAACAAATCTAAACGTACCGCTGTAGCGCACGAAACTGACCGATCACCTAACCTGTGCGAATTCAAAAATTCACACCCGCATATTATGCGCCAGTTCTCTTATTGACGTTGGCCATCGTTACCAACTGCAAATAACAGCGGCGCTCGGCGGCTTCGCTGTCCGGAACAAAAATGCATGGCTTGACCAACAAACGGCAAACTAATAGTTACAAAATTCCGGCCTGGTCAAAAGCGAACGGGCTTTCAGATTTAACTATTTCCGCAACTTTTCAGAAGAATTTACGGTGTCCGTCGCACCGGGCTCATCGCAGTCGTGGCGCCATTTGGCCAAGGCCGCGCGCATTGTCAGCACCTGGTTTTCGAACTTCGGGCAGGCCTCGCATACCAGCAGATGCAGTCTTAGCGCGATGCGATCGCGCAGGTAAAGCGACCGGTCTTCCCGGCTGACGATAAGCGAGGCAGCCTCGCGGCAAGTACGTCTGAACAAGTCGATTTTCCGTTTCCAAGTCAAGTTTTGGGTACTGCAAGCTCAAACGCCAGGCTTGCCGAACCAATGAATATTCAAGCATTCCTGCAAACGCAGGCGTGCACGGTGCAGCTGAACGTACAGGTTGGTCGATGTCATCGACAACTCCTTACAGATATCCTGCGACGACAGCTCCAGCCATTCGCGCATTAAGAACAGCCGGCCTAGGGCGGGCGGTAAACGTTCCATGCAGGCATCGAGCACTTGAAAAAATTGCAGCTGCTGCAAAGCCTGGTCCGGATCGCCCCAATCGTTGGGCGTTTCGGCGAAATGACCATCGGCCTTGAAATTCAACCGGTCGAGCGCGTCGCCCTCATCGCCCGACGCGTCGGCTTCCGCTCCGGCGGGCGCCACGAAGCGCGCGTTACCGCGAATTACATCGATCACCTTGTGCTTGAGGATGCCGACCAGCCAGGTTTTAAGCTGCGACCGGTTGCCAAAGCTCTGCGGCTTCGACAGCGCCGCCAGCAGGGTTTCCGACACCGCGTCTTCGGCCCAGACATCGTTGCGCAATTGCAGACGGGCAAAACGCATGAGGTAGGCGCGGTGTTCGACCAGCTGCTCTTCAAAAGTCGGCATGATGGGCAGTCTATCGCCTACCAGTTCACCTCGCGTTCGGGCGTGGCGCCGATACGGTGAATCGACAGGTCAGCGCCTTCGTACTCTTCCTCCTGGCTCAGGCGCAACCCCATCGCGGCTTTGAGCGTGCCGTAGATGACAAAACCGGCCATCAGCGCCCAGCCGACGCCCAGCGCGCTGCCGATCAACTGGGCACCCAGACTTACGCCGCCCAGCCCGCCCAGCGCCTTGGCGCCGAAAATCCCGGCCGCGATGCCGCCCCAAAGGCCGCACAGCCCGTGCAGCGGCCAGACGCCGAGCACGTCGTCGATCTTCCACTTGTTTTGCGTCAGCGTGAACATCAGCACAAACATCGCGCCGGCCACGGCGCCGACCGCCAGCGCACCGAGCGGATGCATGATGTCCGAGCCGGCGCAGACCGCGACCAGTCCGGCCAGCGGCCCGTTGTGAACGAAGCCCGGGTCGTTTTTGCCGAACACCAGCGCCGCCAGCGTGCCGCCCACCATCGCCATCAGCGAATTGACCGCGACCAGCCCGGAAATCTTGTCGAGCGTCTGCGCGCTCATGACATTGAAGCCGAACCAGCCCACCACCAGAATCCAGGCGCCCAGCGCCAGAAAGGGAATGTTCGACGGCGGATGCGCCGTGACAGCGCCATCCTTGCGGTAGCGATTGTTGCGCGCGCCGAGCAAAACGACCGCCGGCAAGGCCAGCCAGCCGCCCATGGCGTGGACAACGATCGAGCCGGCGAAGTCATGGAATTCGGCGCCGGTCAATGCCTTGATCCACGCCTGCACGCCGAAACGCTGGTTCCAGGCGATGCCTTCGAAAAACGGATAGACCAGCCCGACGATCACCGCCGTCGCGATCAGTTGCGGATAAAACCGCGCCCTCTCGGCGATGCCGCCCGAAATGATTGCTGGAATCGCCGCCGCGAACGTCAGCAAAAAGAAAAACTTGACGAGTTCGTAGCCGTTTTTCAGCGCCAGTTCTTCGGCGCCGACAAAAAAATGCGTGCCGTAGGCAACGCCATAGCCGACAGCGAAATAGGCCACTGTCGAGACCGAAAAGTCGACCAGGATTTTAATCAACGCATTGACCTGGTTTTTCTTGCGCACTGTGCCCAGTTCAAGAAAGGCGAAACCGGCATGCATGGCAAGCACCATGATGCCGCCGAGCAGAATGAACAATGCATCCGATCCCTGTTTTAGTGCTTCCATGGTCCCCTTCGCAATTGAGTGTTAGTTTTTGGTGCATTAATCATCTATTAATGAAAAACGCACCAAACATAAGCAAGAACCGCGCCATCTTCGTGCATTTCGACTCAAGCTGGAGAAGTGGCGGTTGGCGTCGGATTGGGTAGGTGTAAATAACGGTGATTAGAATCAGCCGCTTTGGAGCGTCGCCTCCACCCCACCGTTCATGGAAGTATTTCACGTCTCCACCGGCATCGTCGCACTGGCTGAAATGGGCGACAAGACACAGCTTTTGGCGCTCGTTCTCGCTGCCCGGTTTCGCAGGCCCTGGCCCATTGTCTTGGGTATTTTGGTCGCCACGCTTGCCAACCACGCGCTGGCCGGCGCCCTGGGCGCCTGGATCACCACGTTTGTTAATCCGCAACTGCTTCGCTGGATTCTGGCGGCTTCATTTCTAGCGATGGCGGCGTGGATGCTGGTTCCCGACCGCCTTGATCAGGAAGAAGTCCACAACGCGCCGCGCTTCGGCGTCTTCGGCGCAACCGCGCTGGCGTTTTTCCTGGCCGAAATGGGCGACAAGACCCAGATTGCCACCGTGGTCCTGACGGCCCGCTTCAACAGTTATCTGCCGGTCGTCGCGGGTACGACGCTCGGGATGATGCTGGCCAATGTGCCAGTGGTCTGGCTGGGTGAGCGGGTTACCCGCCTGGTGCCGCTGCGCGTCGTTCGCAGCGTATCGTCCGTCATTTTCGCCGTGCTCGGCGTGCTGGCGCTGGTGGTCTAGCTTGCTATACTGGCCCGGCGCCGATTTGTACAGCTTGCGGGCGCTTAAAAAGTACCGCTAAAGACGACGCGCCAGCCACCCGGTCCCGCTTTTAGCGCCGCCGGGTTTTCTTTTTTGGCGTGTCGATTCCTTGGCTTCCTTACCGACCTGACCTTACTCACGGCTTCATATCGTGCCCTGCGCTCCCGTTCTTGTCGCCACAGCGGCGTCCATGCACTTTGCAGATCCGCTGCCCTTGCGCAGCGGCGCGTCGATCCGCGCCTACAACCTGCGTTACGAGACCTATGGCGAGCTCAACGCCGACAAGTCCAACGCGGTGCTGATCTGCCATGCGCTCAATGCTTCGCACCACGTGGCGGGCGTGTATTTCGACGAGGCCGGCGCCGTCCAGCCCAAGTCCGAAGGCTGGTGGGACACGATGATCGGCCCGGGCAAGCCGGTCGACACCGACCGGTTTTTCGTCATCGGCGTGAACAATCTGGGTTCGTGCTTCGGCTCGACCGGGCCGATGCAGCGCAATCCGGACACCGGCGAGGTGTACGGCGCCGATTTTCCGGTCGTCACCGTGCAGGACTGGGTCAACGCCCAGGCGCGCCTGCTCGATGCGCTGGGCGTCGGGACGCTGGCGGCCGTCATGGGCGGCAGCCTGGGTGGCATGCAGGCGCTGAGCTGGGCGCTGCAGTACCCGGAGCGCGTTCGCAATGCCGTCGTCGTTGCGAGCGCGCCTAACCTGACGGCCGAGAACATCGCCTTCAACGAGGTGGCGCGCCGCGCCATCGTCACCGACCCGGACTTTCACGGCGGGCATTTCTATCGCCATGGCGTACTGCCCAAGCGAGGTTTGCGCATCGCCCGCATGATCGGCCACATCACTTACCTGAGTGATGACGTCATGAACGAAAAATTCGGTCGCCAGCTGCGCGATGGTGGGCAAGCCGCCTCAAAGCGCGAAGCGACTGGCGAGGATGACGCACCAAGCCAGCCAGGGCCGCGGGACCGGCTTAGCCGGACCGCAGGCGCAGCGGCCCCCTCGGGGGGCAGCGCAGTACGCGAAGCGACAAGCGTGGGGGCCTACAAGTTTTCGACCCAGGAGGTCGAATTCGAGATCGAAAGCTACTTGCGCTACCAGGGCGACAAATTCGCCGAGTATTTCGACGCCAACACCTATCTTTTGATCACGCGCGCGCTCGACTATTTCGACCCGGCGGGCGAATCCGGCGGTGACCTTGGCCGCGCGTTGGCCAAAGCGACGGCCAAATTTTTGCTCGTGAGCTTCACCACCGACTGGCGCTTCGCGCCGGCGCGCAGCCGCGAAATCGTGAAGGCGCTGGTGGGCAACCAGCGCGACGTGAGCTACGCCGAAATCGACGCGCCGCACGGCCATGATGCATTTTTGCTCGATGACGCCCGCTACATGGGCGTGGTGCGCTCCTATTTCAATAGCAAAGTGGCACCATGAGCGGCACGCACCCGATCGGCTCGCCCGATACCTCGCTGTCGCCGGACCAGCTGTCGATCGCCCGGCTGGTGCCGCGGGGCTCGCGCGTGCTCGACCTCGGCTGCGGCAACGGCGAGCTGCTCGACCACCTGATGCGAGAGCGCGGCTGCTCGGGCTACGGCGTAGAGATTGACGACGGCAATGTGCAGGCCTGCATGGCGCGTGGTGTCAACGTGATCCAGTTCAACCTGGAAGAAGGCCTGGCGCTGTTCGGCGACGACTCGTTCGACGTGGTGCTGCAGATCGACACGCTGCAGCACCTGCGCAACACCGAAGTCATGCTGGTCGAAACCGCCCGCGTCGGCCGCACCGGCATCGTCGCTTTTCCCAACTTCGCCCACTGGCCGAACCGGATGGCGGTGCTGCGCGGCCGCATGCCGGTTACGCGGACGCTGCCCTATCAGTGGTACGACACGCCGAACATTCGCGTTGGAACGCTGCGCGACTTCGCTGCGCTGGCGGGCCGCAACCGCCTGCGAATCCTCGATTCCTTCGGTTTGCAGGACGGTCGCGAAGTGCGCTTCTGGCCGAATGCGCGCGCCAGCCGGGCGGTGTTCAAGCTACGGCGGGCCTGACGGGCTTTTGCTCCGTTTTTTATAGCTGCCGGCGCGCCGGCCTCACCGTATGCTCGGGCGAAGCATGAAGTCCGCAACTGCCAGTGTCCCGCCCACAACGCCAGTCCGCCTGGCCGAACGGGTTTTCGGCGACTGGGTTGGGCGGGTCACGCGCGGCACGCTGCGCGCCGACGCGCTGGCCGGCCTGCTGGGCGCGGTGCTGGTGCTGCCGCAGGGAATCGCCTTTGCCACGCTGGCCGGGTTGCCGCCCGAATACGGCCTCTACACCGCCGTCGTGCCGTGTATCGTCGCCGCGCTGTTCGGCTCGAGCTGGCATGTGATGTCGGGGCCGACGAACGCCAATTCGCTGGCGCTGTTTGCCATGCTCTCGCCGCTCGCGGCCGCCTTCAGCCCGCAATACATCCAGCTGGCGCTGGCCGTCACGGTGATGGTCGGCGTGCTGCAGTGGCTGATCGGTGCGCTGCGGCTGGGCATGCTGGCCAATTTCATCTCGCCCGCCGTGCTGTTCGGCTTTACCTCGGGCGCGGCGCTGCTGATAGCGGTGCATGCGCTGCCTGATTTTCTGGGCCTGGCCGCGGCGCCCGAACACGGCGCCGGCGCCGTCATCGCGCATGTGTTGACGCAGTTGACGCAAACCAGCCCGGCTGCGCTGGCGGTCGCCGGCATTACGCTGGGCGCGGCGCTGCTGCTGCGCCGGTTTCGCCGCAACTGGCCCTACATGCTGATTGGCCTGGCCGTGGCGACGGCGCTGGCGTGGCTGTGGACGCAGATCGCCGCTGGCGCAAGCGCGACGCCGACTTCGGCGTTGCGCCTGGTGGGACAAATCGCCACGCCCTGGCCGCGCTTCGAGGTGCCGCACATCGCCTGGGCGCAGGCGTCCGAACTGCTTGGCCTGGCTTTTGCGCTGACGATCGTTGCGCTTGGCCAGGACATTTCGATCGCCAAAACAGTGGCGCTGCGCTCGGGCCAGCGCATTGACGCCAACCGCGAATTCCGCGGCCAGGGGCTGTCGAACATCGTCGGCGGGTTTTTCTCATGCTATGTGTCGTGCGGCTCGATGAACCGTTCGATGCCGAACCTGCAAGCTGGCGCGCGAACGCCGCTGGCGTCGGTGTTTTCCGCGTTGTTGCTACTGGCTTTGGTGGCTGTCAGCGCGCAGCTGCTGGCGCAGATTCCGATGGCGGCGCTGGCTGGGCTGCTGGTGCTGGTCGCGCTGGGGCTGCTCGACCTGGCGCGCTGGCGTGAGTTGCCGAGCCTGAGCCGCGGCGACTTCGGCATTGCGCTCGCGACCATGGTGGCGACCGTCACCATCCGGCTGGAAACCGCGATTCTGCTCGGCATGATCCTGTCGCTGATGACGTTCTTGTACCGCACCTCGCGGCCGGCGATGCGCACCATGGGTTTCGACAGCCGCGAGCCCGGCCGGCAGTTCGTCGTCATCGATGACACGTCCGGCGCTACGGCAACAGACTTACCTCGGAGCGACAGCGCAATACGCGAAGCGACAAGCGTGGAGGCTGCGTTACCAAGCGAGCCAGGGCCGCGGAACCGGCTAAGCCGGGCCGCAGGCGCAGCGGCCCCCTCGGGGGGCAGCGAACCACACGAAGTGGGGAGCGTGGGGGCAACATTCCTCCCGGAGTGTCCGCAACTCAAATTGCTGCGCATGGAGGGCGAAGTCTATTTCGGCGCGACCCAGCATGTCGCCGACATCCTGCACGCCCTGCGCAGCCAAACAGCGCCGCAAAAGCATTTGTCGGTGATGGCAAAAGCATGAACTTCATCGACCTTGCCGGCGCCGAGCTGTGGCAGGCCGAACTTGCCGCGCGCCGCGCGATGGGCGGCGATTTGTACTTTCACCGGCCGCGGCCCGAGGTGATCCGGATGTGGCGCAAGACCGGCTTTACCCGTGTGCTGGGGGCTGAGCTCCAGTTCCCCGACAAGGGCACCGTGATTGCCACCATTTTCGGCAAGCTCGACCCCGACATCTGCCGGCATTGCAGCGCGCGCATTTTTTGGGAATGCAAAACCGCGCCCGGCGCCGACGATCCCGCGCTCAACCCGCAACGCTGAATTCCTGAAACACGATGCTCTAATTCGCCGCCAACCTCAACTGGCTGTACACCGAACTCCGTTGCCCGAACGCTTCGCGGCGGCGGCACGCGACGGTTTCAAGGGCGTCGAACTGTTGTCGCCCTATTCCTGGCCGGCTGCCGAGCTCAAACGCCTTTTGGCGGCCAGCGATCTGCAGCTCGTGCTGATCAACACGCCGCCCGGCGGGACCGATGCCGCCAGCATCGAGGCGGCCTGGGCCTCGCCGCGCAAAGGCACTGCCTGCGTGAGCGGCCAGGAAGCGGAGTTTCGCGCCGGCTTTGCGCTGGCGCTGGACTATGCACGGGCGCTTGATTGCCCGCGCGTTCATGCCATGGCGGGCGTGCTGCCCGAAGGCGTCGAGCGCGAGGCGCTGCAGCCCACCTATCTCGCCAACCTGCGCCATGCCGCCGCGGAAGCGGCCAAAGTCGGCATCGACGTGCTGATTGAGCCCATCAACACGCGCGACATTCCGCGCTACTTCCTGAACCGCCAGGACCATGCCCACGACATCATCGGCCAGGTGGGCGCGGTCAATCTGAAGGTTCAAATGGACATCTATCACTGCCAGGTCGTGGAAGGCGATCTGGCGATGAAGCTGCGCCAGTACCTTCCGGGCGGGCGCGTCGGCCACCTGCAAATCGCCGGCGCGCCGGGACGCCACGAGCCCGATGTCGGCGAGATCAACTATCCCCATCTTTTTGCGCTGCTCGACGAGTTGGGTTACAGCGGCTGGATCGGCTGCGAGTACAAGCCGGCGCGCGGCGCCGTGGCAAACGCTACATCGGCCGGACTGGGCTGGCGCCAACGCTAAAGCGCGCCAGCAGCCGCCGGCTTTCGCCCTCGGCCAGCAGTTCAATCCCCAGGTTTTTCCATTCGGCTTGTGGCGCATTCAACGCGCAGTTGGCGTTTTGCACCGGCTCGGCGACGAAAAAACCGCCTTCGCCGGGCGAATACACCTGAAAACGCGATGCGTCGCCCGATGCCAGCGCAAGCGCCATGACGCGGCCCGGCCAGGTGATGCGCGCCGGGCTGGTCCAGCCGTCGAAGCCATTGTCCAGGCGCTGGCCGCAAATCAGGCGGTTGCGCAGGCTGTAACGTCCGGTGGCGGCTACGCAGGCAACCGGCAGCACCGCTTCGTCGATGGTCCAGGCGCTTGAAACGCTCGTATCAAGCAGCGTTTGCGCGTCGCACGGATAGTAGGGATGCAGCCCGAGTCCGCACGGCATCGGCAGCGCCGACAGATTGCGGCAGCGCAGTTCGATCGACAAGCCGCCTGGCGTGAGCGTCATGCGCTGATGGGCTTCATAAGTCCACGGCCATTCGCCCGCGCCGTGCCGATAGGTCATCTCGATCGCATCGCTCAGGACGCGCTCGACGGTCCACGCCGCGCGCCAGCCCTGTCCGTGCAGCGGACTGGCGTCGCCGGCGAGATTGGGCGTCAGAACGATGTTCCGGCCGCCGCACCAGAAGCCGCCGCCGCGTATCCGGTTGGCGAACGGAACCAGGGGAAAACATGCCGCTTCAATGACATCGCTGAAGTGACCGTCGTTGCCGCGCAGCAGCGGCTGGCGCCCGCCCGGCCCCAGCCAGTCGAAGCGCGCGATGCTGCCGCCGACGGCGGGCGTGACCTGCAATTCAAGCGCGCCGGCGCGCAGCGTGATACGTTCGGCGCTCACAGTTTCGCCAGCCGGCCGCCATCGACGGCGAGCGTCGCGCCGGTGACGAATTTCGCGTCGTCGCTGGCCAGGAAAGCCACCGCGCCAGCAATGTCATCGGGCTGGCCGACGTCCCGTTTGTCGATGGTCTCGGCGCCCGACTTGAGGTTCGGGTTGTTCCACAGCATCGGCGTGTCGATCGCGCCGGGCAGCACCGCGTTGGCGCGGATGCGCCGGTCGCGCCCTTCAATCGACGTGGTGCGCGTCAGCGACAGCATCGCCGCCTTCGCCGCCGCGTAGGGCGCGGCGTTGGCGCTCGTCATCACCGCATGCACGCTGGCGATGTTGACGATCGCGCCGCCGGCGCTGCCCATGCGCAAAAACGCCTGCTTGGTGAAAAACGCGGCCCCCAGCAGATCGACGCGCAGCACCGCCAGCCAGTCTTCGCCCGTCCATTCGGCCAGCGTCTTGAAGGTTATCAGGCCGGCGTTGTTGACGATGATGTCGATGCGGCCGAAGGCCTGGATCGCCGCGCCGGCGCAGGCCTCGACTGCGCCTCGTCGCCGACGTCGCAGCCGACGCCCAGCGCCTGCGCGCCATGCGTTTTCGTCAGCGCATCGGCGGCGGCGCTGGCGCTGGCGGCGCGCAGGTCGGCGATCACGACATTGGCGCCCTCGGACGCCAGCCGCGCCGCGATGGCGGCGCCGATGCCGCTGGCGGCGCCGGTCACGATGGCGGTTTTTCCGGCGAATCGCGGGGTGGTCATCGGGCTCAACCGTTGGCGGGCGAACCGGCGGCGGCGGCCGGCCTGAGGTTGGTCTCGCGTGCGCGCGCCTGCTGGTCGCGGTCGTGCTCGCCTTCGGCCTGCCGGGGCATCACGACCGGAACCGTCAGGCACATGCTTTGCGTCGGCAGCACCTCGCACCAGTCCTTGATCAGCTGCTTGTAGGCTTTTCCGACCGGCCTGATCTTGCGGTCCAGGTCATAGAGGCCGAGCGGATTGACATTGTTGTTGCGCTCGCGCAGCGCGGTGTCCCAATCGACCTGGTCGGTCAGCGAATACCAGGTGAAGCCGACGATCGGAACGCCGCTGTTGCGCACCCGCAGCACATTGGCCCACTCTTTCCACAGCCAGTTGACTGCCTCGGTGCCGAGCGGGCCTTCAACCATGTTGGTTTCGGTGTGCATCACCGGCAGCAGGTAGCGGTCGTGGTATTGGCGCGTGATTTCGTCGTAGCCGAAGACCTCGCCCGACGGGCTCGTCGAGCCGTCGGCGGCGACGCGGTGCTCGTTGGTGACGTAGTAGTCATTGCCCATGATGCAGTGCTGCTTGAGCTGGTTGCCGAGGAAAAAATGGTATTCGTCCCGCGTCATGCCGTTGTCGAGCAAATATTCGTACATCTCGGAATCGACGCGCCGGCCGTAGTTCAAATCCAGCGACAGGAAACGCATCGAATTGAGCAGCTCGGCCGGCTTGATGGCCGCCGGATTTTCCGCATGGAAGTATTCCGACGACTCGCTCTGGATGAAGATTGCGTCGGGCCGCACTTTCAGGATCGTCTGCATCGCCAGCACATTGGCTTTCACGATGTGCTTGAGCGCGGTGACGAAGGCCTTGTCGTCGGAAAGCTGCTCGTTCCACCAGCCGTAGCGCGCCGAGAACACGGCGCAGATATACATCTCGTTGAGCGGCGTGTAAAGCTGGACCCACGGAAAACGCTCGGCAAAAGCGCGGGCGTAGGCGCAGAACTGCGCCGGAAAGTCGGGGTTCTGGAAATTGCCGAGCCAGTCGGGAACGCCGAAATGGCACAGGTCGACGATCGGCACGATGTTGCGGCGCTTCAGATCGGCGAACGTCAGGTCGGCGAACTCCCAGTCGTAGCGGCCCGGTCCCAGCAGCGTGCGGTGCAGCGGCGGGCCGTAACGCAGGTATTCAAGGCCAAGGTCCTGAACCAGCGCGAAGTCTTCTTGCCAGCGTTCATAGTGACAACAGCTTTGCAGCTCGTCGATGCGGGTGCGGCCGCCGTCGATGGTCGGCGCGCTGTTCTCGATCCCGGTGCAGAACATGAAATTCGCGATGGCGCATTCCCCTGTTGCCGGCCGCTGGCAGGCGCCATGGGCGCAAAGCTTAGCGCAAAAAACGAGAGTGCGCAGCGGTGCGGATTTTTATAAGAAATACGGCGTTTGCGCAATAGGAACGGGCGTGAGTAGCTACTAAATAAATAGCAGATGCCGCGGTGACATCAGCGCGTTTGCAACTCGCGAAGCGCAGGCAGCCAGCGGTCGATGGCTTCGGGCGGCTGCCGCGGGCCGGCCGGCGCCAGCAGTTGGTAGGCGGCGAGCGTGTCGGCGGGCAGGTGGCCGACCAGTTTGGCGAGGTCGGAAAAGCGCATTCCCTGGCGCAGCAGGAAGGCGATGCAAGTGTGGCGCAGCGCCAGCGGCGTGACGTCGCCGGCGTTCTCGATTCCGGCGTCGTGGGCGGCGTAGAGCAGCGCCGCGTCCAGATCGGCCTCTGTCATGGCAAGCCCCTTATCCGTGGCGATCAGCCAGGCGTCGGCGGGCCTGTCGCCCTCGGTCAGCAGCGCAACAATATTGGCCGGCAGGGGTAGCTGGCGCTCCGCCGCGCCGGTCACGCGCAGCAAAGCGGCGTCGCGCTCGATATCGCCGCGGCGCAGGTCGAGCACCTCGCGCTCGGTCAGGCCCAGCAACAACAGCGCGACAGCGGCGCGCAGCGGCTGGTCGGCGGCGCCCAGCAAGGTGCTGATCTCGTGAGTGGCAAGTTCGCGCGGCAAGAATTGCGGCGCCGGCAAGGCTGGCGCTCGGGCCGCGTCCGGCAGTGCCCTGCGCTCTTGGCTCTGCAGCGCATCCATTGCATGGCCGCCGCCAACACCTGGCAGAGGCATCCAGGCCTGCGGAATCACGACGGTGGCGGGTTGGCGCGGCGGCCGGTTGAACAGCTCGACGATCCCCATCGTCAACAGGGCGGCGATCAATGCGCCGGCAAGCGCGAGCGCCGCATCGCGCGCGTACCATGGGCTTGTCGGCTCCTGCGGCGTGGCGGCAGCCTCGATGATTTCGACCTTGGGCATGCGGGTGTTTTGCTGCGCGCCCAGCGCCGCCACCCGATCGCCGGCTTTTTGCCGCAGTTCCTGCAGGTTCGCCAGCTCCTGCTGCAGCGCTTTGTATTCGTTGAATCGCGAGGTGAATGTCTGCACCGAACTCTGGTTGGCGGCAAGCTGCTGGCGCAGCCTCGCGGCGGCGGCGCGGGCGCCGGCCGCATCCTCGCGCGCTTCCTGCAGGGCGTCCTGCTGGCCCGACTGGAGCTGCGCGGTGATTTCGCGTTCAAGATCGGCAAGTCGCGCGCGCTGCGATTTGATCCGCGGATCGAGCGCCATGTACTGCGGCGTGAAGGTGTCGGCGACCGCCTTGAGATCGCCACGAATGGCGGCGGCTTGCTGCTCAAGCGCGGCCAGCGTCGGATTGTCCCGGGAACGCGCCACCGACTTGCCGGCCGCTTGGGCCTCCTGCAACGCGCCCAAGCGGGCTTCGGCTGTGCTGACCTTGTCGTTGGCCGTGTTCAGCGCGACGCCGATTCCCCTGACTTCGCTGAGCACCTGGTTCTCGTCGCGTTCGAGCGACACGATGTTGTGGCGGGCGCGGAAGGCATCGGCTTCGCGCCGCTTGGCAAGCACGCCAGCGTCGAGCTTGCGCGCCTCGTCGCCCGCCTCGGCAAGCTGGCCTGTCGACGCGCTTTTGTAGCGCTCGGCAAGCCCTGCCTGATAAGCCGCGACCAGATGATCGAGGAGCGCGGAAAGAAAAGCCGGCTCGCCGCCCTGCGCGCGCAGCAGCACGATGTTGCTGCCTTCCATCGCCGTAGCCGAGAGCATGGCTTGCAGCGATGCCGCCGGATCGGCCGCAGCCAGCGTCGCCGGCGGCGGCGCGGACGATTCCTTCAGACGCTCCCAGGCCTGCGCGAGGAGGGCGCGGCTGGTCAGGAACTGGACCTCGTCGCGCAGCGCGAAGCGCTTGTCGCTGGCGCGGGCCGGGTCGCCGCCCGCCTGCCCCGCGACCGGGACGAAATTCAGGCGCAGCGTGGCGTCGTAAATCGCCGGGCGGGAGAACACGTAAACCAGGCCGGCAAGCGCCACCAGCAGGAACACCGACAGAAAAACCGCCAGCCTGCGCCGGTTGGCCCGCCGGCTTCGCTCCTCTAAACCGAAATTGTCGAATGGACGGCCGGATTCGAAAACGGTATTGCTGGACATGCTTCTCCCTGGCGAAAGTTGTCGCGCTGCACTTTGATTTTTCGCGCGCCAGGAAGCTTAGCTGAAGAAGAAGTCGGCGGCCCTGCGGGTGTCGGGCCGCTGCTGCTTGTCAGCCCGCGCGACGAAACGTCAGGTTGATGCGCTGCCTTCCCAGGCGCGGGTGCTCGCCGTCGGCCAGCGGCGCAACGCAGTGATACGCCAGCCGCGCCGGCCCGCCCCACACCGCAATGTCGCCGTGCGCCAGCCGGTAGCGGGCCGGCCGGTCGGCGCGCCGCAAGGTGCCGAACAGGAAAGTCGCCGGCAACCCCAGCGACACCGACACGATCGGTGCGCTCAAATCGCTTTCGTCCTTGTCCTGGTGCGGCGACAGGCGCGCGCCGGGTTCATACCGGTTGATGAGGCAGGCGTCGGGCATGAAACCCGCAAACCCCGCCGCATCGGCCGCCCGTAGGGCCAGATCGGCAAGGCAGCCGGGCATGGCCGGCCAGCGCTGACCCGAGAGCGGGTCGCAGGCGCTGTAGCGATAGCCGCTGGCATCGGAAACCCAACCCAGCGTGCCGCAATTGCTCATCGTTACCGACATGGCGCCCCCGCCGGGCGTGATGAAGTGGCGAAGGGGCGCGGCGGCGATGAGCTGGTCGATGGCGACGAGCACGGATTCGGCGCTGTCGCAGGCGAATCGGCGCAGCAGGACGGCGCCCGGTGCGATGACTTCGGCTGCGTCATCGGGCGCTGGAAATTCATCGAAAAGACTGTGGAACATTTGACTTTCTGTTTTGCCTGGCGCGGGTTTTTACTCTTGACTGGCCTTCCCTATCTGGTCAGATTCGTCTGATTTTCCTTTCCATTGCTGTGATCCGTGAAACACGGGCGGTTTCATTGAATTGAGATCGACAGCGGCGGTAGTTATATTCCCGAAAGCTTTCATGCATTCAATGCTTTCTTCCTTCTCGATCACATCGGCCGCCAGGCAGCGAAAAACCAATTGGCCGATGCTCACCTCGGCCAACCAGACGCCCGAGGCGCTGGTTCAGCATGTCGAAAAGATCAGGCGGCTGATGCTGGTCGAGCTGGGCCAGTACGGCGAAAAGAAATTCCCTGCTTTCGCGCGGCGCGTTCGCAATGCCAGCGACATTCTCGGCCTGTGGTACGCCCGCACCGACCTGATGTCGATTCTGGCGACAACCCATGGCGAAACCGTCGCCCGCGAAAAGGTCGCCGACATCAGCGGCAGGTTCAAGGGCCTGCTGCCCAAAAGCCTGTCGAGCCGTATCGGCCTGCGCAACCGGTATTGACCGCCCGTCCCATTTATCGGCGAAATAGGCGTTTTGCGCAGTCTGCGCCTGCGCAAGCAGCTACTAAATGAATAGCACGATACCGCCCAGCTAGTCCGCCAGCCCGCTCAAGATCGGGCAATCCGGCCGGCTGTCCCCGGCGCAGCAGCTGGCCAGTTCCGCCAAGGTTTGCCGCACCGACTGCATTTCAGCAATGCGCCGATCCAGATCGGCGATATGCGTCTCGGCGACGCGCTTGACGTCGGCGCTCGCGCGCTGCCGGTTTTGCCACAGCTTGAGCAGCTCGGCGATCTCGGCCATGCTGAAACCGAGCAGCCGCGCGCGGCGGATAAAGCGCAGGGTGTGAATATCCTTGTCGCCATACTGCCGGTAGCCCGCGTCGGTGCGGTGGATGACCGGCAGCAGCCCGAGCGATTCGTAGTGCCGGACCATTTTGGCCGACACGCCCGACCGGGCCGCCGCCTGGCCAATATTGAAGGGACCGCTTCCGATGAGACCGCCAGTCACTGCGCACTCCCTTTCCAGCGCCGCAGCAGCAAGGCGTTCATCACCACGCTGACACTGCTCAACGCCATCGCCGCGCCGGCGATCACCGGGCTGAGCAGGCCGAAAGCGGCCAGCGGAATGCCGACCACGTTGTAGAAAAACGCCCAGAACAGGTTCTGCCGGATCTTGGCGTAGGTGCGGCGCGAAATGTCGATGGCGTCGGCCACCAGCGCCGGATTGCCGCGCATCAGCGTGATGCCGGCCGCCTGCATCGCCACGTCGGTGCCGGTGGACATGGCAATGCCGACATCGGCGGCGGCCAGCGCGGGCGCGTCGTTGATGCCGTCGCCGACCATCGCCACCCGGCCGCCGGTTTCAGCAAGCTGGCCCTTGAGCTGGTCGATGATGGCTGCTTTGTCCTCAGGCAGGACCTGGTAATGGACGATGTCGATGCCAAGCTGCTGCGCGACAGCTTCGGCGCTGCCCCGGTTGTCGCCGGTGACAAGCGCGGTTTTGATGCCCAGCGCATGCAATCCGGCCACTGCGGGGGCTGCCGCAAGCTTGAGCGTGTCGCCAAAGGCCAGCAGCGCCAGCAGTTGCGGCGCGCCGGTCACATCGGCCAGCCAGGACACGGTCCGGCCCTCGGATTCCAGCGCGGTCGCGCGTGCTGACAGGGCGCCCAGGTCGAGCTTGAGCTCCCGCATGAAGCGCGAACTTCCCAGCCGCAACGCCCGCCCCTCGACCAGGGCGGACATGCCGCGACCGGCCACCGCGCGGACCTGCGCCGCCGCCGGCACGCTGCGCTGTTCCGCAAGCGCGAGTTGCGTGACGGCCTTGGCCAGCGGATGTTCGCTGCCAGCCTGGATGGCGGCGGCCCAGGCGAGGACAACATCGCGCGACATGCCATTGGGCTCCAGCGCGACCAGTTCGGGCCTGCCTTCGGTCAGCGTGCCGGTCTTGTCGAAAGCGACGATTTTCACCTTGTGCGCGACTTCCAGCGCCTCGGCGTCCTTGATCAAGATGCCGTGCCGCGCCGCCACGCCAGTGCCCGCCATGATCGCCGTGGGCGTGGCCAGCCCAAGGGCGCACGGGCAGGCAATCACCAGCACGGCGACGGCGTTCAAAATGGCGGCTTCCCAGTTGCCCGTTGCCAGGCCCCAGCCCAGCAGCGTGACGGCGGCAATGCCGATGACGACCGGAACGAAGACGCTGCTCACCTGATCGACCAGGCGCTGGATTGGCGCTTTTTTCGCCTGCGCCGATTCGACCATGCGAACGATGCGCGCCAGCGTCGATTCAGCGCCGACCGCCGTGGTGCGAACAACGATCAGGCCTTCGGCGTTGATGGCGCCGCCGGTCACGCGATCGCCGGTGTGCTTGTTGACCGGCAGGCTCTCGCCAGTGATCAGCGACTCGTCCACCTCGGTCGCGCCTTCGATGATTTCGCCGTCAACGGCAATGCGTTCGCCAGGGCGCACGACGACCAGGTCGCCGGTGCGCACGTCGGCGATCGCAACCTCCTGGTCCTGGCCGTCCCGGCGCAGGCGCGCGGTTTCGGGCCGCAGCGCATTGAGCGAGCGGATCGCTTCGGTGGTCTGGCGCTTAGCGCGCGCTTCCATCCATTTACCGAGCAGCACCAGTGTGATGACGACGGCCGACGCCTCGAAATAAAGATGCGGCATGCCATGCTCACCATGGCGCAGCAGCAGGTAGACGCTCAGCCCGTAAGCTGCCGACGTGCCGACCGCCACCAGCAGGTCCATGTTGCCGGCACCGGCCCGCACGGCCTTCCAGCCGGCCTTGTAAAAGCGCGCGCCCAGCCAGAACTGCACCGGCGTCGCGAGCAGCAGCTGCAGCCAGCCGTCCAGCATCCACATTTGACCAAACAGCAGGCCGAACATCGGCAGCGCCAGCGGCGCCGACAGCGCGGCTGCCAGCGCGATCGGCCACCAGCTGGCGCCGGGTTCTGCCGCCGGGTGAGGGGTGGCACCAGTGCCTCGAAGCGCCTCGGCCCGGTAACCGGCCTTGTCCAGGGCGGCGATAAGCTGGGGCAGGCTGGCGCTGCCGCCCAGCACTGAAACTTCAGCCGTCTCGGTCGCCAAATTGACTTCGGCCGACAGCACGCCCGGCACCTGCCGGAGTGCTTTTTCGACGCGCGATACGCACGACGCGCAGCTCATGTCGCCAATCTTGAGCTGTAGCGACTGCGTGGCCACGGTATAGCCGGCTTTTTCCACCGCGGCTTTGAGCGTGCGCAGGCTGACTTCTCTGCCCGCCTTGACGCTGGCCTCTTCAGTGGCGAAATTGACGCTGGCCGCCTCAACGCCCGGCGTGGCCGCAAGCGCGCGTTCCACACGGGCCACGCACGACGCGCAGGTCATGCCTTCCACGGCGAAGCGCCATTCTTTCAAGGCGCTGGCCGGGGCCAGGCGAGTGGGCAATGTCTGGGGAACGCTCATGCGTGTTCTCCTGAAGGGTGTCGCGGGTTGCGACGATGGGCTAGTGTGAACCTTGCCACCATGGCAAGGTCAAGCCCTGGCTGAAAATAGCCCGGTTGGTTTTCGGGATTTTTGCTACGCTGATTGACCCTGCTCCCGTAGGAGGGATCACAGTGCGGGTCTTGTTTATCTTTTACTTTTCTTAAAAGGAGTTTTTATGCAATTCGAGGTTCCCGACATGAACTGCGGCCACTGTGCCGGCGTCATCACGAAGGCCCTTCAGCAACTCGATGCCGACGCAATGATCAGCATCGACCTGCCGGGCAAAAAAGTCACTGTCGAGACCGCGCACGAGCGGCAAACCGTTGCCGACGCGCTTGCCGAAGCCGGTTACCCGCCGTCTATAAAATGATTTGTTCATTCATTTCATCGAGCGCCTAGTGTCCGACCGACTTGCCGTTTTGCCGCAGTACCTGCTGCCCAAGCGGGCGCTGACCCATTTCGCCGGTTTTGTCGCGTCGCGCCAGCGCGGCCGGGTGACGACCGGCATCATTCGCCGCTTCGTCGCCAAATATCGGGTGAACATGGACGAGGCGCTCGATTCCAACATCGCCAGCTACCTGACCTTCAACGACTTTTTCACGCGCGCCCTGAAACCCGGCGCGCGGCCGCTTGCCGAAGCCGAGCTGGTTTGCCCGGTCGATGGCGCGATCAGCCAGTTCGGCGCGATCGCGAATGACCGGCTGATCCAGGCCAAGGGTCACGACTATTCGACCACCGCGCTGGTCGGCGGCGACGAGGCGCTGGCCGCTCAGTACCGCAACGGCAGCTTCGCCACGATCTACCTCAGCCCCAAGGACTACCACCGCATCCACATGCCGTGTGACGGCCGACTGAGCCGGATGATCTATGTGCCGGGCGAGCTGTTTTCGGTGAACCCGGTCACGGCGCGCGGCGTGCCTGGCCTGTTCGCGCGCAACGAGCGCGTGGTCTGCGTGTTCGAGTCGGCGCGCGGGCCTTTCGTGCTGGCGCTGGTCGGCGCGACGATCGTCGGCGGCATGGCGACGGTGTGGCACGGCGTGGTCAATCCGCAGCGCGGCGGGGTGGTGCGTGAGTGGCGCTATCCGGCGAATCCCGATCAGCCTGCCGTTGAGCTGAAACAGGGCGAAGAAATGGGTCGTTTTTTGCTGGGCTCCACGGTGGTATTGCTGTTTCCCAAGGGGCCGCTACGCTTCAATCCGGATTGGGCGCCAGGCGGGGCGGTGCGGCTGGGCGAATTAATGGCCGATTAGCTGACAGGGCCGCAGGAATGAGTTAAATCATTATGGTGTATATTTTTATACACCATTAAGTTGGAGGCGGACATGCATCGCACTCAAATCTACCTGCAGGACGAACTGCATGCCAACCTCAAGGCCAGGGCGCGCAGCGTGGGCGTCAGTATTTCCGAGCTGATTAGCCGCACCTTGGAAAAAGACCTTCAAAAAGACCCCTTGGCCGACGCGCGAGCTTATTTTGAGCGTCTTCGGCCCCTGGAAAGCTTTGCCCAGACCACGCCTGAGGATTTTGTGCAGGGCATCCGCAACACCAGCCGTCTCTTGCGCCCAGATAGCAAGCCATGACGCCCGAACGGTTGGTGCTCGATACCGATATCGTCATCCACCTGCTCAAGAAACAAGCCGATATCGTCGCGCGCTTCCTCACATTGCTGGAGGCAAAAACCACATTTCTCATCAGCCCGATTGTCGTGGCCGAGGTCTATGCCGGTGCCTTTGTCCGTGAGCACAAGGACATCGAAGCGTTTTTCAGCCTGTGTCAGCGTACCGTGACCGACAGCGACACCGGACGCGCGGCGGGCGTCTATGCGCATCAGTACCGCAAGGCCTTCCAAGGCATTTCACTTGAAAACTATTTGCTGGCCGCCACTGCGCGTGCGCATCGCTGCCCGCTGTGGACGGGCGATCGCAAGCATTACCCGATGGACGATATTGAATTGCTTGCAGCCTGGCAGTAGCTTTGCAACGGAGTTGCCGTGACGCAAAAATTTGAATGGGACCAGGCCAAGACCGCTACCAACTTCGGCAAGCATCGTGTGTCCTTTGAGGAGGCCGCGTCCGTTTTTGAGGACCCTCTCGCGTACACTTTTGGCGATCCAGACCATTCTGTCGGTGAACGGCGTATGCTGACCTTTGGCTATTCGCGGGCTGGGCATCTTTTGGCAGTTGTCCACGCCGAGAGAGGCCGTTCCATCCGAGTCATCAGCGCCCGCAGGGCAACTCGACATGAACGAGGAATATATGAGCAAAACTAAAGACGAAATGCGCGCTGAGTATCGGCGCGAAGACTTGGGTAAAGGTATTCGGGGCAAGTATTTTGAGCGCGTATCGAAAGGCACCAATCTGGTCCTGTTGAACGACGAAGTTGCCAAGGCGTTTCCTACAGGCGAGGCTGTAAATCAGGCGCTTCTCGGACTTCTGGCGCTCACGGAGCAGACCGCGCGCATAACCAGTGGCTCAAAGCGAACGGTCCACAAGCGGGCCGCCGTTTAATTTCCGGAACGCTCCTTATTTCATAGCGGGTTACGCCCTTGGCTAATGGGCTAAAGTCTCAATTCATCAAAAATTCAGGGCTTGGCCTCAAACCCCAAGTGCAACACTATCCTAAACCCAAGCCGCGCCAGCAAAGCCCACGTCGCATGAGCGCCGCATCGGCGTATCTGGCCTCTTCCTGCTGGGCTCGACAACCCGGACTGGGCGCCGGGCGGTGCGGCTGGGCGAGGCGATTGGCCGACTACCACGCGGCTTAGCGGAGTCCGGCGTCTGCCTGATCCAGGTTGGCGAGCGATCCCGTTCCCTTTTGTGACCAATCATCGGTAAAACCACCGACATGCGGCTGACGCTGAAGCGGGTAAAGTCTTGCAACTTCCGCCAAATGCCCATTTTTTGAACGACCTTCCCCTTTCCGATGCGCTCGTCTTGCTGGGACGCTGGCTCAAGGCTTCAGGCTATGGCTTCACCACCGTCACGCCGTTGACGCATGAACGCGTGAATGCCCGCCGCGCCCGCAACGCGCGTGGCGACACGCAATCGGCTGGCAACCTGCGCGACATCTTCGGCTGGAGCCGCCCGTTTGCCGCCGACCTTCTGCCGGCTGAGGTCTTCGGCTGGCTCAGGGGCGCCGATCTGCTGGAAGCTGCCGCCCAGAACGCCGGCTTGTGGCGCAGCAAGGTGCGCTTTTCGACAGTGGATGAAAACCTTTACGCCCATTCGGCCTATCCGACGCTGGAAGCCGACGCGGTATTTTTCGGCCCCGACACCTACCGCTTCGTCGGTCTGATCCAGGCCGAGCTTGCCAGCCGGCCGCTGGCCGCGGGTGCGCGCATTCTGGACATTGGCTGCGGTGCCGGGCCCGGCGGCATCGCGGCGGCACTGACCGCCAAGGCCGGCGCTCGCGAACTGGTGCTGGCCGACATCAACCCGCGCGCGCTCGGCTTCGCCCGCGCAAACGCGGCGCTGGCGGGCCTGAACGACGTGGTGTTTCAGCAAAGCGACCTCTACGCATCGTTGGCCGGGCGCTTCGACCTGATCGTCGCCAATCCGCCTTATCTTGTCGATGCCGGCGAGCGTACCTACCGCCATGGCGGCGGCTTGCTGGGCAGCGCGCTGTCGCTGCGCATCGTGCGCGAAGGCTTGCCGCGGCTCGCGCCCGGCGGGCGGCTGGTTTTGTACACCGGCGCGCCCATCGTCGACGGCATCGACCCCTTCCGTGACGCGGTCGGCGCGCTTTTGCAACAGGCCGGCGCCGCCTTCAGCTACCGCGAACTCGATCCCGATGTTTTCGGCGAGGAGCTTGACACGCCGGCCTATGCGAATGTCGAGCGGATCGCCGCCGCCGCGCTGGTGGCGGAACCGGGCCGGCGGCCGGCCCCATGAGATACCTGGGCATCGGCGAGCACAACGAACTCGGCGCGCTCTACCTCGGCTTGGCTGCGCAGGGCCACGAGGTGCGTGTGTTCGTAGAGCATGAGGCGTCGCGGGACGTGTACGGCGGCATGCTCGATTTCACTGCCGACTGGCAGGCCGAACTGGGCTGGCTGCGCGGCAATGGCGGCGATGCCGGAATCGTTTTGTTCGAGTCGGCCGTCAAGGGTGAAACCCAGGACGCGCTGCGCCAGGATGGTTTCCAGGTGATCGGCGGGTCCGCCCTGGGCGACCGGCTGGAGGCCGAGCGCGAATTCGGCCAGGACGTGCTGCGCGGCTTCGGGCTGCGCACGGCCGCCACGCACGGCTTTACAGACTACGGCGCGGCGATCGATTTTTTGCGCGAGCACGGCGGGCGCCATGTGCTCAAGTTCAACGGCGCCAACGGTTCGCGCATGCGCAACTACATCGGCGAGATGGACGACGGCGCCGACATGCTGGCGCTGCTGGAGCTGTACCGGTCGCACCATGCGGGCGGCCAGCCGCCCGACTTCGTGCTGATGCGGCATGTGCGCGGCGTCGAGGTCGGCGTTGGCGCCTATTTCAACGGCGAGGCCTTCCTGTCGCCGGCTTGCATCGACTTCGAGCACAAGCGTTTTTTCCCGGGCGAACTCGGCGAGTTGACCGGCGAGATGGGAACCATTGTCAGCTACCGGGGCGCTGAAAAACTGTTCGCCGCGTCGCTCGCCAAGGTCGCGCCGCTGCTGCGCGATGGCGGCTATTGCGGCTACATCAACTTGAACATGATCGTCAACGGCGAAGGGCTGTGGCCGCTGGAATTCACCAGCCGCTTCGGCTATCCGGGCTTTGCGATCTGCCAGGCGCTGCACGACGAAAGCTGGGACGCGATTTTCCGGCGCATGCTGAGCCGGGACAGCCTGAAGATCGCGACCCGGCCGGGCTTCGCCGCCGGCGTGGTGCTGACCGTGCCACCGTTCCCGTATTCGCACGGCTACACGGAATTGTCCAAGGGCGAACCGATCTGTTTTCATCCGGGCGTGTCCGCCGACGACCGCGCGGCGCTGCATTTCGCCGAGGTCGCGCGCCTGGGCGACCATCTGGTCACAAGCGGCAGCTGCGGTTATGTCGGCGTCGCCACCGGCATCGGCGACAGCGTACAGGCCGCCAGCGACGAGGCCTACCGCGTCACGCGCAAGGTCGTCGTTCCCAACCTGCGCTACCGCACCGACATCGGCGACCGTGTGCGCCTGCATGACCTGGACACGCTCGGCCGCCTCGGCTGGCTCTAGGAGCCTGTCGGGCCGAGCCGGACAAAACCAGCGCCGCCCAGACGGTAGGAAGGCTCCCACGCGGGCTGGTGAAGCGAACCTATAACCAGCGTGCGCCCCCGGGTTCAAACTTTGGGTTACTCCACTCAGAAAATTTTGAATGTTTGTTGCCGCCCACGAATGGACATCGCCCCGTGAACCGGCAGTCCGCACCGTCCGTTGCCATGATCTGGCGCCAGCGCCCCATGAGGGCAGGACGCTGGAACTGTATAAGCGTCTTGCCGGCGGCGTTCCTGACGATATCGCTCGCGCCCAGGCTGGCGCTTTTCTGGGCTGTGCGTTGGACCGGGCTGAAGGCGACGCCTGTGACCTGCCCGAGTCGCCGCAGGACTTGCATGCGTGGATGCGCAACGCGGCCCAGCTTGCTACCGCCAAATACCGGGCTTACCTGGAAGACCGCAAGGCAGGCAAGCCAAGGCGTTATTTTCAGAATCGCGCGCATGCGCTGTATTTTCTGCGCAGTGTTGCGCCGACCAAGCTGGTCGATGGCGCGTGGCTGTACGGCCTGCTGGCGCATGCGCGAAACCCGCGTTTCAAGAACCTGATTTCGACCTACCTTGAAGAACTCGGCGACGGACGGCCCGACAAAAACCATGTCCTGCTCTACCGTGAGCTGCTGGACCGCCATGGCCTGAGCGCTGGTGACCCGCTGCCCGACGCCTACTACCTGCAAGGCGCGCTGCAACTGGCGCTCGGTTACTGCGCGGACGATTTTCTGCCCGAGGTCATTGGATTCAACCTGGGTTACGAGCAGTTGCCGCTGCACCTGTTGATCACCGCATACGAGCTGAACGAGCTGGGTATCGATCCCTACTATTTCACACTGCACATCACGGTCGACAACGCCGACAGTGGCCATGCGCGCCGTGCGGTGCAGGCGGTGCTCGACTGCCTGCCGCGCGTTGGAGACAGCGACGAATTCTGGCAGCGCGTGCGCAACGGCTGCAAGCTCAGCGAAGCGGGTATTGGAACGACGCAGGCGATCGCCAGCTTCGACATCGAACGCGAAGTCATCAATATTTTTTCGCGCAAAAGCGTGACGGGTCACGGCGCGCATTCCGACTACTGCCGGGTGGCCGGGCGCAGTGTCAACGACTGGCTGGCCTCTGGCGACAACATTCCGGCGTTTCTGGCGGCGCTGCGGCAGGCGGGCTGGATCAAGCATGGCGCGCCAGTGCAGGAAAGCCGCTTCTGGAAACTGCTGCAGGGAGAACGCGCCGAGATGTTCGGCGTGTTCAGTCCTTATGAACTGCAGCTTATCCAGGACTGGATTCGCGGCGACGCCAGCGCCGACGGCCAGGCTTTCGACGAACCGGCCCTGGCGGCGGGTCAGCGACGCGCCAGCTTCCGGGCGCTTGCCCGAAGGACGCAGCTATCAGGTGTGCCGCAGCCGCCGGCTGTCGAACCGCTCGACCCGGATTTACTTACGCTGCAGGCGCAAGTCGATATGACGGGCGACTTGGCGCGCAGAAAACAGTTGCTGGTGCAGGCCATGGCGCCAGACCGGCACTGGACACCGGCCGGCCTTTATGCGACCCGGCTGTTCCGGCAATTGGCGGCCTGAATGAACAAACGGCCGCTTATTCCGGCTTGATGTTCAACTTGTCAAGCACGCCCTGCCAGGTCTTGCGGTCTTCGTTGATGTACTGTACCAGTTGCTCGGGCGTTCCTGGCCGGGGATAGGTACCGAGTTCACGCGACTTGGCAACCACTTCGGGAAGGCGCAGGGCGTCGCCCATGTCCTTGTTGAGTGTGGCCAGAATCGACGCGTCGACGCCTTTTTTAGCGATCACCGCGAACCAGCCGTAGGCAACGGCGCCGGGAACGGTCCTGTTGGCGAGCGGAAACTGCTCAAGGCCGGGCTCGTCGCGGTCGCCCATCGACGCCAGCACGCGCATCTTTCCGCCCTGCACATTGCCAGCGACGACGTTGTAGGTTTCGACCATCATTTTGGTCTGCCCGCCAAGCGTGGCCTGCATCGCCTGCGCGCCGCCGGGGTAATGCACCTCTAGGAACTGCGCGCCGGACTGCAGGCCGAGCAGCGCCGACGCCAGGTGCGGCGCCGTGCCGCGGCCGTTGTCGGCGACTTCGATGCCCATTGGCTTGGCTTTAGCGGCGGCGATGAACTCGGCCAGCGTCTTGTACGGCGAGTCTGCCGGCACCGTCAGCATGAAGGGCAGGACGGCGGCCAGCGTGACCGGAACGAAGTCGCGGTTGAAGTCGTAGGTCACGCCCTTGATGGTGCTGGGCGCGACCGAAATCGCCGAGCCCTGAACGAAGCCGAAGGTGCTTCCGTCGGTAGGCGAATTGAGCAGCGTGTTCATGCCGATGACGCCGCTGCCGCCGGGTTTGTTGTCGACGATGACCGCCTGGCCCCATTTTTCGGTGAGCTTGACGCCGACCAGCCGGATCAGCACGTCAGGCGCCGAACCCGCCGGGAAAGGCACGACGAAACGCACCGGCTGTGTCGGCCATTTAGGCGCCGCTGGTTGCGCTTGCACAGGCGGCAGGATGGCCAGGCTTGCCACGGCAAGGCTGAGCGCGGAGCGCCGGGTCAGGGTGCGAACCGTTGAAAAATGCATGGTTTGCTCCGGTAAAAATCGTCGATCGTTGACAAGTCGCTCGCGCCCTGAATGCTCAGGGCGCTTCCGAGGAATGCCCCGGCGAAAGACCCTGCGCCCGCGCAAGCTCGGCCTCGGTTTGCGCCAACTGGCGTTCCAACTCGGCGCGCTCGCCGATTTCCTGCATCAGCGCCTCGTTGACGCGCGCCAGTTGGTCGGCCGATGTCTGCATGCGGCTTTCAAGTTCGTCGGTTTTGCGCAAGGCCTGCGCGACGTCGCCGGTTTGCAGTTCCTCCGGCACTTCCTGCTTGAGAACCGCATTGATCACGACCAGCTCGGTGGCCGATTGCTCCACGGCTTCCTGAATGGTTTCGTTTTGCCCGAGCGCAAGCGTCAATGAATCCAGAGCGGTGGACGGGGGCTGCTGTGTGGGCATGGTCGGAATTTTGTCGAAACTGCGCGCTAGACAAAATCTTAGCAGAGCTTGCGCCGCCCGTGATCGCCGGCAGGGTTGCCATTGGCGGTCCCGCACTGGCCTGCGGACGCCGGGCCGCGCGTCAGCGCGGCTTGCTGGACGTCGCGCCGCCGGCCTTGCCGCCACGCCCGGCGCCGAACAGCTGGCCGATGGCGGCGCCGATGCGCGCGCCGACAGCGGTACCGATTCCGGGCAACACCGCCGTTCCGACCGCCGCGCCGGCGACCGCGCTGGCGGGCACCGACACCCGCACCTGCTCTAACGGGCCGCTGACCTTGAGCGGAACGCCGACCAGCCCGTCAACCAGATCGACGGCGAATTCGGCATCGATGCGGCGGTTGGCAACATGCGCCTTGCCCGAAGCGCTCAGTGCGCCCGACTTGACCTTGATGTTGGAGTAATCGATCACCATTCCGCCCGGCGTATTTTGCGTGTCGAGCTGCCCGGCGATCGAGTCCAGCGGCGTGGTGCCGGCATGGTCGCGTCCGATGGTCCGTATCGCCTTGTCAAGGTCGAATCGCAACAGCGTCGAGCGGCCCAGCGTAAAAGAGGTGGTGGTGCGCAGCGTCCGTGCCAGATCGCTCGCCGTCGCGCCGTTGGCCGAAAGCACGGTGTCGCCCGATGCCTTGCCGGCAATGATGGAACGGCGGTTGAAAGCCCGCAATGCGCTGTCGACCTCGACGCCGCGCGGCTGCAGTTTCCCCGCCAGGCGCAGCCCGCCGCCGACCAGCGATTCAAGCTGCGGATTGCCATTGGAAGTGCCGCCACGATATTGATGCGCGCGTCCCAGCCGGTAGCCATGGTTCCAGCTTAAGGCCATCGATGTGCCGGCCGGCGCTGACAAACCGCACAGTGACTGTAGGTGCCCGCCGTATAGTGAAGGCCGTCATATTCAAGGATGATTCATGCGTATCTGGAAGCAGCCCGTATCGGTCGAATCGCTCACCGCCTCCAACGCCAACACCGCCGTGAGCCACCTGGGCATCGAATTTCTGGAGGTCGGCGACGACTTCATCCGCGCCCGCGTGCCGGTCGACGCGCGGACGGTCCAGCCCTACGGCCCGCTGCATGGCGGCGTGTCGGTGACGCTGGCGGAAACGCTGGGCTCGTGCGGCGCGGCGTACAGCGTCGCGCAAGGCCAGCGCGTCGTCGGACTGGACATCAACGCCAACCACCTCAAGGGAACGACCAGCGGCTGGGTCACCGGCATCACGCGGCCGGTTCACATCGGCCGCAGCACCCAGGTCTGGCAGATCGAGCTGACCAACGACGCTGGCGAGCTGACTTGCGTGGCGCGCATCACGATGGCCGTGCTGACGCCAAAACCGGCGCCAATTTAATCCCAATAAGCCTGTAGCGCATGACTGGCGAGCGTGGGCAGCTATCAAATCAGGAGCGGTTACTATTTCAGTAGCTACGGCGCTGTCTTGACCCGGTAACCGGATGGCTCGCAAGACCCTGGGCTTTCACATCACACCCGGTGCCGCGCCACCATATCCTCGCGCCACTCCAGCCCGATCCCCGGCGTGTCCCAGGGAATCAACATTCCATCCTTCAGCTGGAGCGACGCCTGGCGCAGCCCGCCGGCGGCGTCGAGCACTTCGATCCAGTGCGCGGTAGGCGTCGCGCACAGCAACTGCGCGCTCGCTTCGACGAAGGTGTGAGAGGACATCGGCAGCCCCGCCGCGCTAGCCAGCGCTGACGCCTCGAGCCAGCCCGTCACCCCGTGGATGAACTGCGCGTCCGGCATGACCAGATCCGAGGCTCGCGCGGCAATCGCCGCGCGCATCTCGGTCGTCCCGTGGAAGTTCTCGCCGAGCTGGATTGGCGTGGTCACGGCGTCCGCAATGCGGGCGCAGCCTTGCAGATCGTCGGCGAGCACCGGCTCCTCAATCCACTCCAACCCCTCGTCATCGAGAGCCTTGCAGCGCGCCATCGCCTCCGGCAGGTTGAGCGACTGGTTGTAGTCGATCATGAGCGCGGTTGAATTCCCCAGCGCCCGCCTGGCCGCGCGGACAGCGGCCAGATCCTCGGCGAAAGTTGGAAACCCGGCCTTGATTTTGAGACCTGCGAAACCCGCCTCCAGTGTCTCGTCCGCGATCGCCACCACTGCCTCGGCGTCGTACAGGCCGACGCTGTGGTAGGCCCTCAGCGGCCGCGGTTCGGCCCCGAGCGCCCGCGCCAGTGGCTCCCCGCGTGCGCGGGCCCATGCGTCCCACAGCGCCATGTCCAGTCCACCGAGCGCCACGCCCAAGAGTCCCTTCATGCCGAACAACCGGCAACGGCGCAGCAGGTGGGCGTGGACGGCGCGCGGCGCCAGCGGCAAACCGGTGGCCATGTCCCCGAGACTGGCCACGGCCCGGTCCAGCGCCTGCAGCAGTTCGGGCAGGTACACCTGCGCGTAGGCGCGGCCCTCGACTCCCGTGTCAGTGCGCACATTGATCAGGACAAGGGGGAATTGGTCGATGGTGCCCGAAGCGGTGCGCACGGGCCGCGGCAAAGGGGCAAGAACAGGGGTCGTGCGGATGCTGGCGATTTTCATGGGCAGAAAGCTCCGGTCGGGCAAAAGGGGGCCGTGGTGGAACAAGTGGATTGCGGGCCGGCGGATCTAGCCAAAAATACAGTCAAATCGGCCTTTTGAGCTTACTGGACGTGCGTGCGTAACTATAATTATTATAGCAAAAGGCGTCGCCTGGCTGGTTGCCAAAGCCGTGGTTTGTTTCTTCATGCCTGCGTGCCGGACTGGCCGGCCCCATTGAACCCTGTGCAAAAACCCCGCGCGTCGTGATCAGAAGTTGACCTTGTCCCTGCCCTTCAGATTCAGGATTTCCCGCGCCTCGTCCGGCGTCGCCACTTCCAGACTCAAGGCCTCGAGCATGGCGCGCGCGCGCTTGACTTGCGCGGCATTGGTCTTGGCCAGTTGGCCGGGGCCGTCCCACAGCGAATCCTCCAGCCCGACGCGTACGTTGCCGCCCATCGCCAATGATTGCGCGGCAATCGGCATCTGGTTGCGGCCGGCGCCCAGCACCGACCAGACATAGTCGTCGCCGAACAGGCGGTCTGCCGTTCGCTTCATATGCGCCACGTCTTCCGGATGCGCGCCAATGCCGCCCAGCAGGCCGAACACCGACTGGATCAAAAACGGCGGCTTTATCAGCCCGCGCTCAATGAAGTGCGCGGCGGTGTAGAGGTGGCCGATGTCGTAGCACTCGATTTCAAAGCAGGTTCCGTTGTCGGCGCAGCTTTCCAGGATGTAGGCAATGTCCTTGAAGGTGTTTTTGAAGATGCGGTCGTCGCTGCCCGCCAGGTAGGGGCGCTCCCAGTCGTACTTGAATTCCTTGAAACGCTCGAGCATGCCGTAGAGGCCGAAATTCATCGACCCCATGTTCAGCGACGCCACCTCGGGCTTGAAGGTGTGCGCCGGCAGCAGGCGCTCGGCGATCGTCATGTTCGCCGCGCCGCCGGTGGTGATGTTGACAACCACATCGCAAGCGGCCTTGATTTGCGGCAGGAAGGCCCGGAACAGCTCCGGGTCCTGCGACGGAAAGCCGTCGGCTTCCTTGCGCGCATGCAGGTGGACGATGGACGCGCCGGCCTGGGCAGCGCCGATGGCCGAGTCGGCGATCTCCTGGCCGGTCACCGGCAGGTAGGGCGACATCGACGGCGTGTGGATCGAGCCGGTGATGGCGCAGGTGATGATGACTTTTTTCGACTTTTTCACGGGAGTTCCTTCGCGTGGTTGCAAGAATCAGTCGTCCGCCGCCGCCCGCGCCATGCGCTCGCTTTTCCAGTAGACGTCGTCGCCGCCGTTCATGCGGTTGAGCACGCGCGACAGCACGAACAGCAGGTCGCTCAGACGATTGAGGTACTGGCGCGGCGCGTCTTTCAGCGGCTCGGCCTGGCCCAGCGCGACGACGGCGCGTTCGGCGCGGCGCGCCACGGTGCGGCAGACATGCGCCAGCGACGCGGCGCGCGAGCCGGCCGGCAGGATGAACTCGGCAAGCCGCGGCAACCGGGCGTTGTAGGTTTCCAGCGAAGTGTCGAGCAGCGCGACGGCCTCTGGCTTGAGCAGTTCGTAGCCCGGAATCGACAGCTCGCCGCCGAGGTTGAACAGCTGGTGCTGCACCTCGACCAGCAGTTCGCGTACGTCCGCCGGCATGTCTTCGCACAGCAGCACGCCGATGTTCGAGTTCAGCTCATCGACGTCGCCCATCGCATGGACCCGCAGGCTGTCCTTGGAAACGCGCGTGTTGTCGCCCAGGCCGGTGGTGCCGTTGTCGCCGGTGCGGGTCGCGATTTGTGAGAGTCGGTTGGCCATGGTTGTCGGGGTGCGTCGATGCGCGAAGTTGATCACATTGATGGTACAGGACGGAATTTTCAAGGCGGTGCTTTGCCCGGTGGTGTCTCAGCTTGAATTTCAGCTTAGGGCCTTAAGTAGCCAGACAGGGTTTGACCTGGACAGGCGCAATTCACCTAGAGCGGACGTTCAATGTCTGCGAAAGGATTTTGCTGGTACTGCCGTATCCCTTCCGAATACGCCGTTGAAAGCGGCGATACAAGGAGTTTTCAGTTTGGTTGCTCGTCGAACATGACCTTGATGACGGGCGCTTTAGAAAAAAGTTGGCAGGCCTACCATGAAGGTCAGGTGCGTGGGTGAGGGACTCTAACGATTCCGTAGCTGATCATCGTGCACTAAGCGCATTCCTTGCAATGTCCTTAAACGCGTCCCAACCTTTTTGCGCTTGGCCTTGAATAAAATCTAAGCCGGCAGCGGTCGCTACTGGCCACTGTGCATTCACTACAATTCCAGTAGCTACAACCCAAATAATGATCACAGCGTAGTAAATCTGTTTTAGTACCCGTTGCTGCCTTTTAACGCGACTTTTCAGACTATCAAAACGGGGTAAGACTCGATCCGCAATATCTGCAGGCTGACTAATTACTTTCTCGATTCGAAGCTGTACTTCCTGCTCTATCGCTGTTACCGAGTTCTGTTGATTCATTACCAAGTTGTACATAACCCACGCGAACACGCCAACCCCAATCCAGATCGACACGTTCGTCGCAAAGACGCCATCCTTCACTCCCGCGCCAGCAAGAATTAATGCGGCAGGAAGAGCAAGCAGCTGGTTCTGAATCTCAGCCAATGTCTTGTTGAGTCTCAGCATGTCTTCAACGTTCTGCTTATCGACCTCCGACTGCAGTTTTTCAAACGAGAAGTCGGCCGTATACAAAGAGTAAGAAGCCTTGGCGCGCTCAACCAAGTCTCCATACTTGGGTAAAAGTTCTGATAGGCGCGCCACGAGTTGCCCTTTGCAAACTTCGAGCAGAGACGCGCGGATGATGTTGCGCTTTTGGTCGCGGTGATGATCGGCCTCAAAGTAGGCAGACGCAAATTCAGTCAGACCGGTCAAGGGAATAAGGTCGGCGGCGCAATATTCCGCTCGAACTTCTACCTTTGACTCGAAAGTCTTGATGTAAACGACAGCTTGGTTGACTTCGTAATCAGCGAACGACACGAGGAGTTGCCAAAATTTCACTGCGTCAAGGTAGTCACGAATCGGCTGCGGCAATGGCTCCGTGTGACCATGCGTGTAGTGCAGATTGCGGACAGTGAATTCAGATGGCACTTTGCGCCGCATCGAGCCTTGTACCAAGCCGTCCAAGGTTTCGTAGACGTTGCAACTAGCCGGATAAAACTCGACTAAGCGAGATTGGCTATCCAAAACGCCCTTGAGCGCATCCGGCAGAGCATCAGCAATCTCATCGAAATTCCACTTAGTGGGAAGTCGCCCCTGCCAATGCGTCCCACTATCTTCAACGTCTTCGAGCTGCTCAAAAAGCCATAGGGCCCAATCATGCGAGCTGGTCGGGAGCGGGAGCATATTCTTGTATCGCGGTTTTTAGCTGCTCAGACGGGGAAGTCAAGATGATGGAATTGCTGTTGGAATCGTAGCGAACGCGCTCCGCCTGAACGTCTGCAACGTCAAACGCCAAGGAAACTGTTCCGATTTTGCCAGTCACCCGTTTCAGGCCAATGTATGTTTTCCGATATGGCATGAACCGATCGTCTAGGTGATAACCGCCCGTGTCAGCATTACTTTTCACGTAAGCCAAGAAGTCCTCAGGTGCCGAAGGGCTGACTGCTGCTGCAACGGTGGCTAGTGGCACCTCGCTTCGGTTACTGTCTAGACATCCATAAAGCCTGCGCCTCATCTCTGCTACTTCACTGCGCTTTTGGTCAGGTGTTATATCTGTGCGTGCCTCCACGAAGTCGCGCGCGGCGCGAAGTACTGCCTCAGTGTGATGTTTTGAGTCTGTAAAGCTCGTGCAGGCTAGGGCGTCACGAAAATAGTCGCTCACTCCGCTCTGGCGTGACCGCCCTTTGATGAATGTCAGATAAGGTTGCTGATCGCCTTGCCATCGCGTGAGATTGATTCGGGCGGCTTCGTGTAGATGCGCCAGATCAATATTGAGTGTCTCAGTAAGATCGAGGGTGTCCGCATCGACGCCTGCCCCAGGCTTAAGTTTCAGCATGGCGACAAGCAGAAAATCCTGATCGTCAACCTCGTAGCGCAAGAATAGTGCATAGCCCCCGTTTGCGAGAAAAGCCTTGCTCATGTGTTCAGCAATGAGCCCGACCGACGCCAGCGTGAATGGCATGAAAGCGGTGACTCCAGTAGAGTATTCCTTCAGACGGACCGGAAATTTATGGGTCAGTGGATCTACTCCTAGAGTACCGTTGCTGTTGGCCACCTTAGCGTACATCTCGATCAGGTTATCGCACAAACGCTGGAGCACATCGTTGACGGCAAGGTTAGCGTCCCGTGGTTTCAGCGTAACGCTGTCGTCCCCTTGTGACTGAGCAGACTTGTCCAGTTGGTGGATGGTGGCATTGGTGATCAGAATCGGCATTCGGTCTCTTCCTCGTTAAAGTTTTTGGGGCCGTCAGTTCACATTCTGACTGCTTTCAATGCCGGCCGAGCCGTACCGAGCTTTCTTGCAAAAGTCGACGAGCGTTCTACACATGGCTGCTAGCTGAACAAAGAATCTTTGCTCATGGCTTTCTAGAACGGTGTCCTGCATGGACGCCCTGACTTTTAGTCGGTAATCTAGGCCGATGTACCCAATTGGTCTGAAGGAGCTATTTGCGACGCCGGCGTGAATGGCAGGTTCTGGTCGTTTGCCGCAATCCAAAGGGAGACACTACCTTGGCCCCAGCCCGCCCTGCCGCGCGCTTATTTGCGTCGTAAACTGCGATTTCCCCATCAGGAGCCAGTCATGAACGCACCCTTGCCCGAACATCTGCTGCCCGACATCCGCCAGCGCGAAACCCCCGCTGCGCTGATCGACGCGCTCAAGTCCCGCTTCGCCGACCGCTGCTCGACCGCGATGGTGGTGCGCGAGCAGCACGGCCGCGACGAGTCGTCGTTCGCCGCGCCGCCGCCGGCGGCGGTGGTCTATGCCGAAAGCACGCTCGATATCGCCGATGCGGTCAAGCTGGCCAGCGAATATGGCGTGCCGGTGATCCCGTTCGGCGTCGGGACCTCGCTCGAAGGCCATCTGCTCGCGGTGCAGGGCGGCATCAGCATCGATCTGGGCCGCATGAACCGGGTGCTGGCGATCCATGCCGAAGACCTGACGGTGACGGTGCAGCCCGGCGTGACGCGCAAGCAGCTCAATGAAGAGGTCAAGAGCACGGGTCTCTTTTTCCCCATCGACCCGGGCGCCGACGCGACGATCGGCGGCATGTGCGCGACGCGAGCCAGCGGCACCAACGCGGTTCGCTACGGCACCATGCGCGAAAACGTGCTGGCGCTGGAAGTCGTGACCGCCAGCGGCGAGGTCATCCGCACCGGCACCCGCGCGAAGAAGTCATCGGCCGGCTACGACCTGACACGGCTGATGGTCGGAAGCGAAGGCACGCTGGGCGTGATCACCGAAGTTACGCTGAGACTCTATCCGTTGCCCGAAGCGATCTCGGCGGCAATCTGCTCGTTTCCCAGCATCGAGGCGGCGGTGCGAACGACGATCGAGATCATCCAGCTCGGCGTGCCGATCGCCCGGGTCGAGCTGATCGACGCCAACACGGTTCGCATGGTCAACGCCCACAGCCGGCTCGGCCTGCGCGAGGAACCGATGCTGCTGATGGAGTTTCACGGCACGCCGAACAGCGTCAAGGAGCAGGCCGAGCTGGTGCAGGAACTGGCCAGCGGGCATGGCGGCAACGCCTTCGAATGGGCCAGCACGCCTGAGGAGCGAACGCGGCTGTGGACGGCGCGGCACAACGCGTATTTCGCCGCGATCCAGAGCCGCCCGGGCTGCCGGGCGATATCGACCGACACCTGCGTGCCGATTTCACGCCTGGCCGACTGCCTGCTCGAATCGGTCGCCGAGGTCGACGCCAGCGGCATTCCCTACTTTCTGGTCGGCCATGTCGGCGACGGCAATTTCCACTTCGGCTACCTGATCGACCCAGCAAAGCCCGAAGAGCGCGAAACCGCAGAGGCGCTGAACCACAAGCTGGTGCACCGCGCGCTCAGCCTGGAGGGCACTTGCACCGGCGAGCACGGCGTCGGGCTGCACAAGATGGATTTTCTGGTGACCGAAACCGGCGCCGGCGCGGTCGACATGATGCGCACCATCAAGCGCGCGCTGGACCCGAAAAACATCATGAATCCGGGCAAGATTTTCTCGCTGGCAGCCTGACCGGCACGCGGTCGGCGGGCCCGCGGCTCAGCCGCGCCGGGCCATCATTTTTCCGCTGCCAGTGCGGCGGTGGTGGACGGAGCGCCGTTCATGTTGAAAAAGGCGCTGGCTTCGCTGGTTTCGGGCAGCACGTAGACCACAGCGGCCTGCGAGCCGAAAACCGGCTTGATGAACTTGTCGTAGAACGCCACCGGCACGTTGACGCAGCCGTAGGAGATGCGGTTGTCGGCAATATCCGGCGTCGCCAGGCGCTCGAGGCGCCGCTCAGCCTTGTTGGAGGTGACGACCCGGTGCATGGACACCGCCGCGTCGTAGTCGATCCAGACAATGTCCTTGCCCTGAAGGTTGACGCCCGGCTCGCTGACGAAGCGGCCGGCCGGCGTGGTGCGCTCCTCGGGCCGGATCTGCGACATCTTGCGCTCGCCGATGCCGGGCACCGAGGCGTCGCCGATCGCCAGGCCCAGGAGCACCGGCGATGAGGCAAGCTTTGTTCCGTCGAGATCGAAAACATGCAAGGCCGCGTTTTTCTTGTCGATGATGGCGAAGGCCTGCGCCTTGTGGTCGTTGGTGGTCCGCACCCAGTCGCTTAGCTGCCGGGCGGTGTCGCCCATGCTGATCTCGCGGGGCTGGGCCGCCGTCGACGTCGTTGCTACCGCGGGTGGCGCGGCGGCGGCTGAAGCCGGCAAGGCGAGCAGCGCCGCCAAGCATAGCGAACCGGTGGAAAGCAGGGAATCGAGAAGAAAAAAGCGGTTTCTGGTTGTCGAGGATTTCATGGGTGGTCGTCCGGAGTTGACGAATTCTTGCAGCATGGCCATTTAGCGTCAAGGGCAAAGGTACAACGCAGTGGCGCTGGCGGTCATCTCCTACGTCAAACTTCGACCTGCTCCGAAGCCGGGCGTAGGAAAAGATTTTTAGACTTCCTTTACAGCTATTTCGGCACCGACCTTAGAACCGCTTCGCGTTTGTTTAGCCGAGACTGTAATTTGCTCAACTTAAGGAGAATCAAATGAACACCGACTCATCCATTTCGAACACATCCGGCATGCCCAACATTGCGGGCACCTCTGCTACTACCGGCCTGTCCGGCGGTTCCAACATTGCCGGCACCTCGTCCGTGGGCATGTCCTCGTCCACTGGTTCCAGCAACCTGGTCACCGGGCTGTTTCCCGATCGCGCAAGCGCCGAAGCGGCTTACAACGCTGCCCACAGCCGCGGTTACTCAAAAGACGATGTGAATCTGGTCATGTCGGACGACACCCGCAAGCAGCATTTTTCCGGTGATTCCGCTTCAGGGATGGAAACCGAACTGGGCAGCAAGGCCGCTGAAGGCGCTGGCATCGGCGGCGCCATCGGTGGCACGATCGGCGCCATTCTTGCAGGCGTTGCCGCTGTCGGCAGCAGCATCGCTTTGCCCGGGCTGGGTCTGGTCATTGCGGGTCCGCTGGCTGCCGCGGCTGCTGGCGCCGGCGCTGGCGCGGCGGGCGGCGGCTTGCTGGGCGCTCTGATCGGATGGGGCATTCCCGAAGAGCGTGTCAAGCATTACGAGGAAGGCGTTAAAAACGGCGGCATTTTGATGGGGCTGCGCACCAAGAGCGACGACGACGCGCTGCACTTTGAAGACCAGTGGAAGCAAAACGGCGGCCAGCACATCTACCGCTAATCGGCAGGCACATGCCAACGGGCGAAATCAAGCGGTTTTGCGAAGCCGCTCGATGAGCCCGTTGAGTTCATCCATCGACGAAAACTGGATTGCGATCTCGCCAGTGTCTTCACGGCGGCCATTTCGCCTGACCTGTTTTTTCAGCCGCACCTGAACATCGGCCATCAGCAGATCGGCCAGTTCGTCCTCGACCCGCCGGGTGTCGCCGGATTTTTCACGAGCCGGCCTTTGCGGTTTCAGCGTGAAGTCGGCACCCAATTTTTTCACCAGGCTCTCCGCTTCGCGCACTGACAGTTTTTTGGCCGCGATCTGATTCGCGGCGGTGATCTGCGTTGCCCGCTCCAGCGCCAGCAAAGCGCGCGCATGCCCCATGTCGAGGTCGCCGGCCATGAGCATGGTCTGCACCGGTTCGGCGAGATTCAAAAGACGCAGCAAATTGGTGGCGGCGCTGCGTGAACGTCCGACCGCCTGCGCCGCGAGTTCGTGCGTCATGCCGAATTCTTTGACCAGACGCTGCAGCCCCTGCGCTTCTTCCAGCGGATTCAAGTCTTCGCGCTGGATGTTTTCGATCAACGACATCGCTGCGGCCGATTCGTCGGGGACGTCGCGGATCAGCACCGGCAGGCTTTCCATGCCCGCCAGTTTGGCCGCCCGGAAGCGTCGCTCGCCGGCGATGATTTCGTATTTGCCGTCGTTGGCGCCGCCGTTCAGGCGCCGCACCAGAATCGGCTGCATGATGCCCTGTACTTTTATCGATTCGGCGAGTTCGTACAAAGCGCCTTCGTCCATTCGGGTGCGCGGCTGGTATTTGCCCGGCACCAGATCGGAAAGGCGCAGCGAAGCCGGGATGCCGGGGCTGGCCGCACCGCCCGGATTATCAGTAGCGGCCGAAAATTCAGCGACCTTGGGGCCGAGCAGAGCCTCAAGCCCACGACCGAGTCCGGATTGTTTTTTGCCAGCCATAAATTGTTCCGTCTTTCCTTGATTTACAACGCGTCAAAAGTGCCGGTCGCGATCAGTTGCGGCAATCGGCGGTGCAGCTCTGGCCAGTCTCCCAGGCCGCTCTCGGCATTCAAATGGCCGCGCGCGCCCGCGTCGATCGCTATCGAACCCCAGGCGGCGGCGAACTGCCGCGCCCGCCGTGGCGCGCAGTAGGGATCATCGCCGCTGTAAACGACCACGGTCGGGAAAGGCAGGCGCCCCAACGCAATCGGCGACCAGCTGGGCAGCAAGGGACGCATCGCCTCGCGCTCCACATCGGGCGGCGCAACCAGCAGCGCGGCCTTGACCCGGCCCGTATTGGCCGAGTGACCCGCCCACGCGGCCAGGTTCAAGCAGCCAAGGCTGTGCGCGACCAGCACGACCGGCTCGTCGCACAGCAGCAGCACCTCTTCAAGGCAGGCCATCCAGTCGCCGCGCAGTGGCCGCGCCCAGTCGTGCTGTTCGACACGGCGGTAGCCATGGCTGCGCTCCCAGAGGGTTTGCCAATGTGCCTGGCCGCTGCCGTGCCAGCCCGGCAGCATGAGGATGTTTGAGGGCTTCATCGGACGCGTAAGACCGCTGTGCGCTTATGCGGCGAAGCAGGCGGAAACTCTCTAATTGCTATGCTATTCATAGCTAACTACGCGCGTGGGGTAAGCGCAAAGCCTGGATTTGATCAAAAACATGGCTCACATCGACCTGACCCGCTTGATCATCTCTTGCGCAAAGGCGATGAAAGCCTGCGCACCCTTGGAAGCGGGGTCGAAAATAACGCCTGGCAAGCCGTAGCTCGGCGCTTCCGCCAGGCGAACATTGCGCGGAATCACCGCGTTGAACACCTTGTCGCCAAAATGCGCCTTGAGCTGTTCGCTGACCTGCTGCTGCAGCGTGATGCGCGGGTCGAACATGACGCGCAGCAGGCCGATGATCTGGAGGTCGCGGTTGAGGTTCGCATGCACCTGCTTGATGGTGTTGACGAGATCCGTCACGCCTTCCAGCGCGAAGTATTCGCACTGCATCGGCACGATCACACCGTGCGCGGCGCACAAGCCGTTGAGCGTGAGCATAGAGAGAGACGGCGGGCAATCGATCAGGATGAAGTCGTAGTCGCCGGTGACACGGGCCAGTGCCTGCTTGAGGCGCTTCTCACGCCGCGCCAACGGAACCAACTCGATCTCGGCGCCGGCGAGCTCGCGGTTTGCGCCAAGAACGTCGTAGCCCCCTTTCGGGCTGGCGACCCTGGCATCGACGATCGACGCGGCTTCGAGCAATACGTCATAAACCGTTGTACCGAGCTTGCGTTTGTCGATTCCCGAACCCATGGTTGCGTTGCCCTGTGGATCCAAGTCGACCATCAGCACGCGCTGGCCGGCCTGCGCCAGGCCCGCCGCCAGGTTGACAGTGGTCGTGGTCTTGCCAACGCCGCCTTTTTGGTTGGCAATGCAAAATATCTTCGCCATGGATCTCAGTGGTTGTTGTGATGGGCCGACAGGCCCGACGGCCGGAACGCCGCGGCAAAGGGATTCATCGCGTTACCGCCAGCCTGACGCCGAAACCGATCAGAAAAATGCCGGCGGTCTTGCGCAGCGCCGAGGAAATCCGGGGGCTGGCGCGCAGGCGCTCGGCAAGCCGCCAGGCAAGCAATACCGCGGCAAGGCCGTACAAAAAAGTCAAAACCGCCACGGTGGCCGCCATTACGCCGAAGGTTTTCAGGCCCTGGTGGCGCGCCTGATCGATGAACAAGGGGAAAAACGCCAGGTAAAACACAATCGCCTTGGGATTGAGCAAGGTGATCAGAAGTGTCTGGCGAAAGTAGTGGCGTGGTTTGAAATTAAACATCGCGGCGGCGCCGGGCTTGGCAAGCAGCAACGTCAGGCCCATCCACGCAAGGTACGCCGCGCCAAGCCATTGCACGAGCGTGAATGCCGCCGGGTAGGCGGCCATCAATGCCGACACGCCGGCGACGGCAGCCCACAACAGCACCTGGTCGCCCGCGATGACGCCAAACGTCGCCGCGATCCCGCCGGCGATGCCACCCTTGGCGGTCGAACTGATCAGCGCGAGATTGCCTGGGCCAGGTATTGCCAGAAAGACCAGTATGGCGACAACGAAAGCGCCATAGTCTCCAACGCCGATGAATGAGCCAGACATGGCGCGCTCCAGAAATTGAAGTAGAGAGTTTACGGCACGGGCCGCATCCAGACGAGACAACGCTCGGCTTCCAGGCTCGGCACGGTTAATTGTTCCACGTGAAACACTTCAATGCCATCAGGCAACTCGCCAAGCTCGTCAACCGGGCGCCTGCCCTTCATCGCCATCCAGACGCCGTCGCTTGCGAGCGCAGTGCGTGAGAACTTCGTAAAATCGGCAAGCGAGGCAAAGGCCCTGGAGCAGATCACGTTGAAAGTCTGGGTTACGTTTTCGACCCGCGCGTGTAGGCCGGCAAGGTTGGGCAGGTTCAACTCCATTGCCGTCTGCGAAATAAAGGCGGCCTTCTTATTGACGGCGTCGACACACGTTACCCGCGCTTCCGGGCAGCAAATGGCGATGACCACGCCAGGCAGGCCCGCGCCCGAACCTACATCGAGCACAGCTGCGCAATGCGTGAGTCCGGCGATATGAAACTGTCGTCGCAGCGGCGAAATCGCGCTCAAGCTGTCCAGCAGGTGATGCGTCATCATCCCGGCCGGGTCGCGCACCGCCGTCAAGTTGTAGACGCGCGTCCATTTGTTGATCAGCGCCTGATAGGCAAGCAACCGGTCGAGTTGCAAGTCGCTGAGGTTGAGTTCCAGAATCCGCGCTCCGTCGCAAAGCGCCTTCCGTAGATCGGTTGCCTGACTCACATCAATGCTCGACCGTCTGCTCGTTATTTACCAATGCGACGTTTCCCCAAATGTTCTTTTTGAGATGCACGAGCAAGAGCGAAAGCGTTGCTGGCGTAACGCCCGGAATTCTTGACGCAATGCCCAGTGTTTCCGGCCGGTGTTTGGCCAGCGTTTGTCGCGCCTCGAAACTCAAGGCGGAAACCTTCAAATAATCCAGGTCTGCCGGCAGTGCCAGATTTTCATAATGGGCTGCGCGTTGAACCTCGATTTTCTGCAGGTCGATATAGCCTGCGTATTTTGCGGTGATCTCGAGTTGTTCGATCACACTTTTGATTAGGTCGGCCGGCAATGCGTGCGGGTCCGATGTTTCACGTGAAACATCGGAGAATGCATGTGAAAGATCAGGGCTCGCAAACTTGCCCCCGTCAAGAGACATCAAGGCCGAATAGTTGACGCCCGGACGGCGAAGCAGTTCAGCCAGGTTGTATTCGCGTTCGATTGATTTGCCCAGTACCCGTTCGGCGTCGCCCGCCGGCAGGTTCTTCGGACTGATCCACAGTGAACGCAAACGTGTTGTTTCACGTGAAACCATGTCGCGTTTTCTGCTGAATGCATCCCAGCGTGCGTCATCGACCAGTCCCAGTTCGCGTCCTTTTTCGGTCAGGCGCATGTCGGCGTTGTCCTCTCGCAGCATCAGACGGAACTCGGCCCGGCTCGTGAACATGCGGTAAGGCTCGGTCACTCCCTTGGTGATCAGGTCGTCAACCAACACGCCCAGATAGGCCTCGTCACGCCCCGGTAGCCAGGCGTCCTTGCCCTGGCATTGCAAGGCCGCATTCGTTCCGGCGAAGAGGCCCTGCGCCGCGGCTTCCTCGTAGCCGGTCGTTCCGTTGATCTGGCCGGCGAAAAAGAGGCCGCCAAGCGCGCGGGTTTCAAAGCTCTTTTTCAGCGAACGCGGATCGAAGTAATCGTATTCGATCGCGTAGCCGGGCCGCAGGATGTGCGCGTTTTCCATGCCAACCATCGACCGCACCAGGTCGTACTGGATGTCGAAGGGCAGGCTGGTCGAAATTCCATTCGGATAAATCTCGTGTGTCGTCAAGCCTTCGGGTTCGAGAAAAATCTGATGGCTGTCCTTTCCGGCGAAGCGGTTGACCTTGTCCTCGACGCTGGGGCAATAGCGTGGTCCTACGCCGTCGATCTTGCCGGTGAACATCGGACTGCGGTCGAATCCGGAGCGGATGATCTCGTGGGTGCGCTCGTTGGTATAGGTGATCCAGCACGGAATCTGCGCTGGATGCCCAATCGCGCCGCCCATGAAGCTGAACACCGGAACCGGCCCTTCGGCGCCGCCGGGCATGCCATCGCCCGGCTGAATGGCGCATTTGCTGAAATCGATCGTACGACCATCGATACGCGGCGGCGTGCCGGTTTTTAGCCTTCCCTGCGGCAGCTTCAATTCCTTGAGCCGGGCCGACAGCGACACCGCGGGCGGATCTCCCGCCCGCCCGGCGGCGTAGTTGCTCAGGCCGACATGGATTTTTCCGTCAAGGAAAGTTCCTGCCGTCAGCACCACCGTGCGTGAGCGAAAACGGATGCCGACCTGCGTTACCGCGCCGACGACCCGGTCGCCCTCGACCATCAGGTCGTCGACCGCCTGCTGGAACAGCCAGAGATTCGGCTGGTTTTCTACCATGCGGCGTATCGCCGCCTTGTACAGAATGCGGTCGGCCTGCGCACGCGTCGCGCGCACTGCCGGCCCCTTGCTCGAGTTCAGGATGCGGAACTGGATACCGCCTTCGTCGGTCGCCAGCGCCATGGCGCCACCCAGTGCGTCGACTTCCCTGACCAGATGGCCCTTGCCGATGCCGCCAATCGACGGATTGCAACTCATCTGGCCAAGCGTCTCGATGTTGTGCGTGAGCAGCAGCGTCTTGCAGCCCATGCGGGCGGCTGCCAGCGCGGCGTCGGTGCCGGCGTGGCCGCCGCCGACGACGATCACGTCGAATTCCTGCGGGTAATACATGTCAAGCCTCTACCAGTTCAGTTTTCAGTCCGGCAGCCCGGGCAGCAAGCGCCTGTTTGCGATCGGCGGTGACAAACAGGTCAACCCGGGCTGCCTGCGCCGTACCGATATGCAATGCATCCATCGCCCGCAAACGGCTGTTCGTCATCGCGGCGATTGCAAGAACTTCTATTTCCGGATTGATGGGCCAGACCTCAAAATCCACAAAATCCAGTGATAATTCACCCATCGCATAGCCATACTGTCCGCTGTCGATCGACTTGTCATGGACTTCACGGCTCAAGCTGGAGGCAATTTCTATTTTGCAGTGGGCTGCCAGTACGACTGCGTCGGCCGACTTCAAGAGGTTTTCGACCAGGTCGCGGCCAAGCTCGCGCTTGTAGCGCTTGGCAATGGCCGACGAATCGAAGAGCAGCTTCATGTCAATACCTTGCGCTTTCACGCTCTTCAATGATGAGTTGCGCCAAGCTTTTGCCATCGGCCCGCACATAGTTCAATGGCTCAATAGGCCGCTTCCAGCTTGGAACCCTCTCGGCCTCCGGTGGCTTTGCAGGCACCAGCTCGGCAACAGGTTTGCCATGCCGCAAGATCAGGACAGTTTCGCCCCGCTCAACCCGGTCGATCGTCGCCGACGCGTTGGCGCGAAATTCGCTCAAGGGAATCGTGTGCATTTTGTACAAGTAAAAATTAATTTGTACATTTTAGCGCTTTGAGTCAAGGCCGGCGGCCGCCATGCCATACTGTTTCGCCCCTTTAAGGCAGACGCGGCCATACCGTTGCATAGCGCACGCCTTTTATTTTCAAACCCCCCCAGGAGATATCCATGACCCGTGAAGTTGTAGTTGTTAGCGGTGTGCGCACCGCCATCGGAACCTTCGGCGGCAGCCTGAAGGACACGCCGCCGACCGAGCTCGCCGCGCTGGTGGTGCGCGAATCGCTGGCGCGCGCCGGCGTCGACGGCAAGGATGTCGGCCATGTGGTGTTCGGCCATGTCGTCAACACCGAGGCGAAGGACATGTATCTGTCGCGCGTGGCGGCCATCAACGGCGGCTGCGCCGAAAGCACGCCGGCCTTCAACGTCAACCGCCTGTGCGGCTCGGGGCTGCAGGCGATCATTTCGGCCAGCCAGTCGATCCTGCTCGGCGATACCGATGTCGCTATCGGCGGCGGCGCGGAGAACATGAGCCGCGGGCCCTACGCCAGCCTGGCCACGCGCTTCGGCGCCCGCTTGGGCGACACCAAGATGATCGACATGGTCGTTGGCGCGCTGCACGACCCGTTCCACACCATCCACATGGGCGTGACGGCCGAGAACATCGCCGCAAAATGGGGCGTCACCCGCGAGGACCAGGACGCGCTCGCCGTTGAAAGCCACAACCGCGCCCAGCGCGCCACCGAGGCCGGCTACTTCAAGGAGCAGATCGTTCCGGTGATGCTGAAAAGCCGCAAGGGGGAAACCGCCTACGACACCGACGAGCACTTCCGCCCCAACTGCACCGCGGGCGACATGGCCAAGCTCAAGCCCGTGTTCATCAAGGAAAACGGCACCGTCACCGCCGGCAATGCGTCCGGCATCAACGACGCCGCCGCCGCCGTGGTGCTGATGGAGGCCGGCGTCGCCAAGGCGCGCGGCCTGAAGCCGCTGGCCAGGCTGGTCGCTTATGCGCACGCCGGCGTCGATCCGAAATACATGGGAATCGGCCCGGTCCCCGCGACCCAGGCGGCGCTGAAAAAAGCCGGCCTTACGGTGAAGGATCTGGACGTGATCGAGGCCAACGAAGCGTTTGCCGCGCAGGCCTGCGCCGTCAGCCGCGATCTCGGCCTGGACCCGGCCAAGGTCAATCCCAACGGCTCGGGCATCTCGCTGGGCCATCCGATCGGTGCGACCGGCGCGCTGATCACCGTCAAGGCGCTGTACGAACTGCAGCGCATCCAGGGCCGCTACGCCTTGGTGACGATGTGCATCGGCGGCGGCCAGGGCATCGCGGCGATTTTCGAGCGCGTCTGAATTCGGCAAGAGTAATTTAATTACTACGTTATTAATAGCAGCTTGCGCGCATCCCGCCTGCGCTGGTGACCTATTTGGATACATAAAAATGCCGAGGTAAAAGGTTTTGTCGAATCAGACATCGGCACCGGCATGTCCCGCGTTGCCGGCCCCTCCTTGGGCCTGGTGGATTCTTTTGGTGGCCGTGGCGATAGGGGTGTATTCGACGGCATCGAACATCGCCGCCCATCCTCAAATGACGGTGGAGAACTGCCTGCGCGGCCAGGAACTGGCGCTGACGCGTGATTACCTTGAGGGACGGCGCTCTGAGCAAGCGCTTTTCCTGTCAGGCGATGAAGCCGTTTATGTACGCGCCGCGCAGAGTATTTCCCAGGGCAAGGTCGCCACCGACTATCTCGGCGACTTTCCCGAGCAGGTGCGGGTGAGCCGGAAGGACGAAGCGCTGTACGCGATATCGCCGAGCTATCGCATGGCCTACCAGTCGCGTCCGTTTTTGCCGCCCGGCAGACCTTCGTTCGTGAGCTACCGTTCCATGGTGTTTCCCGCGTGGGGCGCGCCGGTGATGCTGGCTTTTGACTGCGATGCCCAAGGCCTGGCCGCGCTGCGCTGGTCGATGCTCCCCTGGCGGGCGGCGACCATCGCGGCGGCGGGCCTGCTGGCTTTTTCGCTGGCTGTTCGGCGCAAGTTGCTGGCGCTGTCACTGGCCAGCCTGCTGGTCGCCTGCGATGCGCAACTGAGCGAGGCGGGTTCCTACTTCCTGACGGATGTGCCGGGCGCGGCATTGCTCCTGATCTGGCTGTGGTGCCTGAGCCGCTTCTGCAGGAAGCCGTCGTGGCGGCTCGCCATCCCGCAGGGGCTTCTCATGGGGTTGGCGGTATTGGTCAAGGCCGACCTGATGTATGTCCTTCCGGCCAGCCTGCTGCTGGCGCCGCTGGCGGTGGCGACGCAGCGGCGCACCGCCGTTTTCAGGTGCGTCGCAATCGCCGCGCTTTGCCATGCTCTGGTGCTGGGCGCCTGGGCACTGCGCAATCACGCCTACACCGATGCCTGGTTCATCACCTCCAAGGACATGGTCAACCTCTACCTGGGCAACAGTCCGGACGCACCCGGCCGCAACTACCGATTCGGTGTTTCTCCCACCGAGCAGGCAAAAATGGAACTCATGCCCGTCAAACGCCAGGCCGAGCTGCGCGCCCATGGTCCCGAAATTGCGCTTCGCGCTCATTTTCAGGAACTCGCCCTGGCCGAATTCCGCGCCGACCCGCTCGGCATCGCGCTGATGTTCAAGGACCGCTTGATTATTTTTTTGAAAGCGGCGGCTATATTCATTTTCCATGGCTGGGCGCGTACAGCCGGGGCCTAAGCCTGTTCATCATGGGCACGGCGCTCTTCGGCTCGCTATTGGCGGCTTGGGGGTCGTGGCGGCGTGAAAAGCCGATGATCGGCGCGGCAGCCGCTTTCCTTACGAGCATCGCCATTGTTTCAATGGTGTATTTCGAGCCGCGCTACATCTCGCACCTGTTTGCCCTGGCGTGCGTGATCACATCGGTTTATCTGGCCCAATGGCCGTATTTTCCGGCTCGCGGCCGGCGTCATGAAAATAGCGCCGGCCCGCCCTGAGGTCGTGCCGGGACGCGACGCCTCCTGTCAAAGCAGTTTCATCTTCTTCGCCGCATCGCGCAGTTCGGCGCGAAAATCCGGATGCGCAATGCCGATCAGCGCCTCGCAGCGCTGGTGCGCGCTCTTGCCGCGCAACTGGGCCACGCCGAATTCGGTCACGACGTAGTTGATGTCGTTCTTGCTGGTGCTGACATGCGTGCCGGGCGAAAGCACCGGAACGATGCGCGAAATGGTGTCGTCCTTGGCCGTCGATGGCAGCACCATGAAAGCCTTGCCGCCATTGGAACGGTTCGCCGCGCGAATAAAATCGGTCTGCCCGCCGGTGCCCGAGTAGGGGAAAAAGCCCAGGCTTTCCGAGCCGCACTGGCCCAGGAAATCGATCTGCATCGTCGCGTTGATGGCGTGGAAATTGTCGTTTTGGCCGGCCAAATAAGGGTCGTTGGTGAAGTTGACCGGGTGCATTTCCAGCGCCGGGTTGCGGTGCAGGAACTGGTACAGCTTTTTCGAGCCCAGCGCAAACGTCGCGACCATCTTGCCGGGCAGGTAATTTTTCCGGCTGTTGGTGACGACGCCGGTTTCCACCAGCGTCATGATGCCGTCGCCGAGCATCTCGGTATGCACGCCCAGGTCGTGCTTGTGCGTCAGCTGCATCACCACCGCGTCCGGAATGCCGCCATAGCCGATCTGCAGCGTCGCGCCGTCCGGGATCATGTCGGCGACGAATTTGCCGATGGCCACCTGCACCGGGCCGATTTTGGGCAGCCCGACTTCAAGCAGCGCATCTTCGCTCTCGACCAGCGCCGTCACCTGCGAAATATGAATGTGGCAGTCGCCATTGGCGAAAGGCACGTTCGGATTGACTTCCAACACCACCGCTCGGGCGTTGCGGATCGCCGCCATGGTGTAGTCGGCGCCCAAGGAGAGCGAGAAAAAGCCGTGCGTGTCCATTGGCGACGCCATCGAAAAAACGACTTCCGACGCGATCAACCGGCGGTCAATCAACTCCGGAAGCTCTGAAAAATACGCCGGAATGAAGTCGATCCAGCCTTCCTTGCCGCCCCGGCGCGAGGCGCCGCCGAAAAAATATGCGGTGTGGCGCACGTTCGCCGCCGTTTCGGAATCGAAATAGCCGTAAGGACGCAGCGGCAGAATTTGCACCACCTGAACATCCTGAAAATCGCGCCGGGCTTCGGACAGCGCCGTCAGCAACGACGGCGGTTCGCCGACGGCCGTTGGAACGACGATGGTGTCGCCGTTCATGACGACACGAATTGCGTCAGGGGCGGACCGGCGTTTTTGCTGGTATTGGGTTTGAAAAGCCATTGTTTGCTTTCTCGATGTGTTGGTCTGATTATCCCGATGGTCGCATGGCGGCCGATGCCAAAACCTGCGCAGCGCAAGAATTCGTAATCTGAAGTCCAGATCAGCCGCCGCCGCGCTGCATGTAAAGATCAAAACGCTTCATGAATATATGGCGCTGATGCTCTTCGAGCCCCGCAAACGCAAAGCGCACTAGCAGGCGAGGAATGCGGACCTGGCCCAGGCTGCGCGGCGGCGCCGGCTGCCACGCAATCCGCAGGCTTCCCGGAGGAATGGCGACCTGCGCCGACGATCCCTCGCGCCGCCACCCGTGCTCACCCAGCGCGGCGGGCAGCCAGCCCAGCCACTCGGCCTCGGTGCAGCCCATGTCACGCTCAAAAACCTCGGCGTAATGCGCCTGCACCTGCTCAACCGCCGGCAATCGGCGGCCAGATCGCCAGCACGTCGCCTTCAATCAGCGTGCGGCTCGGGCGGTCCGCGGGCTGGATGTAGTGGCCATTGACCAGCACCAGATGAACCAGTTTGGGCGGCAGGCCGAAAGGCTCGATGATCTGGCTGATCGTTGCATCGGGCGCGATGTCGAGCTCGACCCGGTTGGCGCGGCGCGCCGGCAGCGGCAGGTAGTCGGTCAGCGTGGCGAACAGTTTGAAGGTGATTTTCATCATCGGCGGCGCGCGTCGCCCGCGCTGTTCCACTGGCCCTGGCCCTGGGCACTGGCGAGGTAGGCTTGCATCAGCCGGGTCGGGTCGTTCTTGAGAATGTCTTTCCATGGGCCAAGGCGAACGCCGCCTTCGACCAGCCCGCGCATCACGCCCACATGCTCGGTCCAGCCGACGCTGTTGCAGCCCACCAGCACGTCGCGGCTGAACCGCAGGCTCAGATGCCGGCCCTTGCCGCCGTCGGCATGGTGTTCGGTCAGTTCGATCTGCTCACTGCCGGGAACACCCTGCCAGGCGCCAAAGCTGGTGGAAATCAGCCCCAGCGTGTCGAGCACATTGATCTGCGTCACGCCGCGCAGTTCGGTTTTTTGCCCGACCATGTTGAGCGCCGCGACCCGGGCCTGCTCGGCCGCGTTGGGCTGAATGGCGCTGACGATCGTCGTTCCGCTGACCTTGTCGAAGGCTTCGGCGCAGTCGCCGGCGGCATAAATTCCCGGCACGCTGGTCTCCAGGTGCTCGTCGGTCAGCACGCCCTGCAGGCAGGTAAGCCCCGAGTTTTCCAGAAAACCGATGGCCGGCTTGACGCCGGTGGCGCTGATGACCAGATCGGCTTCCACCGTCTGGCCATCCGACAGGCGGACTTTTAGCGGCGTGCCGGGCTCGATCGCTTCCACCCGCACGCCAGTCAATACCCGCACGCCCTGCGCTTCGCACCAGCGCTTGATCATCCCGCCCGCCACCGGCCCCATCATGCGCGGCACCATGCGGTCGCCCATCTCGACCACGCTGAGCTGAACGCCGCGCCGCATCAGCGCTTCCATGATGATGCAGCCGATAAAGCCGGCGCCCATTTGCAGCACGCGCGCGCCGGGCCGGGCCAGCGCCATGATCTTGCGTGCATCGTCCAGCGTCCAGCACGGATGCACGCCGTCGCTGTCGATTCCCGGAATCGGCGGGCGGGCGGGGCGCGAGCCGGTGGCGATCAGCAGCCGGTCGTAGCTCAGGTACTCGCCGCTGCTCAGCGCTATGTTTTTTATAGCTACATCGATAGACACCGCCTGCGCAAACAGCAGATTTATCTTCAAATCAACAAAGTGCGACGGATTTTTGCGCAACCAGGTGCCGGATTCGTCGATGTTGCCCATCAACAAATAGGGAATCGCCATGCGTGAATACGGCGGCCCGGCTTCGTCGCCAACCAGCGTGATGGTGTCGTTCGGCGCCTCTTTGCGAATCGTTTCGGCGGCGATCACACCGGCCGGGCCGGCGCCGAGGATGACGTGGTGGGTCATAAGTCATTTCTCCAAAAATCAAAAAAGGGGCGGACTTGTCGCACGCCCCTGCCCCTCAAACCTTCGGCCTGGAAACTAGAGACTCAGGCGTTCGCGGGTTTCTGCCGTTGGCACGCCTTCGCTGTCCCAGCCGCGCGCGGCATAGTATTTGGGCAGCATCTCGGCCAGCATGTTGACCTTGCCCTTGGCCGGGCCGGTTTTTGCCGCTTCCGTCAGCAGGCGCTTGGGCAGCGAATCGTCGGCCCTGGTGAAACCGGCGGCGTTGTTGAACTCACGCTCCATGTTCCAGATGCGCTCGCCGATTTTCGCCAGCTCTTCGGTGCTGAACTGCTCGCTGCAGGCAGCCTGCAGCTGCGGCGCCAGGTCGGCCAGGCCCCAGGCGAAAGTCGTGAAGACGCACAGGCCCGACGAGTCGAATGCCGCCGTCGCGTCCTGAAAAGCCTTCACCAGCTCGGGCTTGCCCTCGTGCTCCAGCGGATCGGTTTTGACCGGAATGCCAAGCACTTCGGAGGCAATGGTATAGCCGCGCAAGTGGCAGCCGCCGCAGTTCGATGTCGCATACGCCAGACCGATGCCCTGGATGGCGCGGCCGTCGTAAGCGGGAAACTCCTGGCCCTTGGTGGACATCGACAGATCGGGATGGCCATATTTGGCCGTCAAGCGCTTGGAGCCCTGGCCGATTTCCTTGCCGAAGCCCCGGCCGTAAATCGTTTCCTCGGCTAAAAAGGCCAGTGCGGCGGCTGAGCCGAAAGGTGCTTCGATGCCGAGTTGCTCTTTCGTCAGCACGCCCATTTCATACAGCTCCATGACCGCGCCGAGCGTTGCGCCGAAGCTGATCGGGTCAATGCCTTCCTCGTTGCACAGCATCGTCACGTACTGCAGCGTTTCCAGGTCTTTCACGCCGTTGGCCGCGCCCAGCGCCCAGGCGGCTTCGTACTCCAGCCCGCCCGACGCGCCCCAATACTGTGGCTTGTTCGACACGGTGAAATGGCCCTTGTCCATCTTGCTGACGCGGCCGCAGGCGATGGTGCAGCCGAAGCACGCCTGATTCGTCACCAACTGCGCTTTGCCGTCGGTCGCGCGTGGCGTCGCCATGGCTTCGGCCGAAATGTCGCTGGCGCTTTCGAACTGCACATCCTGGTGGTTGCGCGTCGGCAGCCCGCCGACTTCGTTGATCACGTTCATCAGCACCTGGGTGCCGAAGGCCGGCAGGCCCTGGCCGGTGACAGCGTTGTCGCGCAGGATTTTCTTCTTCTCGTAGGTGACCTTCATGAAAGCCTTGGGGTCGCGGATATTGCCCACGCCTTTGGTGCCGCGCACCGCAATCGCTTTGAGGTTCTTGCTGCCCATTACCGTGCCCACACCCGAGCGGCCGGCGGCGCGGTGCAGATCATTCACCACGGCGGCATACAGCACGCCGTTTTCACCCGCTTTGCCGATGCTGGAAACGCGCGTCAACGGGTCCTGCAGGCCGGTCTTGAGCATGGCCTCGGTTTCCCAGACGCTCTTGCCCCAGAGCCAGGCTGCGTCGCGCAACTCGGCTGTGTCGTCGTTGATGTAGAGGTACACCGGCGCCTGCGATTTGCCTTCGAAAATGACCATGTCCCAGCCGGCCATTTTCAGCTCGGCGCCCCAGTAGCCGCCCGAGTTGGAGCAGGCAATGGCGCCGGTCAGCGGCCCCTTCGTGATCACGGTGTAGCGCCCGCCGGTCGATGCCATGGTGCCGGTCAGCGGGCCGGTGGCCCAGATAATTTTGTTTTCAGGCGACAGCGGATCGACTTTGGGATCGACTTCGGACACCAGGTATTTGCTGCCCAGCCCGCGCGAGCCCAGGTAGCTTTGCGCCCAGCCCATGTTCAGCGGTTCGGCGGCGACGGTGCCGGCGGTAAGGTCGACACGAAGGATTTTTCCAGCCCAGGACATGCTTTTTGCTCCTTAAACCGCGGAAGGCTGGTTGCCCAGCTTGTCGGCCCATTGCCGCATCCGGTCCAGGCCGGTCCAGTTGGCGTCGATGAAGGTGATGGCCGCTGTCGGGCAGGCTTCAACGCAGGCCGGCTCGCCGCCGCACAGGTCGCACTTTTGCACCTTGCCGGTTTCTTGGACGTAGTTGATGGTGCCGAACGGGCAGGCGATGGTGCAGACCTTGCAGCCGACGCAGGTCGATTCGTTCACCACCTTGGCGCCCGTCAGCAGGTCCAGTGTGATAGGCTTCGACCGGGCAGGCATGCAGGCACCAGGCTTCGTCGCACTGGGTGCAGGTGTAGGGCACCTTCTTGCCGGTGTCGTGGAAGTCGAACACCTTGATGCGCGACTTGGCGGGTGCGAAAACGCCGTAGTTTTCATAAGAACACGCCATTTCGCACTGCAGGCAGCCCGTGCATTTTTCAGGGTCGATGTGCAACACCTTTTGCATGAGGAAAGCTCCTTGAATGAAAGGCGACAGCAAAAGATGTTGCTATGAATAGCCTTGCATACCTATTGTTCGATTCAAGCCGCCGAAAAGCCCTAGGAAAACCCCTGATGGCGCGATCAGCTTGTCAAAAATCATTGGCCTTAGAACCCAGCAAGACGCAAACCATGGCTTTTTTAAGCCGGCATGAATCAACAGTGACTTTTTGTAACTACTCAGCTCATGTAGCCAAACAAGGCTGATTGGGCTGACCGTTAAAGGTCGAGACCAGACAGTCAAACAGGCAAGCGCCCTGCTTGTGCATGGTCGCCAAGTAAGAGCGGAT
>Ga0136611_10000077_pt1 | contig 51983 bp, 56 predicted proteins | sample AntDrymUQ2232306_2_FD_106645 | JGI IMG/M metagenome (GOLD analysis project Ga0136611, IMG submission 106645) | Polar desert sand microbial communities from Dry Valleys, Antarctica - metaG UQ223 (23.06) | ecosystem: Environmental > Terrestrial > Soil > Desert | place: Antarctica: Dry Valley... | reverse complement strand
GGCAGATCGCGCAATCTTTCGAGCGATGATAGATAATTTTTCATATTGCCTTCGGGCGGCGCAATCACAATCGTACTCGAATTGACGACGTTATCGCCGGAAAGCAGAAAGCCGAATTCTGCGTCATAAAAAGCGAGCAGCCCGCGAGCGTGTCCGGGTGTGTGGAGCGTTTGCAGCTCGAAGGGTTTTCCGTCTTCGTCTGCCAAATCAAACGCTTCGCCGTCCTCAATAATTTGTTGGAAATTAATTTTTCCTGCCAAATTGTTCGCCGTTAAGCGGTGCGCGGCAAGCGGGATTTCCAAACTGAATTTCTCTTTCAGGTGAGTTTGCAAAGCGGTTTCGCCGCCCGTGTGGTCGCGGTGCTGATGCGTGGTGATGATTGCCAGGCACTCGAAATCACTCTCGACGAACGAATCAATCAGCGCGTGCAAAGCATTCTGCTCCGACGCGTTTTCAGAAGCCGCGTCAATGACGACGAAGCGTTTGCGCCCGACGACGAAACAATTTGTGTGTGTTGCCGGCGGCAAAGTGTCGGTTTTCAGCGGAAAGCAAGTGATTCGCGGATTGAGTTCGATGTAGCGGATTTCGCCGTCGGCGACTTGCGAGTTTTTAAGAAGATTTTCGGCGATAGTTTTCGGTCTCAAATTTTCGGTCTTCGATTCATTAGCGGAAACGCTGATTTCTAACAGCGTCTTAAGCGATAATAAAACCGGCGGCGAAATTAACACTTCCGATTTTTTCCATTTGCTTAAAGCGTTTCGCGGTTCGATAAATTCGATGTTTTCGAGTTCTGAAATCGCCGCGTAAGGCTCTTGTTTCGGCGGGCAGACGGCGAGAAAAAATCTGGTTTTGAAACGCACGGGCGAAAACTGCGGAGTCGTCCAAAAGCCTGTGTAAGCGAAATCAGCCGCGTCAATCCACAAATTCCAATGCTCTGCGATTTCGGCGAAAGTCATTCTGCCGGAAATTAAATCGTCGTGCAGCGAGGCGCGTTGACCGCGCGTTAATTTCTCGCCGCCTCTCACCAACAGAACGCCGACTTCTTCAAACGCTTCGCGCGCGGCGCAGACGATAAATTTTCCGAGTTCCGTGTCCAGGCAATTTTCTACCGGAACAAGCGCGTCGGAGCCTTCGAGTTTGCCGCCCGGAAAAGCATGCCAGCCGCCGAGAAAAGCAATTTGCGGATTGCGCCGCGCCCACAAAACTTTGTCGCCTGCGCCGTTTAATAAAATAACGGCGGCGGCATCTTTCGGAGTTGCCGGTTTTTGATTCATCGGATTATTCTAACTCACTTCGTGCGGGCATCCGCATTCAGCCGCAGATGAGAAAAATAAAATCTGTGCTAATCTGTGTGCGTCTCTCAAACAAAATTTATGGCAAAACACATCAAAGAACTTTTCGATTTAACGGGCAAAACGGCAATCGTCACGGGCGGCTCGCGCGGCATCGGCGTGGAAATGGCGGAAGCCCTGGCAGAAGCGGGCGCGAGTTTGATGCTCTGCGCCAGACGCGAAGAATGGCTGAACGAAACAATCGAAGAATTTCGTGGCAGAGGTCACACGGTTGAAGGAAAAGTCTGCGACGTTGCCAAACCGGAAGATGTCCAAGCGGTCGTTGATGCAACCGTTCAGAAGTTTGGCAAAGTTGACGTTTTAATCAACAATGCGGGAATTTCGTGGGGCGCGATGCCGGAGGAAATGCCGCTCGCGCAATGGCAGAAAGTGATTGACGTGAATTTGACCGGCTGTTTTCTGTTCGCGCAGGCGGTCGGGCGCGAGATGCTCAAAAACCAGAGCGGTTCGATTATCAACATCGCTTCGATTGCCGGACTTTCGTCAAGCGCGAATGGACCTTTTTACGCCGGTTACGTCGCCAGCAAAGCCGGACTGATTGGTTTGACGCGCGAACTCGCGGCGAGCTGGGGGCGAAAAGGAATCCGCGTCAACGCGATTGCGCCCGGCTTTTTTCATTCGCGTCTCGCCGACGCCGTGATTGATATTTACGAGCGTTCGATCCAGGAAACAAACGTCATTCCGCGCGTCGGCGAAGCGGGCGAATTAAAGGGCGCGACGGTTTTTCTCGCCAGCGACGCTTCAAGCTACGTCACGGGACAAACGCTAGTCGTGGACGGCGGAATGACCATCTAAAAATCGGCGATTTTGCGATTGGTGATTTTGAAAATCTATGATGAATCCGCTCGTGAAATCATCACTCGCGTTTTGTCTTTAACATCCGCCACCCAATAATTTTAATGTCAAATATCTTCCAACAATTTTTAATGTTAGCCACCTTACTGAACGACAGCCCGCCGATTGTGTAAATTTCTTGAGAAAATAAAATAGTACCGATAGTGACAATCCGACTGAGAAGCCGGTTTAATGTGTTCACAAACGCAACCGACGGTGGACAAAAATTTATCTTGTTAAATTCTCAGTTATAAAGTAAACTGGTACGAAATATATTTCTATAGTTGCTAAATTCAAAAGAGGCGATGTTCGCGAGTTCAAAAAAGGCGGCGAGAATTTTGCCTTTCATTTTCGTCGTGACCGATTACTCATTAAATCAAAATAAACTGAGGGTAGCGCAAATCAAGAAGATTTAGTTTTTACCATTTAACCGAAAGGCTTGCTGATTCTCTGATTTGCATTGGCTTCTTATAATTCAAAGGAGAACTAAAATATGTCGGACAATTCAAAAGTAAAAAAACCGGATGAAGCCCGTGCCGACGGCGCGACTCATCTCAACGACCGCCGAAATTTTCTAAAAATTGGCGGCACCGGTCTCGCGGCGCTCGCGCTGGGTTATGCAGGCACAGGCAGTGCGATGGCGAATTATTCGCCGGCGGTTATGCAGCAGCAAACTATTAATCTCGGCACCGGCGACATCGGAATCGGAAACTTCGCTTACCTGTTGGAACAACTCGAAGCGGATTTTTATACGCGCGTCGTCGCCAATGGCTTTTTTGCGGGTTCGACCGCCGAGGAGCGGCAAATACTCACCGATCTTCGTGATCACGAAATTATTCATCGTGAGTTTTTCAAAGCGTTTCTCGGAGCCGCCGCCATCCCGACGATCACCAACTTCAATTTCAGCCTGGTGAATTTCAACAGCCGCGACAGCGTGCTGACCATCTCGCAGATTTTAGAAGACACCGGCGTTTCGGCTTACAACGGCGCGGCGCAGGCGATTCAAAGCACGGCGATTTTGGAAATTGCGGGCAAAATCGTTTCGGTCGAAGCCCGCCACGCGGCGGCGATTCGTGATCTGCGGATTCCTCGCAACGGTTTCTTTGCGCCGCACCCGGAAGACGTGATCAACGATCCGCTGACCGTTCTTAACCTGGCTGCCCCGTTTATCCCGCCGACCGTCACTATTAACGCGAGCGGATTACCCAGAATAATCGTCGTCTAAAGAGGAGGAAAAATTAAATGAATGAAACAATATTTGACAAAGTTAGCGACACCGTCGTTAAAAATCTGAGTGAGCACCCGGAAGCGTTTAAAGATACGCGATTTCTTAAAATGAGTGCCGAAGCAACTTCAGCCGCAGTTCAGGCGGATACGTGCAACCGCACTCCGCTCAACGTATCGCTGCCGCCGCAAATCATTTCGGCGTTAAACCTCGCGCTCGTCGCCGAATTTCTCGAAACCGAGTTTTACAGCATCGGGCTGAACACGCCCGGTTTAATTCCGAACGATTTGCGAATGGTATTTACACGTATTCTTCTCAACGAAGTCGGACATCGTGAAATTCTGTTAACCGTTCTGGGCAGCAATGCCGTGGCGAAGCCGGCATTCGACTTTACGGCACGAGGCGCAATATCCGATGTGTTCAGCAATTTTCAAACGTATCTGAATCTCGGTCGCGCCTTTGAGGACAACGGAGTGCGTGCCGTCAAAGGGCAAGCCGGAAACGTAATGTCGGACGACTTCGTGCTGACGACGGCGCTACGCTTTCATTCGGTCGAAGCGCGTCACGCCTCGGAACTGCGGCGCATTGCCGGATTGAAGGGCTGGATCACGCTCAATCAGCGCGGCAATTTGCCGGCACTCGCGCAAGGCATTTATGACGGAGAGGAAAATATCGTTCAAGGCGGAATTAATTTGGTCAGTCTGACGGGTTATTCCGCCGCGACGGTGAGCGAGGCTTTCGATGAACCGTTGACTGCGGCGCAAGTAATGGCTAATATTCAACCGTTCATCCGCCGAGCGCGTAACGGCGAACTTGAGATAATTCCGTTAGGAATGTAACGATGAGATTGAAGTAGTCAAGCGGACGGAAACGCGTTTCCGTCCGCCAAAAAGCAACATTATCTTGCTGACGGCTGAGACGAGGAAAACCTCGTCTCAGCCGTTTTAGTTTGCCTTCTGGAAACCACACCGATGAAATGCGTTTAAAAATACCGGTCATCAATTCGAACTAACCGTATCGGGAGAATAAGAAATTTCATCGCTTTTCAATCAAGACGTTCACTTTATTGACTGAAAGCCGCATTCCATTTACCATACAAAGACAAATTTCTTTTAATTTTTCAAGCGAATAAAAATGCAATACGGCGCAACGACACTAAACCTGGCTTCGATTATCGAACATCACGCGCGGCTCGCGCCCGACAAGGATGCGATTGTGTGGAGTAAAGAGCGTTACAGCTACGGTCAGTTAAACGCGCTGTCGAACCGCGTCGCCAACGCCTTGACGGAAATGCGCATCGGACACGGCGATAAGGTCGCGTTGTGCTGTCCGAATCTGCCGTTTTTTCCCGTTGTTTATTACGCGATTATGAAAACGGGCGCGGCGGTCGTGCCGCTCAGCGTTCTTTTTACGCCGCGCGAAATCGCTTATCACCTAACCGATTCGGACGCGAAAGCCGTTTTTGTTTTTGAAGGAACGAATGAACTGCCGCTCGCCGCGACGGTCAAGAAAGGTTTCGATCAAGTTGAGACGTGCGAAAAATTAGTCGTGATGACCATTGACCCGCTTGCCGTTTCGCTGATTGAAGGCGCGAAAACTTTAGCCGAAATTACGGAGAATCAATCGGAAACTTTCGAGACTTTTCCGACCGCGCCCGACGACACCTGCGCGATTCTTTATACTTCCGGGACGACCGGACAACCGAAAGGAGCGGAACTGACGCATCTGAATTTGATGACGAATGTGACCACGACTTTCGGGATTCAGCTGCCGGTTTTGGATTTTACCGACGGCGTTCAGAAAACCGTTTTAATAACTCTGCCGCTTTTTCACACGACCGGACAAACCGTGCAGATGAACGTCAATCTTTACGCCGGAAATCGCGTCGTTTTGCTGCCGCGTTTCGAGCCGCTGGCGACGCTCGAAGCGATGGAGCGCGAGCGCGTGAATTTTTGGGTCGGCGTGCCGACGATGTATTGGGCGTTGCTGAAATACGTCGAGGAAAACGGCTACGATTTGACGACTATTTCAAAGAATATGAAAGTCTGCACTTCCGGCGGCGCGCCGATGCCGGTCGAGGTGATGAAAGATTTTCAAAACGTTTTCAACGTGCGCGTTCTGGAAGGCTACGGTTTATCGGAAACTTCGCCGCTCGCCACGTTCAATCATTTTGAGAAACCGTCAAAACCGGGAACGGTCGGGCAGCCGATTTTCGGCGTTCAGGTCAAATGCGTTGACGAAAACGATGTGGAAGTGCCGCGCGGGATACGCGGCGAAGTCGTCATCCGCGGCTCGAACGTGATGAAAGGTTATTACAAACGTCCCGAAGCGACCGCCGAAGCCTTTAAGGGCGGCTGGTTTCATTCCGGCGACATCGGCGTTATGGACGAGGAAGGTTATTTGTCAATCGTTGACCGCAAAAAAGACATGATTTTGCGCGGCGGTTATAACATTTACCCGCGCGAACTCGAAGAAGTGATGATGACCCACGAAGCCGTATCTTTGGTCGCGGTCATTGCCGTTCCCGACGACCGTTTGGGCGAAGAAGTTAAAGCCGTCGTGGTGCCGAAACAAGGCGCGGAATTAACCGAGGAAACCTTTATCGAATGGTGTAAAACGCAGTTCGCGGCAAATAAATATCCGCGCTACGTCGAGTTCCGAAGCGAACTCCCGATTGGCGGAACGGGAAAGATTTTGAAACGCGCTCTGCGCGAAGAAGGATTAGCCACGAACAAACACTAAAGAACACGAATAAAAGCGTAAAATTAAAAATCATCCTTTCTTATAAATTTTCGTGTCTTTTCGTGTTTGTTCGTGGCTAAAGAATTATGAAAGTTCAAGTTTTATTTTTCGGCGCGACGGCGGACGCGACGGGCAAAAGGGAAATCGAAATTGATTTAGCCGAAGAGACGAAAGCCGAAAATGTTTTTCGTAGAATCGTCCGCGATTTTCCGCAACTCGAAACTCACTCGCTGTTGTTTGCCGTCAATCTGGAATACGCGAGCGGCGAGGAAATTATCCGAAATGGCGACGAACTCGCGGTTTTTACCCATGTCAGCGGCGGTTGAAATGCACAAAACGGAAGATCAAAAATCAAATACCCAAACTCGAAAATCAAAAGATTTTTACGAACTCACGATTGAGCCGCTCGATGTCGGCGCAATCGCCCGCCGAATCGTTCCCGAGACGTGCGGCGCGACCGTCACTTTGGACGGTTACGTTCGCCAATTCACCAAGACGCGCGAAACGCTTTACCTCGAATACGAAGGTTACGAGCCGATGGCTTTGAAGGAAATGGAAAAGCTAATCGGGCAGGCGCGCGGGCAATTTGAAATCGCCTCGGTCGGCATCGTTCATCGCCTCGGAAAACTCGAAATCGGCGAAACGAGCGTTGTCATATCGGTCGCCGCGCCGCATCGCCGCCACGCCTTTGAAGCGTGCGAATGGTTAATCAAAGAATTAAAACGCACCGTTCCGATCTGGAAAAAAGAAGTTTACGCCGACGGCGAAGTTTGGGTCGAAGGCGAATCTTCAAAGTAAAAAGACAAAAGTAAAAAGTTAAGAATTATTTTCCGTCACATCCGCCGCTTTCGGTTGCTCTGCCGCCGAACCTGTCATACTATTCTTAATTGATTCCACTACAATTTTATCAAGCAAAACTATCGAACTTGAAACGAGTTTGATTTCAAGTTCTACATTTAATCAACCAAAAGGATTTTAATATGAAAAAACTATTACTGTTTTTATTTGGATTATTTTTATTTACAACCGGCGCGTTCGCTCAATCGCAGGCGACGACGGGCAACATCGAAGGGCGCGTCGTTGACCAACAGGGCGCGGCTGTCCCGAACGTGACCGTCAACGCAAAAAGTCAGGACACGGGTTTGGAAAAAAACGCGACGACGAGCGACGACGGAACTTACAAAATTGTCCTTCTTCCGCCGGGCAGTTATACGGTGATGACTGCTGCCGGGCAAGGTTTCGGCGAGTCGAAATACGAAAATATCAGGGTGACGGTCGGAGCGCAGAACGCGCTCGAAATCGTCGTTTCGGCGAGCGGTTCGGTCAACGTCGTTGACGTGAACGCCGAAGGTCAGGGCGTGGAAGCAACGCGCACTTCGATTTCTTCAACCGTGGACGAAAGTCGCGTGACGAATCTGCCGACGAACGGACGCAACTTTTTAGATTTTGTCACCTTAACGCCGGGCATCGTCCGCGATCCGACGCGCAGCGGCGATTTAGCGGTCGGCGGACAGAAAGGAACGCTCAACAGTTTGCAGATTGACGGCACGAGTTCGGACAACACTTTCTTCGGACAATCTTCCGGTCGCGTCGGTTCGGGTCGCGCGCCGTCGCAGTTCTCGATTGACACGGTCAAAGAATTTCAGGTTAACCAAAACGGCTTTTCGGCGGAGTTCGGACGCGCCGCCGGAGCCGTAATCAATGTCGTGACCAAATCGGGAACGAATCGTTTTACGGGAAGCGCGTTCGAGTATTTCCGGGACGAATCGCTCAACGCCCGCAGTCCTGTTTTGGTGGCGGCAAACCGCGCGCGTCCCGCCGGACAAATCAATCAATTCGGCGGCACGTTTGGCGGACCGATTCGCAAAGACAGAGTTTTCTTTTTTGGCGCGTATGAAGGTCAGCGTTCGGATTTACCGAATCCGGTTGTCGTGCGCTCCTTGCCTTTCGCGCCGGCGAGCGTTCAAACATTGCTCGGACCGAAAACCGCTTCTTACGATATTAATCGCCAGCAGGATACATTTTTGATCAAAACCGATTTCATCATCAACGACAGCAATCAGTTTTGGGTGCGATTTAACCAGCAAAATTTTACCGGCACGAATCTTGAAAACTCCGGCACACTCTCGGCGGAAGAACACACCGGCAACAGCAACGTCAAAACTTCGGCTCTGTCATCGAGTCTGACTTCGACGCTTTCCGCCGTTTGGTTCAATGAATTTCGCTTTCAATACTCGCGCGACAAAGAGCCGGGATTAGCAAATTCCAACGACCCGGAAGTTTCCGTATCGGCGAACGCCGGCGGCATCAACGACGGAACTTTCAGTTTCGGGCGCAACAATTTCAGTCCGCGCGAAACGACGATTACGCGCTATCAGTTCGTCAACAATCAAACTTATATCGCCGGAAATCACACCGTGAAATACGGCTTTGACTTTTTGTTCGACCGTATTTTCAATTTCTTCCCCGGACTTTTCGGCGGTTCATACACTTTTACGAGTTATGCCAATTTAGCTTCCAGAACGCCGTCGCGTTACCGGCAGAGTTTTGCCGGAGCGGGAACGACCGGCGGCACGACCAATCCGAACAGTTCCGAATACGGATTTTTCCTGCAGGACGATTGGCGCGTGACACCGAAACTAACGTTTAATCTCGGCGTTCGTTACGATTATCAAAGAATCGCCAAACCGCCGATTAGCAACCCGAATCCGACGTTGCTCGCGGCGGGTTTCAATACGGGTTTTCGTCCGAATGATCGCAACAATCTCGCGCCGCGTTTCGGCTTTGCTTATGCCTTCGATGAAAAGTCGGTGCTTCGCGGCGGTTACGGACTTTTCTACGCCCGCACGCCGTCAATCTTGACCGGCACGGCGCACTCGCAAAACGGTATTCAAGTCGTGGCGATTGATATAAACTGTGTTAATACTCCGGCTTTGTGTCCGACCTATCCGAATGTTTTCGCTTCCGTTCCGACCAACGTCGCGGCGGTGACACCGAACCTTTTCCTGTTCGACAGCGATTATAAACAGCCGTTTACGCAGCAGGCTCGCCTGCAATACGAGCGCGAGATTTTTGCAAACACGAATTTTTCGGTGCAATACACTTTATTTCGCGGCAGCGATTTGACCAGAACCCGCAACGCGAATCTGAACGCTCCCGTAGCAACGACCGTTTCAGTTTTCAACGGCACAGCCGCGACGGGCGAAACTTTCACGTTTCTGCGGTTTCCGGCGGCGCGTCCGATTCCGGCGTTCCAGCGCATCAGCCTTTTTGAAAGCACGGCGCGATCTTTTTATCAGGGCTTGTCTTTTGAACTTAATCGCCGACTCGCCAATCGCTGGCAGTTTAATATGAGCTATACTTTGTCGAAGGCGAAAGACAACAAACCCGACCAGACTTCAGTTGTTCCCGGCGGCGGAGACGATGCGAAAATCGCCGAAAATCAATTTGATTTATCAGGCGAATACGGACGTTCGGATTTGGACGTGCGGCATCGTTTCATTTTCAGCCCGGTTTATGACACGGGAACATTTCGATACAGCGAAAACAAAATCATTCGCGCTCTTTTGAGCGATTATATTTTTACCGGAATCCTCACAGCGCAGTCAGGAATAGCGTATTCGGCTCTGGTTTCGGGCGACCCGAATAACGACGGCATCACTTCGACCGACCGCGTTCCGGGAACGAGCCGCAACGAATTTTCGACACCTTCGACATTTCAAGTTGATCTGCGCGTCGGACGCGCGATCCGCTTCGGCGAGCGAATGCGGCTGACGCTTTTTGCCGAAGGCTTTAACATTTTCAACCGCTCAAACGTGCAGCTTGTCAACAACACGCTATACAGTTTCAGCAACCCCGGAATGGTCGGCGGCGTTGCTCTGCCGCAACGCTTGTCAACGGCGGCAACTAACTTCGGCACGCCGCGCCAGTTTGTTTCCGGCACGCCGTCGTTCACGTTTAATTCGAGTTACAACCGCGAATTTCAACTCGGTTTGAGATTCGATTTTTAATTTAAACTGGTTTGCAAATGGAAAAGCGTGAAGTCAAATTAACTTCACGCTTTTTTTCGCCGGTAAATTACTTCGCTTTATAATTTTTCAATCGCGTCACGCGTTTCGAGAATTAATTCGTCAAAATGCCTTTCCAAATTCACATTTACGCCGCGCAATCCGTTTATCACCTTTTCGCCCCAAACAATATATTCGAGTCGTCTTTCGATTGACCAACCGGCGGGCGGATGTTCCGAAACATCGCGAATGTTGCTGATTTTATCCGCGAGTTTGATGTATTTCGCGCCGTTCGATAAATGCGGCGCGTGTTCAATTTGAAGTTGTTTACGCTGCGCTTTCGGCAGAGATTTATCATCAGTAACTTCCAATACATACTGGCTAACCGCTTCGCCGAAAAGGTTCGTAATTTCTTCGGCGGTCGTTGCAGTGTCTTCGATAGTGTCGTGCAGAACGGCAGCGATTAGAACGTCATAATCTTCAATTTTGCCGACGTTCGCCAGCAAATTCGCTACTTCCAGAATGTGATTAATATAGGGTTGTTCATCCGCGCCTTTGCGCTTTTGTGTGGCGTGTTTTTTGGCGGCGAAACTGATTGCTTGAAGAAATTTTGGCAGATCGTTTCTCATAACAGAAGAAGTTCAGTCACGAACAAACACGAAATATCACGAAAAATCAAATCAGATTTCTTTGTGTCTTTTCGTGTTTGTTCGTGACTGAAAAATTATTTCTTAACTTCAATCGTCAAAACCTGCTGACCCAAAACAATAAATTCCGCGGGCGCAAGTTCCTGTTCGGTCAGAACGGTTAAAAGCGTCGGTTTATAACCGCCCGCCGTGCGGTCGTTATTCAAAGTCGCTAGCATTGACGGCGGCAGATTCGGCATTTCGCTCGCGCCGACAACCGCGCCGTTGGTGACGCGATTCATCTGCACGTAAAGGCGGTCGGCTTTTTTGATTTCGTTGATTACTTTGATAAGTTCGCCCAAATTCTTCGGGATAAACTGTCTGAATGTCGCCGCCGAGTTTAGCGAATTTCCGTCGGCGACCGTTACCGACAGCATTCCGTTCGGCGTATCCGCAGGAATCGTGACGGGAATTTTTTGCGAGAAAATTCTGCCCGTGTCGGTTCTAACGAACGCCTGCACTTCAACGGTTTCACCGGCTTTGACTTCAGTTTTATCGAGCGTGATGCGTTCTAAAACTGCCGTGCGGCTGCCGTCAACCGATGTTAAATTTAAATCCACTTGCGAAATTTCCACGTTGTCGAAACGACTGTCGAGCAGCGCGTTGACCGGAATGGAAACGCTTGCGGCGGCGATTTGCACGGCTGACGCTCCGGCGAAGCGGCGTTCGAGTTTGACCGACTGCTGATTTTTAATTTTAATTTCGCCTTTCAGTTCAATCATCGAATCGCCAAGCCCGCGCTCATTCGCCACGACCGCGTTGTAAATCGTCATATTCAGCAGAATCGGCGTGAGAAAATCGTCTTTTGCAATTTCAAAATTCAAAGTTTCGGTTTGCCCGCGACTGGTTTCGAGATTGATTCGGACGGGAATCATCTTTGGCGATTGTCCGAGTCGCCCAAAAACGCCGGTCGCTCTGTCCTGCGTCATCGTGCCGACCATTTGGTTGGGAACGGCGATAACAAAGGAATTATTGACGTTCGGAATAACCGTCACGACGCTCGATTCGCTCATCGGCAAATCGGAAATTCCGAGACTTAAAAACGGATGACCGAAGGCGTAAATTTTATCGCCGTCGCGCATCGTTACCGTGCCGCTCGCCGCCATACTCGAATCGCCGCGCACGAGTGCCATCGAAACCGATGAACCGCCCTGCAAAGTCGTTTCATCAGCGGTTTTCAATGGGGAGATTCGCGCCGCGCCGCCGACGGCTGAGACAGGAAATAAACCGACGGACAAAAGCTGCGGCGCAAATTGATTCAATGTTTCCGGGGAAAAACCGTTAAAGGCGACGGGCGTGGCAATCGGCTGAAAAGCTTGACCGACGATTGAATTTAAGGCTGAGTTTGAACTGACATTTGTTATCAATGAACTCGAAACGCCCGCGCCGTTCGGGAAATTCGCCTTCCAATCGGTCGAAGCTAATTCGGCGAACGAAACGGCGCGCGGCTCTTTCGCTTTCGTTTTAATGTTTTGATTCTGCTCGAAAATCGAGAGCATTTGAGCGATTGGCGTGATGCCGCAAATCGGCTCTTTTGAAAAAGGAAAACTATACGCGATTGCGCCGACGAGCCGCCCGTCAATATAAACGGGCGAACCGGACATTCCGGCAAAGACGCTTGTCCGGTCGGCGCTGCCGCCGGAGATGCGCCCGACAATCATATCCTGTTTCGGACCAACCGCGCCCGGCACCACGCCAATAATTTCGACCTGGTATTCTTCCGGCTCGCTCCCGCTAAAAACCGTCCGCGCCGTACCTTTCATTCCCGCCTTGAGTTCGGCGAGCGGAAAATACTGCGCGTTCGACGTTTTCGCCGGAACTTTTTTTAACTCATTTTTTGATTGTGTTTGCCCGAAGACGTTCAGGCAAAATGCCGAAATGACCAATAAATACGCGGGAATTCTGATTGTTTTCATTTTAATAAAACTCTTCCTTTCGAGAGGCTTTTTATGGTAACATTTTAAACGGCTCACGAGAAGTTCTTTTTCTACAGGCTAACTTTTAAGAATCACAAACCCCGTTTTCAGTTGTATTTTCTTTCCTCGTAAAATTCAATTTATAAAATTATGTTACAAACCAAGCGTCTTTTTAAGAGTGTTTTCCGGCTAGTGTTTCCGGTGATTGTTTTGGCGGCGGTCGCCGTGATGGTCGCTGCCGTTTTGTTAGTTTATACGGTTTCTAGTCCACCGCAGGCGGTCTATCTGGTGACACCGGAAAAATACGGGCAGTTTAGTACGCGCGGCGCACGCGTGACGGACGAAACCTGGGCGAATCGTGACGGAAGCCCGTCGCGCGGATGGCTGTTGAAAGGTGTGGAAAACGCGCCTGCCGTCGTTTTATTACATCGTTACGGCGCAGATCGCTCGCACGTTCTCGACCTTGCCGTTAAATTAAACGAAGCGACGAATTTTACGGTTTTAATGCCCGACGAACGCGGACACGGCATCAATCCGTCGGTTGCACAATCTTCTTTCGGCGGCTGCGAAGGCGACGACGCGCTCGCCGCCATCGAATTTTTGCGCGGATTAAAAAGCGACGGTCAATCGAATTTGGTTGGACGTGACATCGGCTTTTACGGTGTTGAAATGGGTGCGCTCAGCGCACTCGCCGCCGCCGCGAAAGACCCGAACGTCAAAGCCCTCGCGCTCGATTCCGTGCCGCCGACCTCTAATGACGTGCTGGCTTCGGCGGTTGAAAAGCGTTTCCCGTTTGCGAGTTCCGTCACGTCGAAAATCGCCAATATCGGAACGCCGCTTTATTTTTACAACGGCTGCTACCGGCGCGATGCGGCGTGCGATTTGGCAAAATCCGTCGCTAACCGACAGGTTTTATTGCTTGCGGGTGTGGACGCGACAAATTTACAGGATTCGACGACGAAATTAAATCGCTGCTTTCCGAATGCGACAAAAGTTGAATCGAAAACAGACTTAAATCCTTCTGGATACAATATGATGAACGCTTCGCTCGAGCAATCGGCGGCTTACGACCAGCGGGTGATTGAATTTTTCAAAACGGCTTTGAGCAATCAATAATTCTAAATATCAATCTTTTTCTTTGAGTGTCCGTTCGTCTTGGCAATTTTGTGAATCTCCGCGCTTTCCTCCATTTTACCGACCGTTTGCACCAGAATTTCTTTTAATCTTTCCAGCCTTTCGATAGTCGAACGCGTTTCCAATAGTTGATATTTCAAATCCGGCTCGAGATTAAACGCCGCCGTCACCAGAAACGACAACGCCTCCGGCTCGGTTTGCGACACATCGGGAAACGTGCCGCGCTCGCCGCTGAGCTTGTGCGCGGCAAGCGCGATGCGGCGAAAAAGCGTAAAAACTTCATCTGCCAATGGATTCAAAAGCGTTTTATCTTCCTTTTCATCTTCAAAAAATTCGAGATCGCCGAGTAAATACGGCTCGCTCGCGTCAACGTAATCAATCAAGCGGTAGCGAACAACGCCGATGGTCAAAATATTCGAACGTCCATCCGTTGTGGTCTGGGCTTCGCGCACTTCTGCAACGCAGCCGACGCTGCCAATCACAGGCTTTTCGATAAAAGATTCCTGCGGATTGAAAAACGACACGCCGAACATATTTTTGTCGAGCGCGACATCTTTGAGCATCCGGCGATAGCGCGGCTCGAAAATATGCAGCGGCAAAAGCTCGTTCGGCAACAGCACGAGCGGCAAGGGAAACAACGGCAAATTTTTGATGCCGGATACTTTTTCTAAGGCTTCGGACATAAATTTTTTAGTTCAAGGTTCAAGGTTCAAAGTTTCATCGTTTTCAACTTTAAGATGTGAATCTTGAACTATTTTGAGCGCAATAAAGTCAGCTATTTTATCCGGCGTTTCATCGCTCAAGGCGAGCCGTTTCGCGCCGACGACCGCTTCCGCCATTTCTTCGACGCGGGTTTTGTAACGGTTGTCGCGCGCTATTAAATCTTCGACGACGCGGCGTTCCAGCATCTCGCGTGAAACGTCTTCGCCGACATCCGCCGCGACCGCGTATTCGATTGGCGCGGAGTGGTTTTTGATGCGAACGTGCAGCGCGTCGGTTAATTTCAACGCTTCTTCACGAATTTTTTGCAGTTCGAGGTTTGAATTCGGAAAACCGAGATGACCGCGGAGAGTGATTTCGATAATCGGTTTGGAAATTTCACTGTTTCCGTTTTCGTAATCGCTTGCGGATCGCGCTTCGCCTTTTATTTTTTCCAGAACGGCTGCGGTAATTTCCTTCGGCTCGGCGTAACCCGAAACGTCAAAGCCGACGCGCTGAAACGGACGCTGCCGGTAATCTCTGACGTGATTAGCAATTACTTCGTTATTTTCGCCGATTTCGATTAAAAACGCGCCGCGCGTTTCGCGGTATTCGTCAATGCTCGTGATTTCCAGCGAGCCGGGATTAAACGCCCAATTATCAATCTCGTAACTTTTATGCGTGTGTCCAAGCGCGACGTAATCGGTCACGGATTTTAATTCTTTTAAATTCACTAATGAGAGCGCGGGCAGCGGATGAGTTTGATGACCTTCGACATCGGTGTGCAGCAACAGAATGTGAAACGCGCCTTCCCGACGGTTTTCTTTGATGGCTTCGGTCAGCATCGGAATCGCTACATTTGACGACGCGCCATACCAGTGCGAACCGAAAATTCGCGCATTGCCGATGTCAACAAATCCGCCTTTGCCGCTATCTTCATCCCAAGACTTATAAGTAATTTTCCCAGATTCATTTGTCGGTTCAAGCAGTTTCATCAAGTTCCAATTCGCTAAGCTACGAAGCCAGCTATGATCGGTGTCGTTTGCTTTCTGGTCATGATTGCCCTCAATCGTCACGCACGGAATATTATGGTCTTTCAACAAACTCAAACCCGCGAAAGCGTAATTCATCGTCTCCGGCGGCACGTTGCGTTTATGAAAAAAATCGCCCCCCATAATGACGAAATCAACTCGCTCGCCGATGGCGTATTTACGCAGAACGTCAATCCAGGCATCAAAAAAATCGCGCGGCGATTCGTTGAGTTGATAGCGCGTGCAACCCAAATGAACGTCGGAAATGTGTAAGAATTTCATAAATACCAATCTTCGTTTATTTTTAACGCCTCCGGTCAAACGGCGCAAAATAACCGGAAGTGATCGAAAATTTAAGATGCGTCTGAAAATACAATCGTTCTGTTAAGATGCTCGTTTGTAAACTGTCTTTGCCGAAAACATCTTTTTTGATTGTCTCATTTTCTTGTTGTTCGCTAAATTCCTTATTTGGTTGAAGAATTTCTACCCGCGCGAGTAATGGCAATTCTTTTTTCCTTGTTCGTTCCCTCAGCGACGACCACTTTTATTTTTCGGAATGTTCCGTCGCGGTTTTCATTGGTCGGAGCGTAAGAAATCAAATACTGCGTGCGCTGTTCGCCGGAAATATCAGCTGCGATTTGCGCGAGTTCGTCAATTGAATTCGGGAAATAAACCTTCCCGCCCGTTTCCTGTGCCAGCCGGGTTAAAAAAGTTTTCGCTTTTTCCTGGCGACTCATTCCGCTCGTCGGGTCAATTTCTTTACTCAAGTCACTGATAAATCCAACGGCGTAAATTTGCACTTGCGACTCGCGTAGCAACTCAAAAAGCTGTTGTTCTTGATAAGAGCTGCCGCGATCGTCGCCGTCTGAAACCAGAATCAGAGAGCGCAGCTTAACATCTTCTTTTTTCTGGGAGTTTTGATATTGCTCGACCTTTTTTGCCGTTTGATAAATCGCGTCAATGATTGCCGTTTGTCCGCCCTCGACGAACAAATTATCCAGCGCATTGTTGAGAAAATTTTTATTCGGCGTAAAATCCTGCACGACTTCGATTTTATCTTTGCTGACGAAACGGACGATGGTTGACTCATCTTTTGGGCGATTTGTCCCCACAATAATTTTCCCCGCTTCGATAGTTTTTTTCAGCTGCGAGCGAAGCGAACGCGAATTATCAATTACGAGAGCGTTGATTACCGGAACTTCGGCAGTCGTGAAAGACGTAATCGGCTGCAAAACGTCGTCTTCTTAAATTTCAAAATGCGCTTGATTCAAATTGCTGACGGGACGATTGCTGTTATTGACAACGCGCACGTTTAAGCTGATTTCTTCCGTGTCAACTCGGAGAACTTCAGTATCTTCTTCAGCGGGAACTTCCGCCGGAGCAGAAGACGTAACGACATTCGGTGTCGGGCTTACGGCTGGCGTTGCGTTTATAATCGGCGTGTCGCTGACGATCGGCGTTGGAGTTGAAACAATATTTTGTGATCTTTGATTAATTGTTTCCGCCTTCGCTACCGAACGAACGGTGTCTTTGCGTATCCAACCTTTAACTTCTCCGTTCGATATTGAAACGTAATACCAGCCGTTTTTCTCTTGAGTTTTTTCAAAAGTAATTTTCTCGCCCTTCTGAACCGTCTGAACTTTTTCCGCGCCGGAATCAGGTAATTTACGCAAAAAAGTTGACGTGACGATTACTTCCGCTTGCTTTTGGGCGTAAACTGACAAAGCGAAAAATAAAGTCAAAACTATTGTGATACAGATTTTCATAAGTTTATATCTTCACAATTTTGTGTCGGCAATAATCGGCTGAACCTCGAAAGTAAGGCTATTTAACAGCGAAAGAATTAAAATAATTGTTAACTGCTGGACCGTCTATTTCATTATCAGGCAGAACGGCAAGCAGTAAATAAAACCGTCGGTCGTGGAAAAACATTCGCAGACGCTGCACTCGATACTTCAGCTTCACCTGACTTTCACGTCCCAACGCTCTGCCGTCTGGCACTTTTATGTAAACTTCGCGCCCCGTCATAATGCCATTTGAAAACTTCTCGTCTTTAAGCAACTCGCCTTTATTGGCTTTTATAAAATCCTTGCGGACTTTCGTAAAGTGAGACTTCTTGAATGGCTTCCAGAGGATACGCCCTTTCGGAGTATCTTTGTATATGACGGCGAAAAAACCGTTGTCATTATACGAATAGCTGCCCATTATGCTCGGAGATTCCAAAGCCTCTTTGTCCGGGTTCATAATGCCCGGCGCGAGAACGCTCCAGGCTCCATCATCCGGGCTGAATGTTTTCCACGTTCTTTCCTGAGCAAGAGCGTTGCAACTTAAAACAATAAAAATTCCGAGAAGTTGTAAAAATTTACACATCCGAGTTTTACCCCTAAACACAATTCTACACATACATTTGGTGAAGCGATTCAAAACAAAATTATTCAAATCAGCGTTGATGGAAATTACAACTGTTTAGCGCGAAATTTTCCGCGCGCGTGAACCACGACATCCGAACGCCCGACTTTAACACTGATATTGTGAACCGCCGCGTCGTTCGCCGCATCTTTCGAGCGATAACCGAGCCGGTATTGTTGTCTTAATTCACCGGCAATTTTTACGAAAATTCCCTTCAACTTCGCCGTATCGCTGAGGTAAAATCTTCCGGCGGTACTGTCAGACATTTCTTTTAAGGAATCTATCGCTTCAATATCATCGTTTCGTTCAAGAAATTCGATTTCTTCATCAGAAGGCAGTCCAGCCTGCGCGGGAATAAAAACCGAATACTCCTTTTTCTTTTTCCGAGGCTTCTTTTTTTTAGGCTTTTTGCTGTCCTTCGCTTCTATCACCGCGCCGCCCGGATCAATCATCAGTTTATTATCGCCCGCGCCTGTTTTATAAAATACGGTGTAAATTAATACGTCCGATTCTTCGAGCAGATTTAACAGCTTATATTTTGTGACCGAACTGCCCAAATCTTTGCCGTCCGATAGAATAACGATTGCTTTGCGACCTTGAACGTTACCGAATGATTTCCGAGCGATCTGCTCGACGGCGCGGTAGATTACCGTTCCGTCCTGCGTCGCGGTTCGCGCCTTTTTGAGAGAGCTTTTAAGCGTCTTCTGATCGGAACTAAACGAATTAAGAACATTTACTTCGGAATCGAATGTCGCTATCAGGCATTGGTCGTTCGGATTCAATAATTCGATGAAATCTTCGGCGGCATCTTTGATTTTCTCTAATGTATCTTTGGTGCTGATGCTGGTATCAAGCAGCAGTGCGACGCTGAGCGGCTCATCATACGTCGCAAAAAAGGTGATTTTTTGTTCTATTCCGTCTTGGTAGAGTTTGAAATCTTCCTTTTTCAAACCGGAAATATAATGTCCTTCCCGGTCGCTGACGGAAACCGGAACGCTGACCAGCGATTTGTTCGTTTTTTGGTTTTTGTCAGATTCGGTAACTTGAGCTTGCAACCGAATCGGCAGACTCAAAAACATTAAAAAAAGCAGTGCGTAAATAAATTTCATAACTTTCCGTTTAGTTCCAAGATATATATTTTCCAACCTTCGCCAAGGTAATAAATAAACCATTAATGATTGGGAATTTAATGAAAGTATTATAACAAATCAAACACCGAGCACGAGAGAAGGGACGAAGATTTTCACTTGGAAACAACACGAACGACACGAAATGTTTTTATTTTATTTACGTTATTCGTGTTATTCGCGGCTAATTTCTCCTTCTGTTTTTGTGATAAATTATGCTTTATGAACAAAGTCATTTTAATCACCGGCGCGTCGAGCGGCATCGGTAAAGAGACCGCCAAACTTTTTCAGACGAAAAATTGGAAAGTCGCGGCGACGATGCGCGTTCCCGAAAAGGCGACGGATTTGCAGCGCATCGCCGACATCGAATGTTTGCGGCTGGACGTAACGGATGTTGATTCGATTAAATCGGCGATTCACGAAACGCTCGAAAAATTCGGTCGCATTGACGCGGTTGTCAATAACGCCGGTTACGGTTTGATCGGCGCGTTCGAGGCTTCGACAAACGAGCAAATCGAAAAACAGTTTCAGACGAATGTCTTTGGCTTGATGAATGTCTGCCGCGAAATTCTGCCGTATTTCCGCGAGCGCAAAAAAGGCGTAATCGTCAACGTCGCTTCGGTCGGCGGACGCATCACGTTTCCGCTTTACAGTCTTTATCACGCGACGAAATGGGCGGTTGAAGGTTTTTCGGAATCTTTGCAATACGAAGTCGAACAATTCAACATCCGCATAAAAATTATCGAACCGGGTCCGATCAAAACCGACTTTTACGACCGCTCGCAGGATTTAACGCGCAAAGAAGGTTTGACCGCTTACGATTCGTTCATTGATCGGGCATTGCCGAATATGCAAAAGGCGGGCGCGGACGCTCCCGACGGTTCGATTGTCGCAAACACGATTTACGAAGCCGTCACCGACAGTTCAAACAAATTACGTTACGGCGTGAACACCAAAGGCATTTTGACGGCGCGGAAACTTCTATCAGACGGTTTATTTTTCAAACTCGTCAAAGGGGCGATTCTGAAATAATTTTACGATACAAAAAATTAACATAAATTTTCTCGAAACGATTTTGTTTCACTAAAAGTTTATGTTAGCTTTTCTTAATACAAATTTAACTCCTGCGTAACGACGCTTTAATTTTTTAATTAAAGGTAATTATCTGAGAAAATCGAAACTCTTCTCAGGTTGAAATCAGTTAAAAATCTAAATTCAAAAAAGGAAAAAATATGAAAACGATTTTGCATTTTTCTGCAAGTATTGTGGTCGCGCTATTTTTATGTTTGTCGGTCGCTGCTCAATCGCAATCAACTACCGGCTTGATACAGGGAAACGTAATTGATCAAGCCGGGGCGATTGTCCAGGGCGCGACCGTCGTCGTCAAAAACACGGAAACAGGTTTTGAAAGAACCGTGACGAGCAATTCGGACGGTTTTTTCAGCGCGCCGCTGCTGCCGCTCGGCAGATATCAAGTGACGGTTGAATCGTCGGGTTTTTCACGCACAACTTTGGAAAACGTGAATCTGAATATTGGAGAAACGCTTTCTTTGCGCGTTGAGTTAAAAGCGGGCAGCGGGGAAGCGACGGTGGTTGACGTGACAGCGGAAGGCACGGGCGTGGACACGAGCCGCACCGAACTGAATACGCTGATTAACGAAAGAGCGGTTGAAAATCTGCCGATCAACCGGCGCGATTTCAGCAGATTCGCTCAATTAACGCCGGGCGTTTCTATCGTCCAGGGTCCCGACGGCGACGAAATTACCATTAACGGGCAAAAAGGTATTCAAAATAATTTTTCGATTGACGGCGCGGATGCCAACAATCCATTTTTCGGCGAACAGCGCGGCGGTCAGCGTCCCGCGTTTACCGTCAGTCTCGAATCGGTCAAAGAATTTCAAGTCGTTCCGGTCGGCGCGTCAGCCGAATTCGGACGATCAAGCGGCGGCTTTATCAACGTCGTCACCAAATCCGGCACGAACGAGTTTACCGGCGCGGCTTTTATTTTCTACCGCAATCAAAAACTTTCGAGCCAGAACCCGGACGCGGTCGCCGCCAATCTGCCGACCGAGGACTTTCGCAACTATCAATTCGGCGCGAACGCCGGCGGTCCGATTAAAAAAGACCGCGCGTTTTTCTTCGTCGCCTACGAACGCAACGACGGCTTGAGCAACAAACCGAATCAAATTGATCCGCGCCTTGCCAACATTTTTGCAACCCGCTTTAATTCGGTCGAACAGGGAACGATTGAACGGACGAATATCGCCGACGTGCTGCTTGCCAAAGTTGATTTTCAGGTCAACCAAAACAATCTTTTAACCGTTCGCCACAATTACAGCCGCGCCAGCCAGATCAACGGAACTTTCGACGTGCCGACGTGGGGCATCAGTGCCAACGGACGTGAAACCGACAATTCAAATTCTTTTATCACCCAACTGGTGACAAATTTTTCGGCGACCTTGCTCAACGAGTTTCGTTTTCAATATGGGCGCGAAGCGCGTCCGCGTTTTTACGACGGACCGGATTTGCCCGATACGACCATCGGAACTTTCGACGGTTCGCTTTCCTATCGTTTCGGTCGCCCGTTCTTTTTGCCCGTGCCGGAAGTTGATACGCGCTTTCAATTTACCGACAATTTCACGGTTATCCGCGGCAATCACACGGTAAAATTCGGCATAGACCTTAATCGCTCGAAAACATCGCAAACCTTTGTTGGTTTTGCCCGCGGTCGCTTAATTATTGCGGCAGGCACAATCAATGATGCAATTACAGCATTTCAAAACTACGTCAACGGGCAACCGGCTTTTGCGTTTGGGCTTTATTTACAATTTGTGCCGCTTGGCGGAAGAACCGCTGAGGAAGCGGGAACGCAAGCGTTTGTCCAATTCGAGCCGGGCGTTTATGTGCAGGATAACTGGAACGTCCGCCAAAATTTAACGCTTAATCTAGGACTTCGCTGGGAAGCGCAGTATCAGCCAAGCACCATTACACCGCCGGCAAACACTCGTTACGGACAATTTTTGAACGACCCGCGTTTTCCGTCGGACGGGACGATTCCCGACTTTAAAAACGGCTGGCAGCCGCGGGCAGGTTTATCTTATTCGCCGGGCGATGACGGCAAAACGGCAATTCGTTTTGGCGCGGGCTTGTATTATGCTAGAGTTCCAGGTTTGGTCGTTGCCGGACCGCGAAATACTGACGGCGTGATTGCTGGAAACCTTGTAGTTGCTGGTGGATTTCCGCTTCCAACAGGGACGAGCGGTTTGCCGGTTTATCCAAATCGCGTTTCGCCTTCAGTGTTTAGGAATGATAATCCAGGCGTGGCGGTTTTTGAACGAAATTTCAAAAATCCACAAACCGTTCAATTTAGTGCCAGCGTCGAACGCGAACTCGTCAAAAATTTGAATTTGACCGTCGCGTTTAACTATGCCAAAACAGTTCATCTAACACGCTTTGTTAACCGCAATGACCCTAGACTTTATAATATTGTTTCAGGTCCCAACTGTTCTCAAATACCCGCTGGAATCTTTTGTCGTGAAAACGGTTCTGGCATCGGCGAAATTCGTTCGACTGAAAGTTCCGGTTTTTCAGTTTTTAAGGGATTATCTTTCATTCTCAACAAGCGGTTCTCGAATCGTTTTCAGTTTCAGGCAAATTACCTGCTGTCGTATGACAGATCGGACGACGACAACGAACGCGACCCGTTTACGTTCCGTTACGCCGACCCGCGCGATTTTCGCAACGAATACGGTTTTTCAGACCGCGATCAGCGACATCGTTTCAACGCTTTTGCGACGATAAATATGCCTTACGACATCAACTTTTCGCCGATTGTTCAATATCGTTCCGCCCAACCGACTTCGCTTACCAATCGCGGAACTTTCCCGAATATTGCCCAGCGCAACACTCTGCGTTTGGAGAACGAATTTTTCACGTTCGACATTCGCGCGTCAAAGATATTTAAGTTCACGGAAAAAATTTCTCTCGAACCGATCTTTGAAGCCTTTAACCTCTTTAACAATCGCAATCAGAGAAGTCTGCCGCGCCCTTTGACGTTTAACTTTGACGGAACGGTTTCCGCCGGATTCGGCGAACCGCGCCAAGTCCAACTCGGTTTGCGCTTCAAATTCTAATCTGACGCCACAACGAAAAAGCCGCAGACCGAACATCTGCGGCTTTTTCGTTGAAAATTAACTTTGCATTCCGCCTTTTATAATTTTGATAAATATAAAAGCGAGTGAAAGATATGTAGAAAAATCGTCGTCGAGTTTATTTAGTTTTTGGAGGTAAAACGGTTTTCAGTTCCCAATTTGAATCGGCAAACTCATCTTGATCTTTGATCACTAACCATTGACCTTTTCTGTCTTTCATCCGTACGAGAGAAAATCCGCCGCGCATTTTTTTTCCGTAAAAAACAAAATTCAGCCTGCCGTTTTTGAGTTGTTCGCCCGCATCGCTAATCGTCGAATAATCGCCGTTGTCCCAAACGACAACCGCGCCCGCGCCGTAGCTGCCCTCGGCGATTGTGCCTTCGTAATTGATGTAACTTAAACTGTGGTCGGGAACTTCGATTGCCAGACGTTTGTGATTCGGATTGAGCGATAAGCCTTTCGGAACCGCCCACGATTTCAACACACCGCCGACTTCCAGCCGCAAATCGAAGTGCAGATTCGTCGCGTGATGTTCGTGAATGACAAAGCGGCGTTTCGTTTCCATCTATTTCTTTTTAGTTTGAGATTTGCTTTTCGGTTTTTTGAAGAGTTTCATTCCCGCTTCGACGATTCGCTTCGCTTTTTGCGCGCCGAATTGTCCGAGCGGTTTGAATGCTTTGCCTTTCGCTTCGTTGTAGGAAACGAAAAAATGTTCTATTTCACCGACCAGCGTCTGGTTCAGATCGTTGAGTGATTTAATGTCTTTGTGAGCGCGTGAATTTGAAGCGACGGCAATTAGCCGGTCGTTCGTTTCCGTTTTTCCCGCTTCGGTTTGTTCGGCGGCAATCACGCCGATAAGCCGCGACGGAATCAAACAGCCGACAAACGCCGCCTCGTCCATCAAAACTAAAACATCGAGCGGGTCGCCGTCGCCGCCGCGAGTCTGCGGAATATAACCGAAATCGAACGGGAAAAAACGCGCCGACCGGCAAAACGCCGCCCAATTTGAAAAGTCCGAGCTTTTCGTCGAATTTATATTTGTTGCGGCTGTCTTTCGGCGTGTCAATGATAACGTGCAAATCGCCTGTTTCGTCGTCGAACGCGCTCGTTTTTTCGTAGACGCTTTTCTGATTATTTGCATAAATGATTTTCTTTTCCTTAGCGTCCTTCGCATTCTTGGCGGTTAAATTCTTTATGCCGCTTTCACGCGAAGCCTGCCGAATTCATTCAACAAAGGCTTTAAATTTAACACTGCCTTTTCGTGCGCCGCGCCGTTGCTTGCCAAAACGCCATTGTGATTTTGCACATCTCGCAAATCGTAGCGCAGCGGCGAGCCGAAAACGTCGGTCATTTGTCCGCCTGCTTCTTCGAGAATAACCTGCGGCGCGCAAGTGTCCCAAAACTTTGTGCGCGGTGAAAGATGAATATACAAATCGCAAATTTGCTCGGCAATCAAACCGACTTTCAAACCGACCGAGCCGCGCTGAATTTCTCGCCGAATGCCGAAATTTTCAATAATCCGGCGCATTCGCGGGCTGCGATGATTGCGGCTCGAAGCGAGATTCATTTCAACAAAATTCGTTTTATCGGAAACGCGCAAACGCTTTGGCTCATCGGCATTTTCGATTAAAAACGCGCCTTCGTTTTTCACGGCGAAATACAGTTTGCCGTGAACGGGCAAATAGACAACTCCCAAAATCGCTTCACCATTCGCCGTCAATCCGATTTGCACGCCGAAATCGCCGTCCTTTTTGATAAAGCCCCAGGTGCCGTCAATCGGGTCAATCATCCAGATTCTTTTTCCGACAAAACGATTTTCGGCGTCGTCGGTTTCCTCTTCGGACAAAATCGCGTCGCCGGGAAACGCTTTTGAAATACCTTCGACTACAATTCGGCTCGCGGTTTTGTCGGCAATCGTCACCGGTTCAGTCAGATTATCCGCGCCGAGTTTTTCTTCGACAATAATTTCGAGCGCGTAAAATTCCAAAATTCGCGCACCGGCAATGCGTGCGAGCGAGACGGCGGTTTCGAGTTCTTTTTCCAGCATTACTTAAAATCTATCACAGAAAAAAATTAGCCACGAACAAACACAAAAAGACACGAAAATTTTTAATTTTCCTTTCGTGTTCTTTCGTGTTTGTTCGTGGCTAATTTTTCCTCGCGCTCAAATAAAAATGCCACAGCAGACGCGCCGCGACCGAGCGCAGCGGTTGCCACCTTTCGGCGATTTGCAGAAACTCGTCGGAAGTCGGGCGGCATTCCAGCCGTTGAAGTTTTTGCCAGGCGACGTGCAAAGCCAAATCGCCTTTCGGCATCACGTCGGCGCGGAGCATCGCCATCAGCAAATAAATATCCGCTGTCCAATTGCCGATGCCTTTGATTAGCGTTAGTTTCGTTTTGATTTGTTCGTTTGAGAGATTTTCAAAAGATTTCAAATCTAAAGTTTCGTCTGCAATTGCCTTGGCAAGTTCACGCGCATAGACGGTTTTCTGGCGCGAAAAATAACACGCTTTCATCTCCGTGTCGGTCAAAGCTAGAAGACTTTCGGGCGTGATTTCGCCGTTTAATTTCTCCCGCAATTTATTAAACGCCGACAGAGCCGAGGCGAGCGAAACCTGCTGTTCCAAAATTATGTGAAGCAGCGTGGCAAAGTTTGGCTCACGCGCCCAGAGCGGCGGCACGCCGTAAGTTTGAAAAATAAAAGCCAAATTTTTATCTTGTTTCGATAATCTTTTACAAGCCGTTACTAGATTTTTTTCGTCGAGAGTTTTTATCATAAAATTTCGGCGCGAATCGTTATACAATTATCCGTGTGAAAACCGCTCTCGCCAAATCATCCGCCGCGTTTTTATTTTCGCTCGTTGTTGCAGTCGCTTGCGCGGCGCAGCAGCCTTGCGAACTCGCGTCTAAATCCGCGCCGCTGCTTCTGAATCTGCACATCGGAATTTCGCCGGAACAGGCGCGCAGCGTTTTCGACAACGAATTAAAAATCAAATTCAGAAAGAACGGTGAGCGCACATTTTTCCAAAATTTTATCAAGCAGCCCGCGCCGAATTCTCTGCGCGGTGTTCGCGCTCTGTATCTAAGATTTTACGACCGGCGACTTTATCAAATCGAAGTTTTTTACGAGCCTCGACCGGATTTGAAAATGCTCGAAGACGTTACCAACGCGCTTTCATCACAACTAAACTTTCCGGCTTCGGATTGGAAAATAAAAAATAATCGCGCCGAAACGATTTGCGGTGAAACGTCGCTCGTCGCCGACAACATTTTAAATCCGCGAATTGAATTAACCAATGAAACCATCCGCGCCAAAGTGAAGGAATTAAGAGTAAAAGACAAAAAATAGCACGCCGATGAAAATCAGACACACCGCCGCCGTTTACTTCGCGCTGCAAGGCATTGCGGTCGTCGCGTGGTGGCTGCTGTTGATTTTTGTTCCCGCCTCTCGAAAATACTTCCAGCTCGAAACCGATTTCGCAACTTCCTTGCTCGCATTTTGGCTGGCTGATTTATCGCTTTTGGGCATCGGCTCGTTCGTCGCCGGCTGGCTTTGTCTGCGCGACAGCCGACGCGCTCCCGTCGCCGCGTGGTTTGTCACGGGCGCGATCAGCTACGCGACATTTTACTGTTTGGCGTTCGCGTTTTTCACCGACGCGGGCTGGCTTGGCATAATCTTGATGCTGCCCGCGATGCTTTGGAGCGGCTGTTTTTCAATCGCTCTGTCTTCCGTAAGAAGCGCGATGTTTCGACTGGCGAAAGAATCTTCGACGAATTGGATTTTACTGAAAACCTTCGCACAAATTTTCGTCGTGTGGACATTGATTCTCGTCGTCTTTCCATATTTCATCACGATTCTAGAAGACAAACTCGGCGTTTCGCGTTTTAGTTTTCCGTTTCAAAAAATCACCGCCGCCGCAATTTTCCTCGCCATCAGTTTCGTCGGTTTATCGAGTGCCGCCACAATGTCGCGCGTCGGACGCGGAACGCCGCTGCCGCTCGACGCGGCGACGAAATTAGTCGTTGCGGGAATTTACGCTTACGTCCGCAATCCGATGGCGATTTCCGGCATCGGACAAGGTTTGGCAGTCGCGCTTTTTCTGGGTTCGCCGCTTGTCGCCGTTTATGCGCTGATGGGCGCGTCTCTCTGGCAATTCGTTTTTCGCCCGCTCGAAGAAGAAGATTTACGAAAAAACTTCGGCGTGGATTATGAACATTATTGTCGTCAGGTTCGCTGCTGGATTCCAAATCGCCAGCCTTTTAGATTAAAGTAAAAGCGAAAAGTTTTGAGGAGAAAAAATGTCCGAAATTCATTACCGAGCCTGTAATCTTTGCGAAGCCATCTGCGGAATCGAAATCAAACACCAGAACGGCAAAATTCTGTCAATCGCGGGCGACAAACTCGACCCGTTTTCGCGCGGTCACGTTTGCCCGAAAGCTGTCGCTCTCAAGGATATTTATGAAGATGCGAATCGTCTGAAATTTCCTGTCCAAAGAACGGGCAACGATTGGCGGGAAATTTCCTGGGAAGCGGCGTTCCTTGAGGTCGAAACCCGAATCAAAGACGTTCAAAATCGTCACGGCAGAAACGCTGTCGCCGTTTTCCAGGGCAATCCGTCGGTGCATAATTTCGGCACGCTTTTGAGCAGCGGCGAGCTTCTGAAATCTTTGAAGACGCAAAACAATTTTTCGGCGACTTCGACCGACCAACTGCCGCACCATTTCGCGGCGTGGACGATGTTCGGGCATCCGCTTTTGATGCCGATTCCCGATGTTGACCGCACAGGATATTTTTTGATTTTCGGCGCGAATCCGCTTGCTTCAAACGGCAGTTTGATGACTGCGCCCGACATTATCAATCGCCTCGAAAACATCAAAAAACGCGACGGCAAAATTGTATTGATTGACCCGCGTAAAACTGAAACGGCGCGGGTGGCGAGCGAACATTTTTTTATCAAACCGTCAGGCGATGTATTTTTACTTTTGGCGATTATTCACACGCTTTTCGCTGAGAATTTAGTCAATCTCGAACGCCTCGCCGATTTTACCGACGGTGTGGAAACTTTGCGCGACGTTTCAGCCGACTACGCGCCCGAAACGGTTGAGAAATTAACCGGAATCTCCGCGTTTGAAATCCGTCGAATCGCCGTCGAATTCGGCGCGGCAAAATCTGCCGTCTGCTACGGCAGAATGGGCGTGTCCGTCCAGAAATTCGGCAGCCTGTGCCACTGGCTTATCAATTCGATAAACATTTTAACCGGAAATTTCGACCGCGCGGGCGGCGCGATGTTCACCGCGCCCGCGTTCGATTTATTAGCGGCGGCGAAAAACGCAAACATCTTCAATCGCTGGCAAAGCCGTGTCCGCCAACTTCCTGAATTTATGGGCGAACTTGCCGTTGCCGTTTTGTCCGAAGAAATCACGACCGACGGAGAAGGACAAATCAAGGCGTTAATCACGAGCTGCGGCAACCCGGTTTTGTCCACGCCGAACGGCAGCGCGTTGGAAAAGGCTCTGAAAAAATTGGAGTTTATGGTTTCGATTGATATTTACATCAACGAAACAACCAAAAATGCTGACATTATTTTGCCGCCCGCGACAGGTTTGGAAACTTCGCACTACGACGTAATTTTCAATCTTTTCGCCGTTCGTAATCAGGCAAAATACTCCGCGCCGCTTTTCCCGAAAGCGGACGGCGCGAAATATGATTGGGAAATTTTTCAGGAACTTTCGCATCGCTTAAACGGCAAAGACGAACCGCTAAATTTAGTTCCGCCCGAAGCGAAATTAGAAATGGGATTGAAGTTCGGAAAATATAAAATGTCGCTCGAAGATTTGCGAAAAAATCCGCACGGCATTGATTTGGGTGAATTGAAATCGTGTTTGCCCGAACGCCTTTTGACGGCGAACAAGCGCATCAATCTCGCGCCGGAAATTTTGGTGAACGATTTGGAAAGATTAAAAGTTGAAGCGAAAGATTCAGATGAATTTCCGTTTGCGCTCATCGGCAGACGACATCTGCGCGACAACAATTCGTGGCTGCACAATTCCGAGCGTCTGGTGAAAGGGAAAAACCGCTGCACGATTTTAATCAATCCGTCGGACGCGGAAAATTTACGGATCGAAAACGGGCAACAGTTAAAGGTTTCATCGCGCGTCGGCGGAATCGAAATCCCGTGCGAAATCTCCGATAAAATTATGCCCGGCGTGGTTTCGATTCCGCACGGCTACGGACACGGACGCGCGGGCGTGAAACTCGACACGGCAACAAATCACGCGGGCGCGTCAATCAACGATTTAACCGACGAGCGAGTGCTTGACGAACTGACCGGCAACGCGGCGTTCAGCAATGTGAAAGTTCGTCTTGAGTCGGCTTAAATACTGCTACCAAATTGAAGGCACGGCTGATTCTTCAAACTCAATTGAATAGCCGCTCGGCAAAATATGAATAATTTTGGACGCGCCTTTCGCCTTCAAAAGCGGCGCGAGCATTCCGACGCGATGACAATTCGCTCTGGGTGTTTTATGGGTCGTCAAAGGATGCGATTCCGAACACATCATCGCCGTTCGCGCTTCCGAAGCGATTTCCAGAATCCGTTCCACGCCGCGATTTAAATCTTCGGCAACCGGCTTAAATTTCCCGCCCGTCTCCGGCAGCCATTCGTAACCGATGCCGTTATCCAACAAATTCGCCGCCAAAACCGCGCCGTTAAACTGCACCCAACGCGACCTAGCGACGCTTCTGACATCGCACAGAAAAGCGATTTCGTATTTTTTGAGCAGCGCGAGAAAATCCGCCCAAGCGTGTCGTCCGTGTCCGATACTGTAGACGGTGATTAAATTATCTGACATTTTTTCGGCTTTAGTTTTAATGCTCAAAATTAAGATGAGGATTCAGCCTTGTCAATTCGTATATAAACTCGCTAATACTTAAATTACAAACCGGACAGCAGGCATAACCATTTTTGTTTACCATTTTTTCGCCGTGATTCGGGCAAAACCAGTTTCCGTTTGTTCCTGTCAGCAGTTCATGATTTTTAGGCGGGCGAATTTGCAAGATAAAAGATTCGTTAAGTTTATTAAGCATATTTTGTGATAAAAACATATTTCCTCTCACACAAAACAGAGTGTCCAGAGATTCAATCATCAAATCTCCGCATCTGGGACAAAACATATTAGTTCTCCGAGCTATTTTTAATTTCCGTAACCGCATTTGGATTTTCGAGTGCGGACAAATCGCCTGCGTCTTCGCCGAGGTAAGCGGCGCGAATCACGCGGCGCATCACTTTGGCATTGCGCGTTTTCGGTAAGGCGGAAACAAAGTGAATTTTCGACGGCGCGAGCGGTTTGCCCATATCTTTGGCGACGAGAGTTTTGAGTTCTTTTTCTAAATCGTCTGTTGCTTCCGATTTCAAAACGCAGAACGCGACCATTGCCGTGCCTTTCATTTCGTCGGGAACTCCGATGACGGCGGCTTCGGCTACCGATTCGTGAGCGACTAAAAGACTTTCGACTTCGGCGGGTCCGACTCGTTTGCCCGCGATTTTCAAAGTGTCGTCCGAGCGTCCCAAAATGAACCAATGTCCGTCGGCATCTTTCATCGCCCAATCGCCGTGAACCCAGATGTTTTCAAAGCGCGACCAATAGGTTTCCAAATATCTTTCGTGTTCCTGCCAGAAGCCGCGAGCCATTCCAATCCACGGTTTTTTAATCGCCAGTTCGCCGACTTGATTTGCGCCGACCGACGCGCCCGCATCGTCTAAAATGTCCGCGTCAATTCCCGGACACGGCGCGGAAAAGCCGCACGGTTTGATCGGCACGAGCGGATTGTTCATTAAAATTCCGCCGGAGATTTCCGTGCCGCCCGAATAATTTATTATCGGCAGTTTTGACGCGCCGACTTTCTCGAACAGCCACCACCACGGCGCGGGATTCCACGGTTCGCCCGTGGAAGCGAAGGCGCGGAGCGATGATAAATCGTGCTTTTTCGGCAAATCGTCGCCGTGCGTGGCGAGCGCGCGAACCAAGGTTGGCGAGATTCCTAAAATCTCGACTTTGTGTTTCGCGGCGAATTCCCACATTCTGTCGGGCGCGGGAAAATCGGGTGCGCCGTCATAGATGCAAATCGTCGCGCCGTTTATCAACGCGCCGTAAATCAGCCACGGTCCCATCATCCAGCCGATGTCGGTTATCCAAGAGATGCGCGTGCCTTTCCCGACATCCGTGCCGAAAGCCATATCCTGCGCCGCTTTGATCGGAAAGCTGCAATGCGTGTGCGCGATGCCTTTCGGCTTGCCCGTCGTGCCGCTGGTGTAAAGAATGATGAGCGGGTCTTCGGCTTTGGTCGGTTCAATTTGAAAATTTGTATCAAAAGAATCAAATGCGTCGTCAACTAAAGTTTCGTAGGTTTTGACATTCACATTGGGCAAATCACAACTAAAAGATAAATTTTGATGCGTAATAACAAATAAGTTTTTAATCGTCGGAGAATTTGCAACCGCTTGTTCAGCAACTTCCAACGAATTAAAAAGTTTTCCGCGTCGGGGAAAACTATCGCAAGTAAAAAGTGCTTTTGCTTCAACTGCATTTAATCGTGAAGCAATCGCTTCAACTCCGTAACCTGAAAAAACGGGAACGGCCATCGCGCCAATTCGGTTGATTGCAAGAAGCGCAACAACGGTTTCAATCAGCATCGGCAAATGAATTCCGATTGCATCACCTTTTCTTAATCCGTTATAACGCAAACCAGCCGCACATTCTTCAACTTCTTCAAATAATTCTTGATAAGTAAAAGTTTGCGTTTCGCCTTCTTCACCTTCCCAAATTATCGCGGGCTGGTCTTTCATTTCGTCCGTTTGCCAACGGTCAACGCAATGCGAAACGATATTCAAACCCGCGCCGACGCACCACTGCGGAAACGCCGCGCCGCCGGATGTGTCGAGCAGTTTTTCGTATGGCGGATTAAATTTTATATCAAGAAATTTCAAAACTTCGGCGGTGAATTGTTCGACGTTTTCAATCGAAAATATGTAAAGTTCGTCAAAAGTCGAAACACCGACTTGTTTTATAAATTTGGTTAGTTGAGCGCGTTCGATTATCTCGCTGGTCGGTGTCCAGGCGATTGGCTGATTTTCTAAAAGATTCGTGTCGTTCATAATTTTGCGATTTGAAAAGAATTGAGGCATATTTTATAACACAAAGTTTTTGTAAGAAAATTCATCCGAATCTTTACGAGCCGTGCGCCTGTGCGGAAAGCTCGCAAAGGAAAACTTATGAGCGAAATACCTGTCGAAATCAAACTGCCCGCAGATCTTTTTCAAGGTAAAACCGCCATCGTTACGGGCGCGAGTCGGGGCGTCGGTCGCGCGACCGCCTTAAGGCTCGCGGAATCGGGTGCGAATGTTGTCGTCAATTATTTGAGCGCGGAAGAGAAGGCGAATAACGTCGCCGAATTGTGCCGAGAAATCGGCGTCGAAGCAATCGCGGTGCAGGGCGACGTTTCGCAATGGCAGGACGCGCACAATCTGGCGAACAAGACGATTGAGAAATTCGGGCGTATTGATTTACTGGTTTTAAATGCCGGAATCTGGGAAGGCGCGCCGATTGAGGAAATGTCGGAGGAGACTTGGAATAAGGTTTTGAATACAAATTTGAAAGCGGCGTGGGCGATGACGAAAGCCTGCGTTCCCGCGATGAAAAAACAGCCGAGCGGCGCAATCGTGCTGGTTTCTTCGACCGCCGGACAGCGCGGCGAAGCGAATTTTTCAAATTACGCGGCATCGAAAGGCGGGCAAATCAGTTTTACGAAAGCTCTCGCGTCGGAACTCTGCCCGAAGATTCGCGTCAACTGCGTCGCGCCCGGCTGGATTGAAACGGCGATGGTGCGCCCCGTTTTTGAGGACGAAGATTACAAAGCGAGCGTTATCAAATCAATTCCTCTGCAGCGAATGGCAACGACCGACGACGTTGCGCTTTCGATTTGTTTTCTGCTCTCGGATTGGTCGCGCCACATTACGGGCGAGATTTTGAACATCAACGGCGGCTCGGTTTTATGCGGTTAAGCCTAGCGAGTTAAAAAGAGGAAATAAATTTTATTGATGCCGGTTGACTGGCTTGATAAAATAATCTTTCATTTTTATCTTGGGAGAAGTAGTTATGAGAAAAGTCAAACTCGACGACAAATCCGGGAAAGCTGGCGACGCATTTTTTGATGATGAAAATCCTGTTGAAAATGAGGCTCTGAGTTTTGCAGACGGCGCGAAGATGTCGAAACTCAAAACGGATAGAAATTTTGCAGGCGAGAGTGAATTTTTAATAAACGCTCTGAAACAATTATTTTTATTTTTACCGGGAGCGTTTCTCTTGTTTTTTATGAGTGTCGCGGCGGCGATCATCGCAATGGAAATCGTCGTATTTCGCCGACCGATAGCGTCGTTGCCGGATGATTATCCGTTCCAGTTTGCTTTAATCGGCTTGGTAATACTTTTAGGAACTTTTATGACTTGGTTCGGATGGGGGAATATAAAAAATAAAAAGCATTTTGCCATTCCAGTCTCGACAACGGTTACGGGAGCGACGCTCGGAGCGATTGTCAAAGCGGCAGCAAGTATCTCTGATTTCGCCGACCGGATGTTGGAAGAGTTCGATTTCCTCATTTATCTATTTCCTTTAGCTTTGATTGTTCCGGTTTTGGCAAAAAGTATAGTTGATTGGAAAGCCAAAGACGCTTCAGAGTAATTCGGCGACGCTCGAAAATTTGTCGCAGTTTATAAACTTTAATCCAATCGAATCGAGTCAAGATTTTGAACCTCAAGAAGCGCCGTGTTCTGTGGTTAGGGATGAGGGATAAATAAAGCCGTTGTCCTTTCTAATTTATGCGAGTGAAAGACGTGATGAAAACGGATGTCGGTTTTTGTTCGACGGAAGATAGTCTGAAGAAAACCGCCGAGACGATGCGTTACCGCGATTGCGGCGCGGTGCCGATTGTTGACGAGGGCAAACGCGTCGTCGGAATGTTGACCGACCGCGACATCTGCCTTGCCGTCGCCGCGCGGAATCGAAAAGCATCGGATGTAAAAAACAAAGAATTAATGAGCGGCAGCGTAATCGTTTGTTCAGCCGAAGACAAACTCGAAGACGCTTTAAAGAAAATGCGAAAACACCAAATTAAAAGGCTCGCGGCGGTCGGCGAAAGCGGCGAACTCGTCGGCATTTTGTCGGTCGCCGATATACTGCTTTCCGTTCGGGAAGACAAACATTTGAAAAAGAAAGTTTACGCAACTCTTCAGAAGATTTCCAGACCGCGCCCGATTGTGCTGCGCGAAGTTGCCGCCAGAGACACTTAATTTCCCCGAAAGTATGAAAACACTTTTTATTATGCGCCACGCTAAATCGAGTTGGGATAACGCCGATTGGTCCGACTATGAACGTCCGCTCAACGAACGCGGATTAAAAGCCGCGCCGCTGATGGGCGACGTGATGAAGAAAAACAATTTTCAGCCGGAAATAATTTTAAGTTCGCCCGCCAAAAGAGCTGAACAAACAGCGGCATTAATAAAACAAACAGCGGGCATCGGCGGCGCGATTCAATTTGACCAAAGAATTTACGAAGCGAGTCCGGCGCGGTTGCTCGAAGTCATTTCCGAACAAAACGAAAAAATCAAATCCATTTTACTCGTCGGACACAATCCGGGACTCGAAGGATTACTGAAGTTTTTAACCGGGCAGCCTCAGCCGATGCCGACGGCAGCGTTGGCGGTCGTTGATTTGAAGACGGATAAATGGAGCGAGGCGAATTCTTCAAACGGCAATCTGCGAATATTGATTCGCCCGAAAGAAGTTGATAAATGAGAGGTTAGGCAACGAGAAATAAAAAATTATGTTTATAGTTCAATTTTACTTCTCAATTCTTATGTCTCATTTATCACTCGAATTAACATTCATTTAACCTTCCGTTCATATTGCCTTAAAATCTTCAGTCTATCTTTATATTCAAGTTAAGAATTCGCGCTTTTATAATCGGGCGATTTGTTCTACATTTCTATTTAACGGAGCCGAGAAAACTTTGGAGCGCGAACTCGACATCCTGCGCGATAAATTACTTTTGATGGGCGGCGAAGTCGAACTCGCCTTGCAGCGGGCGATGCACGCGCTCACGCAGCGCGACAGCGAGGTTGCAAATTAAGTGATTGAAAACGATCGCGTGATTGACCGTCTCGAACTTGAGATTGACCGCCTAAGCGTCGAGGTTTTAACATTGCGCCGTCCGTTCGCCCGCGAGTTGCGGATGGTGATTTCGATTTTCAAAATCACGCCGGTTTTAGAACGCATCGCCGACCACGCTTCGAGCATCGCGCGCGCCGCGCTCGAATTAAACGACGAACCGGAACTGAAGAATTACGCCGAACTGAACGAAATGGCGGAACGCGCTCTGGAAATGCTGCAATCTGCGCTCGACGCTTTTACGTCGAACGATTCGGACAAAGCGCGTGAGTTGATTACGAAAGACCAGGAAGTGGACAGAATCTACGACCATTTGGTTGTTGATCTGCTGGAAACGATGTCGAAAGACGCGGCGAAATCAATTCGCCTGACACGGCTGCTGTTCGTCGCTAAAAATCTGGAGCGCATCGGCGATTACGTTAAAGACATTTGCAAACTCACCGTCTATATGAAGGAAGCGGCTTTTATCAAACATCAGTGAATTTATAGTTCAAAGTTCAAAGTTCAAAGTTTAAAGTTTTTGATTTTAACCTTGAACCTTGAACCTTGAACTTTGAACCAAAATATGTTGCAAGAAATTTTAATCATCGAAGACGACGCCGATATTGCCGAGAGTCTGCAATACAATTTTAAGCGCGAAGGGTTTCGTCCCGTGGTCGCCGAATCGGGCGAGAAAGGTTTGCGTTTCGCGCTCGACGAGAAAAATCCGCCCGCTTTAATCGTTCTTGATTTGATGCTGCCGGGAATGAGCGGAATGGAGTTGTGCCGCCGGCTCAGACGCGAACCGCTGACGGAAAAAACGCCGATTATTATGCTTACCGCCAAAGCCGCCGAGATTGATAAAATCGCCGGACTCGAACTCGGCGCGGACGATTATATCGTCAAACCGTTTTCCGTTAAAGAAGTCGTGGCGCGTGTTCGCGCGGTTTTGCGCCGCGTCGAAAAAGAAACGATTGAGCGATACGAGGATGGAAAAATCACGATTGACTTTGCCGATATGCGCGTTACCTGTCAGGATGCGGACGTGAAACTCACGCGTAAGGAATTCGCCCTGCTGACCTATCTGATAAAAAGTGCGGGACGAGTGGCGACGCGCCAGAATCTGCTTGATAATGTTTGGGGCTACAGCTATTTCGGCGACACGCGCACACTCGACGTTCACATTCGTCGTCTGCGCCAAAAACTTGGCGATTGCGGCAACTGCATCGAGACTGTCGTCGGTGTCGGTTATCGGTTTGTTGAATTGAAATAAGTTTCAGATTTCAGGTTTCAAGTTTCAAGTTAAAATCTGCTCGACCTGAAACCTGAGATTTGAAATCTGAAACCTGAAATAATGAGTCTTTTAACCGCCTGGTTTTCCGGCAAAGAATCTACCGAAAAAACTTCACGTCCTATTTTGAGCGAAATTCTCAAAACGATGCGCGAAAGCGTGATTGTCGTCGGCGGCGACACGCGCATTCTCGCGTCGAATCACGCCGCGTATAATGCTTTTGCCCGCAATAACGGCGCGCTCGAAGACAAGCGTCTGAGCGAAGTCGTCCGCGATTTGTCGCTGCACGAAGCGTTCCGCAAAGCTCTGGAAGAAGGCGTGTCTTCCGACATCGAACTCGATATTCCGAGCGTCGAGCGGCGCAAATACGATGTTCATATCGCGCCGATTGAGTTTGATAAAATCAAAGGCGCAATCGGCATTTTCTATGACATCACGCAGATCGAACGATTAGAGCGAGTGCGCCAGGAATTTCTCTCGAACGTCTCGCACGAACTTCGCACGCCGCTGACTTCGATACTCGCATTTGTCGAAACTCTGGAAGACGGCGCGATCAACGACGAGGAGAACAATCAGCGATTTTTAGGCGTGATTCGCAAAAACGCCCAGCGAATGCACCATTTGATTGATGATATTCTGGAACTCTCGTTTATCGAATCGGGCGGCATCACGCTGCAGCCGAAAGCAGTCAACCTCAATTCTTTAATCGAAGACGTTTTCACCAATCTTTCCGGCAAAGCGAAAGACTATCGTATCAAATTGAAAAATGAAGTTCCGAAAGAAATACTCGTCTTCGCCGATGCCGTGCGGCTCGAACAGATGCTGACGAACTTGATTGACAACGCCGTTAAATTCAACACCAAAGCGGGCAGCGTGATCGTTGGTTACGCGAAAAAAGACGACCGCGACATCATCTCGATTACCGATACGGGCGAGGGAATTTCCAGTGAGCATCTCCAGCGAATTTTTGAGCGATTCTACCGCACCGACCGCGCCCGCTCGCGCGAAATCGGCGGCACCGGTTTGGGCTTGGCAATCGTCAAACATCTGGCGCGGCTGCACGGCGGCGAAGTTTCCGTCGCCTCCAATTTGGGCAAAGGCTCGACCTTTTCCATCGAACTTCCTGCCAAACCTGCGTAATTTCTCCGCCGATTTTTCTACCAAGCCGCTCCGTGTTTGTGTTACAATGCGTTCACGTTAAAAAATTGTCTCAAACGCGGAGCGGCTGCGGCTGATTCGCTTCTCACTTGTCGACAAAGGAGAAAAGGTTATGGAGCTAAGCGTCGGGCAAAAAGTTGCTTATCCAAACCAGGGCGTTTGTTTGGTGGAAGACATCGAAAACAAAAAAATCGGCGAGCGGTTAATGAGCTTCTACGCTTTGCGCGTTTTAAGCGATAATTCGATGATTCTTGTGCCGACGGCGAACGCCGAAACCGTCGGCATCCGTCCGATTATTACGACGAGACAATACCGGCGATTGGTTGACGAATTAGCCGCCGATTTTGAGGAAGTTTCCAGCGATTGGAAAGCGCGCTCGCGCGAGTTTCACGAAAAACTGCAATCGGGCGATGTTTTCAAAGCCGCTGATGTGTTGAAGAAACTGACGTTTCTCAGCTACGAGAAAAAACTCTCGTTCCGCGAACAAACTTTTTTAGAAAAAGCTCGCTACCTGATCGTTTCCGAAGTCATCACCGCCGGTTTAGCAAAAGAAACCCGCATCGAAAATAAAATAAATCAACTTATCGAAAACGCCTGCAATAAGCACGTCGTCACGCAGCCGAGAGTGATAAGGGCAAATCATTGAAATCGAATTACGAATGACAAATTACGAATTGAAGAATTTCTCCGACACTTATAATTCGTAATTTATGTTTTCGCATAACTGGCTCGCACAATCGTTTTGATATTTCCGCGCACGTTGAAATCGCCTTCAAGCTCGACTTTTAAGGGGTCGCATGCTGTGACAAAATCTTCCAAAATAACATTCATCAAATGCTCGTGAAAAATTTTCACTTCGCGGAACGAATTGATATAGAGTTTCAAACTTTTCAATTCGATGCAGCGTTCGTTCGGAACATACTTTAATTTAATTGTGGCAAAATCCGGAAAATCCGAAAACGGGCAAATCGCTGTAAATTCGGGAATTTCAAAATCAATCCAAATCTCGCGCCCGGCGAATTCGTATTTAAATGTGTCGAGCGGAAATAGGTTCATCTCTTCGCGGGCGGTCGAACGGATGTCCAGGTTTTGTTGATTAATCGGTTGTAATTGCGCGTTGTCTAACATAGAAAACTTTTCTCCTGAAAGTCGAAACGATAATTTTACAACAATCCACGCTCAAGGAAAAACGCAACGAGAAGACAAGAGAATTGACAGGGATAAAGGGTATAAACAGGGATGAGAAAAATCTTTTTCGTTGTAATTCCTGCCTATCCCTTTTTTCCTATCAATTTCCTTTCAATTTTTTCGAGTCAATTGTGGTTTAAATTAAAATTTAAATTTCTTCGCCGCCGCCAAATCTGTCACGCCATGGTTTTGTAATTGTTCGAGCAGATTGATAAAAATATGCGCGGTGGCGTGAGCGTCGTCGCTGGCGCGATGATGGTTGACGAGGACGATTGAGTAGTAATCGGCGAGCGTTCTTAAACGGTGATTTTCGATGTTCGTCACAAGGCGGCGCGACAATCGAACGGTGCAGAGCGACGGGTTGGCAATGCGGTAGTTTTCGTGAATTCTGCCGATTTCGTGATTTAAAAACCGCATGTCGAAATGCGCGTTGTGCGCCACGAGGACCGAATCGCCGATGAAATCTAAAAAATCCGCGGCAATCTCGCGGAACTTCGGAGCATTCCTTACCATTCGGTCGGAGATGCCGGTCAAACTCGTGATGAACGGCGGAATCGGCGTTTCGGGATTGACGAGCGTCTGAAATTCTTCAATAATCTTACCGTTTTTAACCCGATACGCGCCGACTTCCGTCACGCGGCACGGCGGAGGTTTCGCTCCCGTAGTTTCAAAATCGAAAACGACGAAATCCGTTTCGGCAAATGCGCGGCTTTCAAAATCATTTTCAATCAACTCCAGTGTGTCCTCGTTCAGATGCAGGCGCGGATCGGTTTCCACCAAATCCGAAACGAGCAGTTTCGCCAAATCAGGTTCGGGCTGTCGGATTTTCATCACGTAATCAACGACCTTCACGGCGGACGCTCGCCCGCCGAAAGATTGCAGCATTTGAATCGTTTCGCTGATTAGTAGAGAATCGGAAATTAAGTTAGGATAAGGCGGCATCTACGGCTTATTCTAACGGGAAAATGCAAAATCGCCAATCCGAAGCGCAGGAAGCGCGAAAATTTAATGTTATGAAAGAGGAAAATATCAAAGCGGTCGAGAAATTTTTGAACGCTTTGCGAATGAGAGATTTATCGCTCGCGCCTTTGGCTGACGAAATGAAATTTGAAGATTCGGTAGCGGGAAAAGGTAATGGCGCGGAAAATTTCAGAGCTTTTTTGTCAGGTTTTCTGCCTGCCGTTAACGGTGTCAAAGTCATTCAGCATATCTGTGAAGAAGATTACGTTGTCACGCATTGGGAAGTTGACACGGTTTTTGGCATAATTCCGATTTTGGAAAAATTCCGCGTCCGTGACGGGCAAATCGTCGAAGCCGTCGGGTATTTCGATCCAAGACCAATTCTCGGAAATTGAGAGCTTTGACTCTATGAACTCAAATCAGATTCTTGAACATTTCAAACAAACGAACGCGCTGCTTGAAGGACATTTTATTTTATCGAGCGGTTTGCACAGCCCGAATTATCTGCAATGCGCTCTTGCGTTGCAGTATCCGGCGGATGCGCTGAAGTTTGGCAGAGCGATTGCCGAACATTACACGAATGAAAAAATCGAAACGGTCGCTTCGCCCGCCATCGGCGGTTTGGTGATTGGTTTTGCGGTCGCCCAGGCATTAAATCTGCGCTTCGTCTGGACGGAAAGAGAAAACACCCGGATGAGATTAAGACGCGGATTTTCCGTCAAAGAAAATGAACGGATTTTAGTCGTCGAAGACGTAATTACCACTGGCGGTTCGACGCGCGAATGTATCGCGGCTTTGAAAACGCGCGGCGCGAAAGTCCTCGCTGCGGCTTCGATTATTGACCGCTCAAATGGCGCGGCGGATGTCGGCGTGCCGCGAATTTCGCTGGTTAGTTTGGAAGTTCCAAGTTACAAACCCGAACGGTGTCCGCTGTGCGAGCGCGGCGACGAGGCGGTTAAACCCGGAAGCAGAAAATGAACGGATCATATTCAGTCAAAAAATTCTGGCAGGAATTTTGCGCGAATAACCCGGATGTCAACGCGGACGAGCCGTATCAAGTTTGGTATTTCGGTTTGGGAAGCGAAGATGCCGCAGAGCTTTGCATCCTGGTTTTGCAAGGCAAGAAAACAGCAACCGCTTCGCTCTTTTGGGAGTATGAGGACAAGCCCGAAGACGAGCCGATTGTCGGCGGTTACAGCGTCGTTACAAATTATGAAGGCGTCCCGCAATGCGTTCTCCGAACGACCGAGCTTCGCGTTATGCCGTTCAACGAAGTTGATGAAAAATTTGCTTTTGACGAAGGTGAAGGCGATCAGAGTCTGGATTACTGGCGCGAGGTTCACTGGGATTATTTTTCGCGCCGATGTGTTGAAATCCACCGCGAGCCGAGCAATACGATGCTCGTCAATTGCGAGCGGTTTGAGTTGCTTTACCCGAAATCTTCCGCGTCTCAACAAACTTAACATTCGATGAATTACCGCCTACTTTTACAATACGACGGCACGGATTTCCACGGCTGGCAAGTTCAGAACGGACTGCGAACAGTGCAGGGCGAACTCGAACGAACGCTGGGTTTGCTGGAAGACGCGGCAGTCAAAGTCATCGGTTCAGGACGCACTGACACGGGAGTTCACGCCGAAGGACAAGTCGCCAATATCCGCCTAAACCGCGATTTTACGCCCGACCGTCTTCGCGTGGCAATTAACGGCAACGTCTGGCGCGACGTGCGCGTGATGACGGTCGAAAAAGTGCCCGACGATTTTCACGCCCGCTTCTCCGCCAAAACGAAACATTACGTTTACCGCGTCGTCAACGCGCCCGTAATTTCCCCATTCTGGCTGCGTTTCGCGCATCACGAAGCGCGTTTTTTAGATGTGGGGCGGATGAACGAAACCGCGCGCATCTTTTTGGGCGAACACGATTGGACGGCGTTTTCTGCCGCGCGTTCGGATGTCGAAAACCGAGTTCGCACGGTGAAAAGTTTTACGGTCGAATCTTTTTGGGACGCGCGCGCAAATTCTTCGATTATTGAATTTCGTATTTCCGCCAATGGTTTTCTGCGTTATATGGTGCGTTCGATTGTCGGCACGATGCTCGAAGTCGGGCGCGGCGAAAAAGATTCTGATACAATTCAGACGGCAATCGTCTCAGGCGACAGAGATTTGGCGGGAAAAACTGCACCTGCTAATGGCTTGACTTTGCTCAAGGTTGATTACGATTAAAATGATTATTTATCACATTGTAACGCCCGAAGTTTGGGAAAAATTCAAAGACGAAAACGAATACGAAGCTGAGAGTTTAAAGGCGGAAAATTTTATCCATTGCAGTTATCAAAATCAGCTTGACGACGTTTTAGAGCGGTATTACAAAAACGAGCGGAAAATTTTGATTCTGCACATCAATCCGCATCTTCTGACAGCGAAACTCATCGCCGAGGCTTCGACTAACGGCGAAATTTACCCGCACATTTACGGCGCGATAAATCGTCCGGCAATCGTCAGCGTGGAAGAGAGATTTACACGATAAAGATGCTCGAAAACTTTAACAAAATTGTTAAAGCCGAATCGGAAGAAGCCGAACTGCTCGCCGCGATTGACTTTGCGCGTTTGCCGCAGCACGTCGCCATTATTATGGATGGCAACGGACGCTGGGCGAAACAGCGCGGGAAACCGAGGATTTTCGGGCATCGCGCCGGCGCGGAATCGGTTCGCGCGATTCTCGACACCTGCGCTCGTCTCGGAATTAAAGCCGTCACGCTTTACGCCTTTTCGACCGAGAATTGGAAACGTCCTGATGACGAAGTTTCCGGCTTGATGCAGATGCTCAAACTATATCTGAAAAAAGAATTAAAAACCGTTCATAAGAACAACATTCGTTTTCAAGCAATCGGGCGAATCGAAGGCTTAGGCGCGGATTTGCAAAAAGAACTCGCCGCCGCGGTTGCTTACACGTCGAAAAATACGGGAACGATTTTAAGCGTCGCGCTCAATTACGGCGGACGCGCCGAAATTACGGAAGCCGCAAGGCGAGCCGCGCGTTTTCTGCTCGAAAACGGCGATTCGATTGAAGATTTGCGCGAGGAAGACATCGAACGGAATCTTTACACGCGCGGTTTGCCCGAAGTTGATTTGCTTATCAGGACGAGCGGCGAGTTTCGCATTTCCAATTTTCTGTTGTGGCAATTAGCCTACAGCGAAATCTACGTCACGCCGACGCTGTTTCCCGATTTTCGCCGCCGCGATATTTTTGAAGCAATTATCGAATTTCAAAAACGCGAGCGGCGTTTCGGCGGAATAAAGTGAATCGCAGAAAAAAACGAAATTTTTAGCCACGAAAAAACATAAAAGGCACGAAAATTTTTGTGTTCTTTCGTGTTTGTTCGCGGCTACTATCCTTTCTGTTTGTGTAGTGAAAATCTTTTATGAAAAGTCGTCTTTTAACCGCGCTCTTCGCGCTTCCCGTTTTAATTTTATCAATCGTTCTGCCTCTTTTCGTGCCGCAATTTGAGCAAGCGAACTGGCTGTTTATACTCGTTGCCGCGCTCGCGTTTGTCGCCGGATTGTTTGAATTTTATACCATTACCAAAAAACTCGAACTTAAAGCCGATGCTTCAATCGCATTCGTGGGCGCGACGGCATTGTTTATTTCCTTCGTTTTCGACGCGCCCAAAAACGCGCCGGATTTATTGATTTTAACCGTCGCGCTTTTTCTGATGCTTGTTCTGGCAACGCAAATGTTTCGTTTTCAGAAAGATTTCTCCAAAATGCTAACGGGCATCAGCGTGACGGTTTTCGGTGTTTTATACGTCGTGTTTTTGGGAGGTTTTTTGATTGCGACACGAGTCGGCTTCGATCCGCTTTTGTCATCGAAACTTCTTTTATTCTTTTTCTTTGCCAATTTCGGCTCGGACGCGGGCGCGTATTTCGTCGGAAAAAATCTGGGCAAACATAAACTCGCGCCAAAAATTTCGCCGGGAAAAACCTGGGAAGGTTTCGCTGGCGGCGTTTTGTTCAGTATCGCGTTTGCCGCTCTCGCCACGTTCTGGTTTTTCCCAGAACTGCCGTATCAATTTTCGCTGCCGCTGGCGGCGGTAATGGCGACGGTCGGCGCGGCGGGCGATTTGGCGGAAAGCGCGATGAAGCGCGGCGCGAATATAAAGGACGCGGCGAATTTTCTGCCCGGTCACGGCGGTCTGCTCGACAGGTTGGACAGCTTGCTTTTTAGCGCGCCGATTCTTTACTATTTTGCTCGATTTTATTTTTAAGAATTGAAACTACGTCCGTCGGCGGTCAAAGTTCCTTCGCCGTCGAATTCATTAAACTCAACCAAACGGGAAGCGGCAGCCACGTCAAAGCGCTTCCGTAAACTTTTTTATTTAATCTTTCGATTTGGTCTTCGATTTCTTCCTGAAAAAATTCGGGCGGCAAATCCGCTTCGTTTTCATAACAGGCGTGAGAGATGCAGGGCGCGGGTTTTCCTTCAAAATGGACGAGACAGCCGATGCCTTTTTCAAAAAGCGGACAGGCGTAAGTTTGGGCGAAGGTATCGCCCGACGTTTTCAAATCGTATTTCTCGACGGTTTCTTCCGCGCGCCGGTAAATCTCTTTTTGCTTTTCCGCGCTTAATTTTCCCAAAGTTTTCCGAATCGCGGCGGCTTCAAGGCGCGTAATGTGGACGTTGACGAAATGCGCGTCGAGACAGCACGCGCCTTTGGTCGGACAAATTTCGCAATTTTGCGCTTTGTGTTCGTAGTTGGTTCCGATGAAAGTTTGATAATTGTTTTTGAGGTTTTCGAGTTCGCGCAAGGCTCTGATTTCGGTTAGCATTTTCATCGTGATAGAATTTTAACAAACAATAAACGAAGGAGAAAATTATGCTGCAAGCAGGCGATGACGCGCCGGATTTTACTGCGAAAGACCAGACGGGCGCGGACGTGAAACTTTCAGATTTTCGAGGTCAGCGCGTCGTTTTGTATTTTTATCCGAAAGACGACACGCCCGGCTGCACGAAACAGGCGTGTTCTTTGCGCGACGGCTTTTCGACTTTTGAACGGGAGAATATCGTAGTTTTGGGCGTATCAATGGACGATGAAAATTCGCACCGTAAATTTATCTCGAAATACGAATTGCCGTTCACGCTTTTAGCCGACACCGACCACAGCGTTGCGGACGCTTACGGCAGTTACGGCGAAAAGAATTTTGCGGGCAAAAATTATATGGGCGTTCTGCGAAAATCGTTTTTGATTGACGGGCAGGGAAAAATCAAACGGATTTTCGATAAGGTCAAAGTTGACGAACACGCCGACGAAGTGTTGCGGGCATTTGCTGAATAAAACACGAAACGACGTAAAATTGTCGGACGACAGTAAGATTTATTCTTAATTTTGAATGTTCGTCCGATCAATGCCGTCAAGATGCCGGCATTTCGTCAAAGAATTTATGAAATTTGGTTTGATTGCCGGAAACGGAAAATTTCCTTTTCTCGTCGTCGAAGGCGCGAGGAAACAAGGCGCGTCTCTGGCGGTCGTCGCCATCAAAGAGGAAACCGATAAACAAATCGAAACGGTCGCCGAAAAGATTGTTTGGATCGGCATCGGGCAGCTCGGCAAAATGATTTCGTTTTTCAAAAATGAAGGCGTGTCGAAAGTGATAATGGCGGGACAAGTCAAGCACGTCCAGATTTTTTCCGGCGCATTGCCCGATTTGCGAATGGTCAAAATGCTCTGGAATTTACCGCAGCGAAACACCGATGCGCTCATCGGCGGCGTGGCAGGCGAGATGGGAAAAGAGGGAATCGAATTGATTGATTCGACTTATTTTATTCAAGATCAACTCGCGCCGGTAGGCGTTTTGACGAAACGCAAGCCCGACGAAACGGAGCGCGGAAACATCGAATACGGCTTGCGGGTAGGAGGCGAAATCGCGCGGCTTGATTTGGGACAAACGATTGTCGTGCGGGCAAAAGCGTGCGTCGCCGTCGAAGCGATGGAAGGAACTGACGCTTGTGTAAGACGCGCCGGAGAATTAGCGAAAGGAAAATTAACGGTCGTCAAAGTCGCCAAGCCGAATCAAGATATGCGCTTCGACGTGCCGGTCGTCGGTGTGCCGACTATCGAACAAATGGTAAAAGCGGGCGCGACATGTCTTTGTTTGACAGCGCGAAAAACTCTCATCTTTGACCGGGAAGAAATGCTTGAACTCGCCAATCGTAACAAAATCTCAATCATTGCCGTCGGCGGCGAAACCATTCCAACCGAACCTGCGTAAAAACAATCAAAACAGATGTCAGATGTTTGCTGCCGATGGAAATTTACGTCCGGCAGCAAACATCTGACATCTATTTACTTGGAGAAAAAATGAAAAAAAATCTACTGGCGCTTTTTCTATTATTGACATTCGTGTTCCAATCGGCGACGCTCGCGCAAAACGCCGCGAAACCGAATTCGCCCGCGCGCAAAGCAGCGGAAATGATTACGGCGGAGCAGTTGAAAGACTATCTTTACTACGTCGCATCGGATGAAATGGAAGGACGCGACACGCCTTCGCGCGGGCTTGATTTGACGGCGAAATTTATCGCTTTGAATTTGAAGCGTTGGGGATTTAAACCGGCGGGCGATGGCGGCAGTTTTTTGCAAACGATGGCTTTGAGCCGCGATGTCGTTGACGCGCAAAAACTCGCGCTTGAGATCGGCGCGCAAAAATTCGCATTCGGCGAAGATTTTCTCCGCATCGGCGGGCGCGGCGCGGCAAACGCGCCGCTGATTTTCGCTAAAGACGGCTGGTTCGTTAAATCGAAAAACATTGACGCGCTCGCTGGAGTTGACGCGCGCGGGAAAATTCTCGTTCTCTATTCCGAAGGCTTTAATCGAAACACGCTCACGCCTTTTCCGAAAGGCGTCACGCCGCAGGATTTGGCTGGCGCGCAAGGCGCGGATTGGGCAGACCCAATGACTTACGCCAAACAAAAAGGCGCGGTCGGGATTATTTTAATGGCTTCTCCGCAAGTGAGGCAAAATTGGGAGCAGGCGAAAAACGTCCTATCGCGCGGCGGGCTTTATCCTGAAAAATTACGCCAGACTGATGCGGCTTTGCCCGTAATGCTCGCTTCAAACAAAGTCTTCGATGCGGTTTTCGCGGGCGAAATCTTGAATGCGGAATCGGCTTCGGCTTTTGAAATCAATAAGAGCGCGACCATCAATGCGGCGGGCAAAAAAGAAATCGTCAATACGCAAAACGTCGTCGCCGTCTGGGAAGGCAGCGACCCGAAACTCAAAAGCGAAATGGTCGCCGTCGGCGCGCACTACGATCACGTTGGCGTGCGACCGAACGCGGCGGGCGAAGATAAAATCTGGAACGGCGCGGACGACGACGGTTCAGGCACGGTCGCCGTGTTAGCAATGGCGGAGGCTCTCACAAAATCAGCGAGACGACCGAAGCGTTCGATCCTGCTGGTCTGGCACGCGGGCGAGGAAAAAGGTCTCTGGGGCAGCGAGTATTTCAATAAATTCCCGACGGTTGACATCAAAAAAGTCGTCGCGCAACTTAACATTGATATGATTGGTCGGAGCAAAAAGGCAGGCGACGCGAATCCGAAAAACAAAGATTTATCCGCCGAAAATGAAGTTTATGTTATCGGCTCGGAGATGATGAGTTCCAAACTCGGCGCGGTGACGCGTGTCATTAACGATTCGTTTTTAAAGTTGAATTACAACTACAAATATGACGACCCGAAAGACCCGAACCGATTCTTTTTCCGCTCCGACCATTTCAATTACGCGGTCAACGGCATCCCGATTGTGTTTTGGTTCGACGGCGTTCACGAAGATTATCACGGCGCGGATGATGAGCCGGAGAAAATTGACTATCCAAAAATGGAACGAATCTCACGCACAATTTTTCTGACGATGTGGGAAATCGCGGATTTGCGAGAGCGACCAATCGTTGACAAACAACTGCCGAAGGAACTTACAGAGAGATAAAATTTAATTTTCTCTTTCTCGTCAAAAGCGAATAACCGGTAGTTTTCTTTACCGGTTATTCGCTTTAATTTTGTCTGCTGAAAGATTCATTATTGATGTTATAATCAGCCGCAAGAGGTAATTTTATGACGAAAACAATTAGCGTTAATGATGTTTCAGTTCAAACCGTCATTGCCTTAACACGCAACGGCGATGAAGTCGTGCTGGAAGAAAATGGCGAGTCGCTTGTAAAAGTTACGCCGATTGAAAAACCTAAAGAATTGAAGCAGAGGATCGCAGGTTTGGGCAAAGGAACCGTTTGGATGAGCGACGATTTTGATGATGAATTGCCCGATGAATTTTGGTTAGCAGATAGAAGATAAATTTACGCCTACAATTTCCGTATTTTTCGGCATTGTTATCAGAATGTATTTTGACGACCACAATCCGCCGCATCTTCACGCCGAACACCAGGGTGAAAAAGCGGTTTTCGATTTTCGCGGAAATATCTTGGCGGGCGATATTAATTCGAGAACGGCAGTGCGTTTGATTCGGGAATGGATTGATTTGCATACTGCGGAACTTGCGGAAAATTGGGAAGACTTGCAGCACGGCAGAGGTTTTCAGAAAATTCCGCCGCTGACTTGAGGAAGAAAATGAAAGATTTAATTTTAGTGACATCAGCCCGCTATTTGTCTGATTACACACTCGAACTGACATTCAGCGACGGGCTGAAAGCGGAAATTGATTTTGCCGGTTGGATAAACAAATATCCGTTTTTCAAACCGCTAAAAGACGTTGATTATTTTAAAAACTTTTCGCTCGACGGCTGGACTGTCGTTTGGGAAAACGGCGCGGACATCGCGCCCGAAACTCTGCACAAAATCGCGGTTCAGAAACAGCAATTGCAAGCGGCTTAGTTTTTTAATTGCTGATTTCGTAGGCGATTGTCGAGAATATGATCTTGGTCAGCGCGGATAAGGATTTTGCTAAGTATTAAGTGAATTTTTTGTGGTGAAATAAATACAAATACATATTGTTAAAACTGATAATTGACTATACATAAATGTTATTATCAAACAAATAAAAAGTGTGTTTAATATTTCCAGGAGATTGATTTATGGAAGATAAAGAAGAAATCAAAAATACTGAAACGGAAGAGCAAGAAATCATAGATAAAAAAATAACAGATGAGATTACTACTCCAGTAAAAGAAGCTACTAAAAAAACTACTGTGAAAAGGAAATCACGGAGTCGCAAGAAACAACCTTCAAAGAAAACTGTTAAGCCCATTTCCGTTTCAAATTTTCAAAAGCCAAGACAATTTCCTAAAGCAACTTTAGAAGAGTGCCTACAAGTTCCATTGAAAATTAAAGAACTTAATGGTGGGAATCCTTGGGATACAGAAGATGTCGCAAATGCCCTTGGTTTAGGAGCAAAATCAAATAACTTTTACTATCTCACAGCCGCTGCTCGTGATTTCGGATTAACTATCGGGACTAGAGGTTCAGCAAAAATAGAGTTGGCGGATTTGGGTAAAGAGATAGTTTATGCACCTAATCCGCAAGTTGAACACGAAAAGAAAATAGAAGCATTTTTAAAGATTGAAGTTTTCAAAAAAGTTCTCGATTATTACAAGGGAAGTTCTCTTCCTGAAATGAAATATTTGAGAGGTCGCGGAGTTTTTCATAAACCGAGAACCTCGTCTTTGATATTCCAAGTTGATGATTGATTGAGATAAGCTGAAAGTTGTGCCATTTGCACGGCAATTCCCATTGCCGCAAATAGCCAGCGATTCGATTCATCTCCTCTCATCCAACATTTTTCCAGTTCAAATAGTTCTTTGACAAGTCCCTGCATTGGTTCAACCGTGATTGACCGTTGTTTGTAGGTCTGCCGATTTTCTGCCGTCATTTGCTCGGCGATCATTTGTTTTCGCGCGGCGCTTTTGTCCATCTTTTTACGCGGCACGGTCAATAACTTGATGCTTTGTTTGGTTTTCAAGCGCGTGAACATTTTTTCATCATCGGCTTTGCTATCCATACACACGGTTTCAATCAAATCGGCGAATTTAACAACTTCCTGTTCCATCCGTTTCGCTTCGTGAGCGGAATTCGGCATCCACTTAAACTGCAATAAAACCGGTGCTTGGTGCGACACGACGGCAAATGAGCCGTGTCCGTAAAGCCAACCGTCAGCCCTTGAGAAACTCCACGTTGCCGATTTATCCAAGCCGGTTAAGCCATCAGGGACGATGCCTTGCGCTTTATATTTTTTGTGCCACACTCCGCCACGAGCGCGAGTCATCATTTTGTCGGCACTAACTTCTTTAATTGAGGAAACCCGGAGGAAATATCTGCTGAATAAATCCTGCTGGTTTTCTTGGGAAATGGCAGATTTTTTTTAAGCGGTCGCGCAGTTGCGACTCGCTAATGGGCGGAATATCTTGCCCTTCGGCGATTTGTTCCCAATAACAAACGGCAAGTTTATGAATGCCGAGATAGCTTTTAACTTTACATTTAACGGCTAAAACGGCGATGAACATAATCATCCATTCAGGATAATTAAACTTGCTGCCCCGCATTCCATTACGTTCGGGATGCGGAAACTTGGTCACTTCCAGAAAATCAAGAAAGTATTTACGGGTCACGGAAATCCATTCGGGATTGAATTTGGAAATTTTCTTGGTCATTGCAGAATTCTCTCAATTTTGACCATCACTTTTCAAACATCAATCACCATCGAATAAAAACTCCGCGACCTCTCAATTATTTAGGCTTCGTTCATCTGGCTTGTATCGTTATTTTGTTGAGAAACTATTTTTGAGATAGCTTCTAATAAAACGACACTAAAAGCATTTGTAATAATGCCTTTTGTAGAAAAGGATGAAATTTACCCAAAAGGGTTCTTTTCAGAAGTTCTGAGAAGTCTGATAACCCCAGCCGCCGTTGAAGCTGGTTTCATCGTTGAAACCGCTAATAAACAAGGCAGTGATATTATTCAATCTACAATAATCAATGATTTACTCGAAGCAGATTTGGTTATCGCAGATTTAACCGCTCACAATCCAAATGTCCTTTTTGAGTTGGGCGTTAGAATGGCACAGGATAAGCCTGTTGCACTTATTAAATCCACCGGAACAGGGAAAATTTTTGACGTTGATAATATGCTGCGAGTATTTGAATATGACCGGAATTTATGGAGGTCAACAATTGAGCATGATTTGCCAAAACTAAGAGAACATATCAAAGCCGCTTGGGAAAACCGCGACAGCAATTTGTCCTATATGAAGATTTTGCGCAAAGGCAATTCAGCCCCTACTCAATCTAATTGATTCTGCTTTAATGATATTAATATCTAACTCGTCAATCGCCGGTAGATATTCGGCATTCTCTCCGGCATAGAAAGCACATCGTCAATTACAAACCTATTTCAATTTCTCTTTCAGGTCTTTGTGCAGAACTTCTACAATTTCGCCAGACTGAATTTTTGATAAGGCTTCGTGAATATCTTCAATCATTTCGGCGTGGGTTACGAGGCGATTATTAAACGCCCGCAAAACTAAAATTGAGATTCTGCGGTTCGATAAATTTTGCTGAGATTTGATATTTGCGTCTGCTGTGAGCAAAACATCAAAGCCGTTTTCTTCGGCAAGCGTGAGTAATTCACCGTTCAAAACGTCCGCCCAATTACACTCTTGCGTCGTCGCGGTTTCGTATTCGGTCAAATGATTTTTGAGCCGACGGTCGAGATTGTGGTCAAGCAGAATTTTCAATATGCCGCGACTTCCTTGATTAAAGATTTTTCCGCCATCTCCAAAACGGCGACGGCTTGCTCGCGTGAAACAGGCGGGAAGCCTTCGAGAAAATCTTCCAAACTTTCGCCGCCTTCGAGATAATCGAACAGGTTTTTTAT
>Ga0136611_10000076_pt1 | contig 52351 bp, 39 predicted proteins | sample AntDrymUQ2232306_2_FD_106645 | JGI IMG/M metagenome (GOLD analysis project Ga0136611, IMG submission 106645) | Polar desert sand microbial communities from Dry Valleys, Antarctica - metaG UQ223 (23.06) | ecosystem: Environmental > Terrestrial > Soil > Desert | place: Antarctica: Dry Valley... | reverse complement strand
ACCCATTTTACTGCGGGTGAATTCGTAAAAAATCGCATCGCAGCAAACTCCTGCGCCGGCGGCCACTCGCACCCTTGCGTCGATCAACGCTCAGGCGACACGGATTTTCTATACTTTGAAGTGCTAATCAGTCTCTTATAAAAAGTTGTTTCCGGGTATTCTTTCATGACAATAGTTAATATTGTTCAAAGTATCGAATGGTTGTTACGATTTGAGGTGTGAGGATAGATCTATATTCGCTGTTATTACAAGTTTTGGAATAGAGTTTAAAGCATCGCTTATTTCATCAAATTGACCTTGGCAGCAATGCTTACTCACTGACAATGGTGTTATTATCGGATACAATACATACCTGAATAAGCAAACGATTTATAGATTTATAAGAGAAGTGCAAGTGGTTTTTTAGTGTTTTATGATGATTTAAGTTATCAATTAAACTAAAGAATCAAAACCTAAAGCAAGTCGTGTATTTAATCTGCTGCAGTTATATAGCCTTAACAGTTCAAAAGTTTTCTCCTCAGTGTAATTAAAATTAAAAATTGCAGGGATAAAATGGCTTTTTTCGCAATAAGAAAAATCCAAAACTGTATTAACATAACTTTGCTACGTTCTGATAATTAAGAATTAAGGAAATTATTGACAATGTTGACACACTTACAACGCCTTGAAGGGGAGAGTATTCAGATCATGCGGGAAGTGGTTGCGGAGTGCGAGCATCCCGTGATGCTTTACTCCATCGGCAAGGATAGTGCGGTAATGCTGCATCTTGCAGTAAAGGCATTTTATCCCTCGAAACTACCTTTTCCGTTATTGCATGTTGATACAACATGGAAATTCAAAGAAATGATTGAATTTCGTGATGTGATGGTAAAAAAGCTCGGGCTTGATTTGATCGTCCATATTAATCCTCATGGGATTGAAAAGGGAATTAATCCATTTACGCATGGTTCCGCGGTTCATACGGATATCTGGAAAACAGAAGGCCTGAAGCAAGCGCTTGATAAGCATGGTTTTGATGTGGCATTCGGAGGAGCGCGCCGGGATGAGGAAAAGTCACGTGCAAAAGAGCGTATTTTTTCAATCCGTTCAGCGCAACATCGATGGGATCCCAAGTTGCAACGCCCCGAACTTTGGCGGTTGTATAACACACGTAAGAATAAAGGTGAAAGTATTCGAGTATTTCCTTTATCTAATTGGACTGAGCTTGATATCTGGCAATATATCTACTTGAATAATATCCCAATCGTACCGCTGTATTTTGCCAAGGAGCGCCCAGTCGTAGAGCGTGATGGCACATTGATTATGGTGGATGACGAGCGTTTGCCGATGCAAAAGGGTGAAACTCCCATGATGAAGAAAGTACGTTTTCGTACATTGGGTTGCTATCCGTTAACCGGAGCGATTGAGAGTGAAGCGAATTCTTTGACGGCAATCATTCAGGAAATGCTGCTGGCAAGAACATCTGAACGACAAGGCCGACTGATCGATCACGACTCTGCGGGCTCGATGGAGAAAAAGAAACAGGAGGGTTACTTCTAATGGCACATGTATCTGATTTGATTGCCGAGGATATTGAGTTGTATTTAAAGACTCATGAGAACAAGAGTTTACTTCGTTTTATCACTTGTGGGAGTGTTGACGATGGAAAAAGTACACTGATCGGACGAATGCTGTATGAGTCGAAAATGTTATTTGAAGACCAGCTGGCTCAGTTGGAAGTAGATTCAAAGAAAGTGGGCACACAAGCGGGTGATCTGGATTTTGCGCTTCTGGTGGATGGATTGGCAGCAGAACGTGAGCAAGGCATTACCATTGATGTGGCATATCGCTTTTTCTCGACGGATAAGCGCAAGTTTATCGTAGCGGATACGCCAGGGCATGAGCAATATACGCGTAATATGGTTACTGGTGCTTCAACTGCGGATGTTGCGATTATTCTTATCGACGCGCGTAAAGGTGTGCTGACGCAGACCCGGCGGCATAGCTATCTGGTTTCGTTGATCGGGATCCGTCATGTGGTGCTGGCGATCAATAAGCTGGATATGGTGGGGTACTCGGAAGAAATTTATAATCAGATTGATAAGGAATATCGCATTTTTGCAAAAGAAATAGGGCTGCAGAATATTGTGACAATCCCTATGTCAGCCCTAAAAGGCGATAACATCACCGAGCTTAGTGCGAAAACCGCTTGGTACCATGGGGAAACGCTGATGGGATATCTGGAAAACGTGCAGGTAGAAGATGTGGCAGATGAATCCGGAGTTTTTCGTATGCCGGTGCAATGGGTCAATCGTCCGAATCTGGATTTTCGTGGTTATTCCGGCATCGTTGTCCGTGGCAACATCAAGCGTGGCGATCCTGTGCGTGTTCTGCCATCCGGCAGAGAGAGCCGTGTGGCACGTATCGTGACCAGTGACGGAGATCTTGAGCAGGCTATTTCAGGGCAATCCATTACGTTAACGCTGACCGATGAAATCGATATCAGCCGGGGCGATATCCTTGCAGCGACCGATTCACCACCGGGTGTGGCAGATCAATTCGAAGCGACCATCGTGTGGATGTCCGACGAGCCAATGCTTCCCGGCAGACCTTATTTGATGAAGATTGGAGCAAGAACGGTAACAACCAATGTTTCGATGCTGAAATATAAGGTTAACGTTAATACACTTGAACATGTTGCTGTCACGAAACTGGAACTCAATGAAATTGGAATCTGTAATCTGAGTTCCGATCAGTTGATTGCGTTTGATCCGTATAAAGAAGATCGCGATACGGGTGGCTTCATTATGATTGATCGTCTGACCAATAATACGGTCGGTGCCGGTATGTTGCATTTTGCTTTACGCCGATCACAGAATATTCATTGGCAGGCTATCAACATTAACAAACAGGCGCATGCCGCTATGAAAGGGCAAAAGCCATTGATACTCTGGTTCACCGGATTGTCCGGTAGTGGTAAGTCAACTATTGCCAATCTGGTTGAGAAGAAACTCTATTCGTTGGGCAAGCATACCTATTTGCTGGATGGAGATAATGTGCGCCATGGTCTCAATAAGGACCTCGGTTTTACCGATGCCGACCGAGTTGAAAATATCCGCCGTATTGCTGAAGTCGCCAAGTTGATGGTTGATGCAGGACAAATCGTTTTGGTATCTTTTATTTCACCGTTTCGTTCTGAACGGCGGATGGCGCGGGAACTGGTAGAACAAGGTGAGTTTTTTGAGATATTTATCGATACGCCGATTCATGTGGCGGAAGAGCGAGATCCCAAAGGATTGTACAAAAAAATGCGGCGTGGAGAATTAAAAAACTTTACCGGCATTGATTCACCTTATGAGGTGCCAGAAAATGCAGAAGTCCGTGTTGATACCACGACTCAAACTCCAGAGCAAGCTGTTGAGCAGATTGTCAGTTATCTGACTCAGGCAGGTGCATTGAGCCAGTCTTGATGTCGATCTGTTCCGGTGATATGAAGAATCCAATATCCCTATAGGAAATTACTCATCAATATGAACCATTATTATGTATTTAATGGCGATGCAGATGGATTATGCGCACTGCATCAATTAAGGTTGGCAGATCCAACAACGGCTGCCAGTCTGGTCGCTGGCGTCAAGCGCGATATTAAGCTGCTGGATCGGGTAGAAGCCAATGCAGGAGACCGGGTGACGGTGCTCGATATTTCTTTGGACAGCAATCGCAAAGGATTAATACGTTTACTGGAAGCGGGTGTGATCGTTGAGTATTTTGACCATCATCATGCCGGAGAAATACCGCAGCATCATAATCTGATTCCACATATTGATTTAGCCGCCGATGTATGCACCAGTCTTCTGGTGGATCAGCATCTGAAAGGGAAGTTTCATCTGTGGGCAATTACCGCCGCCTTTGGTGATAACCTCATACAAAAAGCCCGGCAACTTGCAAACTCGGCAGGCTTAACGGAGGCGGAAACAGAACAACTCGCGTGTCTGGGTGAATACCTGAATTACAATGGCTACGGTGATAGCTTGTCTGATTTGCATTTTCACCCGGCAACCCTGTATGAGGAAATAAAGCCCTATACAAATCCGTTTGATTTCATCGCTAAATCGGCTGCTTTTACCAAACTTGCTACAGGGTTTAAAGACGACATGAGTCAAGCGGATTCATTGCAGCCACTGACAAGTGACGATCATGGCGCCGCTTATTTATTGCCGGATGCGCCTTGGGCAAGGCGCGTCAGCGGTATTTTTGCCAATCAATTGGCCAATGAAAATCCACAGCGCGCACATGCAGTGATTACACGCAATCAGAGTGGAAACTATACGGTGAGTGTGCGAGCTTCACTTATAAATCCGCAGGGTGCTGACGTGCTGTGCTTGCAATTTGATACTGGGGGCGGGCGCAAAGCGGCAGCGGGTATCAATCATTTGCCCACAGATTCGCTGGATTATTTTGTGACAAGTTTTAAGCAGCACTTTCACAGTTGATTGAGCAAAATCCTGGAAAATTTGAGCGAATTTCAATGCGATTGAATCAATTTATCATCTCTTGTCGAGGTCTATGATCATGATTCTTGTCACTGGCGGTGCTGGATATATTGGGTCGCATACTTGCGTTGAATTGCTAAATGCGGGTTTTGATGTCACAGTTTTTGATAATTTTTGTAACAGTAATCCTGAAGCACTGGCACGAATGGAGCAGATTACCGGTAGAAAACCGGGATTAATAACAGGTGATTGCCGCGATCGTGCTGCGCTGGTAACTGCGCTTAAGCAAAGCAAAGCCGATGCGGTCATTCACTTTGCTGGTCTTAAAGCCGTTGGGGAATCGGTTGAGCAACCGCTTTCTTATTACGATAATAATGTGGTGGGCACATTGCGCCTGCTTGAGGCAATGCGGGAATGCGATGTCAAAACAATGGTATTCAGTTCTTCGGCTACTGTGTATGGTGATCCGGTGCAACTGCCGCTGACAGAAAATCATCCACTTTCGGCTACCAATCCTTATGGACGCAGCAAACTGATGATTGAGGAGATACTGCGCGATTTTCAACACAGCGATCATTCATTCCGGATCAGCATACTGCGTTACTTTAATCCGGTAGGTGCGCATTCCAGTGGTTTGATCGGCGAAGATCCACAAGGAATACCGAATAATTTGATGCCTTTTGTGGCACAGGTTGCCGTAGAACGAAGGGAAGCCCTGAGCGTGTGGGGTGACGACTATCCTACCCCGGATGGCACCGGCGTGCGGGATTACATTCATGTGGTCGACTTAGCGCTCGGACATCTCAAAGCATTGGAAGCACTGGATGCTTCAAAGCGCACAGAGGTTAACAAATATACCGGTTGCCTGACTGTAAATTTGGGGACTGGCCGGGGTTACAGCGTTCTGGATGTGGTACATGCTTATGAACAAGCGAGTGGGAGACCGATTCCTTATCGGATTGCACCCAGGCGTTCCGGTGATATTGCCTCTTGCTATGCGGATCCCAAACTTGCTTTTGAATTGCTGGGTTGGCAGGCAAAACTTGGGTTGGAAGAAATGTGTGCAAGTAGTTGGCACTGGCAAAACGCCAATCCAGAAGGTTATCAAAACTGACCGGGATGATTTCTCCTGGTGTATCAGTAAATGCATAAAGTCTGATAATAACGTACTCAATATTAAGGAGAGCTCTAAATGAAAGTGATACGAAAAGCTGTTTTTCCTGTTGCTGGATTGGGAACGCGTTTTTTGCCGGCAACTAAGGCTAATCCAAAGGAAATGCTACCAATCGTTGATAAGCCGTTGATTCAGTTTGCCGCAGAAGAAGCGGTTGCTGCTGGAATTGATGTATTAATTTTCATTATAGGGCGTAACAAGAGTTCAATACCTGATCACTTTGATAAAGCCTTTGAACTGGAGGCAAAGCTGGAAGCAAGTCGTAATCACGAGATGCTCGACATTGTACGCAATATCCTGCCCCCGCATATTGATTGCGTTTATATCCGGCAAACTGAGGCGCTGGGACTGGGGCATGCAGTTTTATGTGCACAATCTGTTGTCGGTGATGAGCCTTTTGCGGTATTGCTGGCGGATGATTTGATTAATGCAGGTGAAAGAACCTGTTTAAACCAGATGGTCGATATCTATAATCAAAATCATTGCTCAGTACTGGGAATCGAGCAGGTTCCGCATAACACAGTTAACCGGTACGGTATTATTAATAGTTCACACATAGCTGAGCGCTTGTCCAGGGTCAATGCGATTGTTGAGAAACCAGCTATCGATAAGGCGCCTTCCAATCTGGCTGTCGTCGGCCGTTATATCCTGACACCGCGTATCTTTAAACTTCTTGAACAGACAGAACGCGGTGCCGGTAATGAAATTCAGTTGACTGATGGGATTGCAAAGCTGTTAAAAGAAGAAACAGTATTAGGTTACGAGTTTGAGGGTAAGCGTTTCGATTGCGGAAGTAAATCTGGTTATTTAAAGGCAACCGTAGAATTTGCACTACAACACCCTGATCTTAAGCAAGAGTTTGAGGCATATCTACACGATTTAATAAAAGAACTAGATTTTCAGGAAAATGTAACTAATAAGGTTAAAAGAGTGAACTAGAACGTGTTTTATGATTCTTATCAATATTATTTACGTATTGATAAGGTAACAGCCATTTTTCCTGAAATGGCTGTTTAAAAATTCTTACATCCTCTTCGTTGTTTGTTATGGATTGCAGTAATTAATCCATTTGTTAATAAGTCATAAGCTCTCTGAGTACATAAGGCAAAATACCGCCATACCGATAATAATCCACTTCTATGGCCGTATCGATACGGCAGAGTAGCTGAACCGACTTGCTGGTGCCATCTTTCCTTCGAATCACCAGGGTGACATCTTTTTGTGGCTGGATGTTATCCAAATCCAGAATGTCAAACTGCTCATTACCTTTAATACCCAGTGAAGCAACACTATCATTGTCTTTAAACTGTAATGGCAAGACGCCCATGCCGATCAGATTACTGCGGTGTATGCGCTCAAAGCTAGTAGCAATGACTGCCTTAACTCCCAATAATTGTGTTCCCTTGGCGGCCCAGTCGCGGCTGGAACCGGTGCCGTATTCCTTGCCGCCAAAAACAAGCGTAGGAATGCCCTGTGATTGATATTTCATGGCAGCATCATAAATACTCATTTGTACAGGTTCGGTACCGGTGGCACCTTGATATAGCGTGATACCACCTTCAATGCCGGGAATCATCAGATTCTTGATACGAACATTGGCAAATGTGCCGCGCATCATCACTTCGTGGTTGCCCCGACGGGCGCCATAGCTATTAAAATCGACCTTGGTAACATTGTTATCCAGTAGATAGCATCCGGCTGGAGAAGTATCCTTGATCGAGCCGGCCGGGCTGATATGGTCTGTTGTAACGGAATCACCAAATACGCCTAATGCGTAGGCATTCCGGATGACATTTGTGCCGTTGGAGATTTTCGGTTGTATTGAGAAGTTCTGAAAAAATGGGGGTTCGGCGATATAGGTGGACTCCGGCCAGTTGTAGGTTTGGCCGGTTACAGAGGTTACGTTATTCCACAAGAGATGATCCTTGGTGAGGTTGCTATAGAGCTGCCGGAAGGTGTCTGCATTGGTGGCAAATTTCATCAGCCCGTGAATTTCTGCACTACTGGGCCAGATGTCTTTAAGCCAGACAGGCTGATTATTTTTACCGATACCCAAAGGCTCGCTGGTAAGATCTTTCAAAACAGTACCTGCAATGGCATAGGCTACAACCAGTGGTGGCGAAGCTAAAAAATTAGCACGGATATTCGAGTGAATTCGAGCTTCAAAGTTGCGGTTTCCTGACAGTACGGCAGCACAAACCAAGTCATTTTTAACAATGGCTTCTTCAATCGGATCGGCCAATGGTCCAGCGTTGCCGATGCAGGTGGTGCACCCATAACCAACCAGATTAAAGCCGAGCTGCTCAAGGTAGGGCAGCAATCCCGTAACTGTCAGATAATCAGTGACAACACGTGAACCTGGCGCCAGCGATGTTTTAATATGGTGTTTAACCGATAACCCTTTTTCAACCGCCTTTTTAGCCAATAGTCCTGCTGCGATCAGAACACTCGGGTTGGATGTGTTGGTGCAGGAAGTAATGGCGGCAATCAATACATCGCCATGACCTAAATCAACTAACGAGCCACTCAATTCATCAGCGGGTACATCGACCAAGTGATGAGGCGTCGGGCGATTACTGGTCATTTCAGTGATGTTACGGGAGACCATCCGTCGTTCTGTTGATGCGGTTTCTTGTGCCGGATGCTTATCCGCTTCAGGCGCATTGCGCGGACTATAGGGTGATCGTCGATTGTCATCGATATTATCAGGAGCAATATGAGTGCAAACATCAGGGTCCTGCGTACGGGGATCACGTGTTAGATAGCGTTGATCAATATCATCGTTTTGCTTCCCGTAGCCACTTTCTGTGACGGGCTTATTAAATAGCTCAGTGAACTTGGATTGGATTGCAGCGAGCTCAATGCGATCTTGTGGGCGCTTGGGGCCTGCCAGTGAAGATGTGACTGAACCCAGATCAAGCGTTAGCTCGCGAGTATAATCAATATCGCCTTCTCGAGGAATGCCATAAATTTCCTGTGCCTGGAAGTAGGTCTGGAATGCTGTAATTTCTTCATGACTGCGCCCAGTACCTTTGAAATATTCAATGGTGACGTCATCAACCGGGAAGAAGCCCATGGTTGCGCCATATTCAGGCGCCATATTGGCAATCGTGGCACGGTCGGGTAATGTCAAAGAAGCAGTTCCTTCACCAAAAAACTCAACAAATTTACCGACCACATTGGCTTTACGCAGCATTTCAGTGATCGTTAAAACCAGGTCGGTTGCGGTAACACCCTCATTTAAGTGGCCGGTCAAATTAACGCCTATTACATCGGGAGTGAGAAAATAAACCGGTTGTCCCAGCATGCCGGCTTCAGCTTCAATACCGCCCACGCCCCAACCGACGACACCGATACCGTTAATCATGGTGGTATGTGAATCAGTGCCTACCAGGGTATCAGGGAAGATGAGTCCGTCTTTCTGATGGACACCACGGGCAAGATATTCGAGGTTAACCTGATGCACGATGCCGATTCCAGGCGGTATCACTTTGAAAGTGTCGAAAGCCTGCATTCCCCATTTGATAAATTGATAACGCTCGTTGTTACGGGAGAATTCAATTTCCATATTCTGATTGAGCGCTTCTGGGGTGCCGTAATGATCAACCTGAATGGAGTGGTCAACGACCAGATCGACAGGCACCAATGGTTCTATCCGTTTGGGATCTTTTCCCAATTTTACTGCCGCGCTGCGCATGGCAGCCAGATCTACCAACAGTGGTACGCCTGTGAAATCTTGTAAAACAATGCGCGAAACAACAAACGGTATCTCGTCAATTCTGTCAGCATTGGGTTTCCAGTTGGCCAATTGCCGGATGTGCGCTTCATTTATTTTTTTATTGTCATAGTTACGCATGACCGATTCCAATACGATGCGGATAGATATTGGCAGACGGGAAACTTTTCCAATGCCATTCTTTTCCAACGCCGGAAGTGAGTAATATTTCGCACTGTTTCCTTGTGCCATGGGTAGTTCATGCAGGCTGTTGAATAGATTGTGATTCATGGTAATGTTCCTGAAGAATAACGCGAATTGTTTAATAATATATATTTTTCAACAAGTAAAGTCATGTTTGGGTTTTATGGATTTAGCAACACAAGTTTATAGTGTTTAATTTAACATCATGCCGAAAATCTCGGGAGCAAGGCCCGGGACTATTCAATTTGTGGAACTGCAGAAAAATAGTTATCGTGTATTCAGGTTAATATATCACTTTGTGTGGATTCCGCGATATCTTCATGAAGTATTTTACTAATAAACTATTCTCAGTATTTTATAGTTAGTTTATATTCTGAGGAGGTGTCTATTCTAAAATTCCGGATTGGGTAAGATCTGCATTATATTTATTTTTATATATAATAAGTTAATATTACTTTCTGATCGAAAGAGTGATTTTATAAAATGATAAAAAATAGGATATAAATGCGGAATTAATGAAACAAGATGAGACTTTTCTGATTACGAATAATTTTGGATGGAGAGTTAAGGAAACTCTGAATAAGTAAAGCTATCGGCAAAGTAGCTAGTATTGACATTATTGTGCGATTAATAGCTGTAATTCTTGGCAGATTGCATAGTATTCTGTCCCCTAAGGCTGATTTTCAGGGATATTGGACGGAATTATCCCGTGGTTGGCATCAACGCCTTACAAACATGGTAGAGATTAGCCAAGGCAAACAACAGATGAATCTGTTGTGCATTCTTGAGCAATCCTTGGTAACGGACTTTGGTATAACCAAATTGTCTTTTAACAATACGAAACGGATGTTCAACCTTTGTGCGTAGTGAAGCCAGCATGCGATTGAGCACGGCATGTTCTGCTGGCAATTCCTCACCGCGCTTGCGTTTGAATGGCATACCCCAGACCGGCTCTTCCGGTTGTCGTCGTGCTTCCAGATTGCGATCATTACGAGTATAAGCCCGATCACCCAATACAATCGCCTCTTCGTCATGTATCAGTGCATCAATCATGTTGCCATCGGCCACTTTGGCCGTGGTAATTTCCAGGCTATGCACCAGACCAGAATCCGTATCTACGCCTATGTGTGCTTTTAATCCAAAGTAATAGTTGCTGCCTTTCTTAGTCGAGCTCATCTCGCCATCACGTTTGCGTCGCCGGTTCTTGGTCGATGGCGCAGCCGCTATCAGCGTGGCGTCAACTATCGTGCCCTGACGCAGCAATAATCCCTGTTGCGCTAACTGCGCAGTTGTTTCAGCAAACAGGCTTTGTGCCAAGTGATGCTCCCCAGCTGGTGACGAAACTTGAGGATCGTCGTTTCATCAGGCATGACATCTTCTCCCGCATCTAGTCCTGCAAATTCACGCAGCATCGGCACATCATGTAACGCTTCTTCCATTGCCGGCGAGTTACTTTTGGTTTCTTGATAAATAATGGGATCGATAATCCTAATTGTTTCATCAATGCACTCCCTTGCAGTGGTTACGATCTACCGCGTATTTTACAAGTTTTTGGGACTTAATCAGAGTTTCCTTAAATTAGAGCAGCCATTTGATGCAAACTTTAATCATTCAGCACTTGCAATTCAAGACGGTATCTCGTATAAGGAGTTTCTGAATCAACAATATAGATTTCTCGCTCCGCTCGAAATGACAATTATTCAGAGGCTCCTAAAGTGCTTGCTTCAAGAAAGCGCTGCTTGAAAATTTTGCATCGGAATAATTGATGAGGTAATGGAATGGGGCGCCCACTACCCAAAACGGCATCGAAGTGCCAAAGTAGTGGTGCAATGACCACTAAACCAGAGAGGAGCGTCCGACATGAAGATTACAACAATTGGTATTGATTTGGCAAAAGAAGTTTTTCAGATTCACGGTGTGAATGTGCATGGTAAGGTGTTGCTGCGCAAGCAGTTACGCCGGAGCGAGATGGCGAAGTTTTTTGCCAATCTGGAACCTTGCTTGATTGGGATGGAAGCATGCGGCAGTTCACACCACTGGGCGAGAAAGCTGTGTGAATTTGGACATAGCGTCAAGCTCATGTCGCCCCAGTTCGTAAAACCCTATGTGAAGACCAACAAGCATGATATGGCAGATGCGGAAGCAATCTGTGAAGCAGTGAATCGACCCAACATGCGTTTTGTACCGATCAAAAACATTGAACAACAAGCGATCCTGTCGGTGCATCGCGCCAGACAGGGTTTTGTCAAAGCCAGAACTGCGCAAGCAAATCAGATGCGTGGTTTACTCTCTGAGCTTGGTATCGTGATGCCTCAGGGAATTCGATCAATCAGCAACCGCATGCCAGATATCCTGGAAGATGCCGAAAACAGTTTACCGGGAACCATGCGCTGGTTGCTGGAAAGACTGAATAATCATCTCAAGGAACTGGATCGTCAGGTAAAAGAACTGGAGTTTCAAATCAAGCTGTGGCACAAGGAAAACGAAGCCAGCCAAAGATTGAAAGGCACTCCTGGTATTGGTCCGATCACGGCGAGCGCCATTGTGGCAACCGTGGGGAATGCTGCGGAGTTCAAGAACGGCAGACAATTGGCAGCATGGCTGGGATTGGTTCCAAAACAACATTCCAGCGGTGGCAAGCAAACATTACTTGGCATTAGTAAGCGTGGCGACACTTACCTGCGTACATTGTTGATTCATGGTCATTCGCTTTGCTGAGAACAAGGCCGAGCCAGAAAGCTGGTTATGCAAACTGATAATCCGGCGCAACAAGAATATCTCTGCTGTTGCTCTGGCGAACAAGAACGCACGTATCATCTGGGCGCTACTCGCCAAAAACACTACATTCCACCCCGATCATACTACGGCAGCGTCCACTGCCGCAGTATGATCAAGGCGGATGAATAAAAGCGTATTGGTAATGTTGTATTACAAACGTTTTGAAGGAGAAAAGCTACCACCGATTGCACGGGCAATTATGAAATGATAGCGAGACTGGTCAGACCGTGAGTGGCTAAACCTGCGCAGCACACAATGCATAGAGCACGTTGAGGTGATAAGGCGCTACTCAGCGAATTCCATCAGGGACAGAGGCAATGCGCCTCATACAAAGTCCAGATGTATGGCCGCAATCTTCACCTTCTCAAAATCATCGACTGAAAGCTTGGCATACCGTGGGCGTCCATGTATGTGCTGGAAAAGATGGAGACAACGTTTCTATAAAATGATAGAACTGGAGGACTGAGATACCCGAAGTGGCGAAGCGGCTGTCATTGCTGAGAGGAACGCTCAAGAATTGGGTTTATGCGGTTTGCCGGGACAAATGAGGTGAGGTGAGCAAGAACCAGAAACCGCTGACCAATGTAGAAATGGAGCTGGCTCGGATCAAGCGCGAGTTGGCCGAGGTCAAGATGGAACGTGACTCGCTAACGGCGGCGTACTTTGCGAAGGAATCGCGGTTAAAAGTGCTGTCGCATGAAAGAATGGCGACAGTAGTACCCAGACAGCGAAAACAGGCACGTTGGTTACCGATCACCCGCTGCCTTTACACGGCGATATTATAAAAATCTGCCACCGCCTTACCCGTTGGATTCCACAAATGCCAACTGACTTCATGTCGATCTCTATTCTATTGTTAATTCTGGCGTTGTTTTGTTTTTATTCTGGATTTATTTGTTTCCTAAAACAATCAACAAAATTTTTATATTTTCTGGTCTTGAAATTTTCATAGATAGATCCTATTATTAGCACTCATTGTTAATGACTTCTAATATTGGTTTTTTCAAATTAGAGTTTTGAGTATTTTAGAAATTCATGAAAATAAATTGCAAAATATTGCAGCAATTTCAAATTGTTAATTTTAATAGGAGAGAACAGCATGAAAATTCGCCCTTTGCATGATCGTGTGATCGTTAAGCGATTAGAAGATGAGCGCAAAACTGCATCAGGTATTGTTATTCCAGATAGTGCGGCAGAGAAACCCGATCAAGGTGAGATCTTGGCAGTAGGAAAAGGCAAAGTGGGCGATGATGGAAAAGTTCGCCCTCTAGAAGTTAAAGTTGGTGACAAAGTATTGTTTGGTAAATATGCCGGACAATCAGTAAAGGTTCACGGCGAGGAGCTTTTAGTTATGCGGGAAGAAGATATTATGGGTGTGATTGAAGGTTAAGCGTGTCAATCCAATTACCTGCTAAGACAACATTTTGAGAAATTAGGAGAAAAGTTATGGCAGCAAAAGAAGTGAAGTTTGGTGATTCAGCACGCCATCGAATGGTAGCTGGTGTTAATGTTCTGGCCGATGCAGTAAAAGTAACATTGGGACCTAAAGGCCGTAATGTAGTATTGGATCGCTCTTATGGCGCACCGACTATTACCAAGGACGGCGTTTCAGTTGCTAAAGAGATAGAACTGAAAGATAAATTTGAAAATATGGGTGCACAGATGTTGAAGGAAGTAGCCAGCAAAACATCGGATGTGGCTGGTGACGGTACTACTACTGCAACGGTATTAGCGCAAGCTATCGTTAAAGAAGGTATGAAGTATGTTGCTGCAGGTATGAATCCAATGGATCTCAAACGTGGGATTGATAAAGCAGTGATTGCAGCCATCGGTGAGTTGAAAAAACTTTCAAAACCATGTACGACAGCAAAGGAAATTGCTCAAGTTGGTAGTATTTCTGCAAACTCTGATGATGAAATAGGCAAGATCATTGCTGATGCGATGGATAAGGTTGGCAAGGAAGGCGTGATTACTGTGGAAGATGGATCAGGACTGCAAAATGAGCTGGAAGTGGTTGAAGGCATGCAGTTTGATCGTGGCTATCTCTCTCCTTACTTTGTAAGTAGCGCAGAGAAACAAATTGCTTTGCTGGATAATCCTTTTGTTTTATTACATGACAAGAAGGTTTCTAACATACGTGATTTGTTACCCATATTAGAGCAGGTTGCTAAAGCAGGTAAGCCGCTATTGATTATTGCTGAAGATGTGGATGGCGAAGCACTGGCAACTTTAGTTGTGAATAATATTCGTGGCATTCTCAAAACTTGTGCTGTTAAAGCACCGGGCTTTGGTGATCGTCGCAAAGCCATGTTGGAAGACATTGCAATTCTGACGGGTGGTACTGTGATTGCTGAAGAGGTTGGTTTGACACTGGAGAAAGCTACGTTGAATGATCTGGGGCAGGCCAAGCGTATAGAAGTTGGTAAAGAAAATACGACGATTATTGATGGTGCAGGTAATACTGGCAATATTGAAGGCCGTGTCAAACAGATTCGCACTCAGATAGATGAAGCTACCAGTGATTATGATAAAGAGAAGCTGCAGGAACGTGTAGCTAAACTGGCTGGTGGTGTAGCGCTTATTAAAGTTGGTGCTGCTACTGAAGTCGAAATGAAAGAGAAAAAAGCGCGTGTTGAAGATGCATTACATGCAACACGTGCAGCAGTCGAAGAAGGTGTTGTTCCTGGTGGTGGTGTGGCATTGTTACGTGCTATCCCAGCTGTCAAGCAAACTAAAGGTGACAATCATGATCAGGATGCAGGTATTAAGATTGTTTTGCGTGCTCTTGAAGAACCATTGCGCCAGATTGTAATCAATTGTGGTGATGAGCCATCCGTTGTTGTGAACAAAGTTGCTGAAGGCAAGGGTAATTTTGGCTACAATGCAGCAACAAGCGAGTACGGAGATCTGGTGGCGATGGGTGTTCTGGATCCAACAAAAGTTACGCGCTACGCTTTGCAGAATGCAGCTTCAGTTGCAAGTCTGATGTTAACCACTGATGCAATGGTTGCGGAACTGCCTAAAGAAGATACTGCAGCAGCTGGCGGTATGGGGGGTATGGGCGGTATGGGTGGCATGGGCGGTATGGATATGTAAGGCTCGTAGCAGACTCAATTGTTTGATATAAAACAGACCCCAATATTTTATTGGGGTCTGTTTTTTTGTCTTTATTGGAATGATTGGAGGAATAAAGGTACTTATTAGATGTTTTATTTTTCCTCTAAAAATACTTTATCGTGATAAATTCCAATTTATGAATAAATTAGAAAGTTATTCGGCGCCTGAAAATCTTCTTGAAGATCGTGTGATTCTTATCACGGGTGCTGGGCAGGGTTTAGGACGTGCTGCGGCATTAACTTATGCAAGTTATGGGGCAACAGTGATTTTGCATGGGCGCAAGGTGGAGAAATTAGAACGAGTTTATGATGAAATTGAAGCCATAGGCAAAGCGCAGGCACTCATTTATCCGCTTAATTTGGAGAACGCAGGAGACAAAGATTTTTTAACCATAGCGCAAGCTATAGAACAACAACTTGGGCGCTTGGATGGGATTTTGCATAATGCGGCATTTCTGTACGACTTAAGTCCGATAGAAAACCAGACGGTTGAGCAATGGCGAATCATGTTGCAGGTTAACTTGATCGCGCCTTTTGCCTTAACAAAGGCGTGTCTACCTTTATTAAAGGCTGCTCCCGATGTCAGTGTGATTATGACATCGAGTTCTCATGGACATAAACCATCGGCCTATTGGGGAGGTTTTACGGTTGCAAAAGCAGGTATTGAAGCCTTGGTGAAAGTTCAAGCCGATGAATGGGAAGCTATGTCAAATTTGCGAATCAACACCATTGTGCCGGGCATTGTTAATTCGCCGCAACGTGCTAAAACCCATCCGGGTGAGGTCAAACAAACGATGCGACAACCGGAAGATCTAATGACGACTTATTTATACCTGATGGGGCCAGACAGTAAAGGAATAAGTGGTCAGATAGTGTTTTGTCAGAGTAATGAATGATCTGGCTGCGGTTAGAGGGATTAAAAGGTATAATCACCAAGATAAAGTAATGCGAAAGTGGCGGAATTGGTAGACGCACCAGATTTAGGTTCTGACGCCGAAAGGTGTGGGGGTTCGAGTCCCCCCTTTCGCACCAAGTTAAGTTGTATGTTATTGCAGAACTATCCTATTCGATAGATATCATAAAATGGTGTATGGATAGTGCGTGCTGTATTGAAAAATATTTAATCAGTCGGGAATTTTAATGGGATCAAATGTAGAAAACCTCGGTGCATTGGAACGTCGTTTTGATATCACAATTTCTTTGGAGAAGCTGCAGGATGAAATTGGGAATCGCTTAAAACGACTGGTAAAAACAACTAAGTTGCAGGGTTTTCGTCCTGGAAAGGTTCCATTAAAGATAGTTACACAAATGTATGGTGCACAAGTTCAGCAGGATGTTTTGAACGAGGCAGTACATAAGGAATTTACAGGCACTATTAAAGAATTAAATTTACAGGTTGCTGGATATCCGCGTTTTGAGGCAAGATCGTTAAATAATAATGATGCATTCTACATATTTAGTGCAACATTTGAAGTTTATCCCGAAATAGTTATTGGGGACTTAAGTAAACAAAATATACAGCGGCCTAATGTGCAAGTGGGAGATGCCGATATTGATAAAACGCTGGATATGATAGGTAAGCAACGGGTGACATATGAATTAGTTACTCGTTCAGCAAAAAAAGGCGATCGGGTTAAGATAGATTATCATGGTGTTATTGACGGTAGTGATTTTGCGGGTGGTGAAGCCAAAGATATTCAATTAATACTTGGAGCTGGAAAGTTTCTTAAAGATTTTGAGACTTCGCTTGTTGGTATGAAGGTAGGGAACAATAAATCATTTGATGTTGTTTTTCCGGAAGACTACCATGACAAAGGTATTGCAGGAAAAACTGTTATATTTGAAGTAAAACTGAATGAGCTTGAGGCGCCTGTTTTGCCAAGTATGGATGCTGATTTTGCTAAATTGCTCGGTATTCCCGATGGGGATATTAAAAAATTGCGAGAAGGAATTCAACAGGATTTGGAACGTGAGGTTTCGAAGAGAGTCAGATTGAAGATTAAAGAACAAATCATGCAGTCGCTATTGGATACAACACAAATCGAGGCCCCTAGTATTCTGATTATTCAGGAAATAGAACGGTTAATGCAAAATACAAAGAGTAACCTTGAAGCACGAGGGATGGAAACTAAAGAAATGTCTCTTACGACAGATCTTTTTAAAGAGAAAGCAGAATATCGTGTGAAGCTGGGTTTAATTCTAGCGGAACTTATAAAAGTACATGCTCTAAAAGCTACACCAGAACAGGTTCGTAGCATAATAGAAGGCGTGGCACAAAGTTACGAGAATCCAGAGCAAGTCATCAAGTGGCATTATGCTTCTTCGGAGCGCTTGCAAGAGGCAGAGTCATTAGCATTAGAAGAGAACGTAGTAGACTGGGCGCTCAAAAAAATAAAATTGATAGATAAAACTGTAACATTTGATGAGTTAATGGGGATACCTGAATGACACCATTATTTGACAATCTGCGCGATTTAGAACCTAGGAATTTGGGTCTGATTCCAATGGTGATAGAAACAAGTGGGCGAGGTGAACGTGCTTATGATATTTATTCTCGTTTATTAAAGGAAAGGGTTGTGTTTCTGGTTGGCCCGGTTACGGAAGTGAGCGCGAACTTGATTGTTGCACAATTTTTATTTCTGGAATCTGAGAATTCAGAAAAAGACATACATTTTTATATTAATTCACCTGGCGGTATAGTATCGGCTGGCTTGGCCATTTATGACACAATGCAATATATTAAACCAGATGTAAGCACTTTATGTATTGGGCAAGCAGCAAGTATGGGAGCATTATTACTAGCCGCGGGTGGAAAAGGGAAACGTTATTGTTTGCCAAATTCACGTGTGATGATCCATCAACCGTTGGGTGGTTTCCAGGGACAGGCTTCTGATATTGAGATCCATGCACGTGAGATCTTGTATCTTAAAGCTCGGTTAAATGAGATTATGGCAAAACATACGGATCGCCCAGTATCCGATATAGAAAAAGATACAGATCGTGATAATTTTATGAGTGCAACTGAATCAGTGAATTATGGTTTAGTTGATGCAGTACTAGTACATAGGGACGAAAGTGCAAGTTAAGTGATAGATGATGCCTGAATGCTTGTAAAAGAATTTTATTTTAATCACGAGTATTTAAACTCGATTACTGTGGGATAAAAATATGCCAGACAAAGCTAATAGCGAGAAACTTCTTTACTGTTCTTTTTGCGGCAAAAGTCAGCATGAAGTAAGAAAACTTATTGCAGGTCCCTCTGTGTTTATTTGCGATGAATGTATTGATCTATGTAACGACATCATTCGTGAAGAAATGCAAGGTGATGAGGCAACGAAACTGGTTAAGTCGAATTTACCAGTACCTCGTGAAATTTGTCAAATACTCGATCAATATGTAATCGGACAAGAATTAGCAAAAAAGATACTTTCCGTAGCAGTTTATAATCATTATAAGCGCCTGAGAAATGTAGCAAAGTCAGATGAAACGGATGATATTGAGCTTTCAAAAAGTAATATCCTTCTTGTTGGCCCAACTGGTTCAGGAAAAACACTGCTTGCACAAACTTTAGCCCGGCTTTTAGATGTGCCTTTTATTATGGCAGATGCCACAGCTTTGACTGAAGCAGGTTATGTCGGTGAAGATGTTGAGAATATTATTCAGAAGTTGCTTCAGAAATGTAATTATGATGCTGAAAAAGCGCAGCGTGGTATTGTATACATCGATGAGATAGATAAAATTTCACGTAAGTCTGATAATCCTTCAATTACACGTGATGTTTCAGGTGAAGGTGTGCAGCAGGCGTTATTAAAATTAATTGAAGGCACTATTGCTATGGTTCCTCCTCAAGGTGGACGGAAACACCCTAATCAAGAATTTATTCAGGTAGATACTACCAATATTTTGTTTATCTGTGGTGGTGCATTTGATGGTCTTGATAAAGTGATCAGAGCGCGTACCGAGAAGGGTGGAATTGGTTTTGGTGTTGATGTAAAAAAACATAACCGAAAGGATATGAACAAGGTTTTACAGCAAGTAGAGCCAGAAGATTTGGTTAAGTTTGGCTTGATTCCTGAATTTGTTGGACGTTTGCCTGTTGTGGCAACACTAGAGGAACTCAATGAAGCAGCATTAATTCAGATCCTAACAGAACCGAAGAATGCGCTTGTAAAACAATACTGGAAGATGTTCAATATGGAAGGGGGAGTTGATCTGGAATTCCGAGAGCCAGCTCTCAAAGCAATTGCAAGCAGGGCCTTGATGCGAAAAACAGGGGCGCGCGGTTTGCGTTCAATTCTGGAAGAAATTCTATTAGATATTATGTATGATCTTCCATCATTAGATAATATTACTAAAGTGGTCATTGATTATAATTCAGTCAATGACGATATTAAGCCAATATTAATTTACTCAGATCAACCAAAAGTTGCTAAACGCTCCAAATAAAACACTCTGGGCTTTCTACGGAATATTAATTGTGCTTTTCATTCAATCTTACCTCCCGCTGTCTCCTCAGTCCCCAGCTTACCCTGAGGAGTAAGAGGACTGGTAGAGATTTAAGAATAGCGATGGATTGTTTGAGTCAATGAGAATAAATATCCGTATTTATCCTTTTATTTTAACTATTTTCGTTTGATAGAGATGTGTTAGTGTTTATCAAAAAGTTTTTTATCTTAAATTTTTGATTGCTGCACATATATTTTTACTAGATTGTAAATTTTATAAATGAGTAGATATGATTCCTTTGGATGATAATTCTGAACAGTTGGTATTGCCACTTTTGCCATTACGTGATGTGGTTGTTTTTCCACATATGGTTATTCCATTATTTGTGGGAAGACAAAAATCTATTAAAGCACTTGAGCTTGCAATGGAGTCGAATAAAAATATTCTGCTTGTTGCTCAGAGAGTAGCATCTAAAGATGATCCTGCACCTGAAGATCTCTATGATGTATGTAGCGTTGCTAGCTTATTACAGATGCTGAAACTACCTGATGGAACTGTTAAAGTCCTGGTGGAAGGCAATCACCGTGCCCGTATTTTGGAATTAATTGATTCAGAAACTCATTTCTCTGGTAGGGCATCGCAGATATCATCAGATATAGAAAGTAACTCTGAAGCCGAAGCCATGCGACGTGCCATCCTAACTCAGTTTGATCAATACGTAAAACTTAATAAAAAGATTCCACCGGAAATCATTACTTCGCTGGGTGGCATAGATGATGCTGGGCGTTTAGCGGATACCATTGCGGCCTATTTACCATTAAAGCTTGAGAAGAAGCAAGAAGTACTGGAAATTTTTGATGTGCCCAAACGCTTGGAGCATTTATTAGGTTTACTGGAGACAGAGTTAGATATACTGCAAGTAGAAAAACGTATTCGCGGTAGAGTTAAACGTCAGATGGAAAAAAGCCAACGTGATTATTACCTTAATGAACAAGTTAAAGCGATTCAGAAGGAATTGGGCGAAGGTGAAGATGGCGCAGATTTAGAAGAAATTGAGAAAAAGATTAGATCTGCTCAAATGCCCAAAGAAGCACACACTAGGGCTGAGTCAGAATTAAAGAAACTTCGTTTGATGTCTCCCATGTCCGCAGAAGCAACCGTGGTACGTAATTATATTGATGCATTGGTAGCTTTACCATGGAAGAAGAAAAGCAAAATTAATCAGGATCTCAAAGCAGCGGAAGTAGCACTTGAGAAGGATCACTATGGCCTGGAAAAGGTTAAAGAACGGATTGTTGAGTATTTGGCAGTACAGCAGCGTGTTAGTAAAATGAAAGCTCCGATTCTTTGTCTTGTTGGCCCCCCAGGTGTTGGAAAAACTTCACTAGGCCAATCGATTGCACATGCCACAAACAGAAAATTTGTACGTATGTCGCTTGGTGGTGTGCGCGATGAAGCTGAGATTCGTGGGCATCGGCGAACCTATATCGGATCTATGCCGGGTAAAATCTTGCATAATATGAGCAAGGTAGGTATTAAGAATCCATTGTTTCTACTTGATGAAGTGGATAAGATGGGTATGGATTTTCGTGGGGATCCATCCAGTGCACTACTGGAAGTGCTTGATCCAGAACAGAATAATACCTTCGTGGATCATTATATTGAAGTGGAATATGACCTATCTGATGTTATGTTTGTGGCAACAGCGAATACACTGAATATTCCTCCAGCGCTACTTGATCGTATGGAAGTGATCCAATTGTCAGGGTATACAGAAGACGAGAAATTGAATATAGCCATACGCTACTTATTAACTAAGCAGATGCAAAACCATGGTCTCAAGGAAAATGAACTAGCTGTTTCAAACTCTGCTTTGCAGGATATTGCTCGCTATTACACAAGGGAAGCAGGTGTACGAGCAATGGAGCGAGAAATTTCAAAAATTTGCCGGAAAGCTGTAAAAGCGATGTTACTCAAGAAGGGAAAAAACAAAGTGATTGTTACATCACGTAATCTGGATAAGTTCTTAGGAGTAAGACGTTTTACATATGGTATCGCAGAAGAGAAAAATCAAGTTGGTCAAGTAACAGGGTTGGCTTGGACGGAAGTCGGTGGTGAATTGTTAACAATTGAAGCTGTCGTATTACCGGGAAAAGGAAAAACCATTACTACAGGTAAGCTGGGTGAAGTGATGCAAGAATCTATCCAAGCTGCTCTTTCTGTGGTGAGGGGGCGTTCTCATTCATTAGGTATACCTGAAGATTTCTATCAAAAGAACGATATTCATATACATCTCCCGGAGGGTGCAACACCAAAAGATGGGCCAAGCGCAGGTATTGGTATTTGTGTTGCGATGGTATCGGTTCTCACAAATATTGCTGTAAGAGCGGATGTAGCTATGACAGGTGAAATTACTTTAAGAGGAGAAGTACTTCCTATCGGTGGACTCAAGGAGAAATTGTTGGCTGCACATCGTGGTGGTATTAAGGTAGTGATTATTCCTGAAAAGAATGTAAAGGATTTAACTGATATTCCTTCAAAAGTTAAAAATCAACTCACTATATATCCTGTCAAGTGGATAGATCAAGTACTTGATTTGGCATTAGAGCATAAACCAGATTTGCTTCCTGTCTCAATTACGCAATCATCTCTACAGTCAAATGCTGAGGATAAACAAATAGAGGCCGTGATTAAGCACTAAATTGTATGTTTCAATCCTCTTTCCTGCCAAAGAGAACACTGAATAATTAATCATAGCTTATCTTCAGATTATGTGTTACAAATCCTGAAATGTTGCTTTATTTCTTGGTGTTCCTTGTGGAGAAAAGAAGACCGGTTGAAAACCGGCAGTTTGGAGAACATTATTAGTACACTACTTTCCACTTGTGGTGGATGTGCTATTCATTTTTCTTGCGGAAAGAAATTTTTCTAAATACTGGGATACTTAACAATCCGATAAGAATTCCGATCAGCATCATTCCATAATTTTTAGAATTAGAATTAGTAAATTCAGTGATTTGCCTTATCATTGCATTCTGATTAGCTTTATCTGAAATTTTGGGTAGATCTTCACCTTCATAGGTATCGGTTAAATTGTATGGCGTTACCCCGGGAATACTGGGTATATTTTCTCCACCTTTTCCAACCACCAATTGTGCTTTCATACCTTTTTCCATGTGATGTGAAATGTCGCAGTGTACAAGATAGGTTTCATCAGACCCTGGTACGATAATCGTACCGGATACGGTCTTGGGGCCAGTTACTTCAAGATGAAACATGCCATATTTATAGAGATACTTTGGTAAACCATGCATCATAAATTGATGACGGATATTATCTTCGTTGATAAAGTGCCAAGTAACCTTAGCACAAGGTTTAACATTCCATTGTTGTTGATCAAATGCGAAAGCAGTTCCGGGAAATTTTGCGGCATATTTTCTACCGCCATGCACTGTAATTTCAACTTCTTCTGAGATGCTTTTACAGCTACTGGGTAGTTTATCCAGATTCTGACCCATAATCATGGTGCCTTCATGATCCATAAGATGGTCATGATCCATGTGGTGATGGTGATGGCCATCGCCATGCTCTGTGGATTGAACGCCGTGATCGCTGTGATCAACGGCATGATCATGGTCCATGTCGTGGCCACTGTGGTCCTGGGTATGCTTGCCTTCATGATCTGTCGTAGGGACGCTATCTTGACTCATGCTATGACCACTATGATCATGCTCGCTTTTCATATCGTGATCGCTATGATCATGCTTATCGGATTTGATTTGCTGCTGCGCAATTGTATGTGTACTGAAAGCAAGGATACCTGCCAGCAAAAAAGTAATCGTTGTAGTCTTAGCCATTGTTAGCACCCCCTTTTGGGCTTTTTAGACGTGAAACCGCTGCAACAGTGCTTTGTTTGATTTGCTGTCGTTTGGCGAAAATCAGATAGACGAAAAGCCCTATCAACAGTCCATATAGCGCGTTGAGCAACGATGTTTGTGTTGCAGCGTCAAACCCGGTTTGTCCGGCGGGCGAACCCAGACTTGACCACTCATCGAGATCCTGCCATATCGGATACCTTCTTTCGTAATATTCTTTTGTGAAGAACATACTTAAATCAATGCCAAAGTGACTCACCTTGGGTAAACCCTCTCCATTCAGATAGGACTTATAAACAATGGAGCTTATGCTGCCGCCTTCCGCCATGCCGTTCGTGGTAAATCCTCCTCGTTCTCTATGATCGTGAATTAGCCAATCGCCTTCACCGTAGCTGTGTTTGCCGTCATTGACGGTTTCCAATTTTAGATCAAGACGTTGTGCTGGTGCCATATCAAAGACATCGCGCATAATCTGTGCCACCGGATTGTGCTCCACGCCGTCGTAATGTGTGATCGTGGCATGGTGGCCATGTGTGTGGATGGCGATCGTTTCACTACCACTGTTTAATAAGCGCAGTTTTATTTTCTGATCCGGTTCAACAATAATCAAGGATTCCCGCAAGGTATAAGGGAATGACAAACCATTTAGGGTAAAGTAATCTTCACTTGAATCAGTTATGTCATAACGTTGATTCATATCACGTGCAATGAGCCTGGGATCATTATATTTTTGGACAATCTCCCCTAATTCCCTATCCATTGCGTGATAGTGAAGGTCATATTCCTGGTCGAATTGCTCGCGCACGGCAACGGAAGGATGACGGACATGACCTGCGCCGATATTCAGAGTTTGTAGCCAGTTGTTGGGTTTATTTTCTTCAACAACAATAATTCCGCCAAGTCCCATCGCTAAATGAGTATGCGTTTGCACATGGCAATGATAAAACATGGTACCCGGCTGGCGTGCTTGAAATTCATAGATACGCCGTTCACCAGGCATTAATTCCCTTTCACTGGTTTGCGGCACACCGTCCTGACCGCCATGATCCTTATGCGAGAAAGGGTGATCGACGCCATGCAGATGGATGCTATGTGGAAAATAATGGGTATTTTCCAACACGATTTGTACAATATCGCCAACCTCAACGCGAATAACGGGAGAAGGAAGTCTAAGTAGCGGATTAGCTCTTACGCTCTCAAAATTCTCTGTCGACATACCACTCGTTTTTGGAGCAAATACCCAAGCACCCGGTTGTATGCCAGGAGCAATATCAAATGTCGGTATCAGCCCTGGAAAATCGGGTGATTTACCATTCAACTCCATGATTTCAAGCTTGATGATAATTCGATCAGGATCGCCGTCACCGTCCAGATCATCGGTTTTAATGATGGCATCCGGTGAAAGACCTGTTTTCATCAGGGTTTCCATCGATATGTGATTGGTTCCTTTAACTGCCGCTGCAATCCACGCGGGATTATCCGGACTACACCCAGGCGACGCTTCAATTTTGACGCCTTCAATCTCCTGAGCTTCCCGCCATGCAGGTGAGATCTTCGGATCACACATTGGCTCAGTAGTTAACGCAGCCGGGTCAACTTTTACGGTTTCAGGTAACTTCAAAGAAGCCTGAGCGATAGTAGCTGATGACATCATATAGAATGTCAATATGGCAATAAAAATATGGATGGGCATATCAACGCACCTTTAAAATTTATATAATATAAAAATAAATATGACTGATTCGATCAATCAATTTTTTGTGACCAATATCAGTTTTTTAATAGCTAGCACCTATCTGTCTATGACAGATTTGTAGGTACAAAATACATGCAACTGTATATCTGTAGGTAGGTAAAATGATGAGAAATATCTTATCTTCATATATGTAATACTTCTACATGATCCATCACGCTATCATCTGGTCTATTATACAGAACCCTATTATGCTTTTGTGGTTTTTCCATAGCTGACTAAGTTTTAAATTTTTAACCTATGATGCGATTATTCGAGTGACAATCCATAATTTTTTTACAATTCTGAACGACCTAAAATACTTGCAAATTGCTAAGTCAACGAAGAAGAAATGCGTTATTTTTTTCTGCTATGGATTAGTAAGTTTGTTATTGATCGCGTGCGGAAATAACCAATCAACTCAATCAGCACCTCGTGTGGATCAGGCGATTGCGGTGACATTCATCATTGCAGAACCGGTAAATATGCCAATGAATTTGGAAACAATCGCCCAAACCGAAGGCGCAAAAGAAATCGAAATCCGGCCACGGGTAGGAGGGATTCTGCTCAAGCGTATTTACACTGAGGGCACGGCGGTTAAAGCCGGACAATCACTATTTTTGATTGATCCAGAGCCCTTTCAAAATGCCGTGGCAGAAGCCAAAGCCGGGTTTCTTGAACAGAATATTCGTGTCATGCGTGCCAAAAGTGAAGAGAATCGCCAGCGGCAATTGCTGGCTGAGAATTTTGCCAGTCAGCGCGCCTACGATGTAGCAAAAGCAGACCTGGCTATTGCAGAAGCTGCGATGCAGGCTGCGAGAATCCGTGTTCAGCAGGCAGAACTCAATCTTTCCTATACCACCATCAAAGCACCAGTTAGTGGAATAACTGGTCGTTCTCTTCTCTCCGAAGGCACACTGGTGTCTGCCAACAATAGTTTACTGACAACATTGACCCAACTCTCTCCGATATGGGTACGGTTTAGTTTCTCGGACAACGAAGTGACGCGATTCGGCGGACATTTAAGCGAGAAAAATGTACACAGTGTAAGAATGATTTTGCCGGATGGATCTGAGTACCCGCAGGCAGGTAAAATCAATTTTGCCGCCAGTAAAATTGATCCGCTACTTGGCACACAACAACTGCGCGCAACCTTTGAAAATATGGATCAGCGTCTATTGCCCGGTCAATTTGTGCGGATGCGGGTTACTGCAGGAGAATCCAGAAATGTTTACGGGGTGCCCCAGATTGCTGTACTGACTTCGGATTTGGGTAGGTATGTCTATGTTATCAATGAAAACAATGCAGTGATGCAGCGTCCTGTCATCGTGGGTGATTGGATTGGTAAGGATTGGATTATTCTGGATGGATTGAATGCGGGCGATAAAGTAGTTGTGGATAATTTAATCAAATTAATACCTGGCAAAGTTGTTGATCCGCAATTGCGGGATACCTCCCCCTCTTCATCATCAAATACTGCTCCATAGATAAACAAAGAAAGCACATATGGCCAAATTTTTCATCGTACGACCGATTTTTGCATCGGTTCTGTCGATCATCATTGTTCTAGCAGGATTGGCTGCTGCTACGCAATTACCGATTGAACAGTATCCGAAGATAGCGCCTCCTACGGTTATCGTAACAGCAACATTTCCAGGTGCAAGTGCTGAGACGATGATAAAAACCGTTGCCGCTCCGATTGAGGAAAAACTGAGCGCAATTGAAGGTTTGCTGTACTTTCATTCGAGTGCTGATTCCAGTGGTCGGCTAACGATTACCGTCACTTTTGAGATCGGAACCGATATTGATCGCGCTGCTTTCAATGTCAGCAATGAAGTCAACACGGCATTGGCGCGTTTGCCCGATGAAGTCAGACGTACGGGTATTACCATTCAGAAGCGTTCTAACGACCTGTTAGTGGTTTTTGCGGTCACTTCCAAAGATCCCAAACATACGACGCTGTTTCTCAGTAATTTTATTACGAACAATATCTTAGATGATCTGAGGCGCGCGCCGGGCGTAGGTGAGGCAAGAATTTTCGGTGCACAGGACTACTCCATGCGCATTTGGTTGCGGCCTGATCGAATGGCGCAGTTGGGGATCACCACTAGTGATGTCGCGAATGCCATTCGGGCACAGAATGCGCAACAAGCCGTCGGAAAAATAGGGCAAGAACCGGCATTGGCGGACCAGCAATTGGTTTATACCGTGACCGCAAAAGGCCGGCTATTAGAACCCGAACAATTTCAAAATATTATCCTGCGTTCAGGTGGGCCACGTGGCGTGCTTTATCTTAAGGATGTCGCGCGTATCGAACTCGGTGCACAGGATTACTCAACACGCACATTGCTCAACGGCGAGCCTGGTTTAGGGGTTGGTATTTTTTTGCGTACCGGGGCCAATGCTCTGGAAACAGCTGCAGCCGTCAAAAACAAGATGAATGAATTGAAGCATTATTTTCCCGAGGGTATGCAATACGTTATTTCTTATGACACCAGCGTATTTGTCAAAGAATCGATCTGGGAAGTGGTGAAGACCCTCGGAGAAGCCATGCTGCTGGTGGTTCTGGTTGTCTATCTGTTTCTGCAGAGTTGGCGCGCGACACTGATTCCGATCATTGCCATACCGATTTCCTTGATCGGCACCTTTGCCGGGTTATGGGTACTGGGCTACTCGATTAATACGCTGACGCTGTTTGCGATGGTGCTGTCGATTGGTATTGTGGTTGATGACGCGATTGTCGTGCTGGAAAATATTGAACGTTTAATGTCGCAGGAAAAGCTATCGCCGATTGATGCAGCGATCGAGGCCATGCAACAGGTATCCAGCGCAGTAGTGGCGATGACCATGGTATTGGTGGCGGTTTTTATACCCGTTGCGTTTCTCGGCGGTATCGCAGGAGAGCTGTATCAGCAATTTGCGGTGACCGTGGCTGTGGCCGGGGTTATTTCCGGTATTGTCGCTTTAACGCTGACGCCTACATTATGCGCGACATTGCTCAAGTCCACGCATCGCCAATCGGCTTTTTTTACTTGGTTTAACAATCATTTTGAGTATTTGCGCGGATTTTATGTCGGCATGGTCGGCTTGAGTCTTCGTCATGCGGCTAGAAGCGTACTGATATTTCTGGTGATGATTGCCGGCCTGGTTTATTTGGTCAAAAATATTCCAGATAGTTTTGTGCCGCCTGAGGATCAAGGCTACGTCATTGCGGCTGTGGTATTACCCGATGGCGCAACCCTTGCGAGAACAATCAGCACGGCGGATGCCATCAGTACTGAGATGGCTAAGGAACCTGCCGTGGCTTTTCAGTTTGCGGTCAATGGACTGGATTTTATTGGCGGCGGTAACAAGACGAATGTTTCGACCATGTTTGTGCGTTTGAAAGATTGGTCAGAACGTACCACCACCGCGACCGATATTGTGAATAAGCTGTTTCTGGTCGGCGCGCAACAACCCGATGGTTTAGCGATTGCGTTTAATCCACCGGCAATACGCGGTTTGGGTAGTACCGGTGGGTTTGAGTTGTTTGTTCAGAGTCGCTCAAGTTCTGATACCGCGCAATTGACCAGTGTGGTGAATGAGTTTATGCAAACCCTGAAACAGGAACCCAAACTGGCCACCGTGAATACTTTTTTGCGATCATCGGTACCACAATATTTTATTGAAGTGGATGAAGCCAAGGTCATTGCGCAGGGTGTTTCCATTGCAGATATTTATGCTGCGTTACAAAGTACCATGGGATCATTTTACGTGAACGACTTTAACCGCTCCGGGCGGACTTATCGCGTGCAATTGCAGGCTGAAGCGGCTTATCGTATGAAAGCGGAGGATCTGGGGAAAGTGTATGTCCGTTCCGAATCCGGTTCGATGATCCCGTTGTCTGCCTTGAGTAAGGTTAAACACATCGTGGGCGCAGAGCAATTAGAACGTTTTAATGGATTGCTGTCGGCAAAAATAATGGGCAGTGGTGCCAGCGGTGTCAGTTCCGGGGATGCGATCGCATTGGTTGAAAGCATTGCAGCCAGAACATTGCCGGAAGGTTATCAGATCGCTTGGACCGGGGCTGCATTTCAGGAAAAAAAGATGGGGGCAGCAGCAATTTTTGCTTTCAGTCTGGCTGTCGTGATGGTTTTCTTGATTCTGGCGGCGCAATTTGAAACCTGGGCATTGCCATTGGCGGTCATCATGGCCATTCCTTTCGCGATGGTGGGTGCATTGGTAGCGATCTTGCTGCGCGATATGCCGAATGACATTTATTTTCAGATCGGTATGGTGACATTAATCGGGTTGACGGCTAAAAATGCGATTCTGCTGGTTGAATTCGCCAATCAGAGAATGAAAGAGGGTGTTGATATCACCCAGGCAGCTATTCAGTCGGCGCAACTGCGTTTTCGGCCCATTGTGATGACTTCCATGGCTTTTATATTGGGTGTTGTTCCTTTGGTCATCGCGACTGGTGCTGGTTCAGCAGCACGACAATCGATGGGAACAGGTGTTTTTGGCGGAATGATCATGGCTACTGCGATTGCGACGATATTTGTGCCATTATTTTTTTCCTGGTTTGTCAGTAAACATGACCCCAAGCAGCCTGGGAACAAGCGATATACACAACAGCAACCGGCAACACTGTCCTATAGGTCCGTTAAAAAATCCCAAGATTAATTTACTGAGCGTAATGAACCAGCAAGTGTCTGCGTACTTGCTGCCAATTCAGCTACAATCACAAGTATGAATTTAAGCAAAGCAAAAATACTTCAGCCCATGCAGCAAAAACTGGGGGATACGAATATTATCCTGGTAGGTATGATGGGTGCTGGAAAAACCACGATTGGCAGAGCATTGGCTAGTTCCTTGGGTAAGGAATTTGTCGATTCCGATCATGAAATTCAGGAACGCACGGGGGTGAAAATTCCAGTGATATTCGAGATTGAAGGTGAGGCTGGTTTTCGTAAACGTGAATCTGAAGTGCTGACCGAGTTGGTTAAGAAGAATAATATCATTCTGGCAACAGGCGGCGGTGCGGTTCTCAGTCAAGAAAATCGTCAGCTGCTGAAACAGAATGGCATCGTTATCTATTTGCGGGCATCGGTGAACGATCTGTATCGACGTACCCGGCACGATAAAAACAGACCGCTGCTTCAAACACAAAATTTATTCGTACGATTACATGAACTTTATGCTCAACGTGATGCGCATTATCGTGAAACGGCGCATGTCATCATTGATAGCGGAAAACAAGGGGTGCGCTATCTGGTACAAAAACTCATGAATAAGTTAATTTCCATTAATTTCGATACTATAAAACAGGATGATCGCCAAAATACTATGCAAACCATCTCGGTAGATTTCACTCCTTCATCAGAAAAACGCAGCTATCCGATACATATCGGACATGGAATCCTGGAACAGGCTAACTTGATCGCGTCTTGCTTGCCGCAGAAACGGGTTGCCATCGTCAGCAATACAACTGTTGCACCACTGTATCTGGAAAAATTACGCATGGCATTGGAGAAACAGGGTGTTATTTCTGTGCCGATTATTCTTCCGGATGGGGAAATACACAAGAATTGGGAAATGTTGAATTTGATCTTTGACGCACTGCTTAAAAATCACTGCGAAAGAAATACCACCATATTGGCCCTTGGTGGTGGTGTGGTGGGTGATTTGACCGGATTTGCAGCAGCAACTTACTTACGCGGTGTGCCATTTATTCAGATACCCACCACACTGTTGGCACAAGTTGATTCCTCAGTGGGTGGTAAAACCGGCATTAATCATCAGTTCGGTAAAAATATGATTGGTGCTTTTTATCAGCCGCGCATGGTATTAACGGACAGCGCCACACTGAATACTTTGCCCGACAGGGAGTTGCGTGCGGGTCTTGCTGAGATTATCAAGTATGGATTAATTCGCGATCCGGCCTTTTTTGATTGGCTGGAACAAAATATGCGACGCTTATTGGCACGTGACCCAATCATTTTAAATGAAGCTATTCAACGTAGCTGTGAAAACAAGGCTGAAATAGTTGCCGCCGATGAAAGGGAGAATGGGGTGCGCGCGTTGCTGAATCTGGGCCATACCTTTGGTCATGCCATTGAGAATGGGATGGGATATGGTGTCTGGTTGCATGGCGAGGCAGTGGCGGCAGGAATTGTACTCGCAGCCGAATTATCCCGTCGCATGAAACTGATCAATGAAGCTGATACTAACCGTATCCGCAAGATTTTTATACAAGCCGGATTACCTATTGCTGCACCTAAAATGTCACCAGAGAAATACTTGCAATTGATGCTGCTGGATAAGAAAGTGGATGCAGGCAAAACACGTTTTATACTCTTGAATCGCATAGGTGAAGCAGTGATGCGCGCAGATATTCCACCGGCACTACTCACTGAGACAATATTGGCTTGTATGACTGATGAATAAATTAGCTGTCTATGCGGTATCGTCTGATAATTCACGTGGACGCATAGTTCAGGAAGAATCACCTGCCGGGCGGAGCGAGTTTCAGCGTGATCGGGATCGAATCATACATTCCGCAGCCTTCCGTCGACTGGAATACAAAACCCAGGTTTTTGTCAATCATGAAGGCGATTTGTTTCGTACACGCTTGACACATAGCTTGGAAGTTGCACAAATAGGGCGTTCGATTGCCAGAAACTTATGTTTGAATGAGGATTTGGTTGAAGCGATTTCACTCGCTCACGATTTGGGACACACGCCATTCGGACACGCCGGACAGGATGCATTGAATGATTGCATGAAAGATTATGGCGGTTTTGAACACAACCTCCAGTCCTTGCGCGTTGTTGATGTTTTGGAAGAGCGATATGCTGCTTTCGATGGCCTAAATCTTTGTTATGAGACACGGGAAGGCATACTCAAACATGTTGCCAAAAAAAATATAGAAAAATTGGGTGAACTCGGAGAGCGCTTTTTGCAGCATAAAAGACCTTCTCTGGAAGCACAATTGGCGAATTTCTCCGATGAAATTGCCTATAACAATCATGACGTGGATGATGGATTACGCTCAGGCCTGATTACGCTGAGTCAACTGGAGGAAGTGTCCATTTTTTCACGTCACGCAACACAAATAAAGAATAAATATCCAACGCTTTCAGAACGCCGCATGGTTTATGAAACCGTACGCAGTATGATTAATACACTGGTTACCGATTTGACCCGGCAAAGCACCCTCAATATCAAGAATGCTGGTGTGGATAGTTTGGCTGCGGTACATATAGCACTGCCACTGATCGGTTTTGGCCAGCAGATAAAAAAGGAACAACAGGAATTAAAGAAATTTCTGCATGATAATCTTTATCGGCATTTTCGCGTTGTGCGTATGAGCAACAAAGCACGCCATATCATCGATAAGTTGTTTGCGGCTTTTAACTTGGAGATACGACTGCTGCCCACCAAATATCAGAAAAGATTTGATCAGGAAGGGCATCAGGTAGTTGCTGACTATATTGCAGGTATGACAGATCGGTACGCAATTAAAGAATATCAGCGTTTGTTTACAATTGCCGAGAGCTGAATGATAAGGCTTTTTATAGGATAGGCTCGCTTCTATGCCCGACTAGCAATATACGTAATGACTATTCGCTGGTAATATTGCCGGTCAGGAAAAGGTTAGTATGCTTGCTTAGGGTAGCCTTTCAAAAGAACAATAAGACATAGGCTTTTTAATGACAATACTTAAAAATGATACATTTCTGCGTGCATTGCTGAAGCAACCGGTTGAGTATACACCTGTCTGGTTAATGCGTCAGGCAGGGAGATATTTAACGGAATACAATGCAACACGGGCTCGTGCGGGAGATTTTCTTTCCCTGTGCAAGAATCCAGGTTTTGCGACTGAAGTAACGTTGCAGCCATTGGCACGCTTTCCACTGGATGCCGCCATATTGTTCTCGGATATCTTAACAATTCCTGATGCAATGGGACTGGGGTTATATTTTTCACAGGGTGAAGGACCGATGTTTGAACGTCCTTTGCGTGAGGAAAAAGAAATTCGTGCATTAACGGTCCCGGATCCCGGTACAGAATTGCGTTATGTGATGGATGCAGTGTCAGAAATTCGCAAGGCTTTGGATAATCGAGTGCCGTTAATTGGTTTTTCGGGTAGCCCTTTCACACTTGCCTGCTACATGGTTGAGGGACGAGGTGGTACTGAGTTTCGTGAAATCAAAACCATGTTATATCAACGCCCTGAATTGTTGCATCATATACTTGATGTCAATGCAAAGGCCGTGACAGCCTATCTGAATGCGCAGATAGAGTCGGGTGCACAGACTGTTATGATTTTTGACACCTGGGGTGGCGCACTTTCACATGCTGCCTATAAAGAATTCTCATTGCATTATATTCAGCAAATTGTTACCGGATTAAAACGTGAACAGGATGGAGTGCGCGTTCCAAGTATCGTTTTTACCAAAGGTGGCGGTTTGTGGCTGGAAGCCATTGTAGACATTGGTTGTGATGCAGTTGGGCTAGATTGGACAATAGATATTGGTGATGCGCGTCGACGTGTTGGAGATAAAGTTGCTTTGCAAGGTAATCTAGATCCTTCAGTGCTTTTTGCATCACCTGAGGTAATCACCTCAGAGGTGGAGAAAATACTCGCCAGCTATGGTGATGGTAGTGGTCATGTATTTAATCTGGGTCATGGCATTTCACAATTTACGCCGCCAGAAAACGCGGCAGCACTCGTAGAAGCTGTTCACACATTAAGCCGTAAATTTCACTCAGTAAAAATTAAACAAATTTAAATTACCATTTCGGGCTATATGCATATATTAATTATTGAGGACGATCTGGCTATCGCTGCCAATCTTTACGATTTCCTCGAATCACGAGGACATAGTGCAGATGCTGCAGCTAATGGCATTGCTGGGCTTCATCTTGCTGTTACGCAACGATTTGATGCGGTTTTGCTCGATTTGGGTTTGCCAGGTATGAATGGAATTACTTTGTGCCGGAAACTGCGCCAGGAATCACAGGTAGATACACCGATCCTAATTTTGACAGCACGCGATACATTGGAAGATAAATTAACTGGTTTTGAGTATGGCGCAGATGACTATCTCATCAAACCATTTGCATTAAAGGAAGTCGAAGCCCGTCTGTTGGCGATGCATAAAAGACATAGCGGTAAAGTTGCCAATCGCAAGTTGGAGTTTGACAAACTTTCTTTTGACCCTAAAACACTTTCCATTCTTTTCGAAAATAAAAATGTTAAGCTTCCTCCAAAGTGCATACGGTTATTGGCACTGATGATGAGTGAGCCTGGTAAGGTATTCAGTCGAGAAGAACTCGAATTGGAAGCTTGGGAAGATGTTCAGGAAACAAGCGATACATTGCGCAGTCACATGCATATTTTGCGACGGGCACTAACAAAAGCGGGGGGTTACGATCCAATCGAAACTGTTCATGGTCTGGGTTATTGCCTGACTTCTCGTGCTCAGATTTCCGATTAAACACAGCCTGCGCTACCGCGTTGCAGTAGCGCTAACAACATTTAGCATTTTTATTGTTGGAACGCTTTGTATTATTCTTTATTTTGCTTCAGATAACATAGAAGAGGCTCATATAGAGCAGGTGATTGAAATGGAAATGGATCACCTTGTTCATCGCTATCAGAAGCATTCAGATTTTATTTCTCAAGTGGGTTCACATCTTAAAAGCTATGTTATCCATACTATGGACGACGAATTGCAAATACCTGCTTATTTACGCGGATTAAATGCTGGACATCATCGAATTCACTATGGTTCTGAGGATTTCCATGTTTTAGTGCTTACCATTGATGAAGTGAAATTTCTTGTGGCTTATCGAACTACACTTCATAAGCAGCGACTGAGTAAATTGAGGCTACTCATCCTATTATCCTGGGTCGCAGTAGTTGCCATTGCATTTGTAGTAGGGTATCTACTTGCCAGAATATTGGTTAAGCAGGTAACAGAGTTGGCTGAACGAGTCAATTTACTAGCTCCCGGTGATGTACAAGTTGGATTATTGACACAACCTGATATGGATGAGGAAGTTGCGCAACTTGCTTGTGCGCTGGATGATTATCAAAGCCGTATTAAACGCATGCTTCAACGTGAGCAAGAGTTTACAGCCAATATTAGCCATGAATTAAGAACTCCAATCACAACAATTCTAACCAGTTGTGAGCTGTTGGTTGCAATGCCCGATTTACCGATCAGAGTTCATCATCGAATAAAAATGATTGAAGCAGCTTCTACTCGTATGGGCGAGCAATTACAAGCTTTATTGTTTTTAGCGCGAGAACAAGCGTTAGGAGTTATGGAACCTGTTGCCATAGCCGAATGTGTTTTTGATGCAGTTGAACCTATATGCTCAGAAATTTATCGGAAAAAACTAAATTTTGAAGTAAGCATTGCACCCGCAGTTACTATTACACTAAATCGTCAAGCCCTACATACCGCATTGATGAATTTGCTTCGGAATGCTGTTCAATATACTGATAAGGGCTTTATTAGAGTTGAATTTAGTAATCAACGATTATCTATTTCAGATTCTGGCATTGGGATAGAGCCAGCTTATTTACCATTGCTTTACGAGCGTTTTTTTCGGGGCGCTACACAAGGGCAAGGTCTGGGAATTGGGCTCGCTATTGTTAAGCGAATCTGTGATCACTATGGCTGGGTCATCGAAGTAGATAGCACTCCTGGGAAAGGTACAACTTTCCATATTAATTTCCCTTAATAACATGATAGATAGTATTTTACTTTCTTCACGAATTATTCACATTTCTTATGTTAACGTTTTGATCCTTAGAGTTTCGTAAAGCGTAAAGCTTAAGATAGAGTTTGGAGTATATTCCTCATCAATTTAGTGGGATTGTTAGGATTAGCTTTTTTCCGAATTTATGACACTCTGAAGGGCGCTAGGTCAAGAAAAAATTTTATTAAGTAAGAATTATAAATAATTTAAGAAAATAGGGAGTTTGCATGGCAACTATACAACCAGTAGTTTTGTTTTTCGTATTTGGGGTTTTGGCAGGTGTAATAAAATCTGACCTAAAAATCCCGGAGGCTTTATATAAAAGCTTGAGCATATTTCTGTTGATAGCTATTGGCTTTAAAGGCGGGGTGTCGATGGCCAAGTATGAAATCATGGAAGTGCTGCCTATCGCTGGCTCAATGGTTATCTTAGCAGCGCTGATTCCATTGACAGCTTACCCAATATTAAGATTTTTGGGTAAATTCACTCAGGCCGATTCGGGCGCTATTTCTGCTCACTATGGTTCGGTGAGTGCAGTAACTTTCGCCGTAGGTGTGGCTTTTTTGGCCGCAAAGGATGAGTATTCCGAAGGCTATATGGTGCTGATTATGGCGTTGATGGAGATACCGGCACTGGTAACTGGCACAATCTTGGCGCGTGCAGGTGCGAGCGGTGAAAAAACCCAGTGGGGTAAATTGATGCACGAAATCCTGACGGGTACAAGCCTTTATTTATTGGTAATGGGTGTTGTGATTGGTTATTACGCCGGTGTTGTGAAGCTTGTATCTCCGCTGGATAAAATGTTCATGGACTTGTTTATGGGTGTGCTGGCCTTCTTCCTGTTGGAAATGGGTCTGCTGGCATCAGCACGACTGAAAGTAGTGGCGTCAAAAGGTTTATTCATCATTTCTTTTGGCATACTTTTTCCGTTAGCTATGGGAATGTTTGGTGCTTACTTGGGCTGGCTATTTGGTTTGTCGGAAGGTGGCACGATGTTGCTGGCTGTCTTGTATGCTAGCTGTTCCTATATCGCTGCTCCTGCAGCCATGCGCATTGCAGTGCCAGATGCGGATCCGGCGCTTTCATTAGGGGCTTCTCTTGGTGTAACTTTCCCCTTTAACATATTTGTTGGTGTACCGATTTACTGGGAGATGTCGACTTGGTTTCATAGCATCGTAGTTTAGAAGCTACTAAATTTTATTTAATAATTATCTGACCTTTTGGGAAAAATTTATGAATAACACAATAGCAATGAAAAGATTCGAGATCGTTATAGGAATTGAGCAACTCGAAGAGTTAATGGAGTTGTTGGAAAAAAGCGGAGTTCGTGGTTATACGGTGATTAAAAATCTTGGCGGTCACGGATCACGGGGGACGCGAGATCCTGACGATGTATTAATGGAAGAAGAGAATATTATGATCGTACTCGCATGTAAAGAGGATCAAGCACAAAAGGTTGTTAATGAGTTGACACCAGCATTAAAAGGTTTTGGCGGTATGTGCTTAATTTCCGATTGTTTGTGGGTTGAAGGACCGGCTGTTTCGTATTAATTGACTTTAAACTGTTAACTGTGATAAGTGCGTTTCAAGTAATTGATACGCACTTATCACCGGATACGGGAACATAGATTTAACAATTTATCCTGCAGCACTATTAAAACTATCTTCTTGGCGAAATTCCCTCCTACCCTTGCTCAAGGGGGAACCACCACTATTCCTTCAATAGCTTATCGATGATGTCCTCATACCATTGCGCGATACTTGCAGATCAACGGCAGGGCTGAACGCGTAATCAAAACTATTATGGAAATTTGGCACGATCAAGAAACCTTTTCGTCACGAAAGAGCCGTGAGATCAGCCTTGTCAGATTTTATAATTCTTATATTGAAATCAATAATATGACTTCGTATGGAGAATTAATTGAACTGCAAACATCCTTAATAATTCTCGCATTTTATGGTTTAACTGAACAATCATCAGTTAATCGGTGATTGTTCAGTTTTTCTAGAAAACCGCGTCTTGTCAGGGTACTATTTTTTATTTTTCTGTGATGGAATGACGCTCTTGACTGGCACTTACTTTACCTACCGGATTATTTTCCTCGATCATTACTTTTTTGTGATCATCAGCATGGTGCAGGTCTTCTTCAATGACTTTCTCGTATTCGTGAATATTGGCTAATGTATGGGATTGGATGTCCTGACCTTGTCTACCAAAATAGTAAGGGTGATCTTCATATTCTTTAAGTAACTCTTCATTCTCGTGCAGTTTTTCTTCTGCTTCATGAGCGTGGTTTTCATAATATTTTGCCAAAGCAGCGTGATCGTTATCATCAATTCCTTCAACCTCATTCGCAAATACGGATGAAACAGATAAGCTAAGCGCAAGTAAAGGTAATAGTATTAAGAGTTTTGATGCTTTCATAATGAGTATCCTCTAGCGATGAATGACCATGTCATCCTAACTCGGTCAATATAATGCGTATATTAGGGAAACCCTTGTTCTTTGCTAATAGAAACCATTAGGCAATACTTATTGCGGCTTCGACTATTAGTTTGTGTTGTTTACGTAGCGCGGTTCTTTTGATATCAGGAGGTTGTGTTTTATCTTTATGATCTTAAATTTTTATTATGTTTTTTTGGATTATTTTGTGAGCTGCTGGTTTGATGTTTTGACCAGAGCAACATGCCTATTCCCACCAAAATCATAGGGATGGACAGCCATTGACCCATTGTGATGCCCAGAGTCAGCACACCCATGAACCCATTTTCCGGTTCGCGGTAGAACTCTGCGAATGAACGTAAAACGCCGTACCCGATCAAAAACATGCCTGAAACAGCCCCCACAGCGCGAGGTTTAGCCGAATAAATCCAGAGAAATATAAAAAAAACTATGCCTTCAAGCGCAAATTGATAGAGCTGAGAGGGGTGGCGGGGAAGTTTGTCGACATACGGAAAAACCATGCCCCAGGGAACGTCGGTGGGGCGTCCCCATAATTCGGCATTGATAAAATTACCCATTCGACCAGCACCGAGTCCTAAAGGTACCAGGGGTGCAATAAAATCGGTTACTGATAGCCATTTCAGTTGGTGTTTATGTGCAACAAGTGACATTGCAATGATGACACCGAGAAATCCCCCATGAAAAGACATGCCGCCTTCCCAAATGGCAAAAATATGCAGTGGGTGTTCCAGGTAATAACCGAATTGATAGAACAACACATGTCCCAGGCGTCCACCCAGAATTACACCTAACATGCCATAAAACAGTGCGTCATCAAGCATCTCATAGGTAAAAGCAGAATGCGGGTTGTGTTTGATGCGATAACGCCCTAATAGAATGAATAGTGTAAAACCGAGCAAATACATCAATCCATACCAATGCACGGAAAGTGGCCCCACTGAAATGGCCACGGGATCAATTTGAGGATGAACGAGCATAGTTTCGGCCTTATTTACGGTAAAATACTTGGCATTATACCAAGTGCGTTTGCGATAATCGTACGCCTCGTCATAAATTGTATTTTTATCTTATTCAGAGGAGCAAACATGTCAGACAATAAGCGTAGCCAGGCTATTACCCAAGGTGCCCAGCGGGCGCCCAATCGTGCCATGTTGCGCGCGGTTGGATTTAACGATGGAGATTTTAGCAAGCCCATCGTGGGCGTGGCCAATGGTTATTCCACCATTACACCGTGTAATAAAGGGCTGAATGAGCTGTCATTAAAGGCGGAATCAGCATTGAAACAGGCGGGTGCGATGCCGCAGATGTTTGGCACCATTACGGTATCGGATGGAATCTCAATGGGTACGGAAGGTATGAAGTATTCTTTGGTTTCGCGCGAAGTGATTGCCGATTCGATTGAAACTTGCGTACAGGCGGAGAGCATGGACGGTGTAATTGCCATTGGCGGTTGTGACAAAAACATGCCTGGCGCCATGATTGCCATTGCGCGCATGAATGTACCGGCGATTTTTGTGTATGGCGGCACGATCAAGCCGGGGCATTATAAAGGTCAGGATTTGACCATCGTCAGCGCGTTTGAAGCGGTGGGTCAGCACAGTGCGCATAAAATCAACGACGAAGAATTGCTGCAAGTGGAACGCCATGCGTGTCCCGGCGCCGGTTCTTGTGGCGGTATGTTTACAGCCAACACCATGTCATCTGCTTTTGAAGCCATGGGGATGAGTCTGCCATATTCTTCAACCATGTCTGCGGAAGACGATGAAAAACTGACTAGTGCGGGACAATCCGCCGAGGTATTGGTCAACGCCATCAGGAAACAAATTTTGCCGCGTGACATCATTACCCGAGAGTCGGTAGAAAATGCCATCGCGGTGATCATGGCGGTGGGAGGTTCTACCAATGCGGTACTCCATTTTCTGGCGATTACACATGCGGCGGAAATTCCATTCAGTATTGATGATTTTGAGCAGATCCGCGGCAAAGTGCCCGTATTGTGTGACTTGAAACCTTCCGGGCGTTATGTCACGGCAGATCTGCACAAAGCGGGTGGTATTCCACAGGTGATGAAAATGCTGCTGAAGCATGGCCTGCTGCACGGGGATTGCATCACCATCAGCGGACAAACCATTGCAGAAGTCTTGAAAGATATTCCCGATACACCACGCGTCAATCAGAATGTGATCCGCCAGTGGGATAATCCGATGTATGCGCAAGGACATTTGGCGATTCTGAAAGGCAATCTGTCCACGGAAGGTTGCGTGGCGAAAATTTCCGGAGTTAAAAATCCGAAAATTACCGGACCTGCACGCGTGTTTGAATCGGAAGAAACCTGCATGGCGGCAATTCTGGCGCGCAAAATTCAACCTGGCGATGTGGTAGTGATCCGTTATGAAGGACCCCAAGGCGGCCCTGGCATGCGCGAAATGCTTTCACCAACTTCGGCTTTGATTGGTGAAGGTTTGGGAGATTCCGTCGGATTGATTACCGACGGGCGTTTTTCCGGTGGCACTTATGGCATGGTGGTCGGGCACGTCGCACCGGAAGCCTTTGTCGGTGGCACCATTGCACTGGTGCAGGAAGGCGATTCGATTACCATTGATGCTGAACAGCGGCTGTTGCAGTTGAATGTACCGGATGCTGTTCTGGCGCAACGGCGCGCGGCATGGCAACCGCCGCAACCGCGTTATTCGCGCGGTGTGCTGGCCAAATATGCGAGACTGGTATCCAGCGCCAGTGTGGGTGCGATAACGGATTAATTCTGTGTGGCGTCTATAATTTCATTAATTTGCAAGAACTGTTTGATCAGTTCTGGATAGACACTAAATTTCTTCATATTGTATCCTAGAGTAGCAAGTTTCTACTCCTTTAAGCAGCCTATGGGACAGATCTTGGCTGCTCTCAGATACAGATTGTCATTACCTTTAGCGGTGTCCTACAGGCTTAATAGGGTGTTTTACGAATATTAAGCAGAAACAAAATCCGCGAAAGTATCAGTTCCAGGAAGAAAAGTGCCAGTACGATCGAGAAAATCTACCCGGCACTGATCCCCAGGAGTACTTGCATCCCAGTAGCGGAAACAAGGATTCCGGAATCTGATCGAGACCCAATGCCATGGACCTGGGTGTTAACCCTAAACGCATCTTGATAAAACTCGAAGTCATATTGTACCTGTCATGGATAACGTGCCGAACAGCAGGCGGGTGAGTAAGGGGATTACAAAGAAGATGCGAGATAATTGTAGAATTCATAGGTTATCTGCAACCGATTAAGATGACTTGATTCTTATTGATATAAGAAGAAATGACAAAATTTATTTGAGGGGATAATAGGCTTTGTAATTTGGCGTTGTTTTTTTATGGTTATTTGTATAGCATTCCCCCATTTAGTGTTTTAAAATGTGCCGGTTAAATATTTGGAGAATATATGAACACAAATCAAGCGTGGCAAGCTGTTTTAACAAATCCTGCCTCCGGTAGTCATATTGTTCAGGTTTGTCAGAATAAAGCACTTCAGGTAGAAGTAATTACGCGCTACGTTAAAGAGGGTTTGCTTAATGATGAAGCGGTTATAATTATTGCCACATCTGCTTTGAGGAAAGCTGTCATAGCTAAAATGGATGCATTAGGTTTAGATGTGCACACTTTTAAAAGTCAAGGCCAAATCAAGTTCTTTGATGCTGAATTTCTGCTATCAGGTTTCCTGATTGATGGCGTACTGGAAGAACAAGCTTTTCAGGAATTCATAGGGATTCCAATTCAAGCTGCACAATTAAAGTTTGGTAAAGTGCGTGCTTTTGGCGAGATGGTGGATGTGCTGTGGAAAGAAGGTCAGCACGATACGGCTATACAGCTTGAAGATTTGTGGAATAATTTATCCAAGAAACAAGAATTTTCGCTTCTTTGTACTTACTCTCTGGATAGTCTTAATCCTAATGCCTATGACGATTCTTTGGAACGTATTTGTAACCGCCATACGCACCTGATTCCTTTGGAAAATAGCGATTTATCTGCAGCTACAGTGGATAGTGCGATGCTGGATATATTTGGGGCCGCCTGGAATCGTGTGATGGATAAACTAGCAGAAGCTGAAAAGATTCCAGCACAAATGCCATCTGCCCCAACAACTCTTTTAAGTTAAACAAAAAAGACCCTTGCTAACTAATAGTGTTTGCAAGGGCTGTTACAAACTAAAGGCTAGTGCACTATTCAAATCTGATTGAATTTGCCTGCCACATGCGTGTAAACATAATTTGCAATTACTCTGACTCCGCGCTTCTAACAGGCTCCATACGCTCTAACATAGCGTTCAATTTTTCAATTAGGCATTATCAACCTTGTTTTTTATTTCGTTGTATTTATCTTTAACTGCATCTGTAGCTTCTTGTGTACGATTTTCTGCTTTTTCCTTCAAACATTCAGCTTCACTTTTCATACAAGTTGCTTCCTTCAGTTGATTCACCTTTTGGTTAGCCTCGCGACGAGCGTCATTTCCAAGATCTTGTGCTGATTCTGTGACTGTCTCTGTTGCATTGGTTTGGAATGATAAGCTTGTAAACACGACGACATAAATGACGAATAAGAATTTCATTCTAACTCCGATTTAAAAGTAAACATTAATCCCACGTGATTCCTGATAATCGTATCATAAGCCTGGATTGCCGGACACCTGATGCTGAATAATTACAATCCGCTATGCAGTCCCGGTATGCCGATGCGTTGTATATGGATAGCATTGTTTCCTTCTTCGTAAGCGCGCAATTTACCTTCTTTTTGCCATAGGCGGAACGCCAGGGAGTAGGAGAGTACTCGTATCGGATAGTCGCGTGGCAATGTTTGTAAATAAGGCTGAATGGTGGTGAAATCGGAAGCGCCGTATTGCTGCATGATAAAGCGCAGACCGCCGTTAGCGGGACCGATATTGTAGGCTAACAGCCCTAAAAAGAGATCGCCTTTCATTTCGGCCAAATAGTGTTTGAACGTGGCTGCGGCCATGAAAGCATTGTGCCGGGGATTTTCCAGAGATATTTTTTCGGTATTGAGTCGTTTGAGTGCCTGAATTGTGACCGTTTTTGGCACCTGGGTAATTTGAAATAAACCGCGTCCGCCATCACTGCTGTTTCTCGGTATGAAAGATGATTCCGTTGCTGCGATACCGTGTAACAGATTGATGTCGACATCGAAAGCAATGGCCGCGTCTTTGATGGCCTGTTGGTATTCTTGAGCCCGGTTAATCATTTTTTGCAGTTGTGTTGAATCATGCCTTCGATAAGCGGCATAGACTTGATGCGCGATGGTCATCCGGCCTGCTTCTTCCTTGCCACCAACCAAAGTGCGGAAATTTCCGTAAGCCAGCGTGAATTGGTCGTGGGTAACGAACCAGGCGATCAGTAAAGCAAGTAAAAGGGACAGAATCGGAGTCAATAATTCGGAATGAGATTGCAGCCACTTTCTCAATTTCCACCAGCCGATGAGGAAAGCGGAAGCGGCCAGGATTAATGCCAATACACCGATCGCAAAAGGTAACAGGTTGCTGAAGAAACTGGTGCCCGAGAACCGGTTCGCAGAATAGCCTAACATCAGTATGATGATGGAAACTGCTGTAATGCTTAAACCGAGCATTTCTATGCTGACCAGCAATAATTTTCGCTTGAATTCACCCGGCTGGTTTTTTTTCACTCGTTTCCGCGGTGTGCTGTTGCCGGTACGTACTACTGGGCTGGGTTTACGCTGGAGTTTTTGTCTGGCATTGTTGGACTGCTGCGGATTGCGGAGATTAGCGGTTTTATCCATTGGAATAAGAATATGAGGTGTCAAACCGAGGGGTGTTGATTTTCAAGGAATTCATCGTTTCTCGTAAAATGATGAGTCAGTTTCTTCAAGAAAATAGATTAACACGGGTTGAAGCAACAGAATGGCTATCTTTACCGAAAGAAACGTAGAAGACGGATGGATGCAGACAAATCAGGCAGGCTTATTACCGTAAACAAATAATCGCTATCTCAACGTGAATGGGTGCAATTCAGGATCAAACTAAGGTTTGCACGCCATTTTAAATATTTCACCATTTTGTGTGTTGAGGATGACGGGTCTAAATTCTTTCTCTTCTCTGGTTAAGGGGATAACACTGGATTTACCACTGCCCATATTTCCATAATAAATACGTGCATACGTTACTCTTTGTGTTTGTGCCTGACAGTCAAATTCCTCTTGATATATTCTGGATAGTGCATCGTCAGTAGACGGTTTATTCATATCCATTAGCTGCCATACTTTCCGCTTGATGCCGTCAATGCGAATTTTGGATAAATCTGTGTAAAGTGTTAAGAAACTTCCATCTTCTTTGGTTTCTGATTTTCCATATTCAACCCAATTCCATTCATCCGCCGCAATATTTGTACTCATACTAACCAGCAGCAATATCAAAGTAACTTTATGCATTAATCCCGCCTATTACTGATCCAGTTATTAAATAGCTCCAAATAACACAGCTATGGGTGTGGAACGGTAGCATAAAAGAAGAGGGAGCAGTTTAGATTGTAAGTGATGCAAGTTGATATTCCTTACAGTCAGCCAGCTTAATATGACTTTTACAATCTTCATTGTTAGAATGGGCAAAAATCTAGGCAATGTCTTTTGTTTACTGATATTCACAAGATTTATCTATCGCGCCTCTAATTTACATTTCTGTTAAATAGCAGTTGATTTGAGTGATCAAATCGTTATCCTGAGTAATCACTTATGATGCAACAATCCGCTTCCAACAATCTACCTGCCGTCACCATGCAAGGTACCAATCACCTTTATCAGTGGTTAGAAAGCGAACAGATCAGCCTTGCTTTCACCACCTATCAAACCAATCGCCTGTTTTTAGTAGGATGCAAAGAAAATGGCCATCTGGCCGTGAATGAACGCTTGTTTGATAAGCCGATGGGCTTGTATGCAAGCGATGACAGCCTCTACATGTCAACTCGCTACCAGATCTGGCAACTTGAAAATCGTTTGGCAAAAAACGAGCAACACCAGGGCGGTGACCGTTTATACGTACCTACTCAATCGCACACCACAGGGGATTTGAATGTGCATGATGCGGTGGTTACCGACGAGCAGAAGGTATTGTTTGTTAACACTGATTTCAGTTGTGTCGCCACTTTACAAGCAGGATTCAGTTTCACTCCTATCTGGAAACCACCCTTTATTACCAAACTCGCTGCTGAAGATCGTTGTCACTTAAATGGCCTGGCTATGCAAGACGGTGAGCTCACATATGCCACCGCGTGTAGCACGACTGACGAAGCGGCAGGCTGGCGAAATCACCGTTCGGATGGCGGCGTGGTGATACACATTCCGAGCAATGAAATAATAGCCACTGGCTTATCCATGCCGCATTCGCCGCGCTGGTATCAAGGTAAATTATGGCTGCTCAATTCCGGTACAGGCGAGTTTGGCTATTTGGATGGGGATAAATTTGTGCCTGTCACATTTTGTCCAGGCTTTGTGCGTGGCTTGGCGTTCTGGAAAAACTATGCCTTAGTGGGGTTATCAAAATTACGTTCAAAAGCTTTTTCATGCTTGTCAGTGGAAAGCCGTCTCGCAGATAAAAACATGACCGCTCAATGTGGCTTGGGTGTTATCGATTTAAATACGAGCAACGAATTACATGCGCTACACATTGGGGGCGTAGTCGAAGAACTATTTGATGTCGTGGTGTTACCGAATGTTCGTCAACCAAGAGCATTGGGGTTTCAAGATGATGATATAGAACGCTTGATTTCATTTCCCGGTTCGGGTGGGATGATTACCACCAAACCCACAGTCAAGCGACCTGGTTTGAGTCAACCGTTACAGGTAGCTGGCTTGCCACGTGCTTCACAATTGGCAAACTTAGAGGATCATGAAGTCAAATATCAACGGGTTTACCATCTGACACCCGAGAATCTTTTGCAGTATGAAGCGATGACCTCTCCCAGTTTGCAGCAACGCTGGCAAACTCAGCCGCAACGCGGTGAATTGTTCGGTATATCCGCATCGGTTGCAGGTGAGATGATTGGTTTTGCCGTTGCCGAATGCTGGCAGGAAGAGGGACAATCTCAGGTTGAATTATTATCATCTCATGTTTTACCCGCCTATCGGCATCAACCCATTGAAAATCAATTGCATCAACACTTACAACATGCGGTCAATGATGTGACGCAGCATGTTAAATCTTAATATTTATTTGGAGTAATCGTATGGCTGATCCCGTTTTTAAGTATATTGCCACTAATACATTTGGCTTGAGTGGATATAGTCCTACCTTTTTAGACATTGATAGTGATGGTGATTCGGATGTTTTTTCCGGTGCGGGGGAAAACACGTTGTTTTTTAGGAATACAGGTACGATCAGTAATCCTATCTTTTCGGCTGCTGTTCTCAACCCGTTTGGTTTGAGTGCGGGGGGAGGTAGTCCCGCCTTTGCTGATATCGATCACGATGGTGATTTAGATGCCTTTGTTGGAAGTGAGGCTGGCAAAACACTCTTTTTTAGAAATATAGGGACAGCTAGTATTCCGTTATTTGCCGCTCCTCAAACAAATCAATTTGGTTTGATTGATGTGGGTTCTTTTGCGCAACCTACCTTTGTAGATATCGATGGGGATGGTGATTTAGATGCCTATGTGGGTAATTACTATGGCGGTAAATTTTTTAGAAACATAGGCACTGTCAGCAACCCCAGCTTTGCTGCTCCTGAAGCCGGGTTGGGAGGAAGTGTCACCCCCTCTTTTGTTGATATCGACGGTGATGGCGATTTCGATGCTTTCGTAGATATTTCTAAAGATTATTATTATGGTTATGGCGGTTACACATTTTTTTATAGAAATATTGGAACAACCAATAATCCAGTGTTTTACCCTGACAGCATACATCCATTTGGCTTAAAAGATGAATACTTTACGGGTCTTGGTGTCACCTTTGCAGATATCGACGGTGACAACGATTTTGATGCTTTTTTGCATACCTCGTTATTTTTCGAAAATGTAGATGAAGGTTACAGCCCACATTTTTCTTCGAAAGCAACATTTGACTTGAATGTAGATCACTTTCCTAATGTTTCATTTGTTGATATTGACGGCGATGGCGATTTAAATGCCTTTGCTGGTCACACTTATCTTTCAACGGGAGGTTATGAGGACGACGGTGATACCTTGTTTTTTGAAAATACCGGCTCAGTAACTAGTCCTGCGTTTGCTGCTGCCATCGTTAATCCATTTGGCTTGACCGATGCGGGCAACTATGCGTATCCGACGTTTGTCGATATTGATGGCGATAACGATTTAGATGCTTTTATCGGTAATGAAATAGGTAATGTATTTTTTTATAAAAACATCGGAACAACACTTAATCCAATTTTTTCGGCGCCTATTATTAATCCTTTTAGGTTTAGTGATGTGGGGGAATATGTAAATCCTTCTTTTGTAGATGTCGATAGCGACAATGATTTAGATGCTTTTATGAATAATGTTTTTTTTGAAAATATTGGCTCAATCGATAATCCAGCTTTTGCAACGCCTGTAACTAATCCGTTTGGCTTGAAGGGGACTAGCTTTAAATTCTTGGATGTAGATAACGATGGGGATTCAGATGCCTTTAACGATGAGATGCATGAGTTTGGGATCGGTTTTTTTAGAAATATAGGCACTGCGATTAACCCAATGTTTTCCGAAGAATTAAGTCCGTTTTCCTTGCCGGGGACTGGGTACAAGGGGGACTATACCAGTGTAACCTATGTGGATATTGATAGAGATGGGGATGTAGATGCTTACATAACTGGGGGAAGTGATTTTGGCAACGATAACCAGCCTTGGGGACACTTTCGAATGAACAATCATGCGCCGAACGTCACTAATCTCACTGCTGCTGAAACCTATACCAGAAATACTCTTAAATCTGACTGATATTGTTATCAACGACCCGGATAGTGCCAACGTCACAGCGACTTTAACCTTGTCCAGCCTTGCTGCAGGTAGTTTAAACGCCGCCACATCGGGTGCAGTGACTTCCACCTTCAACGCGGGGACAGGCACATGGACAGCCAGTGGCGCATTAGCCAATGTCAATACCCTACTTGCAGGTTTAATTTTTACACCAGCATTCAATTTCAATGGCGCTTTTACCATTAACACCAGTATTTCAGACGGTGTGGCGGCACCGCTTCTCGGCAGCAAAAATTTCAGTGTATTGCTGGTCAGTACACCCGGGAACAATATTCTGACCGGCACCTCATTTGACAATGATACTGTCACTTATGCTTCCGCTACCGCTGCGGTCACTGTTTCCCTGAGTAACGCTACGCAGCAAAATACGATCGGCGCGGGATTAGATACCTTGACCAGCGTTGAAAATCTGATTGGCAGCGCATTCAACGATAACTTGACCGGTAATGCAGCCAATAACGTTCTCGATGGCAGAGCGGGGAATGACATCCTGAGCGGGTGGTCTGGGGCGGATACACTAATCGGAGGATTGGGTAATGACACATATTTTGTTGAAAATCCCAAAGATGTTGTGCTTGAAAAGCACAACCAAGGCACGGATACCGTCAGTAGCCGGTTGACTTACACACTGCCGGTAAATGTAGAAAATCTGATACTGACCGGCACAACAGCGGTTAATGCCACTGGCAATAGCCTGAACAACGTTATCACTGGAAATAATGCCGCCAATCAGCTCAATGGGGATGCTGGCAATGATACGCTTAATGGCGGTGCTGGTTACGATACCCTGACAGGATGGTCGGGTGCCGATACCATGCTGGGTGGATTAGTTAATGACATTTATTTTGTTGAGAATGCGGGTGATGTGGTTACTGAAAACCTCAACCAAGGCACTGACACTGTCAGTAGTCGGCTAACTTACACACTGCCCCTTAATGTTGAAAACCTTACACTGACCGGTACAACTGCGATCAATGGCACAGGCAACAATCTGAATAATGTGATTACGGGAAATAATGCTGCCAATCAGTTAAATGACGGGGCCGGTAACGATACGCTCAATGGTGGTGCTGGCAACGATGTTCTCAACGGCGGCACGGGTATCAATACGCTAACGGGCGGAACGGGTAACGATATCTTCAAATTGACGACAACTGGTCATATTGACACGATTACCGACTATAACGTCGCCAATGACACCATCCAGCTTGAAAATGCGGTGTTTACGGCATTAATGACGACCGGTACTTTAGCGGTTGGCCAATTCAGGATCGGCACACAAGCAATGGATGCAAATGATTTCATCATTTATAACAATGTGACCGGTGCACTTTTATACGATGCAAATGGCAACGGTACTGGTGCTGCGGTACAAATTGCTACGATTGGCGTTGGGTTGGCAATGACCAATGCGGAGTTTGTAGTGATATAGAAATTCTATCAGTATCGAATCGCTGGATTGGAATCAATCGTGAAATAGTTAACTTGATATCAGGAAGAGATAGAAAATAGAGAACGGTTCTTTCAATAGTTACTAATGGTTTCCTTTAGTTAAAAACCAGAGTTTCCCCAATATACGTTCCGCGTTGTGATCGTTAAGATAGCAACATCTGAACATTTTTATAGGACTGATAACATGAACACATTGAAAGTAACCGCAATCGTTTCATTATTGGCATTTAGTTTTGTTGCAACTTCAGCATTTGCTGAAGTACCGACCGCTCCAAACAGTATTAATCCGAACGATCATGCTGCATTGGCGAATTACTATGAAGGTTTGGCGAAGGAGGTTTCCACAAAATTGGAAACCAATCAGCAAGAACTGAAAGAGTATGCAGAACATCCCTATTACTATGGTAGACAAGGACAGGATCTTAATTCCCACCTGCAAGCCAATATTCGTGAGTATGAAAAAGAAATAGCCGAAGATTTGCAGGAGGCAGAATTACATAGAAAGATAGCAGCAGTGGAGCAGGATAGACTATTTAAAGAAGCAAAAGCTAATGTAGGTGAAACAGTAGCGCAATAACCTCTTGTGAGGCTTGATATACCCTTTTTGTAGTAGCTCAGACCCGATCGGACAGTTATCCGATTTGAAGAAGTGGCTGTCAGATCAAATCTGAACTACTACACATCATTTTCCTCCGCCTTGGCCAGTTCATGAATCCAGTGTTCAGATGGCGTCTCTTCAGTAACCACATACACTCTCTGCGCACCATCTCTTCTAGCCAAATTGGGTAATCGTTCTGATCCTTCCATCTTACGTTTATCCCAAATGATCCAAGTTACAAAGCCGTGCCGAAGTAATACGGGAAATCTGGCTCTGGCTGGAAGAAATAGATTTTATGATCTTGATATTGAATGCCGCCTCCATAGAAAATTTTTATTGTAATAATAATGACGCTGAACTAAAACCATTTCTTTGGCAATTAGGCTATTTTGTCTACCTTTTATCTGACCTTCATTTTTGCCAAGTGCTTTTAAAGCTTTAAATATCATCATCAAATTATTTTGGCTATAAATTATTACAAATAGAGCATATAACTCATTTTATTTAAGCAATTAGGATAATTTTATATATTTATACTTATTTTTTTACTCAATGTGGCCACAGAAATTCTAATTATGCTTGTTAGCGATTTGAGTACTACTTGTGCTAAGGATAAATAAACTAATTAATATTCTGTATTCCAGCTTCTTTATTATTTTGCTGATAGCACTCACAGCATGTGAAGGAGAAAACCACTTACAGCAAGCAATTAAATACGCCGAAGCTGCGGTTATAGCTAATGATGGAAAAACTATTGTGAAACATTCTGAAATTTCCAAAATGCATGCTTTTTCCGCAAGTAACCAAGAAAAACTTTCCTCTTCAGATCGTATTCATTTGGCAGTAGGCATTGTTAGCTTAGATCAAGCTATTAAAAAAGGTAAATACGATGCAAATGATTCAGCAAGAAAAGCTGCAAGAGGCGCAATGGCTCATTTCAAAGAAGTTACAAAATAATAAAGTAATTATTTAACTTTAGTCACATTCAAAGGCCGGGGCTCTGACTGGCGCGAAGGATATGCCCCAAGGGGGATCAATAGCGCATTCGTAAACGTGAACTAGCGATCCCGAGTATGGAACGTTATTTCTGGAACAAATGACGGTGTACTTTACCAGGAAAGGAACGCGAAGTACGCCATCATACATAAACTTCGGCATCAGTGCTCGCTCTTCAAGAGAAAGTGCAAAATGGGTAATCTTTGAATATATCGAAATGTTTTATAATCGCACTAAGCGACATGCAAAGATCGACCAAGACACCTGCTGATTTTGCCAATCTGTTTTAAATTCACGGCAAATTGCTGCTTAATCAGATGATTTGCACGTCAACTGCATCAGATCCAGCTCAAGCAAACAATTTGCTTTGAAACATCAGGACAAATGATTAGAAACAGTGTTCTGTTCCAATATTAATATTCCAGAACTTTATAGAACACTGTTTATATCCATCAATTATCCTTTATCAATTGAATTAATTAATCGGATTACGTTGCGCTGATGTCAATTGATTGCTCCATGAGGGCGGCAGATTCTGCACCCAGCCGTTATAAACAAGAGGAATCGGTAAAATACCTTGCCCACCCATCCCTGGATT
>Ga0136611_10000075_pt1 | contig 52393 bp, 43 predicted proteins | sample AntDrymUQ2232306_2_FD_106645 | JGI IMG/M metagenome (GOLD analysis project Ga0136611, IMG submission 106645) | Polar desert sand microbial communities from Dry Valleys, Antarctica - metaG UQ223 (23.06) | ecosystem: Environmental > Terrestrial > Soil > Desert | place: Antarctica: Dry Valley... | reverse complement strand
GTATTCTATTGAGAGGAAAGAGGAAAGCAAGGGGCGCATTCAGCAACCGGCGTTCCACGTTCCACGTTCTTCTCAACAAAAAGTCCGGGCGGTGGGGAAACCGCCCGGACGGGGAAAGGGGGTGGGGTGGAGGAATGCAAAGAACTGGAATGCGGTACGCGCGTGTCGCGCATTTGTTCTAACACCGGGTTCACAACGCTATTCCCAGCGATGTATTCTGCCTGCCCGACCATCAAGCTCTTCCTAAAGTCCGTACGTCTATCCGTCGTCCCATCGAGTTTCCAGTGCAATCTGATACACCTTGCATCATATGATTCGAGTAGAGGGGGAATCGCACTTGGTGACAGGTCATACGGAAACGAAGCTGCCGCATTGGGACATGACAGTCGTCTATCCTGGGTTGGATTCGCCGGAGTTCGAGCAGGGGTTCGCAGCTGTGCGCGACGAGATCGTGGCGCTGGGCGAGGTGTTCGACCGGCTGGGGATCGCGAAGCGTGATGCAGCGGCGCTCGATGCCGCAACTGTGGCGGCGTTCGATGAGGCGATCGGGCGAATGAATGCGACGCTGGAAGGGGTGCAGACGCTAGGCGCGTACATCTCCAGCTTCGTCACGACCGACTCGCGCAACGACCTCGCGCAGGCGCGCATGTCCGAGTTCCAGTCCACGACGACGCAGCTCTCGCAGCTCAGCACGCGGCTGACCGCCTGGCTTGGGGCGCTCGATATCGATGCTCTGCTGGCCCGTTCCGAAACAGCGCGCATGCACGAGTTCATGCTGCGACGGGCGCAGGAAGAGAGCCATCACCTGATGTCTCCCGCAGAGGAGGAACTGGCCAGCGAGCTAGAGCTCTCCAGCGGGTCCGCCTGGGCCAAGCTGCACGGCAACGTCTCGTCGCAGCTGCTGGTCAACATCGAGCGCGATGGTGAAACAGTATCGCTGCCGATGAGCGAGGTCCGCAATCTTGCCTACGATCCCGAGCGCGAGACGCGCCGCCTCGCATATGAGGCGGAATTGGCCGCATGGGTTACGCACGCCGTCCCGTTGGCCGCCGCGCTGAACTCGATCAAGGGGCAGGTGAACACGCTGACGCAGCGGCGCGGCTGGGAGTCTCCGCTTGACGAGGCATTATTCGGCAACAACATCGATCGCACGACGCTCGACGCCATGCTGACGGCGGCGCGCGAGTCGTTCCCGGATTTCCGCCGCTACCTGCGCGCCAAGGCGAAGGCACTCGGCCTCGATGCGCTCGCCTGGTACGACATCTTCGCACCTCTGGCGGAGAGCACCCGTGTCTGGGACTACGCTCAGGGACGCGACTTCATCATTGGTGTGTTCGGGGACTATTCACCGAAGATGGGCGGATTCGCGGAGCGTGCTTTCCGCGAAAACTGGATCGACGCCGAGCCACGGCCGGGCAAGCGTGACGGCGCGTTCTGCATGGGGCTACGCGGCGATGAGTCACGCATTCTGGCGAACTACAAGCCGGTCTTCGCTGGCGTCAGCACCCTCGCGCACGAGCTGGGGCACGGATACCACAACCTCAACCGCGCCGACCGCACCTATCTCCAGCGCACCACCCCGATGACGCTGGCGGAGACGGCCAGCATCTTCTGCGAAACCCTCATTCGCGACGCCGCCCTGCGCGACTCGGACAGCGGCGAACAGCTTGCCATCCTCGAAGCGTCGCTGCAGGGATCGTGTCAGGTGGTCGTGGACATTACGAGCCGCTTCCTGTTCGAACAAGCAGTGTTCGAGGGACGCTTGGAGCGCGAGCTGTCGGTCGATGAATTGAACGAGCTGATGCTCGACTCCCAGCGGCAGACCTACGGCGACGGACTGGATGGCGGCGCGTTGCACCCGTACATGTGGGCGGTGAAGGGACACTACTACTCGACCGGGCGCTCGTACTATAACTACCCGTACATGTTCGGCCTGCTGTTTGGCCTCGGTCTCTACGCCCGCTTTCAGGCCGCTCCGGACGAATTCCGTGGCTCCTACGACAATCTGCTGGCTTCGACCGGCGAGGCCGATGCCGCGACGCTCGCCAACCGCTTCGGCATTGACATCACGACCCCCGATTTCTGGCGCGCCAGCCTCGCGATCGTCCGCGAAGACATTGACCGCTTCGAGGGACTGGTGACTGGCTAATGGACTCAGACCTCCTTGCGATGCTTGCTGGTCCGCTGATCACCGCGTTCATCGGCAGTCTCGGTATCTGGCTAGAAGACTGGCGGCGCGACCGTGACCTGGAGCACAAGCGGCAACAGGCGTTGCAGACCGCGACGAACACCGTGGCATTTCTGGAGCGCTGGGTAAAAACGCAGGAGCTGATCTGCACGTCCGAGGAGATGGTCGAGATTCGTCGCATCGCCCAGCGGCAGTTGAATGATGTGTCGTTCATGCTCTGGCAGACCTCGGCCCGCGTCGCCAACAAGCAGGGCCGTACATCGCTACGGCGAGCGTTGTTGCTGTATCGTCCCGACTCCGTCTCGGGCTGGATCGCGCGGGTGTTGTTCTATACCTGGCTCGTCCTGTTGTTTTTCTACAGCTTCGGTATCTGGCGGCAGAATCCCGAACCAGGAGAAGTCATCATCGGGTACAGCCTGTTCGTCATTCCGATCCTGCTGTTCCGCTGGTGGGCCGTGTCGTCCGACGATGATGCCGTGGATGATGATCTGGACGCGACAACTCCGTCAAGCGCACTGTTCATGGGGTGATCGACAGAGCGACGGCTGTTCGTTCTGGTATCAGGTGTCTCCGAAGTGGGCGTCGCGCACCGAGATCGTGTCGGGCAGACGTTCGACGACCTGGATCGGGCCGACGACCGGGACGGTGCCGGCGCGGAGGACGCGCAGGTACCAGCCGGTGCGGCCGTTGGCGACCATGCGTCGTAGTACATCGCGGCGATCGGTTACGATGCCGAGCTTGAAGCAGGGAGAACGGGGCTGCACGACTTGCAGTAGCGCGTCTCCCCACGCCCAGACATCGCCAATATGTACCTCGTGCTCCAGCCAGCCCGAAGTCGTAAGGTTTTCGCCAAACGCTCCCGGCCCGAACGGCGTCTCGCGCTCCAGTTCCTCGGTCCAAAGTAATAGGTGCTCGGATGGGTAGGCATAGACGGCCTGGTCTGGTCCGCCGTGAACGCGCAGGTCGGCCTGGCGGTCGCCCTCCAGGTTCAGCAGGCTCAGGTGCAAGGTCTCAGCCTCGACCGGCTGCTTGCCGATCGCGCTCCTGATCGGCTTTCCGCGAAAGGTGCCGATCACGCTCGGCTCGGCCACGTTGACCGAAACCAGCTCGACTCGCGGATAGTGTGGGTTGGGATCGCTCATGGGAAACCTCTCAAGTGGACGTACAGAACTTCAGACGTCAGGCATGACGCGGTTCGAGTGGCATCGTCGCACAGGACGTGGACGATCAGCGGCCCGACGGCTCCACCCAGGCGACGCGGGTGATGATGATGCCGTTCTCCGGGTCCGCGCCCTCGCTGGTACCGCCGACGTGGAAGCCCCAGTCACGCAGCCAGTCGTCGATCGGCTCGACACGCGGCGCGGTACGATGCGATGAGCCGTATGAGCACACGATCAGCCGTCCGCCCGGCGCGACGAGGTCGGCGAACAGGCGTTCGACGTACTCGCGCTCGCGTCCCTCCGCCGCGTAGATCAACTCGGTGCGGACGAAGTCGAAGCGCTGTGGCGGCTGCCAGGTCATTGCGTCGCCTACGAAGATACGGTCGGCCCACTGCGGCAGGCGCGTGCGGGCCAGCTCCACGATCCGTGGAGCGATATCGAGACCATACGGTTCGATCCGGTAGCCATCTTCCGCTGCCCACTCGGTGATGGTTTCCATCAGCAGTCCGTTGGCACAGCCGATGTCGAGGAACGTCCCGTTCCGGTGGATCGCCGCCGCGATCGGCCGGCGCGCCGCCTCCCAGCGCGCCGCGTCGCCCCGGAAGCCGGACTGCGCCCGTGGATCGTTGCTCGAAAGATACGCTATTTCGAGGTCGCGCCAGTGCCAGCGTTCGCCAGATGTGCGCGTTGTTTCATTTTGGGTATCGTTAGTTTCTGTTGACTCAACCCGAACATCAGCGCCTGCGTCCAGGACCGGATCGTTAAATAGCGCGAGGTACGGCTTGTAGCGGTAGATACGCGAACGCTTCTGCCCTGTGGTTTCCTCCAATATCCCAAGTTCTTCGAACGAGTCAAGCAGCCTGTTTGCCGTGTTCGGAACGACATCAAGGCGATCTACGACGAGGCGACTGTTGACGAACGGCGTCGCGAACAGCAGTTCCAACAGGCGCAGTCCGTTCAACGCTAGCCCGCGTTCCTGTATAAGCAGGAGATGTTGATTGCGTAGCTGAATGATGTTTCTGGCAGTTCTTGATGCTTCTTCAGCAGTTTCAATAACGCCTTGGAGGAAGAAACGCAGCCAGCCTTCCCAGTCTCCGCGAAGACGTATTGCGCCAAGTCGGTCGTAGTACTCCGCACGATGCAGCTTCAGGTAGTAGCTCAGGTAGAGGAGTGGGAACTCCAATACCTCTCGATGACACAATAGCAATGTGATCAGAAGCCGCCCCACTCGCCCATTCCCATCGAGAAATGGGTGGATCGTCTCAAATTGCGCGTGCGCGACAGCGGCATGGATGAGGACGGGTAGTTCCTGATCGTGCAGGAAACGCTCTAGATTATCGAGACTGTTGCGCATTTCATACGGAGGCGGCGGTACGAATGTCGCTCTGGACAGGGGCACATTCGCTGGGCCGATCCAGTTCTGCGAGGTTCGGAATTCTCCTGGATGCTTTTCGGCACCACGGCCCGTATCCAGCAGGATGCCGTGGATTTCACGCAGCAGCCGGAGCGACAACGGCAACGTATCAAGCCGTTGGAGTCCGTAGTTCATTGCCTGCACGTAGTTGACGACTTCGTCTACGTCATGCGGCAATCCACTCTGATTCGGATTGAGTTCAAAGGCCAGGATATCGTCGAGCGAACTTTGGGTTCCTTCGATCTGAGAACTCAGGACAGCCTCTCGTCGCACATACATTGCAACGAACAGGCTGGGATTCGGAATGAACTGCGTTGCCCCATCCAGCCGTCCGACGGCACGGTCAGCCTCAGAGAGCAATCGCATCAGTTCAGTGTCAAACTGGAAAGGTGGATCAGGGGGCAACGGTGCCGGGATGAACGCGCGATAACCGGTTGGTTGTTGCACCATCCGACCTGCTCTTGCGCTAACCATCGTCGGTTCACCCCCACAATGTCACGGTACTGCAATAACGGCGTACAACGAACACCGTTATTGCACGAATTCCCTTTTCATTGCAATAGCGCCGAATTTCAAGTGCACTATAAGTTCACGATCTCGACCGGCTCGATATCGTCGGCTGGCTCGAAGCCGAAGATGCGGGCGTAGAAATACAGTTCGGCTTCAAGGCTACGCTGGATGTTTTCGGCGCGGCGGAAGCCGTGCTGCTCGCCTTCGAACGGCAGGTAGGCGTAGGGGATGCCTTTCTTTTCCAGCGCGGCGACCATGAGTTCGGCCTGATTCGGCGGGACGACGGCGTCTTCCAATCCCTGGAAGATGATCATCGGAGTCGAGAGTTGATCGGTGTGGAAGAGCGGGGAGCGTTCCTCGTAGATGGCCCGCGCCTCCGGCCACGGCCCGATCAGTCCATCGAGATAGCGCGACTCGAACTTGTGGGTGTCCTGCGCCATGACGCCGAGATCTGAGATGCCGTAGTAGCTCGCGCCTGCCGCAAAGGCATCGCGGAAGGTGAGCGCCGCCAATGTCGTGTAGCCACCGGCACTGCCGCCCCGGATCGCCATGCGCGCGACATCGGCGCGGCCCTGCTCAGCGAGGTAGCGGGCGGCGTTGACGCAGTCGTCGACATCGGTGACTCCCCATGTTCCCTTCAGCCGCTCCCGGTAGGCGCGGCCATAGCCGGTGCTACCTCCGTAGTTCACATCGACCACTGCGAAGCCACGACTCGTCCAGAACTGGATGCTGAGGTTGAGTCCGCCGGATGTCGAGCCAGTTGGACCGCCGTGAGAGAAGACGATGAGTGGCGGCAATTCACCTTCTGGTGCGGCGAATTCCTGATTGTTCGGCGGATAAGCGAAGGCGTGCGCGGTCAGTCCGCCTTCTGTTGAGAACTCGATCGGCTCGGCTGGCGAGAGGTAGCCAACGTCGAACTCCGTCTCGTTGCCGCGCTTGACGATCTCGTACGAGCCATCACTGGTATCGAGCAGCACGATACTCGAACCGAGCGTCGGTCCCGCCACAATCAGCGCCAGCCGGTCGCCGCCGTCGCTGGCGATGTCTCCGAAGACGGTGAACGGCGTGTCGATCCAGCGCAGGCGTCCGTCTATTTCGATAATGGCCAGCCGCTCGATACCGTTCTCAACGACGATACTGGCGACCCGGCCTCCGGAGAAAAAGACGTACGAGCGAGCGTCCAGCGACCACTGCGGCTGCCCGAACTCGGCATCCAGCGGCGCGAGCGGTGTGGCCTCGTCGCCATCCCAGCGGTAGAGGTTCCACCAGCTCGTGCGATCCGAGACGAAGTGCAGTACACCGTCCGGCGACCAGCTTGGCTGGAAGATCGACTCCTCGCTCCCACCCGCGATCATGCGCTCGTTGGCGACGCCACCCTCCGCGTCCAGATCGGCCAGCCAAAGCTCAGTGCCGTCCCACGGCATGCGCGGGTGATCCCAGTCGATCCAGGCAAGCTGGGTCCCGTCGGGTGATACGGTGGGAGCGGCGTAGAAATCGTGGCCGCTGGCGATGACCTGCACCGCGCCACCACGGGCCGACATCGTCACGAGTTCGGTATCCGCCTCGCGACCCTCGTCGGCATGTACCTCGCGGATGGCAACGAGCGTGCGGCCATCCGGCGTCATCTGCATCGACGCGAAGCGCTGCCCGGCGGGGACATCCGGCTCGTCGCTGATCGGGAACGGGTCGTCACCCTTGTCCTGCCGCTGGAGCCGCTGGTCGGCATAGTCGGTGAAGAAGACGGTGTCGCCCGCGATCAGGAACGCGCCGCCGCCATACTCCTGCACCCGCGTCCGCACATTCGTCCCGGCTGGTGTCACATCCGCGACGCTGCCGTCCGCATCCCGCCGCACAAGCACGTAACGACCGCCCTCAGTCGGTCGCGACTCCAGCCAGTAGAGCGTGTCGCCCTCCAGTTCCACGTTCGACAGCCGCACCGAGCCAGACGCGATCAGGTCTGCGGTGATCGGCGACGTCCAGGAGCCGTATTTTGCGATGACGCAGTCGGTCATAGTCGTTCCTTCCTCAAAAGCGTAGCTATACCATGTCCCATTCTGTACGAGATATGTTTCCCTGCCGGAGGATAGTCGCTCGAAGGCTGCGACTTATATCACGCCGGTGTGGGTTGGGAAGGATAATGCGCTTGTCACGTCCGAGCATGAACTGATGGCTGTCACCGGTGTGAGGGCCATCGAACCCAAGTTGCTGCATGTGATGGATGAGATCACGTCGAGGGATTGGTCCGAACGCAGGCACTACGCAACACCTTCGATGACGATCGCGATGCTGATCCCGTCGATTTCTGATAATGGCTGATGCAGTGCCAAGCCAAGTGCAATCCAATCCTCCAAAGCACTGCGGAGTTCGGCAAGCGCCGTTTCGTGAGTATCCTCGTTGGACCATACCCCCGTGCATTCAGGGATCTCACAATAGTGCGTGCCATCCTCCGAGAATACCTCGCAGCGCGCATGACGCATTGCAGCTTCGCTGTAGCTGGTGAGCACGAGCTGTTTCCTCCCGATGCATTTGCGACTACCCTTGGCGATTGATTCGGCTGTCAGGATGAAATGGTGAGTGTATGGCGCGTCTGCTCATTCTCTCATGCTCGAACCGCAAGCGGCGCGATGCTGGCCTGCTGCCAGCAATCGACCGCTATGACGGGCAGGCGTACCGTGTGCTGGCTGGCTATCGACGTGCCGTGCCCGACGATGCGATTGACGTGTTGATTCTGTCCGCCGGGTTTGGATTGATCGATTCTGAGACGCCGATCGCGTGGTACGACCGACAGATGACGCTCGACCGTGCGGCGGAACTGCAACGTCAGGTCAGTGCCGATGTGCGTAATCGGCTGACGCAGGGCGACTACCATCGGGCGCTGTTCTATGGCGGCGCACGCTATCGAGCCGCACTCGATACCGACCTCGTCGCCGATGCACGCTTGACCTTCACGAGTGGCCCGATTGGCGCGCAGCTCTCGATGCTGAAGACGTGGCTCTACGGCGCCAGGCAACTACCAGCAGTAATTCCAGATGAACTGCGTCACATTCATAGTTCCCCGCGCATCCGTGGCGTCACGCTCGATCTGACATTTGAGCAGGCAGTTGAGCGGGCGCGGACAGCCCTCGCCACAGGTCAGGGTGATCCGAACCGCTTTTCGAGCTGGTATGTCGATCTCGATGGCCAGCAGGTCGCGCCGAAATGGTTAGTTAGTGTTCTGACTGGCCTGTCCCTGAGCGACTTTGTCACTACTGAAGCGCGGAGGGTATTAATGCAGCTTGGGTTTGAGGTTTGGGCAGTGTGTCATTGAGACAACGTGTCTGACATGACCGCTGGGCGAGGAATCAAGATGACTGTTCCACCCACCATTATCAACGCGACCCCGAACGCAGCATACGCGCCGCCGAGGCTCCAGCTATCCGCCAGAAAGGTGGCGAGCAATGGGGCGGCCAGAGGTAGTCCGGCGATGAGTGCGCGGGTAGTGGCGATGACGCGGCCCATCATTTCGGGCGGAGTCGCCTGCTGAAGGATGACGCCGTAGGCGACGGTGCTGATCGCGAAGCCGAAGCCGAGTAGGGCGCGACCAACGAACGCTGCGAAGACAATGACGCCAACGCTGCTCAGGTTCGCGACGACCGCCGCGCCAAGCAGCACGAAGATGCCGCCAACGAACAGCCGCCCGACGCCCATGATGCGCAACGCCGCGAAGCGCTGCCCCCACTGTCCGGCAACCAGTGCCCCGACCACGTACCCAACACCGAGTGCGGTGGCTGAGAACCCTTGTAGCCCTTCGTTGACACCCAACTCCTTGAGGACGATCGCGCCGAGCGTGTCAGTCGCGCGAATCAGGACCGCCGCGACCACCGCTGAGCTGACAGCGACGAGCAGCAGACGATGTCGCACGATGTGCTGGAAGCCAGCCCGCAGCTCCTGGGTGAACCAGCGAGTAGCGGCATCTGGCATGTCGATGGCGTGGCGTTCGATCCGTAGCCGCGACAGGACGAGCGCCGACGCTAGGAATGTCAGCGCATCGACCACGAACGCCCCCTGCGCGCCGACGACGATCACCAGCACACCGCCCAGTGCGGGGCCGACCAGGCGCGCGCCATTGTCAGACAGCTCGCTCAGCGCGTTCGCCGCCAGCAGATCTTCCTCTGGCACGGTGCCGCGAATCGTGGCTTGCTGGGCCGGTCCGAAGAAGGTGCTGCATGTGCTGATGCCCGCGACGAGCAGCAGGACGACGGCCAGGTTCGGTGCCCAGACCAGGCCGAGCACGATGGCCGCCCGCGCCAGGTCGCAGGCGATCATGACCTTCTGCTGGTCCCAACGGTCGACCCAGACGCCCGCAACCGGGCCGAGCAGCGCGGCGGGCAGCGTCAATGCGGTCAGGATGCCGCCCCAGGCACTCGCACCCATCTCCCAGCGGTAGATAACGAGGGTGATCAGCGCCAGCAGCGTCAGCCAGTCGCCGACGTTCGATATCACTTGGCCGAGGAACAGCAGACGGTAGGTGCGGTGGCGGAGCGGCGCGAGGATCGTCAGCCGGGTCGCAGCGCGTTCGATCACGTGTTGAGCGAGATGCCATTGGCGAATCGCCCCAGGACATCCAGTGTCTCGGTGTCGGTGATGATGTCGAGGCTGTCTCCGCCTGTCAGGCTTTCAACGTGAGTAACAACGGCGGGACGGCCAGCAAACTCGATCTCACGCTCCGGCTGCGCGATGAAGCGCGGATGCTGGCGGCGGAACTGGCGCGCCTCCGGCAAGCTCAGCACGAGCCCGCTCAGGCTGACATGAAAGGCTTCGCCGCAGAACGTGCAGCGGATGTGCATGCCGCGTGTCTCGCGCAGGCGGGGCAGCTCGGTCGCGGGCAGCTCACGATGAACCGTGGCGCGTCCACCACAGTTGTGACAGCGGGCAGTGTTTGCGGCCATGGCCTGGCGCTGAAACACGTCAGAGGCTGCCAGCAGGCGACGATACGCGGCCGTCGTGCCCTTGAGACCGGCGAACAGGTCAGGCTCGTGATACGACTGCGCGTCGTAGAGGGCGAAGCGTTCGAAGCATGCCGGACAGCGCAGGACGAGCGTGCCTTCAGTAGCGTCGAAGCGACCCACCAGCCGATTCGTGCCGCACATCGAGCACCAGATGCGCGTCGGTTGCCACAGCCAACTGTCTTCCCCAACGATGCCGTAGGCTGAGGCGTCCGCGTGCAGATCGGTCGCGAGAATCCGGCGCAGTGTGAGCTTCCCGCGTTGCAGCCGCATAGCGACCGCGCCTTCGCTCAATCCGAGGTGTTCCGCCACCGCTGCCTGTGGGTGGCCTTCGACGTAGCGATGAATCAGTGCCAGGCGTGTCTCAACAGGGAGTAGTTCCAGCGCGCGGTCGAGCAGGGTCGCCAGCTCGTCGCGCTCCAGCTCAAGCTCCAGGTCGAAGTCGTCAGTTCCCCAATCATCGGAGGTCGCCAGGCCATCGACGTGAGCGCGCCGTGCCTGCTCGCGGGCATGCGCGCGCAACCAGCCCTTGCAGATATTGCGGGCGATGCCAGCCAGCCATGCTTGGCGCGCGTCGGGGTTCCGCAATGTATCCGCATTGCGCCAGGCCGCCGTCAACGATTCCTGCGCGAGGTCTTCGGCGACGTTTGCGTTGCCGGTGATCCGCAGACACAATCCGACCAGGCGCCTGCGATCGGCGTCCAGCAGCTCGAACCCGTCGTCGCGGTGGCTGGCTATCGTCACGTGGTCTGCCCCTGCCCCTTTGGATAGTGAGCGCGCGTATCATTCGCTCATCAATCCAGTCGCTCGATGAGCCAGAAACATAACGCACATTTCACGGCAACTCATGGTGGGTTGTTGCGCATGAGCGTGGCGTACGATAGTTTAGTGGTGTCATCGTCGTGGCTATCGTTAGCTGGAGCATCAGAGGATGGTCGCGGAACGTCAGATTACTGAAGCGGAGCTGGCCGAACACCTCTCCGAGGTACTGCGCGATGTCGATGGGCGCGGTGAGCGCGTGTCGGTGACGCGCGATGGTGTCATCGTGGCAGTCATTCAACCCGCCCGCTCGAAATTAACAACGGTCAAGGAGATTCGAGAAAAGATCGGTAATCTGGAGTTCCCTGGCGATGGCTTCGGCGACGATCTCGAGTGTTTGCAGATAGATCAGGAACCGATTGGCCCACCCGCGTGGCATTTGTAGCCGATACGAGGGTTTTCGTAACTATTGACCGTCAGCAGGGCACGATTAACGATGTACTTGCATTCACGGATGAGTCTGAACTTGCGATCGCGAGCATCACGGCGTCCGAACTGCTTGCAGGTGTCATTCTTTCGGCTGCGGGGGCCAGACGCCAACGGCGAGAAGCGTTCGTCACATCAGTACTCGGCACCGTCTCAATCCTCCCACTTGACCTGAATGTCGCCCGTATCCAAGCGGAACTCTGGGCCGATCTTCAGTCGCGCGGGTTGATGATCGGCCGCCATGATCTGATCATTGCGGCGACGGCGGTGGCGCATGGTCTGACGGTTCTTAAGCACAACGTCCGCGAGTTCGACCGCGTTCCCGGCCCCATCGTCCAACGCGCCGAGTTCTGAATCGTCGGCTACAGCAGCTTCCCGTCGTCGTCCTTCAGCATCCGCGCCCGGACGATCGGGAAGGGCGGCGCGCCGTGGTCGAGGAAGTCGTCGTGGAAGCGGCGCAGGTTGAACTCCGCGCCCTGTTCGCGCTGCACGTCCGCACGGAGCTTCAGCAGCATCATCTTGCCGAGGCAGTAGTTGCCATAGGCCGGGTCGAACGTGCCGCGCTCGGCCTCGCGGCGGGCGGGCAGTTCGTCCATCAACGTCGCATCCATGATGTAGCGGGTAGCGTCGTCAACGCTCATGCCGTCACAGTGCATGCCGATCGCGACCATGTAGCGAGCATTGCGCAGCAGCGCGTCCTGCAGTTGCGCGACACGGATGCCGGGTTCTCCGTCCCCGTAGCCCTCGTCGAGCATCATCTGTTCAGAGTAGTGCGCCCATGCCTCCCAGTGCGTGAAGCAATCGAACGCCCGCTGCACGGTCGTTGGCGCGAGCCGTTTGTGCATCGACTGAACATAATGGCCCGGATACGCTTCGTGAGCGGAAGTCGTGGCGATAGATGCGTAGTAGAAGCGCCGCATCCACTGTTCCTTCTGGGTACTCGACCAGTCAGGTTCCGGCGATGTGACGTAGTAATAGCCGTTCGAGTCGTGTGGCTCGAACGCGCCGGGCGAATCCATGCTGGCGAAGCCCCAACGGTGGAACGGCAGCGTCTCGGCCACGATTGGCTCGACTGACGATGGGATGGAGACAATGTCGCGTTTGATGATGTGCTGTTTCAGGCTGGCCAACACGTCGCTGGCTGCTGGCAGGAGCTGGTTCCAGGCGGGATGGTTCTCGCGCAGTCGGTCAGAGACCTCGGTGACGCTGGCGTGCGGGTCGATTCTCGCACAGGTCTCCAGCAGCATGGCCCGGTTCGCGTCGAGATTCGCCTGCCCTGCAGCGCGCAGCTCGTCGAGTGACAGGTCGATCAGGTCGAAGGTGCGCAACAGGCCGAGGAAGCGTTCCTGGCCGATCGCGGAGCCTTCGCTGGCACGGTGTTCGTTCGCCTTCAGGTAATCGACCAGGTCCGCGATCGCACCGATAGCGATCTCCGACGACGCCTCGATCTGGCTCACTAGCGTGCTGTCGCCGCTGGCTTGCACGCCTTCCAGCATGTCCTTCTGGAGGTAGTAGATGTGGCCGCGAAAGGCCTGTTGAGCCTGACGCAGGTCGATGCTGGAGATCGGCTCCGCGAAGTCGAGATTGGTCCGCGCGGTGGCGAGCGCATCGGGGATGGCGTTCAGATGGCGCAGCATGGCTCGCAGCCGGTCGTCGAGCGGCGCGTAGTTACGGCGCAGGTAGAGCGAGACATTGAGGGTGTCGTTGTAGTGCATTGGGCGGCGACGGTGCGGCTGAATCTCGCGCAGCGCGAACAGCTCCGCCTCGCGCACCCAGCGCAGTGTCGCCAGGTCGATCTGGTCGTCCTCGGTAACGGCATGCGACGCGACAGCATCGAGCGCCGCTTCCCATGCTTCGAGTTCACCGACGCGCCGCGCGACGTTGCTCTGGCTGTAGTCAGTCAGCGCCCCATCGTCATCATGGATGCCCATGTAGGCCGCGCCGAACGGCCAGAAGCCGTAAGTCGATCGCTCGCGGGGATACATGTGTGCGAAATCACGCAGATAGGCATCGCCCGCTTCGGCCACGGTTGTATATCGTGTTGGCGTATTCATGATACTGTGCTGCTCCCCGCTACGAACTGTCGTTTGTGACGGTGTCATCCGTTCCCTGTTGATCACAATGGCGAATCTTCACAGGAGTTGCATGATACATGGTGTGCCGCTGCTATAATGACTGCACGGCACAGCGTACGGTCGCGGGTTTTCATGGCCTGAAGTCGATCCATGTGACAGGCAGCGAACGATTCGCGATGTACGATACTCGATTCACCCTTCACTGCAGGAGCCAGTAGCGGCATGCAGGCACGACGCGGCTTCCCATCCAGAACAGCTCCCCGAGGCACGGGTCAGTCCGTACGCGGTGCGGCGGATATCGACTCTACTGCTGTATCGACCCTTGCCTCCGCCTCTCGCTCGATGCTCACGGTGCGTATTGAGCAACGGATGCATGACGCGGTGATTCAGCACGTCATGGAGTCGATGCCGAACGAGGGCTGTGGCCTGGTCGCGTTCGACGACGATCGACCAGTGAAGCTGTTTCCGGGCCGGAACGTCCTCGAAAGCCCCTCACGCTACCGGATGGCGGATATCGAGGTGCTGCGCGCCGTCGACGACATGAGTCGGCAGGGCTGGTGGCTTGGTGCGATCTATCATTCTCATCCGACGTCACCAGCGAAGCCATCGCTGACGGACCTGGCCGAGGCGAACTGGCCCGACGCCCTGATGATGATCGTGTCGCTGATGGACGAGCAGCCGGTGCTGCGTGCCTGGCGAGTCCTTGAATTGCCGACTGGCCGAACCTTTGAGGAAGTCGCGGTTGAAGTCTATCGAGCGCGTGCGCCATGGTTCATGGAGGCTCGGCGTACCGCCTTCCGCCTGCTCCACCCGTCCGTGCGTCCGGCACGTCGGCGCACGATCTGGCAGCCAGTCGGCGTTGGGAGTCCGTTCGCTATGGCGAGCGGCTCGGAGCAGCCGGTTCCCAGTGTTGAGAGCGAGCCATTCACTGTTCCCGATGAACAGGACGAAACTGGCGAGGGTACACGGCGTGCCACAATCGGCATCCTCGGTGGGATGGGGCCGCTCGCGACCGCCGACCTGTACCGCAAGATCATCGACCTGACTCCGGCCAGCACCGACCAGGAGCACATTCCCGTCGCCATCTACGCCGATCCGCGCGTGCCGGACCGGACGCAGGCGCTATTGCATGATGGAGACGACCCAACTCCCTGGCTCGTGCATGGTGCGCAACAGTTGACGAGCATCGGTGCGGACTTCATCGTGATCCCCTGCAATACCGCGCACGCCTTCCTTGACCGCGTGCAACCAGCACTCGATTGTCCCATTCTCTCGATGATCGACGCCGCCGCCGATGAGATTGTCCGCCTCTCGCCGCAGGTGCGGACAGTTGGCTTGTTGGCCACGAGTGGCACGATTGCATCTGGCATCTATCAGCGTGCGCTCGAAGCGCGAGGGTTGTCGGTGGTCGTTCCGGACGACGACGTGCAGCAGCGCTGTGTGATGACCGCGATTGGGGACGTCAAGGCGGGGCGGGGCAATCAGGCCGCCACACCGCTACTGGTCGAGGCCAGTCAGTCGTTGGTCGAGGCTGGCGCGGATGTGCTGCTGGAAGCCTGCACGGAGATCCCACTTGCGCTTCAGTCGCGCCATATCGGCACGAGCACACCGCTCGTTGATGCGACGGCAGCATTGGCTCGGCTGGCCGTCGCGACGGCGCGGCATCTCGATGACGCGGCACGCTCTGGTGATCCGCAATGGGAGACGTCGACGAGTGGTTGGGATATGGCAGCAGTTGCCGGTGGCAAGGGTGGTCGATGAGCGGCGAACAATCGACGGTTGATCTGATCGAGCGACTGCGAGCGTTTCCACAACGCCTACAGGAACTGTCCCGCAACCGGTCCGAGGATGATCTGTGCCGGGCGTCAGTGGATGGTGGCTGGGGCGCGGTCGATAACTTCTGCCACCTGCGGGATCTTGAGGAACTGTTTATCGAACGTGTCTCGCGCATTCTCAACGAGGAGCATCCGTGGATGCCAGTTGTTGACGAGACGCTCTGGCCGATCGAACGAGCGTACGATCAGCAGAATCCGCTCGTCGCATTGGAACAGTTCATCGAGCAGCGCACACGCTTCGTGACGCTGCTCGCGTCTCTCACTCCCGAACAGTGGCAGCGGCGTGGTCATCACGCCGAGCTTGGCGATCAGTCCGTCCTCTGGTATGCCCAGCACGCCATCGAGCATGACGCCATGCATGAGGCAGTGCTGCGGGAACTGCTGGGGGAGTGAGGTCCAAGGTTTTTAAGTTTGAGGTTCGAGGGGTGGTGGCTCCGAGTTGGGTTGGTCAGGTGCGAGCACGGTCCGGCATGAAGCGCGGACCCTACGATTGGTTGGTCGGACTCCGGTTGAACAGGCAGTGAGGTTGTGGTTCCGATGTTGGCGCCGTCGCGATTTCGACAGGATTTGACCCTGCAACGTAGGGTCCGTGCTTCATGCCGGACCGTGCTCGCACCTGACCAACCCAACTCGGGGCCACTACCCCTCGAACCTCAACCCACCTTCCCCCTTTCCTCTCAGTCTCCGATACAATCCAACGAGGAACATCGGGCGTTGACGGAATGGGAGCGAGACGGGACGCATGGAGACGGACGAGCAGATCATTCTTGAGCTGACGCACATGGTCAACCAGCTTGCAAAACGCATTACGCCGCAGCGCGACGAGACCAGGGTGAACCGCGCGGCTGAGCGTGGCGAATGGTCTGTGCGTGAGATCGTCGCTCATCTGCGGGACACAGAGGCACGCTATTTCCCGAAGATGCACATCATCTCCGTTGGCGAGCATCCCGATCTACGGCGTGTCCAGAACATTGGTCCGACTGAGTACGACCCGAACGACACCGTCTTCACTGTCATGAGCCAGTATCGACGGCTGCGCCAGAGTACCCTATCGCTGCTGCGCGAGCTGCCGCGCGATGCCTGGCGACGTGCTGGCAAAGACGTCGATGGCACGACGGTGACGATCCGTGATCTCGCCCGCGAACTGGTCGCCCACGATGCCGACCACCTGGCTCAGATCGACGACACGCTGATCGCGCGCGGTGCGCTGCCAATCGCTGTCCGCCAGAAACTGGTCGCCAGCGTATAGCCTTGTGACGTGCAAGACCACGTTCAACGGCCCCACGTCGTCGACTTGAACCACGCTCGCTCACATGAGATGTGGGTGGTGTCTGCAACTGCATTGCTGCTCAGCTACTGTCACACTTGTGCGTGAGTGCCTCGTAACCGACACAGCCGGAATAGAACGTGCGTACGTATGTTCCAGCAGTAGTGACGACGCTCTGCCGATTGTCGTGCGCTGAAAGCAGACAGCCTGTGCTCCTTCGCGATGCCTTGCAATATGTGCTGGATAACCAGGATCGGTTCATGGACGCGTTGAGCGTACATGTGCGGCTGAGTCTGTTCGCACTGTTGCTGGCGGCGGCGATCTTCGTGCCTATCGGGGCGCTGGCGGCGCGCGCAGGACGAGTGGGGCAGCCGATCGTTGCAGCAATCGGGGCAGCACGGGTCGTGCCGAGCCTGGCGGTGCTGTTCCTGCTGCTGCCGCGCTTCGGCACAGGCTTCGAGCCAGCGTTGATCGCGCTGACACTGCTGGCGGGACCGTCGATCGTCGTCAATACCGATGCTGGACTGCGTAACGTCGATGCAGCAGTTCTGGAGAATGCGCGTGGGCTGGGGATGAATCCACTCCAGGTGTTCATGCGGGTACAGTTCCCGTTAGCGTTGCCGGTCGTGATCGCTGGCATCAGAAGTGCGGCTGTTGAGGTCATCGCCAGCGCAACACTGGCCGCATTTATTGGAGCGGGCGGACTCGGATTGTTCATCCTCTCAGGAGTCACGTTGGTGGATGAACGGTTGTTGCTGGTCGGTGCAATCCCGGTTGCGTTACTCGCGCTTTCAGCTGAGGGCATCCTCAGCTGGATCGAGCGACGTGTCACACCGAGTACGTAGGGGCTATGGCTGATAGCTGAGGTGAGGGACATGAGGATTGAACTCCTGCTGTCCAGAGAGAAAGGACTCGCGAGTGTTTGCGAGTAGAACCCATCGATTTCGATACCTGGTTTTCTTGGCGCTGCTGGCATTGATGGTGCCGCTGCTGGCTGCCTGTGGTGATGATGACGAGGAAACCGAGGATACTGGCGCGTCGTCCGCTGTTACCCAGACGATCGAATCGGCTGGCACGCCAGTCTCCCCAGAATCGCCGATGAGCGAGACGCCGAATACGAACTCCGGTTCTCCAGTCCTGGGTGGCGAGGAGACCGAAGAAGCTGACAGTACGCCGGAAGCAACCATGGCTGAGGGTTCTCCTGAGGCAACGATGGCTGAAGGTTCTCCCGAAGCGACCGAGGGTTCTGGCACCGGCGCAACCGGGGAGACCGGCACGATCGTCGTTGGCTCCAAGAACTTCACCGAGCAGCTCATCCTCGGCGAGATGTATGCACAGCTGCTTGAGGAGAACGGCTTCGATGTCGAACGGGTGCTGAACCTGGGCGGCACAGCGGTCGCGCACGAGGCGTTGCTAGCGGGTGAGATCGATCTGTACCCGGAATACACCGGCACTGGTTTGCTGGCGATCCTCGAGATGGAGACGATGTCGGACCCCGATGAAGTCTTCGATATCGTCAGCGAAGAGTATCTAGCACAGTTCGACCTTGTCTGGCTCGACCAGGCGCCGATGAACAACTCAAATGCGCTGGCCGTGACTCGTGAGTTCTCCGAGGAGCGCAATATCACGACGATCTCTGAACTCGTCGAGATCGCCGACGAACTGAAGCTGGCCGCAGTACCGGACTTTGAAGAACGTCCGGACGGACTCGTCGGCCTCAATGAGGTCTATGGCGACTTCGAGTTCGAGGAGATCCTCGTTCTCGATCCCGGTCTGAAGTACCAGGCATTCCTGAACGGCGACGCTGAGGTCGTGCTGGCCTTTGGCACCGATGGTCAGGTAGCTGGCTACGATCTGGTGGTTCTGGAAGATGACGGTGGACTCTGGCCGCCGTACCATGTCGCGCCAGTTATCCGGCAGGAGCGGCTCGACGCCAGCCCACAGGTGGCTGACATCCTGAACGAGCTGGCCCCGCTGCTCACCAGCGAGATTGTGGCCGACCTGAACTGGCTGGTCGATGGTGACGAGGCGATGGAACCCGCCGATGTCGCGCGCGACTTCCTGATTGAGAATGGCCTGATCAGCGAGTAGAGGAACGGCGAAAGAGGAAAGTGGAAAGCAGGAAGAGTCTTCTCTCCCTACACTTTCCTCTTTCTCCTTTCCACTTTCCCCTCTCAATCGGAGAGACGTGAACGCATCCCCCCACACTACCGCCAGCGCGATCCGCTTCGAGAATGTCTCGAAGCGGTTTTCCCATGCAAGTTCAGAGCGCCCAGCGGTCGATGGCGTGACGCTGGCGGTCGAGCCGGGGCAGTTCGTCGTGTTGCTGGGGCCGTCTGGCTGCGGCAAGACGACGTTGCTGAAAATGGTCAACCGGCTGTATGAGGCGACCAGTGGTCAGATCCTGATCGACGGCGAACCAGTGAACGGCATCCCAGCGCCCGCCTTACGACGGCGTATTGGCTACGTTATCCAGCAGACCGGGCTGTTCCCACACATGCGCGTTGGCGACAATATCGCCGTCGTGCCAAAGCTGCTCGGCTGGGACAAGGCACGCATTAGCGCGCGGGTGGACGAACTGCTCGATCTCGTGGGGTTGCCAGCCGAGCAGTACCGACGGCGCTATCCGGCGCAGCTCTCCGGCGGGCAGCAGCAGCGCGTCGGTCTGGCGCGGGCGCTGGCGGCGGACCCGACGACGATGCTCATGGACGAGCCGTTCGGCGCGCTCGACGCGATCACCCGCGCGCGTTTGCAGGGTGAGCTGAAGTCGATCCATCGGTGGCTGGGTCAGACCATCCTGTTCGTCACGCACGATATCGAGGAGGCGGTTCGGCTGGCCGACCGGATCGCGGTCATGCGCGATGGCAAGGTCGTGCAGTACGACGATCCGCTGCGCATCGTCATTCAACCGGCCGATCCGTTCGTCTCCGACCTCGTCGGCGCGGGCGATATCCTGCGGAGGCTGTCGCTCGTGCCAGTTCGTGTCGCCTGTCAGATAACGTCAGCCGCTCCGGAATCAGGTGGGTTGCCAACCATCCGAGCGGACGACGATCTGCGCACGGCCCTGGCGCTGTTGCTGGAGTGTCAGTGCAATCAGCTCGTGGTCGTTGACGAGCAGGGAGCGCCGTTCGGCACGCTCGACATGGCGGCGATCGAGGCGGCCGGGGTCACCGGAATGCCTGCGGCGTCGGCTGAGATCGCGACGCCATGAGCCGCTTCGACTACCTCATCAACAACTGGGACCGTGTGCGGGGTCTGGCCATCGACCACCTGCAGCTCTCGCTGCTGGCGGTCCTGATCGCGTTGGCGATTGCGGTTCCGGTGGGTGTGCTGGTGGCGCGCTACGTCCGGCTCGACCTGCCGATCTTCGCGCTGCTCGGGACGATCTACACGATCCCCAGCCTCGCGGCGCTGGCGTTCATGATTCCGCTCGTCGGCATCGGTCGTAAGCCCGCCCTGATCCTGCTGGCTGCCTATGCGCAGCTCTTCCTCGTTCGCAACATCGTCACTGGCCTGCGTGGAGTCGATGCGCCGACTCTCGAAGCGGCGCGCGGCATGGGCATGACGACGCCGCAGATATTCCTGCGTGTGCAGTGGCCGCTGGCAATGCCGGTGATTCTGGCCGGAATTCGCGTCGCACTGGTTACGACGATCAGCCTCGCGACGATCACCGCCTGGATCAATGCTGGCGGTCTTGGCGAACTGCTCTTCAACGGCATCACCCGCAACAACCAGCCAATGATCTGGGCCGGCACGATCGCCATCACCGCCCTCGCCCTCGCCGCCGACCTCCTCATGCGCCTCATCGAACGCCTCACCATCGCCTCCCGCGCCCGGAGAGCCTCGGCGCGCTAAACAAGCGACACCCCCCCACCGTAGGGTCGCCGCTGGCCGCGACCGGCGTCGCTGGTCGTGCGTCCGGACGTGCCGAAATCCCGGGATGTCGTCGTGAGCTCCTTGCCAACTGAAATCGCGCTACATCTTCCATCTGCGTTGGTTGGCACGTCCGGACGCACGACCAGCGACGCCGGTCGCGGCCAGCGGCGACCCTACGGTGGGGGAGCGACTCGCGCGGCGCTGGCATCACTCCTGCATCTACGCCGTGATTGACGAACGTGTGACATGACATGAGCGGAGATAGAGCGACATGAGCAAGGATCGAAGCGTCTGGACATTCGCGATGATCGGACTGAGCGTGCTGGTCGGCGTGATTCTGATCGCCTGGATCGTCGGAACCCTGATCGGCATCCTGGGGTAGCGAATAGCCCGTCGTTGCTTACGGTCGCACGACCGTCCCGTCCAGCCGCCGGACCGGGGGCCAGCCGCCGTTGAGTGCGTGGTCGGGGAAGGGGAAGCGGGAGGCTAGTTCCTCGTCGATCTCGACGCCGAGGCCGGGGCGGTCGTTCGACCACATGGCTCCATCGCGGATCTCCGGGGTGCCGGGGAAGACCTCGCGGGTACGGACGCCGAACTCATGCTGCTCCTGAATCCCGAAGTTGTGGCAGGCCAGGTCCAGGTGCAGGTTGGCGGCATGTCCGGCGGGTGAGACATCGCCGGGGCCGTGCCAGGCGGTGCGGACGCCGAAGAACTCGCAGAAGGCGGCCAGCTTGCGCGCCACGCTCAGCCCGCCGATGGCTGAGATGTGGACGCGGATGAAGTCGATCAGTCGGTCGCGGATGAGCGGCACGTACTCGTTCTGATTGACGAACAACTCGCCCACCGCGATCGGGATCGCGCTCTGCTGGCGTAGCGTGCGGAACCAATCGATGTCTTCTGGCGCGAACGGGTCTTCCAGAAAGAACAGCTTGTACGGTTCCAGATCTTTCGCCAGCCCGATCGCCTGAATCGGCGGGACACGCTCGTGGATGTCGTGCAGCAGCTCAATGTGCTCGGGCAGCGTCGTCCGCAGATGCTCGATCATGCGCGGGACGATGCGGCAGTAGGCGCTTGGCTCCCACGGATCCTGCGACAGGCCAAGCGGCTGGTACTGGAGCGTCAGCCGTTCTTCGGAGCCAGCAGGCGCGTGGACGCCGTAGGTAGCATGGCCAGGCACAGCGACCTGGGCGCGGATGTAGCGGTAGCCCTGCTCGATGAAGCGACGCGCGTCCTCCTCGACTTCCTGAAAGTCACGTCCGGTCGCGTGGGCATAGAGGGTCGCTGCACCACGGCACTTGCCACCGAGCAGGCTGGAGACCGGCATCCCGGCCCGCTTGCCCTTGATATCCCAGAGCGCCATGTCGACACCTGAGAGCGCATTGTGCAGGACCGGGCCGTTGCGCCAGTACGACGAGAGATAGGCCGACTGCCAGATATCCTCGATGTCGTCCGGGTCGCGCCCGAGCAGGAATGGGCGCAGATACTCGTCCACCGCCGTGATGACTGCGAGCGGGCGCTGCGTGAAGGTCGCGCAGCCGAGGCCGTAGAGTCCCGGCTCATTCGTCTCAACCTTGACGACGACCAGCCGGATGCCGTCCGGCGCGGTCGCGATCGCTTTGACATTGGTGATCCGCAGACGCGGGAGTCCGCCGCTGGGTTCCCAGGCGGCTGGTATGACCGGGACGGGCTGATCTGCCATGGACGTGCTGCCTTTCTTCTGTCCGTATGGCCATATCTTCGCACACCTAATGGTGCTTTAATGTGCGTGACCGAAGATGATTTCAACGGTGGATGAGTCGCGAACTTCCTCGCGCCTTTGAGTTCTTCGTGTGACATAGTGGCCCAGTGTCGGGTCGCGTTCACTGGTTCCGACGATCGAGTGAAAGTGTGTAGTGTGGCAGCAGCAGTGATCGAAGACCTGTCTACAGAAACTGAGACCGCGCCAATCGTGGCCGATCCATATGACCAGAAGTATCGTCGTTGGTATACCGCGGGCGTTGGACATTACGACGATCGTTTCGAAGGAGACTTTGGGCGTCTCGAAGGTGAGTTCCTGTGCGAGCTGATCCGTCCAACTTCGGATATGACGATCCTCGATGTTGGCACTGGCACTGGCCGGGCCGCGATTACGCTGGCACGACAGGGTGCGCGTGTTACCGGCGTCGATCTGACCCCGGCGATGCTCGAGCGCGCGGCGGAGAAGCGCGACGCGGAGGGGCTGGCGTACCCAACGTTCATATGTGCGAACGCTCGCGAGCTTCCGTTTCCGGATAATTCATTCGACGTGGTCGTCTCCATTCGCATGTTGCATCTGTTCCCAACGACGCATCTCGGCGCGTTCGTCGCCGAGATGCAGCGGGTGCTCAAGCCCGGTGGGACGCTGCTGGTTGAGTTCAACTCGCCGTTCGCTGGCGGAGGCTGGATCGCCGTCCGCGAAACCATGCGTCGCCTGACTGGCCAGAAAGACCGCCACTACCTCTGGCCGCAGCACCTGAACGGCCTGTTCGGCGCACTCGATGATCGTCAGGTCTATGGCTTCTGGTTCCCCGGCCTCAGCCTGCTGACCCGCACATCCCCACGCTTCAAACCGCTGCTCCGGATGGCGAAGATGCGACCACCCTTCGGCTGGGCTGGGGACAAGCTGCTGGTGCGCGGGGTGAAGCGAGGGTAGGTCGGTAGGTTCGAGGTTGGAGGGGGTGAGGGGCTTTCGCCTCCGAGCCGAGTGGGTCGGAATCGTCACCCTTCGACCCTCTCACCGTCACCCCTCGAACCTCGAACCTTCGACCGACGACCTACTCCGCCCCAACCTCATACGGCACAATCTCGTCCCACTGGTTCGGGGACGTGCGGGCGACGACGGCGATGACGGGTTCGGTGTCGGAGAGGTTATAGACCTCGTGCGGCAGGCCAGCGTCGATGAAGATGAAGTCGCCCGCTCCGTTGACGAGGCGCTCGGTCAGGCCCGGGCCGTAGTGATGCTCGACCTGGCCCGAGATGATGTACAGGCCAACCTCGAAGCCGACGTGGATGTGTGCTTTGGCGACGCCGCCGGGCGGGACCATCGCCAGGTTCATCGACAGCACGTTCGTGCCGACGGTCTGCTTGTTCAGCCCCGTGTTGTAGTTGATGCCGTTCCAGCCCTCGCGCCCTGCCCCGCTGCGGACGCAGGCGATCCCTTCGAAGCAGTCAATCAGGCTCTGGTCGAACTCGGTCGTGGTGTCCGTTGCCATGTGTAGCCTCCTGTATGGACAGTGCGATTGATCGGCGTGCGGGCATTGTAGCCCACCTCCCGTAGGGTCGCCGCTTGCCGCGACCGGCGTCGCTACTCGTTCGTTTGGACGTGTAGACACCATGGCAGGACGATGCGGCTGCTTCGCCAACTGACATCTTGCCGAAACATCCGGCAGCATTGGTTGGCACGTCCGAACGAACGGCCAGCGACGCCGGTCGCGGCAAGCGGCGACCCTACCGGGGGGCGCTCAGTCAGCCGTCAATTGCAGGATGTCTATGTCGTGGTGTGTCTCGGCCGCAAGCAGGAAGTCGGTGAAGTCCTGGGCGGTAAGGGGAGGCGAGAAGTAGTTGCCCTGGCCGAAGGCGCAGCCGAGGTCACGCAGAGCGTCCGCCTGGTCAAGTTGTTCGACGCCTTCAGCGATGACACTGAGGTTGAGGCTGTGGGCCAGCCCGATCACGGCACGGGCGATGGCGGTGGAGTCGGTGTCGTGGCCCGTGCCGAGTCCGGCGACGAGCGAGCCGTCGAGCTTGAGGGTATCGATCGGGAAGCGCTTGAGATGCGTCAGGCTGGAATAGCCGGTGCCGAAGTCGTCGATGACGACCTGCACACCGAGCGCGTGTATTTGGTGCAGCGTTTCGGTCGTGATCTCAACGTTCGCCATGGCCGCGATTTCGGTGATCTCCAGGCGGAGCAGGGCGGGATTCAGGCCGGTGCGACCGAGAATATCGGCGAGCACGCCGATCAGTTCCGGACGGCGGAGCTGACGTCCGGAGATGTTGACGTTGACCGTCAGCGGTTCAATCCGCAGCGCCTGCCATTCGCGGGCCTGGCGGCACGACTCTTCGAGCACCCAGGCGTCGATTGTGTTGATCAGCCCCGTCTCCTCGGCGATGCCCAGGAACTGCGCGGGCGAGACGGTTCCGCGCCGGGGATGTCGCCAGCGAATGAGCGCCTCCACTCCGACGATCGTTCCAGAGATTAGCGACACATTCGGTTGATACTCCAGGCTCAGCTCGCGGCGCTCGATGGCTCGCCGCAGGTCGGCTTCGAGGTTGACGCGCTCGATCATGGCCGCGCCCATGCTGGCATCGTAGACCGCGAAGCGGGCACGCCCGGTGTCTTTGGCGCGGTAGAGGGCAACATCCGCGTCACGCAGCAGGTCGTCGGGCGTGATGTGCGTATCGCCGCGCATGACGATGCCGATGCTGGTGGTCACGAACATATCCTGACCGTTGAGGATGAATGGCGCGTCCAGAGCCTTCGTGATGCGGGCTGCGATACGCTCTGCCTCAAGCTGGTTGGTGATGTCCTCAAGCAGCACCGTAAACTCGTCGCCACCCAGGCGGGCGACGGTGTCAGACGGACGCATGCAGGCGCGGATACGTTCGGCTACGGAGATGAGTAATTCGTCTCCAGCCTCATGTCCGAGCGTATCGTTGATGAGCTTGAAGTGGTCGAGGTCGATGAACAGCACTGCCAGGGGTGCGCGCTGGCGGGCCGTCCGCTCCAGAGCGTGCTGCAAGCGGTCGGTGAAGCGGGCGCGGTTCGGCAGCCCAGTCAGGGCATCGTGGAACGCCTGATGGGTCAGGCGCTCTTCAAGATGTTTGCGCTCAGTGATATCGTGCAGCGTCCCGAACAGCCGCACCGGCCTCCCCGCGCTATCGCGGATGGCTTCGATGCGCGAATGAATGTAGCGGATTGACCCGTCAGGGCGGGCGACACGGTGGTCGATGCTGACCGGCTCGGTGTCCAGCTGCACCCGTGCGAACGTTGCTTCAATCTCATGCAGATCGACGGGATGCACGGCGGCCAGAAACGCCTCACGTGCGGGACGAGGATCGCCAGCCTCGATGCCGAGAATACGGCATGCTTCAACCGACCAGATGTGATCGCTACCCACCAGGTTCCATTCCCAACTGCCGAGGTGCGCGATGCGCTGCGATTCGCGCAGGTTCGCCTCGGTGCCTCGCAGTGTCTCTTCCATGCGCTGGCGTACGTTGGTGTGGTGCTGGAGGGCCGCATGAATCCCGATGGCGGGTAGCAGCAGGAGTGCCAGCGCCCAGACATGCGCATCGACCACGACCGCCGCCAGCAGGCCGACGCCGATCTCTCCCAGCTTGGCAAGCAGTTCCGCCCGGTCGATCGCGGTCGTCGATTTCTGCCAGACGCGGCGTGGACTGATGCGCTCCTCGATGCCAATGATGCCTGCCACCGAGCCGGTATTGACGATATAGACAACGCCGCCAGCGACGATGATCCCAGCAGCGGTCATCAACCGATTGAAATCCGGCTGGCCCGCGTCCCAGCCGAAAAGTTCGAGGATCAGCCCAGCGAACGCTGCCTGTAAGGCGATCTGCGAGCTGTTGAAGAACACCTGCGCCCAGGACTCACGCCGGACGGCTTGCGACAGCAGTGCGCCGCCGATCACGATCAGAATCGCCAATCCAGGCTGGAAGACCAGGACGGCGGCGAGAATGATGCTGGTATCGAGCGAGTGGCGTGTCTTCCAGGCAAACGGTAACGGAAAGAGGAGCGCCAGGGCGAACATTCCGGCGAAGGCACCGGCCAGCGTCGCCTGTTCGATTGATACTTCAGAGACGCGCGTGACCTGCCATGCGGTGACGGCGCAGGCGATAGCCAGCAGCGTAGCAATGTAGAGGCGCGTCGCGAGGCGAAGTGGCGGCATGGTTCGTCCTCGCTCTCTACTCGGCCATCGATCGGACAGCATGACTCGTGGATGGCATAGCGCCGGCCTGCTCCACGCGATCGGACGCAGTATGGATGGCCTCGTCCGGCCCGACGGTTGCTGACATGCCAGCAGGCACGGCGGCACGGAAGGTTGGCAGCTCACCATTCAGTTCGCGCAGGTAGGCACACATGACTCCGACGACGCGCTCATCCCATTGCTGCCCTGTGCCCTGTTCCAGAATGGTGATGGCAGTCGCGATGGTCAGCGCGTCACGATACGGGCGGTTGGTTGTCAGCGCGTCGAACGTATCCGCGACGGCGATGATGCGTGCGCCCAGCGGGATATCCTCGCCAGCGAGCTGGTCAGGATAGCCGCTACCGTCCCACGCCTCATGATGGTGACGCACGATGCGGGCGGCGTTCTGATAGGCGGCGAAGCGGGCTACAACATTTGCCCCGTGAACTGGATGCAGCTTCATCTGCATCCACTCGTGGTCATCGAGCGTGCCAGGCTTTGAGAGGACGGCGGAATCGATCCCCGCCTTGCCAATGTCGTGAACCCGTCCAGCCTGCTCGATCAGGTCGGTCTCTTCGGCGGTCAAGCTGAGTCGCCGGGCGATGGTACCTGACAGGGCGGCGACGCGCCGGGAATGCCCGGCCGTGTAGGGGTCGCGCAGCTCCATGACTTCGACGAGTGACGCCAGCGCCTCGTGCGTGTCGACGCGCAGCTGGACGGTCTGACGCACGGACTGGTGCACGAGGACGGCGGGCAACGCGAGGAAGGGCAGTACGAGTGGCTGATCCTGCGCGAGGACGGCGGCAATCGCTCCCAGGGCGCAGAGCGTGACGTGCGGCATCCAGTCGAGCGCGATCGTGGTTGCCCAGACGCGAATGGGATTGAGTCCGAGTTGGAGTGCGCCAGCACAGGCCACCATACAGGTGTTGAGTAGATGCATGGTGAGCGCCACAACGACGATCGCGCCGACGCTGCCAAACTCACTGACATCTGGCCCGAGTTGCATGTTCCGCAGCACGTCGTACAAAAGTGCTGCAATGGTGACGTAGAGGACGGTCTGCCCGATGTTGAACAGCGCCTCCATCACCTCAGCGCGCCGCAGCACCTGCGCCGCTATGGTCGCGATGAGCGCCAACAAGCCTGGCAACCAGCTCGGCAGCAACAGCAGCATGACCATGAAGGCCGCAGCGGTGACGTTGATGTTCGTTTTATGTGTCAGATGTAGCGGGAAGCGCTCGGCGATGGTCGCCAGCAACAGCAGCATGCCGGCCCAGAGGAGCTCTTGCCCGGTGACATCGGTGTAGAGGCCGATGCTGGCCACAAGCGCGGATAGCGGGCCGAGTATGCTGACCAGCAGGATATACCAGAGCAGCCGGGGCGGCAGGCCGTCATAGCCAAAGCGGATCGCGGCGGTACGCAGGGTAGTTTTCAGCACGACAGAATAACGACCCTTTCGAAACACTTCCAGCAGCTGTCCGCCGACGTTGTCATCTTGGCGCGTCGGATCTATGCAATGAACCAGGCGTGTTTTGACACACCGTTGTGGCCCCGATACCCGTACGATGGATTGTATGGGGCGAACCATCCTCGGTGTACTAAACGAAAGTCCCAAATCCCACCTATTCAGCGCGGAATAGGTGGGATTGTTCGTCGCTCGTGCGAGACAGTCCGCTCCTGCCGACGACTGTGGCAGAAGGGAGTTCCCGAGCGCAGTGCCGAATGGTCGCGTCAGGGCGACGGCCATCAGTACTTGCCGGTGGTGAGGTACGTCAGTTGGCTTACCTGAACGATCGCGTTGGCCAGCCTCGCCAGAAATCGGGACCAGCGATGGATACGATTGGTCAACGATTCCACATACCCTTGTAGGGTCGCCGCTTGCCGCGACCGGCGTCGGAAGCCGATCGTTCGGACGGGCAAACCAATGTCAATGGACGTCGTCGCTGTCTTACCATCTGGATCGGCAGCGACGATGTCTTACCACGGCGTCGTCACTATTCAGGCGCACGGCCAGCGACGCCGGTCGCAGCAAGCGGCGACCCTACGATGGAGGGTTAGAGACGTTTCTGATGGTTGACCGAGATGGTGAACTGACTGCATCAATCGTCGAGCAGGCGTACGCACACCAGCGGGAGCGACACCGCCGGCAGCCACTGCCACGCTGGGTGCGGCTGTCGCTGCGGGCGTTGCCGCGTGTGCTGGCATTCGTGTCGATCGCGAACGGATGTATCGGGCTGCTGGCGGTATTTGCTCCACTGCTTCGGCGTGCGCTCGGACAGGCCGCGACCGCGCCGATCTACACGGCGTATTCCTTTATATGTCCTCAGCGACCGTCGCATACCTGGTTCCTCGCCGGTGAACCGATGGCGATGGAGCAGCGCATGGTCGCCATGTATCTGGCCTTCGGCCTGGCGGGTACGCTCTACGCAATCTGGTCGCGTCGCACGATCCCATTTCCGGCACTGCCAACCGAGATCGCGCTGCTGGCAATCGCGCCGGTGCTCATTGATGTGACAATCTCGACCCTGGGCATCCTTCCCAGCACAGGATTCTCCCGACTGTGGACCGGGGCACTCTCCGCCGTCGCGATTGTCTGGTGGTCTTATCCACGCTTCGATGCGGAACTGCGGAGCGTGCGCCAACGCGTGACCGACCGTGAGTCGTCGCCTGTAGAATTCACCTGCGATCGCGAATCGTTGAGCGTGGTTTCGATCCAGCGGGAGGCGGAACAGGATGGTAACGCGACCGCTTGACGTGGTTGCCGAGTAAACCTGCCTTGACGATTGGTGTGTTCACCCTGGCGAACTCGTTGCGACGTCGATCCATCCGCGAGATGGTGGGATAGCTGGCAGCAATCAGCTATGTATTGTCAGGACTTTTCTGCGGTGTTCAGCGTTCCTACGAGCCGGTAGAGTGACAGGAAAATCTATACGAGCCGCTTATTGCTGATTGCTAATTGCTAATTGCTAACAGTTGAAAGCCCATTCATCGAAGGATGTCCGATGCTCCCCAGTCTGCCGGAGATTGATTCCATCATCGAGATCGTCGCCGTCAGTGCCACTGGCGCGCTGCTGATTGCCGGTATCATCGCGTTCATCTTCGGCACGATCCGCGCGCTCATGGATACTGGTCGCGCTCCCAAGCCGAAGCCATCAGCCGGTCCGGGCGACCGCTTCTAACCTCCGCAGCCCATCCCGTTGAATATTCCGCCTATGCTTGACCTAGCATGATTAATGCGCGATTAATGGCCGTACGCGATGATGCGGTTAATCAGTCGCGCGTTGGTCAGCCAGCATTCCGCTTGAGCACTCGCGATGTTGACCCTCGCACCCCTCTGGTTGGCTGGCGCGCTGGCTGGCTCTTGTTGTGATTCGCCTATATCCGCAAGAAACTGGAAGTGATGCATGCAAGCCCAATCAGTGGCAGTGTTGCGGCGAACCTGGTGGATGCTGCTCGTTGTGATGCTGGCTGGTCCGTTGTCGGCGAGCATGCCCGCGCCGCGTCAGGCTGAGGCCGCGTCCGCGCCGGTCACGTTCAGGCAGGTCAACGATACGACGATCCAGGAGACAACCGGCCCAAGCCGCGCCGCGCCATACGGGATTGCGTTGGCGATTCCGACGACTGCTGGAGTCATCGTCGACGCGACTGTGACGGTACGGGAGTTGAACCACACGGCAGCGACCGATCTGGACGTGCTCGTCACCAGCCCGTCGAACCGAGCTGTGCTGCTGATGTCAGACGTGGGCGGAACATCGAACTTTACCGACACGACGATCACCTTCGATGATGCGGAGACATCGTCACTTCCATCGACCAGTACCACGATTGCTTCGGGACGCTACCGACCGACCAATCACGGGACTGGGGACGTGATGCCACCGCCCGCGCCCGCGCCGGGAGCCAAGGGCTACGGTTCGCAGCTCTCTTTCTTCGACGGCTCGAATCCTACAGGTGTCTGGAAGCTGTGGATCGTCGATGACTTCACGTTCGCCTACGCAGGCAACCTCGATCGCGGCTGGACACTGACACTGCTCGTTTCGTTTGGTGGTCGGACGCGCACAATCCAGCAGACGGTAAATACGAGCGCGAAGCTCCTCAACGCGACGATTGCCGATCCCTATCCTTCAACGATCGCCGTGAACGATCTGGAAGGTGTCGTGCATGCAGCACGCGTCACACTTCACGATGTACAGCACACCGCGCCGTCGAACCTGGATATCCTGCTGGTTGGGCCAGGTGGACAGAAAGTGGAGCTGATGTCCGACGCTGGCGGAGGGAACGATATCGACGGCGTCGAGCTGACGTTCCGCGACGACACCAGCGGTTCTCTGCCGCCCAACTCCACGATCGTCAGCGGCGAGTATCGTCCGACGAATCTGGAGGGATCGACCAACGACGCATTCCCAGCCCCCGCGCCGCTGGAGCCGTCCTTATCAACGCTCTCTGCCTTCAACGGTACGAACCCGAACGGAAGCTGGCAGCTCTTCGTCGCCGACGACAGTGCGTTCCGGGATGGTGGCACGGTTGACGAATGGTCCCTCACGCTCGAAGTCAACAGTCCTCCCGTCATTGGGGAGATGCCAGACATCATGGTTGACGCCGGACGGACCCGTGATATCACGATTCCGGTAACCGACCTGGATGGCGACCAACTCTCGTTTGACGCTTCAACGATCCCTTCCTATGCATCGATGTTTACTGAGACCATTCTAGGAGTACGCGCGTCCAAGCTGCGTCTGGCACCCGGCGGGGACGATACCGGAACCTCGTACAATGCGATCATCAGGGCGACGGACGGCTCGCTCAGCGATACTGAGAGCCTGACGATCCATGTCGTCGAGGATAACGACGCGCCGAACTTCACGTGGACACCGCTCCATGATGCAAACGACCTGGACTGGTACGACAGCCCAATTGAAATCAACGTGCACGCTGATGACGGCCCGGATGGTAGCGGCATCGCCAGTATCCGAGTACGGCTGAATGGCGCGCAGACCTACGATTCCGGAGAAGTTCTAGACGACGACTTCCTCTTCCCAATCTTCGGTGAAGGCACGACGACGATGACGATCGATGTATTCGACAATGTTGGGAACTTGCGCGCCATTACCGAGCTTATCCAGATCGACACCGTCGACCCGACCGCGACGCAACCAACGCAGCGCTTCAGGAACGGGACGCGCCTCGGGACCAGCACTGTGCCAGTTCACGTGCAATGGAGCGGATCGGACGCGACCAGTGGACTTCGGCGCTTCGAGCTACGGGAACTGATCGACAGAAACGGGGATGTCCCGGCACTCGCGCTCCCGGATCCACTGGCAACCAGCATCGTTCGACAGCTCGCGCCCGGAAATGAGTACACGCATTGCATCGATGTCTTCGACCGGGCCGATAATTTCCCACTTTTCGAGTGTTCCGAGCATACAAATCTGATCCGCGTCCAGGAGGCCGCTGCCAGTATCACCTATTCCAGCGGCTGGATCGGCAATAGCAACAGCGATTTCTCAGGTGAGGCGGTTCGCTTCGCCGCAACCGCTGGAGAGACAGCGACCTACACGTTTACTGGTTCCTCAGTCGCCTGGGCCACGACCATCGGCACAGGACGTGGCATCGCTGAAGTATCGCTCGACGGCGGGACGCCGGTGAGCATCGATCTGTTCGCTGCGACGCAGACGACCCGGCAGCTCGTCTTCGCCCGCAACGGTCTGGCGGATCAGGAGCATACGCTGACCGTCCGGGTGACTGGAGACAAGAACTCTGCCTCGACGGGACGCCGCATAGATATTGATGCTTTCGCGACGCTGGATATCACTCAATAGCAATAGTCGGAGCAGGTCGCCAGATCGATCACTCCGCAATGGTTGCATTGATGTCTTCTGATGGAGCCTCGACGTCTCGCAACGCTGGTTGCATGTAACCCCACACGAGCCACTCGAGTTATCAGGGTAGGATCAGCAGAGCCGGGGCGAGCGCAGACTCGTCCCGGTTGTCACCTCTGAACCTCCCAGCAGTGTCCAGGCGGCAGGGCGGAGCGATCAGGACAGCCAGCCCGTGCCGTGTACGGCGGCATCGTGCCATCACGTCAACACCAGGAATAGCCCATTGCTCCCAACTTCGACGTGCCTGTGCAGACGTCATGCTATGTATGCGAACGTACGCGGTGTTACAATCACGATGTCGTATCACAGACGCATCACAAACGGTTGAAACAGGACAATCAGGGGCTTCCCAGGTGGGCTGAGTGGGCTACAATGAGCGTCAGCGACACAGTCCGCGAACTCAACACGCTAGCTGGGGCAGTGCCGGACACGCTCGCCGAGGAGCGCCAAGGGGTCATAGTCTGACCACGGTACCTGAAGTTACATCGAGTCACGACACGCAGCGCGATACACACCACATGGTACGCACCTCGCTCTCGGTATGGGAGGTCAGGGTGTGCTGATCGCTGGATTCTCCATCAGGGAGCAGCATCAGCCCGGCCCGGCCACATGAGGATGGTAACCCACCTATGAGCCGTTATGATCTGTATGCCGTTAAGTATCCACTCCTGCCATTGAAGAACGTCGTCATCTTTCCCCGCAACGTCGTCACGCTGCTCGTTGGGCGCACCCGCTCGATTCAGGCGGTTGAAGAGGCGATGGCGCGCGACCGCCGGATCGTCGTCACGGCGCACCGTGATGCCGAGATCGACGACCCACGTCCGGACGACTTGTACACGACCGGCACGCTGGCCGAGATCGTGTCGGTCGAGCGCCAACAGGGCAGCAATATCCAGGTTGTCCTGGAAGGTCTGCACCGCGTCAATATTGCGCAGTTCGATAATTCCCGCCCCTTTTTCTGTGTTCGAACCGAACAGGCCCATGAAGAGATCCCGACTGTCGAAGAGGCTAATGCGCTCGTTATTGTGACGCGTGAGTTGACGCAGCGCTTCTCCGAAACGAAGTCGAAGATCAACGCCGATGTGCTGGAGATGATCCTCCAGACGAACGACCCGAGCCATCTGGCCGACCTGCTGACGACTCAGCTCATCTCGGATGCGGCGCGGCGCCAGTCGTACCTGGAGAACCTGAACCCGATTACGCGCCTGGAGAACCTGGCCGTGCATCTCACCAGCGAGGTCGAGATGGCTGATCTGGAACAGCGCATCAAATCGCGCGTTCGTGAACAGATTGACAAGAACCAGCGCGAGTACTACCTGCGCGAGCAGCTCAAGGCGATCCACGACGAGCTCTCAGGCGAGGCCGGCAACGAAATCGAAGCGCTGCGCACCAAGATCCGCGAAGCCAATCTGCCCGGGGACATCACGGAGCGGATGCTGAAGGAAGTCGTGCGTCTGGAACGCATGCCGGCGGTTTCCGCTGAGGCGACCGTCGTACGCAACTACATTGACACCGTGCTGGCGCTGCCTTGGACGAATGAGTCGACCGATATTCTCGACCTCAACCACGCCGAGGCGGTGCTCGACGAGGACCACTACGGCCTCGACCAGGTCAAGGAGTGCATCACCGAGTTCCTGGCCGTCCGCAAGCTGACCGAGGAAAACCCGAGCGCGATGAGCGCGGCCATCCTGTGTCTGGCAGGCCCTCCCGGCGTTGGCAAGACGAGTCTGGGTCGCAGCGTCGCCCGCGCGATGGGTCGTGAGTTCGTGCGCGTCTCGCTCGGCGGCGTGCGCGACGAGGCGGAGATTCGCGGACACCGCCGCACCTACATCGGCGCGTTCCCCGGCCGCGTTGTCGGCGCGATGAAGACGGCTGGCACGCTCAACCCAGTCATCCTGCTCGACGAGATCGACAAGATGTCGTCCGATTATCGCGGAGACCCGGCCTCGGCCATGCTCGAAGTACTCGACCCGGAGCAGAACCGCGAGTTCACCGACCACTTCCTCGACATGCCATACGACCTGTCGAAAGTGCTCTTCATCACGACCGCGAACTACCTCGGGAACATCCCGCGTCCGCTGCGTGATCGCATGGAGATCATCGAATTGACCGGCTACACCGAGCACGAGAAGATGGGTATCGGTCGCCAGCATCTCCTGCCCAAGCAGCTCAAGGCGCACGGGCTGACTGAGCTGTCGCTGGAGATATCCGAAGACCTCTGGCTACAGATCGTGCGGGGCTACACCCGCGAGGCCGGGGTGCGCGGTCTGGAGCGCCAGCTCGGCACACTCTGCCGCAAGGTCGCGCGCGACTTCGTGCGCGGTCAGGAAAAGGGCATCGATCAGGAGTCGATCTCCCTGACGGCCGCTAAGTTGGAGGATTACCTTGGCCCGAAGCGCTTCGGCTTCGACCAGAAGTACTCCGAGGCCGAGATCGGCGTCGCTATGGGACTCGGAACGACCGAGGTCGGTGGGGAACTGATTCCGGTCGAGGTCGCAACGATGCCTGGCCGTGGTGGGTTGACGATCACCGGCCGGGCCGGAGACGTGATGCAGGAGTCGGCCCGCGCCGCGCTCTCCTACGCTCGCTCGCGCGCAACGGCGTTGAACATTCCCGAGAACTTCCAGGAGAAGATCGACCTGCACATCCACCTGCCGGAGGGGGCGACCCCGAAGGACGGCCCGTCGGCGGGCATCACGATGGCGACGGCGCTCATCTCCGCGGTCACTAAGCGCCCGGTGCGCCACGACCTGGCAATGACCGGCGAGATCACACTGCGCGGCCGCGTCCTGCCGATTGGCGGCCTCAAGGACAAGACCCTGGCCGCGCACCGCGCCGGTATCCGCACCCTGATCGCCCCGCTGGAGAACCAGCGCGACGCCGTAAATATCCCGGAGAAGATCCGCGAGGAGATGACCTTCCACTGGGTTGACAGCATGGACCAGGTCATCGCGGTCGCCCTGCTGGAAGCCGATGTCGACATCATCGCGCCGGTCGAGACACTGGCCTCCGATGTCGAGCCACAGTCTGAAATCCCAATCGAGCTGCCGGTCGACGATCCAGTCGCGGAGATCGTGGCCGAGGGATAGCATTCCAACCATCTGAACGTCGAACAACGAGCGACCCAGATGGGCCGCTCGTTTTACAGTGCGTTATATTGACCCTGTGAACGGCCGTAGTGGCGATGCACCGCATCGCCCGCGTGGCAGGTCGGGTGTTCGGTCGGGCCGCAATCGTCGCAAGTCGCCGTGGGTCATGTTCCAACGCCGCGTGCCGAACACGCCCGATTCCGCAGACCGCAAGGTCAATGCAACGTCCTGTAGGAGTGCTCATGCCAGCGACCATTCCAGCTGATGTCGATCGCCTGTTTGCCGAAGCATTGAGTTCCGGAGATCTCGATGCCGCGGTCGATTGCTATGAGACGGACGCCTGCTACGTCTCCGCCGACGGCCAGGCTGCCTGCGGCCACGAACAGATCCGTGCCGCGTTGGCGGAACTGATCGCGCACAACCCCACGCTTGACTGCTACGAGATCGACGTGGTTGAGAACGGCGATCTGGCTGTCTTACGGGCGCGCTGGAGGTACACCGGCACCGACGCGTCCGGCGTTGCCTTCGAGCACCGTGGGCGCAGCATTGAGGTGGTCCGACAGCAGGCCGACGGAACCTGGAAGTTCACCATCGACCTGCCGAGCGGGGCGAGTTGAGCTGGTTCGCCGCGTCGCCCTCACCCCTTCCGACGGAAGCCATTGAGTTCGCGCGGAGCTACGACGCCGTCAGCTTGCCCGCTGCCGCTTCCTCCAACGTCGAGCGGAGGCGCAGCATGCCTTCGGTGACCGACTCGCGGCTAGCGGCGAAGGCGACGCGGATGTAGCCCTCACCGCTTGGGCCGTACTCCGTGCCGGAGCGTAGCAGCACGCCGCGCTCGCGGAGAATGCCAGCCATCTCCTTCGACTTGATCGGCGCGTCGTATTTGATGAAGGCGTAGAACGCCCCCTGCGGTCGCGTCCACGACATGCCTTGCGCACCAGCCATCAGCTCTTCGATCATGTCGCGGCGGGCGGCGTACTCCTGGCGCATGACCTCGGTCGGCTCCATCGGGCCGGTGATCGCGGCGATACCCGCGCGCTGCAAGGCCCAGTTGACGCCACCGCCGGTGCTGCGCGCCATGCGCGAGGCCGGAGCCAGCAGACCGTCCGCGGCGGCGATCCAGCCGAGTCTCCAGCCGGTCATGGCAAACGTCTTCGAGAATGAGTTGACATACAGCAGTCGGTCGCGGAACGCCGGAATCTCCAGGGTCGAGACGAAGTGTGAGTCGTCGTGGATGAGGTGGTCGTAGACCTCGTCGGCCAGCACCAGCAGGTTGAACTCCTGGGCGATCTGGGCCGCTCCCTCGAGTTCCTCGCGGGTGTAGACGATACCGGTCGGGTTGTTCGGCGAGTTGAGGATGAGCATCTTCGCGCCCTCACGCTCGGCAGCGGCCCACAGCGCGTCGAGGTCAAGGTGGAAGTCGGGTGTCGTCGTGACGAAGACCGCCTCCGCGCCGAGCAGTCGCGCGATGTCGGCGTACTGCGAATAGGTCGGTTCCGGAATGAGGACTTTATCGCCGGGGTTGAGGTAGCCGCCCATCGCGCCGAAGAGCGCGCCGGAACCTCCCGCTGTGACGGCGATGTCCTCTGGCTTCCACTCGACGCCGGTGCGATCCTGAATCTTCCAGGCCAGCGCGGCCAGCAGCTCCGGGTCGCCGTTCATCGGCGGGTAGTTGGAGTAGCCGGTGTTGACCGCGTCGATCATCGCCTGGCGGATATGCTCCGGTGTGCGGAAGTCGGGATCGCCCGACCCCAGCCCGATCGATCCGGCTGGCGCCGGCCCGATCAGCGGACGCTCCGAGTGTGCCGTAACGTTCTGAATATTCCTGGACGCCTCGAACCCCATGCGTGCTCCCCCTGTGTTGGCTGAACGCTGTCAGCTGTCAGCGTTCAGCAATCGGCAGTTAGCGATGGTTGGCCACCATCGATGTATCAGGGTGATGGTAACGCATGGGGCAATCGGTGGATACAGCCATTGTGGGGGTGCCATCATTCAACCTTTCTGGGCAGGCATCGCGTCAGGACGTGGCTGCTGCACGCATTTGACCGATCAGAGTGTCAGGTTGTTGGCTTCAATGATATCTATAAGGAGATGTCTTAGCCGCTCATCGCGGAGTTCGATTATCTGCCGATCTGGGCAATGCAATGCGTCTCCCGCACGATCATAGAGCATCACAGCAGGTTCGTCGTTGTGGGCGTTGAGATACAGTAGGCCAGCCATTGTGCCGTAGACATCTGGATGCTCGTAGAAATACCTCGACCATGGTTGTGAAAGCCCGTGGGGGCACTTCGCTATCGCTGCAACAGTCCCTGCTCGCATGGCACTACGACCGCGCAGGTCAAGCAGTTGCACTGCCCGAATCGTGGTGGGTAACGCGACGACGAAGTCCTCAAGGATGACCTTTCCCGTATCGCCGAAAACCTCCACAACACTGCTGGACAGCGCCTCGGCCAGGTCATTTGACCACGCCGCATAGTACATCGATCGCTGTGGATCATCCCTTGGATGGCGATCCGGCACTGAACCGTTGTGATGATCGAAGCGTGCTCGAGGTCCATTTGCGCGGAACGTCAACGCGGTGGTTGCGAACCGCGTCGGGTTGAAGATACGCACCAGCGTGGTCGAGATAGGAAGTGTCACGAACCGCGGCACGACGCTCCGGGCAGGCGGTGGTGGATCGATGACAACCATAGACGTTCCCGCGAAACGCTAGTTGAAGCCGACTGCGCGGGCGAGGCGGACGATGCGGTCAACATCGCCAGCTTTGATGATCTCCAATGGTGTATTGCCATCCAGCATCTGGTTCGAACGCACCAGCCAACTGAGCTTTTCCATTGGTGATACTTCGAGGGCGCGGAGGACTTCCGGCAGGCCGGCGATCACGTTATCAGGTCCGCTCGCATCAAACTGCCAGATTGGGAACCGTAGAGCGCCCCGATCCATCACAGCCAACAGTGTGCTGGACTTGGCTCGGTCATGTGGTGTTTGTCGGGAGGTACCGAGAATCCGTGCAACCTGCGGAGTGGTAAGTGCGTCAGCGAGAAGCTTGCGCCGATGTTCAAACGACCGAGTGAGAACTTCAACTTCCAATTCGGCAGCTTCTGCCAGTGTATATGAACGGCTACCCAACAACTGCGCAACGACTGGAGACGGAGCGTCGGGATTAGCTGGCTGCTTAAGGGCGCGGAGGACGGCTTGAAGGATAGCGTGAACTTCATCTGCTGGAAGCTCGCTCAGCGTCTCTTGAAGGTCCAGAACGGTCAGTTCAATGCCCGGCTCGACGATCTGAATATCGGGTGGTGCTGAAATGTTGACTGCCGCAACCATCAAGACCGCTCCCGTCACTCAATTCAGCGGCAGCATAGCATTTCCTCGTAAGAGATGTCAACGTGAAGACCGCTGATTACGCCAGGTAGTTCGGCAGCGTCGTCGCGATGCCGAGTGCGCTGGTCAGTAGCAGGAGCAACATGATCGCGTGGCGGAAGCCAGCGGGGGACACGTAGCGGGCCAGGTGGCGACCGGTGATCGTTCCGAGCAGCGCGGTCGGGAGTAGCGCGGCGACGATTGACAGCTGTGATTGGCCGATGGTCCCCTGGATGACGAGGATCGCGAAGCCGACGGTGTTGACACACAGAAAATAGGCCGAGGTCGTTACCCGGAAAGGATGTGGAGCGAACTTCCGGGCCGTCAGCAACAGCACGACCGGTGGGCCGGAGAGTCCGGTCGACGTAGCCAGCAGGCCGCTGACTGTACCAATGACCACCGCTGCGCCTTTGGTATGCGCGCCGGGGAGCGTGATCCTGGCGACCAGCGCGAGGGTGAACAGCAGTACGACGCAGCTTGCCATGAGCTTGATCGCATCCGAGTCCAGTGCCTGCAGCAGCCTCGCCCCGACGACCAGACCAACAAACGCCCCCGGGAGCATCGGCAACAGGGTTCGATGATGGACTGCGTCACGGGCGCTGGCGACGACGAGGATGCTGTTGACGATGGTGAGTGAGATGCTGAGGGCGACGACGGTCGGTGGATCGTAGAACTGAAGCAACGGCGTCACACTGACGAGTGCGAAACCGAACCCGACCAGCCCGAACACGGTCCCGCTGACGAACGCGATCAGCAGCGCCGCGAAGAACGCCGCGTCCATCATGCTCGGTCCTTTCACGGTCATGGGCAGGCAAACGGCGTATCATGCTCGTTGAGGATACTCGCATACTTGCCAGCGTAGATGCGGTACAGTCCGTGCTGTATATGCCACGTGACGAGCACCGTGTTGGCGACTAACCATTGAACGCCAGCCATCAACCACCAGCTATCAGAAGCGAATTGCTGGCCGCAACCGCAACCGCAACCGCTAACCGCAAAGGATGACGACATGGCACGATCGTTCGAGGCGCTCGGGGTGAGCGCGGATGTTCTTAAAGCATTGACCGAACTTGGCTTCGAGGAGCCAACGCCGATCCAGGATCAGGCAATCCCCGCGCTCATGGAAGGGCGCGACATGATGGCCCAGGCGCAGACTGGCACCGGCAAGACGGCCGCCTTCGCGCTGCCGATCATTGAGCGGCTGTCTGGCAGCACGCCGGGGCCGGAGGCGCTCGTCCTCGCTCCAACCCGCGAGTTGGCTGTCCAGGTGGCGGAGGCGATTCATCGCTTCGGCAAGTTCCGTGGCGTGGATGTTGTCGCGGTCTACGGCGGCCAGCCGATCGACCGACAGCTGCGCGCCCTCTCCCGCCCGGTCGATGTCGTGGTCGGGACGCCGGGGCGGCTGATGGATCACATGCGGCGCGAGACGCTGAAGCTCGGGCAGGTGCGCTTCGTGGTGCTCGACGAGGCCGATGAGATGCTCGATATGGGCTTCGTCGAAGATATCGAAATGATCCTGGCCGCGCTGCCGAAGGAACGCCAGACAGCACTCTTCTCCGCGACGCTGCCGAAACGTATTCTCGATCTGTCAGCGCGCTTCCTCAACAACCCAATGACGATCAAGGTCGCCCCGGAACAGGTGTCGATTCCGCGCATCACGCAGTCGTACTACGATGTCGTCCCACGCGCGAAGGTGGAAGCGCTGACACGCATCCTCGACCTCGAAGACCCAACGTCAGCGATGGTCTTCTGTCGCACCAAGGTCGAGGTGGACGACGTGACGCAGGCGCTCCAGGGACGTGGCTACGCAGCGGAGGCGATCCACGGCGATCTGTCGCAGATGATGCGCGATCGGGTCATGGCGCGCTTCCGGGCCGCAACGGCGACATTGCTGATCGCGACCGACGTGGCGGCCCGCGGGTTGGATGTCGAGCAGGTGTCACACGTCATCAACTTCTCGATGCCGGGCGATGCCGAGAGCTACGTCCATCGCATCGGTCGCACTGGCCGAGCTGGTCGCGCTGGTGAGGCGATCTCGCTCGTGACTCCGCGTGAGAAGCGGTTGCTGCGCTGGATCGAACGGCACATGGGGCAGCGCATCGAGCAGCGCCGCGTCCCGACCGCCTCTGATGTCGCCTCGGCCCAGCGCGAACGGCTGGCGGCAACCTTGCAGGAGATCATTGAGACGCAGGAATTGACCTCAGCTGCGGCACTGGTCGACGAGCTGGCGACAAACTACGATCCATCGGTGATCGCCGCCGCCGCGATCTCGATGCTGATTACGGCAGAGCCGGAACAGGATGAGATGCCCATTTCCGCGACCGGTGCCGAGCGCGGTATGGTGCGTCTGTTCCTCAATGTCGGTTCCAAGGACGGTCTGCGGCCCAGCGATGTGGTTGGTGCGATCGCCAATGAGGCGAAGATTCCTGGCAAGGCGATCGGCGTGATTGAGATTAAGGAGACCTATTCATTCGTCGAGATTCCTGAAAATCTCGTCTCACGCGTCGTCGCTGCTCTGGCACACACTCGCATGCGTGGTCGCGAAGTGCGCGTCGAAGTTGCCCCGCCACCGGAAGGTACTGCGGGCGGAGGTGGTGGTGGATCACGAGATCGGGAAGACGGCCGAGGACGCCCGCGGCGTGCAGATTAGAGGCCAGTATGTCCCATACCGTCTATCGAATCGCGTTCTGCACACTGTGATGACACCGAGGAATTTCATCTTGAGGGCCAGCGGGTAATGCCGGAGGTTGATAACTCGAACGTCGCAGGCGGTCGGCTGCTGCACCGACTGTCGCTGGCGCTTGCGCGTGAGGCGCGGGCCGACCGCATCGTCCGGGCCGCAATCGACGCTCTGGTGTCAGAGGTTGGAGCTACGATTGCGTCCGTCTATTTCATGGATGATGCCGAACAGGTCAGTCGGCTGGTGTACAGCGTCAACTATCCCCCGGACATCAAGTTGCTACTGCGCGAGATTCCGTTGGACGCGCCAGCGATCTCCAACACCGCCATGCGTACCGGCGAGGTGCAGTGCATCACGTCGCGGATTGATTCGCCAGAGGCAGCACGCTTCACACACAGCCTCGGCGAGCGTATGGGGGTGCGTTCGGCCGCAGCGGTCCCACTCATGGCGGCGGGACGGACAATCGGTGTCCTCGTCTACGGTCTGGCTGACGATCATGTCTTCGAACCAGTCGAGGTCGAGCTGTTGCGCGAGGTCAGCGCCCGCATCGCCTCGGCGCTGGAACGGGATCGCCTGGAGACCGAACTGGCACGACGTGCCGAAGAAGCCGAGCTGCTCCACTCGATTGCCTCCGCTGCCGCTGGCGAAGACGATCTGGAACGCATCCTGAACGCTGCGCTCGATCGCCTGGGAAATCTGATCAACTTCACCGGCGGGTCGATCGCGCTCGTCGAGGATGACGCGCTCGTTATCCAGGCGGCGGCTGGCCCGTTCGCGGCCATCGCGCGTGGCCAGCGATTGCCACGTGGGAAGGGCCGCACCTGGGGCGTCATCGAGTCGGGCGAGCCGTTCATGTCGAACGATCTGCAAGCCAACGGCTTACACAGCTTCAGTCGAGATGCCGAACAGGAGGTTCGGTCATTTCTGGCCGTGCCGTTGGTCTGGCGCGGCACGCCGTTTGGCCTACTGGAGATTGATTCGATTGAGCCGAACGCGTTCAGGCAAGCCAATCTCCTGCTGCTCCAGGCGGTTGCAGCGATCTTGTCTGGCCCGATTGAGCTCGCGCGCCGCTACGCCGCTGAAGTACAGCTGCGCCACGACCTCGACGAGGCGAAGGGGCGGCTCGAGGCGATCCTCGAGCATGCGCCGATGGGTGTGCTGTTCTTCGACCGCGAGCACTGTCTCGCATACGCCAACCGCGCCTCGCACGAGGTGTTGCAGTTGTTGCCGTCCGATGAGCTTCTGGATGGTCGTTCCTGGGATGAACTGGTAGACCGGATGACACAGTCGCGCTGGGCGGGCGAGCCAGATGACCTGCGCGCGATGATCGTGGAAACGCGTGTACTGCGTGAAGGAATTCTCGTGCACGAGTTCCCACTGCGTAATCCAGATCAGATGTTGCTGCGGATTTCCGCGCCAGTGTTCGAAACCGATCAGTTCTCCGGTCATGTCATTATCCTGAACGATGTGACCGACGAACGCGCCGCCCTTGCACAGGCGGAGCGTGCCATCGCGCTGCGTGATCGCTTCATCTCCATTGCTGGACACGAACTGAAGACGCCGTTGACGTCGATCAAGGGTTCGGCGCAGCTCCTGTTGCGGATACACACGACCGCCAGTACCAGCGACACGGGGACGGTAGACGACCGCCTTGTACGACAGCTCGGTCTGATTGATTCTCAGTCCGACCGCCTGCGCGATTTGATTGATGAGCTGCTGGACGTGTCGCGCATCCAGTCTGGTCGGATCGAGCTGCGACCAGTGCCAGTTGACCTGCGCGACCTGCTGGCCGACGCGGTTGAGTCGTTGCCGGAGAGCGCCCGAGTGCGCGTGCGGCTGACGACATCGACGGCGCTACCAGGTGTGTTTGATCCGCTTCGGATCGATCAAGTCATCACAAATTTGCTGGACAACGCGCTGAAATACTCTGAACCGGAGACGTTTGTCGATGTCTCGCTGGAACGCGAAGGAGAGAATGCGATCCTGCGGGTCACCGATTGTGGCATCGGCATTCCAGTGGGCGAGGAGTCCGAACTCTTCGAGCCGTTCGCGCGCGCCTCGAACGCGGCACAGATCGACGAAACTGGCCTGGGACTCGGACTCTATATCTCTCGGCAGATCGTCGAGCTGCACGGGGGCACGATTGTGGCCGAGCGCAAGGCCAGCGGCGGCAGCACGTTCGTCGTGTGCCTGCCGTTAGCCCGTGAGGTGTGATGCGTGTTGTTCGAGGGAGTGACAGATGACTGGTGATGGCGGCGACGAGTCCCCGTTGACGGGTGGCGGGCGGACGATAGTGGCGCGGCGTGGAAACGTGGTGCTGCGTGAGACGGGGCCGTGGGCGACGACGGTGCACGAGTTGCTGCGGCATCTGGAGCGGGTTGGTTTCACGGGTGCGCCGCTTGTCGTGGGGACCGGTTTCGACGAGTCCGGACGCGAGACGTTATCGTGGGTCGAGGGTGAGTTCGTCCACCCTGGCCCCTGGGGCGCCGCCGCACTGCCGGTCATCGGTCACATGTTGCGGAACCTGCATGATGCGACTGCGTCCTTTGAGATTCCGCAGGACGCGTCCTGGCGTCCGTGGGTTGGCCGTGCAATTGGTGGCGGGCAGCGCGTGATCGGCCATTGTGACACCGGTCCGTGGAACATCGTGGCTCGCGATGGTCTGCCGATCGCGCTGATCGACTGGGAGGTCGCCGGACCGGTTGATCCGCTGGTTGAGTTGGCGCAGGCGAGTTGGCTGAACGCGCAGTTGCACGATGACGATATCGTGGAACGGCAGGGACTTTCGTCGACCGAAGCGCGGGCGAGTCAGGTGCGTGCCCTCCTGGATGGATACGGCCTCGCCCGCGCCGAACGGGCCGGATTCGTCGACCTGCTGGTTGAGTTTGCGATTCGCGATGCCGCCGAGCAGGCGATCGAAGCACATGTCACTTCTGACACCATCGATCCCGAACCACTGTGGGGCATCACCTGGCGCACGCGTTCAGCCGCGTGGATGCTCCGCAATCGTTCGATACTGGAGCGCGCACTCGCCTGAGCTACAAGGAGTACGAGCGCGTTGAAACGACCTGTCGTTCATGTCCCTGAGTCTCAGTTATGCGCCGCTGCCATGTCAGTCTGAGTAGTTGACCACAGTGCATGTGCCACCGTGCTGTAGGGGCGGGTTTCTTCTCCGAACGTCGGGAAGGCGACCAACTTGCAACCCGCCCGGTCGGCGATTGGACGCGCCGATGTGCCATCACACCGTGGCGACGCATTTCCAGAAACCGAACCAGCTTGGTGGCGACGCGGGCGGGTTGCAAGTTGGTCGCCTTCCCGACGTTCGGAGAAGAAACCCGCCCCTACAGCACGGTGGCACATGCACTGAAGCGCACTGCTCAGAATGTCAACAAAAGACAGCGTACGACTTGGGATACATGCTAACGAGCCCCCTGTGCCGGATGGAGCATCGCTAACATGCAATTACATTAGCGGGTGCCACGGGTCGATCGTTAGAGAACGATCTTTGCAGCGTCAACACTCCCGCCGCTCACGATGGCAACCACCGGCCCATTCCCCGCGTCGGCCATGGCGGCGGCGACGGCCAACGCGCCCGATGGCTCGGTGATGAGCTTGTTGCCGACGATCAGGCGACGCATCATCGTCTGGGTATCGGCGTCGTCGACCGTGGCCCATTCGTGGAGCAGGTCGCGGAGCAGGGGCCAGGTGTCGGGGTCCATGAACGTGCCAGCGACGCCATCGCAGATCGTGTCGCATGCGGTGGTGATGGGTCCTCCTGCCTCGACGCCTTGAATGATCGGGGTGCAGCTGCTCGGTTGGACGCCGACCATGCGGACATGTGGGGCCAGCTCTGCGAAGACGTTGGCGATGCCGGAGAACAGCCCCCCACCACCGAGCGGGACATAGACGACGGCGACATCCGGCAGGTCTTCGAGAATTTCCAGGGCAATCGCACCATAGCCCGCGACGACATGCCGGTTCGCGGTCGGGTGGATGAAGGCGTCTGGCTCGTCAAGGTACGAGCGATCCAGCAGCATGTCCCAGACGATAGCGGGGTCGCGGAACTCCGGCTGCCCGCCGAGTGCGCGGAACGACGAAACCTTCGCGTCCGGCGCGCTGGCTGGCATGATCGCCCGCGCCCGAATGCCAAGCCGCCGGGCTGACCATGCCAGCGCCTGGGCCGCGTTGCCGGACGACACAATTGAGACGCCGCGCTCCCGTTCCGCATCTGTGAGCTGCGTGAGTGCGTTCCAGATTCCGCGGATCTTGAACGAGCCGGTCGGTTGCAAGACTTCAGGCTTCAGCCAGACACGTGCATGTTCGTGCAGCCGCAACAATGGTGTGTGGACGGCGACTCCGCGCAATCGTTCACGGGCCGCTCGGACCTCGACCAGGGGCGGGCGTGGATTGATGGGATCGACGATCGTGGTTGCGGTCATGGCACGCGGCCCTCACCCCCCGGCCCCCTCTCCCAATGGTGGGAGAGGGGGAGTTTCGTTTCAGTTGGTAACAGCGACCCAGCCGCCGTCGCGGGCGGAACCGAGGGCGGCTTCGAGGATGGCCTGGCAGGTGAGGCCGTCGTCGAAGGTCGGTGTCGGGGATGGCACACCGGAGCGAATCGCATCAATGAATCGTTGGGCGATGGCGGTGCGTGGGTTGATGGGCGCGGGCTGCGCGATGGCAGCGGGCGCGGCGTCGCCGGGCCTCGCAACGCGCAGCTCAGTGCCAGCGACGATGAGTGAACCCGCGTCGCCGTGCAGCTCCAACGACCACTCGCCACCGCCGTAGACCACCGGGACGCCGCGAATCGTGAGCAGTGCATTGTTGGCGCAGCGGGCCAGCAGAACGAAGCCGTCCTCGGCGTCGATGTTCGGGACGAGCGTGCCGTCTGGCAGGGTAATGTCGCGGAGCAGCGTCGTCGTGCGGCAGGATACCTCGACGACCGGCCCGGCGATCCAGGCGAGCAGGTCGATCAGGTGCGGACCGACCGATGACGCGAGCAGACCGCCGCCCTGGCTGGCCTGCGAGAACCAGGCGGACTTGCTGTCGCTCCAGATATCAGCGGCCAGGTAGTCGACCGGGTTCATCGTTACTCGCATATCGGCCATCACCAGTCGCCCAACGCTGCCGTTGGCGACCAGGCGCGCGGCCTCTCCGAAATGCGCGGTGAAACGCTGCTGGAAGTTGACCATGCAGGCGATGTCCGGGGATTTCACAGCGGCATCACGCATCAGGCGCGCCTGGGCCAGCGTCGCCGCCAGCGGCTTCTCACAGAAGACATGTTTTCCAAGTGCGATCGCGTCCAGCGCCATCTGAGCGTGCATCTGCGGCGGAGAGACGATCACGACCGCGTCAACTTGGTCGAACAGTTCCTGGTAGTCGCTGGTCGCGAACGGGATGCCGTGACGTTCGGCCATCGCCTCGGCGCGCACTGCCTGCGCTGAGGCGATGGCCGTCACATCGACCCCGTCGATCTGGCGGAAAAACTCGATATGCTGCGCCCCGAAACCGGTGCCGATGATGCCGATCCGGATTCGATCTGTTGCTGTCGCTGTCATGCCTTCCTCCCCTCAGGGAGACGATAGCAGACCGCATGGGCGATTGGCATCAGTCGATCAGCGTGTTCGCGAAGACCTGCCAGGCAAGAGCCGTCTTGGCAGTCAGGCTGAGGACGATGTACGCCTGTTCGCCGAACAGGAAGTCGCGCCAGCGCCCGACCCTGCGATATTGCAGCACCATATTGACGGCGAAGCTGTTGAACAGCAGGAAGAGCGAGGCGAAGATGCCGTAGACGAAGGTCGGCACGCCGCCATCCGTCGCGCGGTTCTCCGCGCCGATGATCTGATACGCGATGATGAGCCAGGGAACGGCTCCGACCAGGCAACCAAGCAGGAACGGCGTCCAGTTGACATGCTCGCGATCGGGGTTGACCTGCTCCATGACAAGCCCGAACAAGATCATGGCCGCGTTAACGCCGAAGATCGCGACCAATGCGCCGATGTCACTGATGCCAGTGACGAGCGCGATCAGCACGATCATGATCGATGCGCTGACCGAGTACTCCCACCAGCGCGCCTGGTTGATGCCGCGCCGCAGGTTGTCGCGATACCACGGCCAGATACCCGGCGCGGCCATCAGGAGATGGTCGACCGCCGCCAGCAGGAGAAAGACACCGACGAACGGACCAACCGGGATGTCGAACAGCGTCTCGCGCTCGGATAGCTCGGTGCCGGGCGGACCCGCCAGGAACGAGGCAGTCACCGGCAGTGAGAAGTCGTTGCTGATCGCGAAGATCGCGATCGCCTGCGCGAGATGAACCAGCCCGACGATCAGATTGAACCAGCGCAGGCGATCCATGCGAGTGTCGTCGGCTGCCGACGAGTCCAGCCCCGCACTGCCATCGGCAGCCTGATGAGTCGTCGTCATGCCAGTTCCATACTCTTTCCCATTGCGACGCTTGCCCCAACGACAGTTTGGACCATCCGTGCATGCGACGCAGTTCGACTGGCTACGTCAGGTGACCGATATCTGACCGATGGTGTCCGACGCGTCAGATACCACGAGCAACGCATCTCGAGCACCATCACTCATCGATGACGCGGGTGACACGGCCCCAGTGGTGGTCGAGGAAGTTACCCTGGCCGGACTCACGGAGGACCGTGTGTGCATCCTCCTCGGAGCGGCGAGTGGCCGGGAACGGGTCCGCGTTGGCCAGGACGAGCGCTATGCGGGTGGCGAAGGCAGCGCCCATCTGGAGGCCACGCAGGTAGACTTTGTCAACGGTGTCTCCCTCAGTGTGCCCGTAGCCACGGCCGATCATCCCGGCAGTTGAGTCGGCGCTGGAGAGCGAGGCGCTCGGGTAGCCCTTTAAGAAGAAGGGGAAGTGATCCGAGTGGGCGCTGATGCGGTTGTTGATCTCGAAGTCGTAGTGCAGCTGGGCTGGCAGCGTCTCGAAGTATGATCGCAGCGTGGGATCGCCAGTGACGGTGATCTTCTCCTGACCGCCCTGGCCGCGTCCGGCACCGTCGAGGTTCATCGCAAAGAGCAAGGTTCCGTTGCCTGAGTCGTAGCGTTCGGCGTGCTTCCAGCTTCCGCCAAGGCCGAGTTCCTCGTAGGCGAAGCAGATGATGCGCACGGTACGCTTGAGCTGTCCGGCAAACGGGGCCAGCCGACGACCAACTTCCAGGCCGACGAGTGTCCCTGCCGCGTCGTCCGCCGCGCCCTGGGCGATGTCGTGGCCGTCGTAGTGCCCGCCGAACAGCACGATCTCCTCCGGCGATTCACCGCCTGGCACGTCACCAACGACGTTGGACGAGTGCGAGCGCCAGGTACGGCTTTCGAGGTGCATCTTCACCTGGAGCGCGCCGCGCTCGGCCAGCCGCCGCAGTAGTTGGGCGGCCTCGTGGCTGATGCCGACGGCCGGGATCGGGCCGTCGTGGTCGATGTCCTCCGGCCCGTTCGGCTTGCGCGCGTAGAGTCCGCCGGTGATGTGCAGCAGGCCGGGGTTCTTGTTGGCCATGATGTAGCCGATCGCACCGGCCTCATGCGCCAGCCGGTACTTGTCGGTGCGGTGCAGCGTCACCTGTCCAGGTGTGTTCGTCTCCGCCGCCGAGAGGACGATCTTGCCGCGCACCGCCTCGCCAGCCCGCTCGAAGTCGGATGTCTCACCTTCGCCGACATCAATCACTTCGCCCGCGAAGTCGCCCGCCGGGCAGAAGGGCATCGCGATGGCCGAGATGGGACGCTCCATCGGCGCGGTCAGCGTCAGTTCGCAGACACCGCGCTCCCACGTATAGACCGGGAACTTTTCGAGGTGGACGTTCTGGAGTCCGTATTCGCGCATCTTGCCTTGCAGGAACTCCGCCGCCTGCTGCTCGCTCTCGGTTCCGCCAAAGCGCGACCCGAGGTCGTCACAGAGGTAGCGCAGGCTCTCCATCATGTCGCCTGAGGTCCAGATCTCGCCAAGAATCCGCTGCTCGGTCTCCTGCATCGCGTCCGTCATTCTGCTCCCCGCTCTCTGCCTTCGGCCCGTCGTCATAGATCGTTGAGGATGCGGCGCGTGGCAGGATGTGTCAATGGTCGTTGCGCAGAGTCACGAAGTTCGTCCCCACTCCGCGCTTTCAGCATGGGCGCGAGTCGTAGTCGATTTCGCACATCGCCGCACGACTACTTTGTGGACAATAGACAGTCCATGGTTAGCTGTGTCTTCGAGAGAGGATGGGGATAATGAGTTCGTGGCCGGGGAACATCTGGGCCATCACGCTTTTCGTCGAAGAGGTGGACGTCGCAAAGCAGTTCTACCGGGAGGTCTTCGGTCTGCCGGTCGTATTTGAAGACGAAAACTCGGCGGTGTTCGACTTCGGGAACACAATGATCAACCTGCTGAAGACGACCGAGGCACACGAGCTCATCCACCCGGCTGCGGTGGCAACGCGCGAGGCGGGATCGCGCATGCAGTTCACGATCAAGGTGGATGACGTGGATGCCATGTGCGCGGAGCTGGCGGCACGCGGCGTCGAGCTGCTGAACGGTCCGATGGATAGACCGTGGGGAGTGCGCACCGCCTGCTTCCGCGACCCGGGCGGCCACATCTGGGAGATTGCGACGTAGCGGATGAGCGGGGGTCGATTGCCTGTTCCGCCTGAATCAACGGAGGAAGCGATGTCGCAGCCGATCGCAGGTGATAGTGATGAGACCACGACGCTGCTGCGTTACCTGAACGCGCAGCGAGAACACGCACTTGGCATCCTGGAAGGTCTCGACGAGGACGCGCTCCGACAGCCGGTCCTGCCGTCTGGCTGGAGCTGTCAGGGAATGATCCAGCATCTCGCGCTGGATATCGAGCAGTTCTGGTTCCGCGCCGTTGTCGCGGGCGAGCAGGCCGTGATCGACGATCTGCCGGAAGGGGACGAAGCATGGCAGGTTGCTGCGGATGCGCCGGTCGCGTCCGTCTTTGACAGGTATCGGCAGGAGATCGAGCGCTCGAACGCGATCATCAGCGCCACGTCGCTGGACGCCGCACCGGCCTGGTGGCCCGTCGACCTCTTCGGCGACTTTCGGCTACACACGCTCCGAGAAATCATCCTGCACGTGACGACCGAAACCGCTTGCCACGCCGGCCATCTCGACGTGGCCCGGGAGCTCATCGATGGCAGGCTCTGGCTGGTCCTGACCGATTGAAACGCTGGTCAGGATGCGTCTCGTTCCTCGTACGGTCGCCGCTTGCCCCGACCGGCGTCGCTGGTTTTGCGTTCGAACAGGTGAAGACGCCGTCGCGACTGGCATGGATAGTGGAGTAGCCGATGCGTCGTCCCACGGTGTAGTCACGTCCGAACGCTATGCCAGCGATGCCGGTCGCGGCGAGCGGCGCCCCTGCGTGGTAGGAAGACGCACGCATCACAATTGCACTGAAACGAGAACGGGGTGAGCCAGTTGGCCCACCCTGTTCTTCTGGTCGCTGACAGATGATAGCTGACAGCTACCTGCGCTACGCCACGACCACCGCTGGCAGGCTGGCGGACTGGACCACCTTGTTGAACTCGGGGACGGCCTTCGCCATCACGTCGTCCAGCCGGGCGAGCTGGGCGTCGATGCGTTCGGCGAGGCTGTCGTAGAGCTCGACCATCTGAGCGGTCGGGGCAGCGTCGGCGTCGGAGAGCTGGCCGGCCAGGGCGGCCAGCTTGGAGTTGAGCTTGACCGGGTAGTTGAGCGTGTCCTGCATGGACTGCGCCTTGGTCTGCAGCAGTTCACCCTCGATGCCGTCGAGCTGCTCCTTGAGTGACTTCCCGGCGGACTCGATCTTCGCGGCGTTGCCGTTCGATCCAGCCGAGCGCTTCGTCCACGCGTCGACCTGCTCCCGCGCGGCGCGGATGCGGTTGACGGCCTTGTTCAAATCCGTGTGCTTGTCGCGGATCTTCAGGCCGAGGTCGAGCTGGGCCTTCAGGTCGTCGGCGGCCGTGTCCAGACGCGGATCGGGCAGGATCGTGACCGACTCGGTGTAGGTCTGGTCGCCGACCGTCAGCTGCAACTGGTACTCGCCGGGGATGGCGGCTGGGCCACCGTTGCCAGGCTGGTCGCCGCCCTTGGACGTGATCTTGTCGCCGTTGTCGTAGGCGAAGTTCCAGACGAAGCGGTTGAGGCCAGGCTTGGTCGGCAGCTTCGGCTTGCCGTCGTCTTCCTCGTCGGGCGGAGCGACGCCGACCGGGATGTCGGCTCCGGCGGGCGACGTGTTGTTGCCAGTGCCGGTGGACTCGTCCTTCTCCTTCTTGGAAGAGAAGCGGTTGACCTCGTTCCCGGCGCTGTCGAGGATAACGAGCTCGATCGGCTCCTTCGGCGTGTAGGCGAGCGTGTAATGCACCATCACCCCGGCTGGTGGGTTGTTGCCAGCGTCGAGGAAGGTCGTGCGGGTCGTTCCGTCCGGGTCCTTCGTCACCTCGTAGGTCGGGATGAAGCCACCGGCGAAGGCGTAGTTGCGACCGGGGACGGGCGAGTGACCGAAGCCGTGAATGTGACCCCAACGGACGGTGTCCTTCGGCTTGAACAGCCCGGTGGCCTCGTCAGCATCGGCGATGGCGCGCAGCAGCTCGAGGTCGTCGAGGATCCAGAACGAGCGACCGTGCGTGCCGATGACCAGCTCGTCGCCATGCACGATCAGGTCGTGGATGGGGACTACGGGGAAGTAGCGGCCCGCGCCGATGCTGGGGTCGGAGCCGAGGCGCTGCCACTCGTCACCGGCGTTGAAGGAGACGTACAGACCCGTCTCGGTTCCGGCGTAGAGCAAACCCTGGCGCTTGTGGTCCTCGCGCACGACGCGGGTGAAGTCGTCGTCGGGAATGCCGGTGGTGATCTTCGTCCACGTTGTGCCGTAGTCAGTCGTCTTATAGAGGTAGGGGGC
>Ga0136611_10000074_pt1 | contig 52421 bp, 80 predicted proteins | sample AntDrymUQ2232306_2_FD_106645 | JGI IMG/M metagenome (GOLD analysis project Ga0136611, IMG submission 106645) | Polar desert sand microbial communities from Dry Valleys, Antarctica - metaG UQ223 (23.06) | ecosystem: Environmental > Terrestrial > Soil > Desert | place: Antarctica: Dry Valley... | reverse complement strand
GTCGCACGCCGACGCACCCCGCTCTCGGGGGCGCCAGCGGAGAGGTCGACAACTCGGCTGAGGCTCGCCTCGCCACCATGTTCCGGTTCCAGATGATGGGGCAGGGCGCCATGGCGCTCGGGGGCATGGCGGCGGGGTCCGCCATCGGGCAGGCACGACAGAACGTCCCGACCCTGGAGTTCGTCGCCAACCAGTTCTCTCGCCGCATGGGCAGCGGATACGGCGGGCGCAGCGAGGTGAAGGGCTGGGAGCAGTACCTCTCGAACGGCCTCACGGGCTACAACGACACCACCGACCTGGCGGGTGGCGCCAGCACCGTCATGAGCACGATCGGGCGCAACGACCCCGCCCAAATGAAGCGTGCGCTCACGAACACCAGCGGGCTTGCACTCCTCACGGGTGGTGGCTTCCAGAATGCCGCCAGCATCCAGGCGGAGTTCGCCTCAGCGGAGGTGAACAACAACCTCCAACAAAAGTACGGCGCAGGCCTCGTCGGGCCGGGTGGCCAGATCCGCAGCATGGATGAGTTCCTGCAGGGCCTTACGCAGTTGGGCCTCGCTGATGGGAGTGGTAAGCCCATCACGGCACAGCAGGCACGGAGCAAAGGCTTCGAGGGCTTCCAGCAGGGCCAGCGTGGCTACAACAACCTCGCCAAGGAGGGCTTGTCGGCCGAGGCGATCGCCGCAGTCCAGGAGTACGCAGTCTCCGGCTCCGGCAACGAGTTCTTCAACGTGTCGAAGGCCGCAAGCGAGGCTTCAGAGAAGGACACGGGTGTCGGCGACCACATCGTGCGGGATCAGCAGAAACTCATGGAGTCGCAGACGCAACTCCAGGTGAAGATCTTCAGCGACATCTACACGCAGATGGAAGCCGAACTGGAACTGCGCACCAAGATGAACGAGACTATGAAGGGCTTGGATGCCAAGGTCTTTCAGTTCGGTGACCTGCTTGCTCAGATCACGGGCGCAGCGGGCGGTGTGCTGAACGCCTTCATCGCCCTCAAGTTGCTCGGCGGTGGTAGCGGTCTTCCGGGGGCTGGTCTCGTCAAGGCGGCGGCGGGTCAAGCAGGAGCGACCACGCTGCTCGGCGGGGGTGGACTGGCTGGCACTGCAGCCATGGCGATCCCTGTTGCTGCCGCTGCAGGGGCGGGGATCTACGCCGCCAAGCAGTGGGAGAACGAATACCGAGCGGACCCCGCAAACGCTGACGCTGGGTTCTGGGATGAGCAGTTCGCTGGGTTCAAGGCTGCTTTCGGATTTGGGAACGACCGGGGAAGCCGAGGCAGCGCCGCTGGCCGGTCGAAGAGGGGTGACAAGGGCGACCCTCCGAGCAACCACAAGGGCTTCGGGTTCATCCACAAGGGTGACCCGCCGCTGCCGGGCGACAGCACGGGCTTGAACCCTGGGCTCGAAGAGAAGTTGCGGAAGATGTTCCAGGAGAACCCTCGCCTCACGATCAACAGTGGGTTCCGCACGTACGAGGAGCAGGTCGCCGTCTACAACAAGTTCATCTCCGGCAAGGGGCCTCAGGCCGCCAAGCCGGGCTCCTCTCGCCACGAGAGCGGGAACGCAGCAGACATTGGGCCTGCCTCGGAGTACGGGTGGCTGGCCGCCAACGCTGCACGCTTCGGGCTCGCCAAGACCGTGGCCTCGGAGCCTTGGCACTTCGAGGACGCTGGAGGGCGAACGCAGGGGAACGTGGCTGCGACGCAGGCGGCGGACCGTGAGCAGAAGCCGAACGCCACCGTGGCGCCAACCCTGTCGACGGGCGCAGCCGTCAACTCCTTCCTGGGTATGAACAAGACGGCAGGCCAGATCCTCAAGGAAGTCTTCAGCGCAGGCCCCGCCGGTCCCAACTACAGGGGCGTGTCGGGCGCTGGTGGTGTCGTCGGTGGCGGGTCCGCTGCAGCAGCCCCCGTCGGCAGTGGTGGCAACGCCAGCATCTCCGGGGGCAAAGGCTCCCTGAGCGCAGCGCAGATCCGTGCAGTGGCTGCACAGGCTGGCTTCACCGGCCAGGCGCTCGACACGGCCGTCGCCATCGCACTCGCCGAGTCGAGCGGGAACCCAGGCGGGCACAACAACAAGGGCGAGGACAGCCGAGGCCTTTGGCAGATCAACGTCGATGCGCACGGCGAGAAGTTCGGCAACCTCTACGACCCCCTGACGAACGCTCGGGCCGCCTTCGCCGTGTCGGGTGGTGGCAAGAACTTCAACCCGTGGACCACGTACTCGGGTGCTACCGCTCACGGTCGAGCCCGCAACTACACGCAGTTCCTCGGCGTCGGTGACCCGCCGAGTGCAGGGAGCGGCGGTGGTGGTGGAGGGAGCGTCAACGCCAGCCGCTCGGTGTCGATCGGCAACATCACGATGCACGTCCACGTCGCCTCGGCTTCGCCCGACGAGGCCAAGCGGTTGGCCAACATGGTCATGGGCGAGATCGCCAACCGTGCACAGGAGCAGATGGTGGGGGCGGTCTGAGATGGCAGTCGATCCGATCGCAGAACGACCGGTCACCCAGACCAACCCCCTGACGCTCGTCGCTGGAGCAATCTCCCGAGTGGGCCGCAACACGGGCTCGACGGCGAGCGGCACGCCTTTCGGTCTGACAGACCTGCACATGACGCAGCAGACGAACGTCGTGCGGCAGGACATGCAGACGAACCCTCCGTTCGACATCCGTGCGCAGGCCGCTCGACCCGACGGGCGTGGCCCGAAGTTCCGTGGCCGCATCATCCTCGTGAAGCGTGCGCAGGCGCCTGGCCAGCAGTTCGCCCTCAACTTCCTCTGGAACCCGGGCGCCATCTCGGCCACCTACGGGTTCCAGCAGAACGCCATGGGGGTCGACTCCTTGACGGAAGAGCAGACGTCCATCACGAACCTCGTGTCCACCATGGACGTGGGATTCCAGTTGATGTTCAACCGCCAGTACGAGTGCCACCAGGACGCCAACAGCATGGGCGTGCTTGAAGACGTGGCTGCGCTGGAGCGCATGCTCGGAGCCTTTCAGGGTGGGGCGCTGCAGTCCGTGCCCGTGCAGGTGATCTTTGGTGGCGTCGCAGGCCTGCGCCTGTTCGCCTTCACCGGCATCTTCTCAGCCGTCAACATCCGGTACCTGCTCTTCAGCCAGCGCATGATCCCGACCGTGGCGCAGATCGACGTGACGCTCAGCCGCACCATCACAGGGAACACGCCCACGATGCCACCCGGTGGCGTAGGTGGCGGGGGCACACCGGTCCAGCAAGACGTGGCTCAGATGGACATCGACCGGTCCAACCGGAACAAAGTCAGCCGACCCGGCGGAAACAAGGTCGTCTGATGATCACCGAAGGCTCTCGCTACGAGGAGTCCAGAGTCCTCATGACCCAGGGCGCCGACTCCGTCTACCGACCGACCACCTACTACACGCCGAGCCCGTACGCACAGGTCCGGTCGTTCAGGTACCACATTGTGCAAGAGGGTGAGCGCATCGAACTCATCGCCTACAACACGCTCGGGGACGCTGAGTTGTGGTGGATGGTGGCCGAGTTGAACCCGGAGATCCTGAACCCGTCCCGGCTCGTGCCCGGCACCATCCTCAGGGTCCCGGCATGATCACGCTCGGCAAGGGCTTCTGCGGCTTTGTCCCGAGCGGGGGTGGAGCACCCGAGCCCCTGCGGCGACTGAAGATCGTGCAGCAGGAGTACCAGCACGACGTGGCCGTGCTCTCGCTCCCCGACGGGTCGCCTGAGGCGAAGCGGTTCAAGAGCGGGGTCCCCATCACTGTGCACTGGGGGAACGACGCCCGCTTCAGCAAGGAACTGAACGGCTACGTCAACCACCACAACCCGGTGTACTCGAACGTCAACGGGCCGGGCGCCGTGAGCGACGACATCGTCATGGCCGGTTCGTCTTTCGTGTTCAAGCAGGAGTCACTCAAGGTCTGGCGCAACGTGACGGTCTCGCAGGTCGTCGAGCGGGTGATCAAGGACTTCCGGTTCAAGGCGGACGTCACGCCTCACCCCGGCATCGTGGCCATGCGCTCGCCGGTCGGCCAGACCACGTGGGCGTTTCTCGTCGATCAGGCGAAGTCGATTGGGTACACGCTCGTGGCGGACGGGACCACGATCCGCCTGCACCCCCGCATCGTCTCGCTCGACCGGGTCGCTGGGTCCCTCCCCGTCTTCCGCCTGTCGGACGGATCCCTGTCCTCGTTCGCAGCGCAGGTCGGTGTCGCTGCCCCGAGCGGTGGCGAGAAAGTCAACCGCCAGACGTTCGGCGTGAACCCCCGCACGCAGCAGGCCGTGTACCAGAAGGCGGCGCCCGAGACGATCCGAGCGCTCGCTCGCCAGGGTGCTGCACCCATCTTCAACCGAACCCAGACCGGCCCCGTCACGCACGACCTCAGGGAGGCCAACCAGCAACTGGCGTCGTCCATCGACGCCAATCGCCTCTACACCTCGGCGAACGCCATGGTGGCTGGCGACTGTCGGGTCCGGCCCGGCATGGTGGTCGGCATCGACGCTGCTGGCACCGAGCACGACGGGCTCTGGTACGTGTCGGCCGCCACGCACGTGGTCACGGGCCAGGGCTACAGCCTCGAACTCGGGCTCGGGCGGGACGCCACGGGTGCGAGCACCATCCCCACGCAGGCGATCCTCCGCAGCGCCAAGGCGGAGCGCTCGGCCCTCCTCAACGGACAGTGGGTGGCCGCATGATCTACCGAGGCGTGTGCGTCAACAACGTCGACCCGGAGGGCCTCATGAGGATCACCGCTACGGTGCCTCAGATCCTCGGAGAGGCCGTCAGCGCCTGGGCATGGCCCTGCGTGCCACCCGGCTGGCCGTTCGTCCTGCAGAACCACACAGGGCACTCTGCGGGGAGCCACGCTCAGTACACGGGCGACGGCAGCCACGCACACACGCACACGACGATCGAGGCTGGCAAGGAGCACAAGGCCACGTATCCCGTGCCCAGCCCCGGCGACGGGGTCTGGATCATGTTCGAGGGCAACGACATCGAGCACCCGATCTGGCTCGGCACCTGGATGAGGAAGGTCTGACATGCGCACGCCCAGCAGGGAGATCTCGATCCCCTTCCACTTCGACGGGAACGGAGCCGTGGCGTCCGTCACGAGCCTCTCGGCGATCTTCAACCAGCGCCTGACGATGATCATCATGACGATGCCGCCCGAGCGCCTGATGCTCCCGACGTACGGCAGCCCGACCCGGCGCTACGTGTGGGAGGCGCTCGACCCCCTCATCATCTCGGAGTTGGCGAGCCTCCTCCAGCAGGCCGTCACCATCTGGGAGCCTGCGGTCGATGTGGTCGACGTCACGCACACGGAAAGCGGGATGGAGGAGGGCCGACTGGAACTGTTGATCTCATACAAGGTCCGGCCGCTGCAGGACGTCTTGACTACGATCGTCAACGTGGGCGGCTCTCAGACGGGAACAACCAGTGGCTGAGGGCATCTCCCCGATCCAGTACACGAGCAGGGACTACGCCGCCCTCAAGGCGGACCTGATCGCTGCCATCCCGGGCCTCCTGCCCGAGTGGACGAGCCGGTCGTCCAACGACTTCGGCATCGTGATGATCGACCTCTTCGCATATTGTGGCGATATTTTGAACTATTATTCAGATCGCATCGCCAACGAGGCGTTCCTGGCCACCGCCACGCAGCGGGCGTCGGTCCTGTCGATCGCTTCGATGCTGGACTACAAGCCCCTCAGCCAGGCGCCCGCCACCGTCAGCCTGCAGTTCACCATCTCCGCCACGGCGCCTCAGGTCGTCATCATCCCAGCGGGCACGCAGGTGTCCACCCGCTCGTCGCCTGAAGCCGTCGGCGTGCCGTTCGAGACGCTGCTGCCGCTCGTGCTCACGCCGGGCGCCACGGGCCTCGTGGATGCGGTGCAGGGTGAGACCACAACGCTGGAGGCGGTGGGCACGAGCACGGGCTCGGTCGACCAGCAGTTCCTCCTGTACCGCCTGCCCGTCATCGAGAGCACGCTCGTGGTCTTCGTGGACGAGGGCGCAGGCCCCGTGCAGTGGTCGTACTACGAGCACCTCATCGACGCCTTCGCCGGAGCGACCGCCTTCTCCGCTTCCGTGGACGAGGACGGCGCCGTGACGCTGGAGTTCGGCGACGACGCCAACGGCAAGATCCCGGGGCTCGGTGCCACCATCACGGCTTCGTACCGCACGGGCGGTGGGCTCCTCGGCAACGTGGGCTCGGGCACCGTCACCGAGATCGTGGGAACGATTCCTGGTGTCGCCAGCGTGACGAACCCCGGCAACGCAGCGGGTGGTGCGGACGCTGAGACCACCGACAACATCCGCAAGTCGGCGCCGAAGAACCTGCGAGCGCTCGACCGGGCCGTGACGCTCAGCGACTACAAGACGCTGGCCCAGAAGGTGGCGGGCGTGCAGTACGCCAACGCCACGGCGACCGTGTACACGAACGTCCTCATCTACCTCGCCCCCGTCGGCGGAGGCATCGCACCCGCCACCCTCAAGAACCTCGTCATCAACTACTTGGCAGACAAGAAGATGATCAACACCTCGATCACGATCCTCGACCCCACCTACACGCCTGTGAACATCACGGCCGTCGTGGACGTGCTCGACAACTACAGCCGGGAGGCGGTGCGCCAGACGGTGGCGAACCGCATCGCATCCCTGCTCGACCTGACGAGGGTGGACTTCGCCTTTCGGGTCGCCTTGTCCGACGTGTACGAGGTCATCGCCAAGGTCGAGGGCGTCGACTACGGCACCATCAACGTGCTCTCGAAGACCGCCGTGGGGCTCGCCGACGTGCAGACCGGGCAGTTCGAGATCCCAGTCGCCGGAACCATCACCGTGACCGCCACCGGCGGCTTGATCGGATCTTGAGGAGAGAATCGTGGCCACCTTCCCCGCAGGCATCAAGATCTTCACGACCCGTGTCGATCTCCTCGACATCGTGTTGGCGGGACACGTCAACGAGATCTATGAGGAGATCGTCGCCGTCCAGCAGGTGCTCGGCGTCAACCCGGGAGCGTCCGCAGCCCGAGCGACCACGTACGGCACGGTCGACGCACGCTTGGAGGCGCTGGAGTCTGGCTACGCCCAGACCGGTCACACGCACGCCTCGGCGCTCTCAAACACGGTCTTCGACTCCGCTGGCGACCTGATCGTCGGGACGGGGAACGACGCCTTCGGGCGCCTCGCTCGTGGTTCCGCTCAGCAAGTGCTACGGGTCAACGCAGCCGGGACCGGGCTGGAGTACTTCACGCTCGCTGGCGCCTCGACCGCCTTCGTCCCGAACACGATCTTCGACGACACGGGCGACCTCGTGGTGGGCACCGGCAACGATGTCTATGCACGCCTGCCTCGGGGCTCGGCGGCGCAGTACCTCAGGGTCAACGCTGCGGGCACGGGCCTGGAGTATGGAGCGCTGCCTTCCGGCAACAGCCTCAAGACGGTCCGCATCCCCCACACCTGGCACATCCCCGGCGAAGTGAAAGTCGCCTCGGGCGACATCGACTACATCATGGGGTTCGTCGTCCCCGACCAGTTTGGTGCTGGATCCGGCACCACGCTCGCTGGCGTGCGTGCGAAGTTGAACAGCGGGACGAGCGTGGTGGTCGGGATCTACCGCAACGGCAACCTCATTTACAACTTCACCGTCACGACCGCCATGACCAACCCGGCCGGAGCGGCGACGGTCTTCTTTGGTGGTGATCTCATCACGATCATCGTGTCCAACCCGATCGGCTCACCGAGGAACCTGATGGTCAGCGCCCAGTTCGACTACACGTCCTGATGCGGAGCGCATGATGCCTCTCACCCCAATCGGCACCGAGGTCGAGGCTGTTCTTGACGGCGTGGTCACCTGATGCCGCCGATCGTGCAGAGTTTCGCTTTCACAGGAGCCGTCCAGAACTTCGTTGTCCCAGTGGGCGTCTCCTCAATCCAGGTGGAGTGCTGGGGAGCACAAGCAACTGGAGTCACGATTAACCAAGTCACGGGAGGGTTGGGCGGCTACGCCAAAGGCAACTTGGCGGTTACCGTCGGCGAAACGCTAACCATCTACGTGGGCGGCGGAAACGGGTACAACGGAGGTGGGGATGCTCCAACGATCAACAACGCCAACAACAAGGGCGGCGGTGCCACCGACCTGCGCCAGGACGGTGTAGCGCTTGGCAATCGCCGTATCGTGGCGGGCGGTGGCGGCAGTACTGCTGAAACCCTTGCGGCCGGGGGCTTGTACGGTGGTGCGGGAGGCGGTGGCTACTACGGCGGTGGCGGTGGCTCCAACAACTTCGCACCTGGTCAAGCGGGCTCGCTTGGACAGGGCGGAAACGCTGGCAATAGCAGCGATAGCAACCAGAGTGTCCCCAGCCAACCCGGCGGAACCGGCGGCGGACTGACGGGTGGCGACGGGGGAGGGACGGTTAGCGGCAAGGGTGGAACGCAGGTTGCGGGTGGTGTGGGTGGTGCCGTCGCCGGTACTGCCACTGGCGGTTCGGGCGGTGGCGGCTCGTCCTACCTGGGTGGTGTGACTAACGGCGTCACGACGGCTGGCTCGAAAACGGGCCACGGCGCCATGACGCTCACCTATGAAGTCAGGCTCGACGGCCCTCGGATGATGGCCTGATGCGCATTCAGACCGACACCTTCGATCACCCGGGTGGGGTCGAGGCGGACCTGACGCTGCTCCTTGGTGCTGACGTGCGTGCCTGCGCCATCACCCGTAACGAGAAGCGTCGGTTGGCAAGAAGGGGAGGGCAGTAGTCATCGCTATTTACGGCGTCTCCTATTACGGCCAGGACACCTATGGCCTCGCTGGTCCGGTGCAGTTCGAGGTCCCATACTTCAATGCGGACCCGATCGGCTACGACTCGCTGTTCATCGCCTGGGGTGCGCCTTCGGGCAACTTCGACACGATGCGCCTCGTCAGGAACTCGTACGGGTTCCCCACGACCATCTTCGACGGCGTGACGCTCAACGAGGGCCTGAACCTCTCGTTCCTCGACACCGACCTCCAGCCGGGGAACTTCTACTACTACACGCTCTTCGTGCACTCGACGAGCCCGGACCGCTGGGTGGTGGCGGGCAACATCATCGGCCTCGTGGTCGAGGATCACAACCACCGGGGCGTGATGTGGGACTACACGGCCGACTACATGAAGGAGGCCGACCAACTCTTCTGGACGGACGCCGAAGACCGTGGCCCGCTGCAGCGCTTCCTCATGCTCTTCGCCTACGAGGCCGACCGCATCCAGACGGAGATGGGCACGCTCGCTCGGGTGACCGACATCAACCGGGTGTCGGGCGGGCTCCTGCCTGCATTCGCCGAGCAGTTGGGCGTGGGGTACGAACCCGAGATCGGGATGCGTCAGACGAGGATCCTCGTCACGAACGCCATCCACCTCTACAAGACGAAGGGGACCAAGCCCGGGATCGAGGGCGTGGCCACTGCGTACACGGGCTTCGGTGCGGACGCAGTGGTGGGACGCAACCTGGCGCTCGACCTGAACGACGCCAACTTCGAGCAGTCGATCGGCAACTGGGTGGGTGGCACCAGCACCACCCTGTCTCGGGACAACGCCCTCTCGCTTCCCGCCGGAAGCACGTACTACCTCCGCCTCACGTCAAGCGCTGCGGTTGACGCCTCCGCTTCACTCGGGATCCTCGGTGCCATCCCCATCACGGGTGGTCAGGCGTACACGGCGAGCATCGTGTCACAGGCCCTCACGATCGGGCGTGCTGTCAGCGTTCAGATCAACTGGTACACGGGTGACGGTATCTACATCATCTCCACCTTCTGGGGCGACGGTGTGGTCAACGGCGTGGGCTCGTGGACTCGTTCGTTCATCAACGGCCTGGCCCCTTCGCTCGCAGCACTGGCCACCGTGAACGTACGGGCGGTGGGCACGGCGAACGGCGAGGTGCATGCCTTCGACACGATGCAGTTCGAGCGCACCATCAACCGCCTCACGGCCAACCAGGCGTCGGTCGAGACGAACCTGGACGGGATCTCCGGCTCGAACCCGTTGGGGAACCCTGCCACCATCACCCGGGACACGAGCCGATTCACGAAGGGGACTGCATCCGTGAGGTGCGTCACATCCTCGTACGGCGGCATCAGCCTGTCGGCCGTGCACATGGTGGCTGGCGTGATGTACACGCTGTCGGCCGACGTGTTTGTCGAGGGCACTGGCACGTTCCCGTTCCGGTTCTACGTCACGTTCGGCACGACCGACTTCTTGCTCGGCGACACCCTCTCTCGCTACAAGACGGTCACGAGGGGCTCGTGGCAGCGGCTCGTCCAGCAGATCTCGGTCGGCTTCACGGGGACCTACGACCTGTACCTGCGAAGCGACGCCGCCACGGGGGGGAGCACGAACCTGCTCACCGCCGAACAGTCCTCGTTCGAGGGCGGGACGACCGGCGGCCACATGACCGTCGTGTCCGGCGTGACATTCGCCAACTCGTCGGCGCAGGCATTCTCGGGCACCAGGTCACTGCAGGTGCAGAACAGAAACACGGCCATTACGACGTCTACCGAGGCGTTCGTCTACAGCGAACTCATCACGGCATCTCCTGGCACGACTTACACCTTCTCTGCTTACGTTCGCTCAGCGTCTGCTTGCACGTTGTCGATGGAAAGTCAGTTCGACTTGGTTCCTGGGACAGTTCGTACAAGTGGCCCGAGCACAGTATTGGCGGCAAACACCTGGACCCTCTTGCAAGTTACGGCTACTGCACCAGCGGGGACCGTTCAACTTCGAGCCAACATCAGGGCGCTGTCCCTAGCGGCGAACCAAGTCATCTTCGTGGACAACGTTCGAGCCGAGGTTGGTACTGGCCCGGGTGCTACGTTCTACTCCGACGGCCTCCAGTTCGAGGAAGGCGCCACTGCGTCCCGCTGGGTGTCGCCTGGCCCGACCACCTGGCAGCCTGCTCGGGAGATCCAGATCTACCTCCTCGGGAACCGGGAGAACAAGGTCCCTAACCCGTCGGCCGAGGCGAGCACGTCCGGCTGGGCGGAGGGCGCCAACACGACCCTCACCCGCACGTCCGCCACACACCGGGAAGGCGCCGCAGCCTTCCGCCTCACGGCCATCGCAGCCGGGACCATCTCGGCGTTCACGGCGAGGGGCATCGCCAGCATGGCGCTCGGCGGCACGGGGACCGGCAGCACGTGGGCGCAAGCGACCGGTACATGGGCTTCGGCCACCCGCACGTGGACGGCCTCTGCAGGTTCGGCGCCGGTCGAGACGCTGTCCATGCCGGTGATCGGTGGCGAGTGGTACTCGGCGCAGTGCGGGTTCCGAGCGAACACGGTCGGACGAGCGACGTCGATCACCATCGCTTGGTACACGATCAACGGAGTCTTGATCACGGAGCCCGCTGGCACGCAGGCGAACGACACGCCCGGCACGTGGGCTCGGCTCGCAACCGTCACCGCTCAGGCGCCCGCCACCGCAGCGTTCGCAGCGCTCGTGGTGAAGGTGTTCGGAGTGGCAGCCGGAGAGATCCACGACTTCGACGCCGTGATGTTGGAGCAGAGCCGAGCCGTGAACGGGTACTTCGACGGCAACTCGTCACCCAGTTCAGACTTCTTGTGGGGAGGGACTGCACACCTCACCCGGTCGTTCTACTACCCGAGGAGGGACACGAAGAACTACCGTCTGCTGCAGGTGATGCCTGAGTACATCCCGGCGGGGGCATCCTTCTCTCTGAAGTACGGCATCGACACCCCCGCCACATCTGTCTGAAGGAGACCACACGAACATGGCCATGAACTTCAACGAGACCCGAGCGCTCACGCAGGACGCTCAGAACCGTGCGCTCCGATCGTTCATGATCGGGCTCGCCATCGACACCCTCGTCGGCATCACGCTCGTGCTGCTGACCACGTTCGGAGATGCCGAGGCGTGGGGTGATCTGGAGTGGACGATCCTGTCCTTCTCGATCGCCAAGTCGTTCATCCAGAGCGCTGGGTCATTCATCCTGCGCCGGTTCCTCGACCCGTCGAGCGTCCCGACTCCCCTGCCCCCCACCCCGCAGCCCGAACCCAACGTCGTGGACCCGGCGCCGTGAACGATGCGCTCGGGCTCACCGCCCTGGCGTTCGTGATCGTCAAGGTCGTCGACCTCGTCAAGCAGGGCGTCCCGTGGGGCCTGCCAGGGTGGCAGAAGAGCACCCTCAGCGTCGTTCTGGGGGCCTGCGGCGGGATTTGGCTCCTAGGAGGGCGGGATGGCCTCCTGGGGGGTCTGGCGGCCGCTGGTGGCGCCTCATTCCTCCACGAGATCATGGGCCTACTGTCCATGCGTAGCGACGATCTCGTCCAGACGATCATGAGCCGGGCCGACCCGGCCGCCAGGATGCGAGCACGCCGATGAAGATCAGCAACAACTTCTACAACCCTGACCCCCGGTGGGGGACGCCGACATCGACGTCGAACTACTCGGTGTCGTGGAGCAACAACACGATCGGCCCCAACGAGGGCGACGGGCTCGCAGGCGTTCGTGAACCGCTCGTTCCGATCCAGCCACTCGACAGCGGGTCCATGGCACCCGCACTCCCGGGGGACAGATGAAGCACCGCATCCAGGTCTACCGCTCCCGCTCCCTGCTCTCGACCGAACGCTGGCGCTGGCGCCTCGTGTCCAGCAACGGGAACATCATCGCCACGTCCGGCGAGGGCTACCGGCACAAGGTCGACTGCCGCAACATGGCCGAGCGGGTGGTCCGAGGCGACTACAGCAACGTGACCATCGAGTCGTGATCGTCTTCTGCGACAATCCTTCGGGCTGGCATCCGACCCTCCACCGGAACGAGTCGCATCACCACCCGCCGAAGTCGTGGACGCTCAACAACGGCGCCACGTCGAAGATCCTCGAACTCTGTGGCCTCTGCCACAACGAGTACCACGCTCTCCTGAACGAGTACGTCCGGGCCAAGGGCCTGCCGGCGTGGGAGATCCGGCGCACGTACGGGCTCTTCATTCGCACGGTCGTCCAGGAGTGCTGGGACAAGCGGATCGAGGGGAAGACGCCCTACACGACGGTGCAAGGAGTTGACACAGCAGCCTGACGGTCCCCTATGCTCAGCACTGGAGACGTCCACGCAATGATGAGAGAGGCGAAGGGGTTGTCCGGCCCCCTCGCCTCTCTTGCTGTCTGGGCTCAGCGCTGACGGAGCACGGGGTCGTGGTCGTCGTCGTAGTTCAAGCCCTGCTGGTGGGACTCGCCGACGTGGTGGCGGGTGGCGAAGCCGACGGCGTTGTCGGGGGGTGACATCTCAGTGTCGAGGCCGCACGTGGTGCACTCCTCGAACTGGGCCTGGCTGAGCGCTCGCTGTGTCATGCCGAACAGTCTGGCAGCAGAGCCCTGCCGGCCGGCAGCGACCGCTGGAGCCGGATGATCGACATCCTCTCCGCCTCCAGCACGGGGAGCGCCCACCGAAGCGCTGACGCCTCGGCGAGCGGTTGGAGCCCATCAGTCAAACCCCCGACACCCGCAGTAGAAGGAGTCGGTCGGGCGGCCCTCGGTCATCGGCTCGAAGGGGTGCTGGCAGCGAGCCGAGACCTCGGGGCGGACCCGGCTGGGGTCGAAGCGGTGGGCCACCTCGTAGAAGCGGCACACCCGGCACACGTGGTCCTGGGTCCCGGGAGCAGCGCTCTCGAAGAAGGCAAGCGACGCACGGTCAGCGCTCGGACGAGTCTCGCCGCACGAGCAGCGGGTGGTGCGGGCGCTCATCGGCCGTACCGGATCGCCGAGGTGGCGTCGTCAGCGGCCCGCTGGAAGAAGGCCCAGTCGTCGGGGAAGCCGACGTCCTCGAACCGGTCGAGCGTGGCCGTGCAGACCTCGATGACCTTGGCGTGGTCGCCCCGGTTCTTGGCCCGGGTCACGTTGGACTTGCCGGACCGGTAGGCCTTCGTGACTGCTGCGTAGTCGATGCTCATGCTGGGCTCCTGGGCTGGGGTGGCGGGGCTGACAGAAACCAATCTACAGGATCTGAACGAGAGTTGCAAGTCCTGACGTGTCGAGACTTGAAGAAGTTGCGCCGAGCCCCGACCAACGTGGCAGACTGCCACCTCCCACCAACCGGACACAACCCGGACAACCCCAAGGAGCAACACCAGTGCCAGCGAAGAAGACAGAGATCACGATCGGCCTCATCGGGCTCGGCGAGACCACCCCGGAGAACGCCATCGCCCTCCTCGAAGATCTGACGGGCGCCTTCGACGACGCTCGGTTCATCCTCCCCGTCTCGGGCGAGCAGTGGTCCGACACGCTCGGCGAGATCGCCGACTGGATCATCGACCAGCAGATCCCGTTCGAGGCCGTCGTCACGGACGACTCGGCCGCCGACCGCAAGTTCAAGCCGATCCTCGCCGAGGCCGAGAAGGAGCACAAGGTCGCTCGGGTCCCGCACAAGATCGTCAACCTCCTGGAGAAGGCGGCCGAGCCCCGGCTCGTGATCTTGTGGGACGACGATGACGGCGACTGCGAGGCCGCCATGGACAAGGCGATCGAGAAGAACATCGAGTGTCTCGACCTCACGAACGGGCTCGACAAGTTGGAGTACGACGCCGACGAGCCCGAGGGCGGCGGGGAGCCGGAGGAGGACGCCAAGCCCGCCAAGAAGTCGAAGGCCGACGACGAGAACGCCGAGGACACGAGCGGGGAGCAGGACGGGGTCGACAATCCCTACACCCGGGATGAACTCGAAGCGATGGACTCCGACGCCCTCAAGGACATCGCTGGCGAGTGGGGCCTGACGGTCCCGCCCCGGTCCCGGGCGAAGAAGTACATCGAGGCGATCTTGGCGGCGCAGGGCGAAGCACCCGCCGACGAGCCCGAGGACGAGCCCGAGGAGCGGACGTCTCGGCGCAAGGACAAGGACGATGAGCCCGAGGTCAGCGGTGGGTCCGCCAACGCCCTCGGCTTCGACGCCATCGAGGGTCACCTGGCGGGTATCCACACCACGCTCGGAGTCCTGACCCACGAGATCGTCCACGCCATCAGCCGCCTCGCAGCGGCGCTGGAGCACCTCCCCTCGGAGTTGGCCGCTCCTGTGTCCAGCGGGCCTGAGATCGACGCTGAGGGGCCTCAGGATGAGCCCCAGGCGAAGGCTGCCCCGAGGCGCCGGATCGCCAAGAAGTAGCGTCACCCGTGGAGCCTGGCCTGTAGTGACAGCAGGCCAGGGCTCGACTGCACCACCAACCGGACGCAGTACCTCCACGGACAGGGAGACCATGAGCATCAACGCATGCGCCAATCTCGGCGACCACGAGCACCAGATCTTCGCCCTCATCACGAGGGCGGGCAAGAACAAGGCACACAGCCTCTCGAAGACCACGAAGGCCGACTTGGCCCGTGACCTCGGACTCGACCCCGTCACCGTGAAGGTCTCGGTCGACCTCCTCATCGCCGACGGCCTGATCTCGAACTCGGCGGGACCGGATGGCGAGAACTTCATCCTGGAGAAGCGCTGCTTCTGCCCTGGGATGAGTACGAGACACGGCACGTGTCTCGGGGAGAGTGTATGGTCTCCGACCAGACACCGACCCCCAGTGCTGGGTCTCCGACCCGGCACCGGAAGCGGAGAGGCCGAAGCCGAGAGCCTTCAAGCCTTGGCAAGTGTCAAGGTCTCAACACTTGAGAAAGAAAGGCGGGTCGTGAGGCGCCCGCCCCCCGTCATCGAACTCCCGGACGACGTGGACGACTGGAACGCACGGCACCTCGCCATCTACTTCGGGCGGGAGACGTACGTCCCCGGCGAGCCCAAGACCACGAACTTCAGGGCCATCGCAGCGTTCATGGCCGAGTGGCGAGCGGACGGCGTGAGCAATGAGATGATCGTCGCCATGATCGACGCCTTCGCAGCCGACCCTCGCTTGCGGAAGAGCGGCACGCCGTCGTGGCTCTCGTTCCTCGGGCTGCGTGCTCGCCTCTTCGAGGACGCCAAGCGGCACACGGCTGACGAGGAAGCGAAGGCGCACGTCAACGACAAGTCGTACTGGCTCGGCTCGCAATGGGTCGACGAGCGGGAGGCAGACTGAGGCATGGCAGATCTCTGGTGGCAAGACGCAGTCCAGAACCGAGCGCCCTCTTCGTTGTGGGGCACGTACACCGACAACGGTGAGCCGAAGGGCATCCTCCACACGACCGAGACGTCGGGCTTCACGCCGCACGGCACGAAGTACGGCGGCTGGCACACCTCGTATCCCCACTTCACCGTGGTGATGCTCACGAACGGGACCGTGCTCGTGTACCAGCACATCCCCGTGAACAGGGCGGCCCGAGCCCTCAAGAACCTGGCGGGCGGTGTCCAGACGAACCTCGATCGCATCGTGCAGGTCGAGATCGTGTGGCGTGCTGCGGCGGGCGGCCAGATGCCGACGGCTCTCCTCGATGCGCTGCGCCGCCTCATGCGGTGGGTCGAGTACGTCACGGGCGTGCCCCGCCGAGCGGTCGACTCGTTCCACCACTACCCGCCCGAGAACGGTGCCCGCCTCGGCCGGGAGCCGTGGCGCATGAGCGGCCCCGAGTTCGACGCCTTCTCCGGCTGGCTCGGCCACCAGCACGCACCGGAGAACTGCGTACACCCCGACACACCAATCCTCTGCGCTGACCTCACGTGGCGACCCGCAGGGGGCCTTCAGGTTGGTGATGAACTGATCGCCTTCGATGAAGAGACAGAGAAGATCGGGAACGCCAATGGTGGACGGCGCTACCGAAAGTCCGTCGTCACCCAGAACAGGCCAGCAGTCAAGGATTCATACAGACTCATCACAACACAGGGGGAGGTCGTGGCCAGCGCCGATCACCCCTGGTTGGTCCGCCTGCCTTACGTCAACCGAGGCTCACGAATCGCCTGGGTGAAGACAAGCAACCTTGACACCGAGAAGCACCGAATCATCAGCACCGGAGATCTCTGGGAGGCTGAGGACTCTCGCATGGCTGGCTGGATGGCGGGCGTCCTCGATGCTGACGGACATGCCTTTGCTGGAGGCCGACACGGGTCATGGGTCGGATTCGGTCAGGTTGATGGTGAAGTCCTTGACCTGTTCTTGGCTGAGTGCGACCGGCGTTCTTACACGACGAAGGTCATCCGTCGTGATTGGACCAAGCGTAAGGCTCTTTCCGAGAACCCGAAGGACTTCACAGATGTGCGCATCCTCGGTGGGATGTGGAAGACGTTGGAGGTACTCGGAACCCTGCGCCCAGCACGGCTCTTGGCCAAGGGCCAGCGGATGTGGGAAGGCGCTGTAATCGGCAAGACCACTGGCGACGTGGCCATCTTGAGCGTTGAAAGTGTTGGCAAGCAGCCAGTTGCTTCTCTCACGACATCTACGTCTACCTACATCGCATCCGGCCTGCTTTGCCACAACACGCACGGCGACCCCGGCAAGATCAACATCAAGTACCTGCTCGACGTCCCCATCCTGCGCCCCCTGGAGGAGCCCATGTTCTTCGCCTACACCCCCGCCCCCGTCTGGCCCAACGGTCGAGTGACCTTCGGCGAGGTGAACGCCAGTGGCATCGTCACGATCCACAACGACGTGTCCGCCCTCGACAAGGCCAAGCCCCAGTGGTTCAAGGGCGACCTTCGCACCACGCCGCTGGCGCTCGGCGGTCACATCATTGGGGCCACGGCCCTCGGCTCGCCCGAGGACGGCTACCGCCTGTACGCCGCTGACGGCGGAGTGTTCACGTTCCAGTGAGCACCGACCAGCACCGGATCCCGAAGCGCTTCCAGGGCAAGACGCTGGCGGACTACGGGACGTCCGGTCGAGGCGACGGCGAGTCGAAGGGGCTCGTCGCCGCCTACGCCGAGCAGATGTGCGAGCACCATGAGGACGGGCGGGGCCTCCTCCTCGTTGGTCCCCCGGGGGTTGGCAAGACGATGCTCGGTTGCATCGTGCTCAACGAGGCGCTGAGCCTGGGCCACAAGGTCCACTACCTGACGCTTGCTGGCTACGTGCAGATGCTCATCGACAACATCAACCTGAAGTCGGCGTGGGAGAAGATGGGCGACGTCGAGGCCTTCGACGACTGGAACGACCGCCGCAAGTACCAGCGCATGCTGCGCAACGACATCGACTTCCTCATGGTCGACGACGTCGGCAAGGAGCACACCACCACCACCCGGTTCGCCGAGGACGAGTTCGATCTCCTGCTCCGGTACCGGTTTGACAAGGGCCTGCCGACGATCATGACCACCAACACGCCCATCGACTTGTGGGCCAAGACCTACAGCGAGTCGATGGGGTCCTTCATCTACGAGGCGTGCGAGCACGTTGCTGTCGACGGCGTGGACGCACGCCGCCGCAAGCGCTAGACCATCGACCCACCCACGGACAGGGGTAGCACGTGCAAGGCAACGACATCTCCAACGAGACACCGGACAGGTTCCTCTTCGTGTTCGAGGGCCTCATCGCCACCCTCCCGGACAAGGAGGCCAGGGCGAAGGCAGCGGTGCTCGAACGCCTCGGCCGCCACAAGCACGCCGCCCGCTGCTGGCGGTTCGACCCGCACACCACGAAGCGCCTGTGGGACCTGGCCTGGCGCCACCACTACCGCTTCGACATCGTGACGTTCAAGGACCCCGACTTCGCCGAGGAGATCGGCAAGCGGATGGACCACCTTGCCCTCCCTGTCAGCAGCGTCTTCGCTACCACCGTGCCCCTGCTGGCGCAGGAGTTGTCGTTTATGCCGAGCGTCGCTGCCGTGTTCGACGCAGACCCCGAGCGCAGGTTCTCGTGGGGCAACAGGGGCCGCCACGTGTCGGACCCCTCGACGTTCAACCCGTTCGCCTAGTGGACGTCGAGCGCAACCTCATCAGCAAGGCCGTCCGGGAACAGGATCTGAAGCCTCTCTTCGAGGCCAAGATCACGGTCGACTTCTTCCAGGACGAGGAGCACCGCAAGGTCTTCCTGTGGGTTGGCGAGTACTACGCTAGGTACGGCGAGTGCCCGACGTCCAAGGCGTTGAAGCAAGAGTTCGCCTCGTACTCGCTCATTGACACGAGCGAGCCGTACGCCTACTACCTCGACGAGATGCGGGACCGCCGCAAGCACGCCCTCATGACCGAGACCCTGCAGGCGTCAGCGCAGGCGGTGCAGGCGGGCGAGACGGACGAGGCCGTCAAGCACCTGACGGATGGGCTGCTGAAGATCGGGACGGAGGTGTCGGTCCTGCGGGACACGAACCTCGTGGAGACGGGTGAGACCCGACTGGAGCGCTACCGGATCATGCGAGACAACCCTGGCCTGCACGGGATCCCGACCGGCTTCCCCTCGATCGACCTGGCTACGGGCGGCTTGCAGAACGAGCAGTTGATCACGCTCGTCGGGCTGCCCAAGGCGGGCAAGAGCACGATCGCCCTCGCCATCGCCGTGCACGCACACACGCAGGGCAAGAGCGTGCTGTTCGTGGGCTTCGAGATGAGCAACGATGAGCAGGAGGCACGCCACGATGGCATGCGGGCGGGCATCAACTACCAGCGCCTGATCCACGGGAAGATGACGCCTCGGGACGAGCGTGCGCTGGAGAAGGCGTACAAGTTGCAGGAGTCGCTGCCCCCGTTCGTGCTGTCGTCCGATATCCAGTCCGCCACCACGGTCAGCGGGCTGGCGGCCAAGGCGGAGGAGTACCAGCCGGACCTGATCGTGGTCGACGGTGCGTACCTCATGGAGTCCGAGATCCCAGGTGTCGAGCCGGGCTCACCGCAAGCGCTCACGTCCATCACCCGCTCGCTCAAGCGGATGGCGCAGCGCATCCAGCGCCCGGTCCTCATCACCACGCAGGGCCTGTCGTGGAAGCATTCGAAGAAGCGGGGCATCACGGCCGACACGATCGGCTACTCATCCTCGTTCGCTCAGGACTCGGACGTGATCCTCGGCGTCGAGTCGATGGCGCCGGAGATGATGAACGTGGCGAAGTTGAACATTGTCGCCGCCCGTGCTGCGCCGAGCGGGCACTCGTTCTTCATCAGGTTCGACTGGGAGACGGGCTCGTTCGACGAGAGCGAAGAGGACGAGATGGAGGCGCCCGATGCGTACGACGCCGGAGACCTCTAGGCCTGCGCTCGTCATCCCCGCCGACATGGAGGGCCTGCTGGAGTCGCTCGCCCTCGACATCGACACACGCCTCTCCGATGAGGAGGAGACGTGGGCGCTGTGCCCGAGCCCCAACCACAAGGACAGCAAGGCGTCGTGGTCGATCAACACCGACACGGGCCTGCACTCGTGCTTCTCCTGCGGGTACAAGGGCAATTTGCTCGGGCTCGTGCTCGACGTCACGGGCCGGGACGTGTTCGAGGCCAACCGGTTCATCCGGGGCTTCGGCGTCGACCTGGAGAAGATCATCCAGTACCTGGCGGCCCCCGCCAGTACCGAGCCCGAGGCAGTGCGCACGTTCAGCGAGGACGCCCTCGACGTCTACGGCGACCCACCTGCAGCACAACTCCAGGAGAGGTCGCTCAGCCTCGCCTCCTGCCGTCGCTACGACGTGGTGTGGGACCAGAGCGATTCCTCGTGGATCCTCCCTGTACGGGCACCACAGGGGGCTCTCGTGGGCTATCAGGTGAAGCGCAAGGGTTACGTCCGCAACCGGCCCATCAAGATCAAGAAGAGCCACTGTCTGTTCGGCCTCGACCAGGCGGAGCCGGGCGCCCCGCTCGTGCTTGTGGAGTCCCCGCTCGACGTCGTGCGCCTGCACACGGCTGGCGTGCCCAACGGCGTCTCGTCATTCGGCGTGGTCGTGAGCGAGGAGCAGATGAAGTTGGTCATCACCCACACGGACCGCCTCGTGCTGGCGCTCGACAACGACTCCGCCGGGAAGAAGCGGACCCAGGAGATCTTGACGGGCGTCTCGTATGATCGACGTGGCAAGCCGAAGCAGGGCATCAACTGGGCCAAGCGCTTGAACATCTCGGTGCTCGACTACGCAGCCCTCGACGTGAAGGACCCAGGTGACATGACCGACGACCAGATCCACCACGCCATCGACACCGCCATCCCCGCCGTCCTCTGGAGTGCGTGATGACCCCGCTGAAGCAGTGCCCGCAGTGCCATCTCGATCTCGTCGTGCAGTTTCCCGGAGACGATGAGACGCCCGGATGGCGTGAGTGCAGGAAGTGCCACACCGAGTTCCCGCTGGAGCCCGATGTTCCTCGGTGAACTGCGTCCGTTCCAAGAAGAAGCGGTCGACCGCATGGTCAATCAGAAGCGCCTGCTCGTGGCGTTTCACATGGGGCTAGGGAAGACAATCCTGACGATTGCTGCAGTTGAGCGCCTCATCGAGTCTGGTGAGGTTGGGGGCGGTCTCATCATCGTGCCAGCGACCCTGAAGTACCAGTGGGAGCGACAGATCGCCAAGTTCACCGACGGCGCCATCTCGCTCGTGATCGACGGCGGCCCCGAGAAGCGCAAGGCCCTGTACCAGCAGGTTCTGAACGGCGAGATCGAGTACACGATCATGAACTACGAGCAGGTCGTCAACGATTGGGCGATCGTGCGGGACCTGCCTCGGGACTTCATCGTGTGCGACGAGGTCACCGCCATCAAGGGCTTCAAGTCCCTGCGGACCAAGCGCATCAAGAAGATGCGAGCCCGCTACCAGTGGGGCCTGAGCGGCCAGCCTGTGGAGAACGTGCCCGAGGAGTTGTTCTCTGTCATGGAGTGGGTTGACCCCGTCGTGCTCGGGCGCTTCGACATCTTCGACATGTCGTTCATCGTGCGCAACGGGTACGGCGCCGTGCTGCGCTACAAGAACCTCCCGACCCTGCACAAGAAGGTCTCTGCCGCCATGGTGCGCAAGACCCGGCAGGACCCTGACGTCCGGGACCAGATGCCGAAGGTGTCCGAGGAGGTGGTGCTCGTTTCGTTTGACACGCCCGGCCGCACGCTCTACCGCAAGATCGCCAAGGACTTGCAGGTCGAACTCGCCAACGTCGTGTCGGGATCGTTCGACGTCTACAAGCACTACTCGGGCGAGGGCCGGAGCAAGGAGGAGATGCAGCAGCAGGGGAAGATCATGGCCAGGCTCACGTGCCTGCGCATGCTGTGTGATCACCCGGAACTCCTTCGCCTCAGCGCCAAGGCGTTCGACGACGACACGCTCACGACCGGCTCGAAGTACGCCAGCGAACTGAAGGCGGCGGGCGTGCTGAAGGCAACCCTGCAGGCGCCGAAGATGGAAGCCACGTTGGAGTTGATCGAGGACATCCTGTCGGCCGATCCACGCAACAAGGTCGTGCTGTTCTCGTTCTTCAAGAGCACGCTCGGGCTCTTGAAGGACGCCACGTCCGCCCTCACCAAGAGCGTGATCTACACGGGCGACATGAACGCCAAGCAGAAGGACGCAGCGAAGCAGACCTTCGACACCGACCCCGAGTGCGTGGTGGGGTCTACCTACGTCGAGTCGGTCGGGGATCTCCTAGCGGTCACCCGTGCGCTGTACCAGGGGGAGGTGGTCACGGCGGCTACGGCGTCGGGGGTAGGGCTCTCCGTTACCGCAAACCACCCGGTGCTCACTCGGCGAGGGTGGCTGCCCGCATCGGACCTTCGTCCAGGTGATGAGGTATTCCGCCAGCGCAGGGGTGACCGGGCTTCTACGGGCCATGACTTCCAGGACGCACCACTCACGGCGGAGCAACTCTTCGATGCGGCTTTGGCGGTTGGATCGAGCACGAGTCGATCCACCAAACCCGGTGACTTCCACGGCGATGCGGGGGCTTTCCAAAGCGAAGTCGACGTTGTAGTAGTGGATCATCTTCTGAGGGATCGGCTGTTCGGAAAGCAGGGGAGTGACAAGGTTGATGAAGTCCCGCTCTCCAACGCTGGTGGGGAGACGCCCTTGCGCCAGACGTTCGACGGTCGCAGCCCGCTTCACCTTCGTGGACTCACCCATTACACGCCCTCGGGCAGCGGCGTGAGCGTTTCTCATGTCGGTGGCGTAACTCGACCGGGGCCTGATCTCGATACCGCTCTCGGTCAACAGGCGCTGGACCTTACGGAACCCGGCGGAGTGCTTTGCCATGAGGTCGGCGACTGTGGCTCCTTCGAGGTAGTCGGCGATGAGGTCCTCAGCGTCGACAGTGCTGTCTCTTCCCTTCACGTCTATAACCTCCACACGTCATCCGGGATCTTTCTTGCTGAGAGTGTAGTTGTACACAACTGCAGGCTGTTCCTGTCGAGCGACGCCGGGGGCACGGGTCTCGACCTCCCGAACGCCAACTACCTCATCAACTACGACCTCCCGTGGAGCGCCGGGAAGATGGACCAGCGCAACGCACGGATCATCCGGCTCTCGACCGAGTTCGAGTCCGTCACCCTGATCAACATGATGATGCGGGGCTCGATTGAGGAGCGCCAGTACGAGATGCTGGAGCGCAAGCGCTCGATCGCCAGCGCCGTCATGGACGGGCGGGGCATCGACAAGCAGGGCGAGTTGAAGTTGGACGCCACCACCCTGACCGAGTTCCTCGACGCCACGAGTGTCTGACGTTGGTCGTGTTCCTCATGGTGGTCACGCTCTCCGCCCTGCGCCCCGGCGGGCTGTACATCATCGAGGACGTGACCGTTCAGATCCCGGCCTTCGACATCTGCGAGGCGACCATGCGGGCCACGTACGCAGCCCAGCAGGTGGTGCCCGGCAGCCGTCTCGCAGACGTGCGGTTGCAGGACATCCTCGGCTGACTTGCGGCCAAGTGTTGAGGGGTGTACAGTTACACCCATGCCCACCACCCAGCCTCGCACCGTCGCCACCGCCTTCATCGTCGGCACGATCGTCGACACCGGCCCCGGCGACTTCTGCTGGACGTTCGACGTCGTCCACCGCACCCACAAGTTCGTCACCCTCCGCCAGCACGGCAACCCTGACCACGGTGCCTTCCGGGTCGGGATCAAGGTCTCCGACAGGTCGGGCAAGCCCTCCGAGTGGGCGCTGCCGTTCGGCTCGTTCTCGCAGGCGCCCGTCATCCGCCCGGGCCAGGCGGAGGTCTGACACAATGAGCGTTCAGATCTTCCACCCGCCTTAGGGTCGGGGTGTCACGCCAAGCCGTAAGGTCGACACGCAAGTCACGAGCGCTGTACACTTCAGAAAGCCACCACAAACCAGCCCAGGAGCCTCGCATGCCCGCCATCGCCCCCGCCGACCGCTACACCCTCTCCCGCCACTGCCTGAAGCAGGCGCAGGCGAAGGGCTTTGCTCCCGCCGACATCCTCGCCGCTGCGCACGACCCCCAGGTCACGTACGAGTCGCACCAGCACCCGGGCCAGTGGAAGTTCATCCGCAACGGCGTGGTCGCCGTCGTCGACCCGGCTGTGCACCTCGTCATCACGGTCTTCGTGAACGGTACGGTCACCCCGCTCCGAGCGGACCAGATCTGATGCCCGCCCCCGTCTCGTCCTCGTCCCTGCTTTCCTACCAGGAGCGCCCGGTTCGGCGCCCGAGCGTGAACCGTGGCCCCCACCCGGCCCGCAAGCCGAAGGCCAAGAAGTGAGCCGCCCGGCCCCTCAACTCCGCTGCTCGGAGAGGGGGGCCGGTCGCTCTACCCCCACCATTGACAGAACGAGAGGCAGTGCCCGCTGTGAGCCACGATGTCCAAACCATGTTCTCCGCCCAGGACCGAGCGCCTTGGTGGCAGGGAATCGGTGGGCAGTTCGCCACCGTCATCAGCGACGACGCCGTCGACTGGAAGCGTGCGCTCACGCTGGCCGGTGCGGACTGGCAGGTCGAGAAGCGGCGCCTCGTGGCCGTGCTCGACAGCGGGTACAGCCCGGAGGCGAGCGACTTCTACGCACTCGTGCGCATCGACACGGGCGCCGTGCTGTACGTGGTCGGTGGTCGCTACCACGTCGTGCAGAACAGCGACCTCTACGAGTTCGCCAGCAACATCTACGACTCGTCCGACGCCTCGTTCGTCACGGGCTGGGTCCTGCACGAGGGCCGCACGGTGGGCGCCACGCTCAACCTCGGCAAGGACATCATCGTCGGCGGCAAGCGGAACGGGGAGCGCATCCCCACGTACCTGAACGTCCTCAACCGGCACGGCGGCGGCTCACTCGAAGCGCACGTATCCCCCGTCCGGGTCGAGTGCAACAACACCCTGAACGCCTCGATCAAGAGCGCCCAGAGCACGTGGCGGATCCACCACAACGTGAACGCCACGAAGCGCATCGCCGAGGTCCGGGACACCCTGCAGTTGTCATACGAGTACACCGACGCCTTGCAGGTGGAGTTCAACGCACTCCTCGCCGAGCCCGCCACCGCTCGCACGGTCGACCAGGCGATCAAGGCCGTGTGGCCCGAGCCGGAGAAGGACACGAAGGCGTTCCCGCAGTGGCAGAACCGGCGGGGCGAGATCCAGTGGGTGTGGGAGAACAGCCCCAACCTCGCCAACGTCAAGGGCACCAAGTACGGGGTCTACAACGCCGTCGTCGAGAGGGCCGAGTGGGGTCGCCTCTTCTACGGGGCGGGCGGGAGCGTGGCCAAGAACGAGACGCTGCGCACCGACGAGGTCCTGTTCGGCCAGACGAAGGACATCGGCGAGACCGTGTTCGCCGCACTGTCGAGGGGTCCCGCCAAGGCTCGGCGCAAGGCAGTGGCACGTGGCTGACGTGTGTCTGGCCCAGCAGGAAGCCCGAGATGCGGTGCGTCGGGTCAGCGTCATCCGACCCACGGCTGACGACCTGGCCGACGCTGCCGTCGCCGCCGTGCTCGTCCACGCCAGGGTGTTGGTGGAGCATGCCCCCGAAGCGGACTACGACGGTGACCTCTGGTGTCGTCATGCCGACCACGACCTCAGGGGGCCGGACTGGCCCTGCCCTGACTACACCCGAGCATCGGAGGCGGTGAGCAGGTGAAGGTCGTGGACAGGTGCTGGAAGTGCAAGCACGCCCATCGCTTGCTCACGACCGTCGAGGACCCACTCCCGCACTACGGCTCATGCCTTCACGAGAGGTGCCTGTGTCGCTGCTGGAGCCCCTCCACGCCCAACCCGGCCTACGTGGTGCCCCCGACCATGAAGCACCTCTCAGCGGGCTCTGGAGACGGGGCACGCTCGGCCGGTCGAGAGGGTGGGGAGACCCACCACCGTCTGTCCGACCACCTCACGCACGAGGGCACCGAGACCATCACCCTCCAGGCGTACCAGCGGGAGATCGGAGTGGCTGTCACACCCCTCCCGTAGGCTAGTATCTGAAACCCCACCAACCAGAAGGAACCAGAGACATATGGCAACCGTAACCCGCAAGGTCGCTCGCAAGGGCACGAAGACCCAGGGTCCGTCCGTCGAGCAGATCGCTGAGCAGGCGGTCGTGTACCTCACCCTGCAGAAGCAGATCAAGGTGCTCACGGACAAGGCCGACGAGGTCAAGAAGGACCTCAAGTCGTCGATCGAGGTCGTCGGCTACGAGTCGGAGGGCAACCAGTTCTTCGACCTGCCGGAGGAGTTCAACGGCGTCAAGGGCCTGAAGCGTGAGGCCCGCACCACCACGAGCCTCAACGTCGAGAAGACGGAGGGCTTCACGAGGGCCAAGGGCCTGTGGGTCCCGGTCATCGACGGCGGTGTCGTCGAGACGGTCGAGCAGATCGACCAGGACGCCCTCCTCGCTCGCCACCACGAGGGCAAGATCTCCGAGAAGGAGTTGGACTCGCTCTTCACGTCGAAGACGATCTACGCCCTCGTGCCGGTGCGGGCATGAGTGGCACCGAGTACGACCCCCGGGACCACCCGGCGTTCGGCGTCGTCGATGGTGAGGTGTTCACCAGCCTGCGCACGGCGGGCTGGCACCTCGTCGGATCGACGGACCTTGACGCCGACGACCTCGCCTGGATGCACAGGTCGAGGGTCTGCGCCGACACATCCGTCTCCTGGAGGAGGCGCTCGTCAACGTGGTGCCGGACAAGACGCTCGCCGTCGAGACCCTGCGCATGGTGAACGAGACGCTGGGGAGGCCGGGGTCATGAGCACGTTCGACAAGAACTTCCTCTTCCTCCTCCTGATCTTGCTCAGCAACCATTTGGTCGGGGTCTGGCAGACGATCGTGGTCTTGCTCATGGCCTGCCTCTTCACGGCCGTCGAGAATGCGTGGGAGCGACGTCGGGGGCTCCAAGAGATGAGAGATGCAGGCTGGCATGTCTGACGCAGCAGACGAGGCGGAAGCCCTCATCAACCGTGTCGTGGCCGAGGCCACCGACTCCAGCGATCTTGACCCCGAGATCGGGGACGCCATCGTGCGGAGCCTCACCCTCATCCGCAACCACGCCCACGACATCATCAAGGCGAGGGGGGACGGCACCCTCTTCACGGCCGAGGTCGGCCAGCGCCTGAACGAGATCGAGGAGATGGCCCAGGTCATCAAGGCGGTCCTCATCACGCAGATCCTGGAGCGCTCGCCCGGCGCCCTCGAAGCGGCACAGGCGCTCGCTGAGCGTGCACAGCGAGGTCAGGGCGGTGCCTGAGTCCGACGGGCTGGAGGATCGGACGCTCGACGAGATCGCCGAGATGGCGGAGGCATACTACCCCGGCTCGAACAAGCGTCGAGGCAGTGTCGCCCCCACCGTCGAGGTCGAGTCGATCAACGACTGGGACGCCAGCCCGAAGGTGTACGTGGTCCAGGGCGTCGAGGTGGAGTTCTTCACCATCGGCGCTCTGGCCAAGGCCCTCAGCCGCAAGCCCGTCACCATCCGCATGTGGGAGGCGAACGGGATCATCCCCATGGCCCGCTTCCGCAGCCCCGGCCCCGCTGGTAAGCAGCGGCGCCTCTACTCACGAGCGCAGGTCGAGGGGATCGTGCGCATCGCCAAGGAGGAAGGCATCGACAAGCCGAACCGCCAGGTCGCCACCGCCGGGACCCAGTTCACCGAGCGGGTCATCCGCCTGTTCGAGGAGGTCTGACGTGTGGATCGCACGCAGCCGCAAGATGTCCGTCTCGATGGGCAACTACGAGACGTACACGTTCGAGGTCAACGTCGGGCTCGGCCACGGCGACGTTGGACTTTCTGAAGACGATCTGGTAGCCATGGACGACGCAGGACGAGACGCCGCCTTCCAGCGGTTGCTCGATCTGGTGATGACCCGACTCAACGACCAACTGGCAGGCGAGATCGCCGACGCCAGCCACCTCACGCTCAACGAGGACTCGTTCGTCCTCGCAGCCCCCCGCCTCACTCCCCCGAGCCCTCAGCCCAAGCCGAAGGCCACCACCCGAAAGGTTCGACGCTCATGACCGACACCACCCGCAAGGTCCGCCGCCGCCCGGCACCCGCCGCTCCCACCACCTCCTCGAAGTACGAGAACGAGGACGCCGACTTCGAGCCCGAGCAGGAGAAGCCCCGCCGCTCCCGCCGGGAGGAGGCCGCCGACGAGGACACGCCTCGCCGCAGCCGCAGGGCCGCCACGTCGGACGACGACGCCGATGAGTCCGACCGCCCCGTGCTCAGCGGCGGGTGGGACGGCTTCGAGAAGACGAAGGCGGAGGTCCCGTCGCAGTTCGGCGAGGAGTTCAAGATCCCCGAGGGCGACACGGTCGTGAAGTTCCTCGACGAGGGTCCCTTCGTCACGTACAAGCAGCACTGGGTCGAGGGGCTCCCGCAGGGAAGCAAGAAGTCGTGGGTGTGCGTCGGCGACGACTGCCCGCTCTGCGACATCGGCAACGACGTCGCCGTGATCTCGGGCTTCAACATCTTCCACCTGCAGCAGCGGAAGAACCTCTACATCCTTCTCCGCATCACGGCCGCTTCGGCGATCGCCAACCTCTCTGCCAAGAAGGCGTCGAGCCCCATCAACCGGGACGACCTGTACTGGGTCATCACGAAGGAGGTGAAGGGCCAGGGCCGCCAGAAGAAGACGATCACCTCGTTCCACCCCGTGAAGGAACGGGACCTGGAGGAGGACTGGGAGATCTCTCCCCTCACGGACGACCAGATCGAGAAGGCCGAGGCCAACGTCCTCACGGCCAAGGCGATCTACACGCACTCCCGGTCCGAGTTGGCCGAGGTCGCAGAGCAGGCCGGTGGCGGCGATGACTGACATCCCCGTGCAGGTCCCCGTCCATGTGGAGCCGAGCGACCCCCCGTACGACCAGGGTGACGCCGATGTTCCGAGGTTCGGGTTCTCGATCGAGACGATCGACACCGACAACCCGTCCATCCGGCTCACGTTCGGGATCGGGTACGGCACGATCCTGGCGCCGATGATGACGCAGGCCTGCGTGCTCGATCCCGCATCCGCCCTGGCGCTCTACCACGGTCTGGGCGGCGCTCTGAGGGAGATTGCCCCCGAGGACGCCCCGGAGGCCTGAGATCGACGCACAGGGGCCTCTCACGGGGCTCCTGTGCCACGCCCGCCTAGCCCAACGGCAGAGGCGCCGCCTTCGGAGAGGTTACACTTCTACCATGAAGAGGTGGACGGACGAGGAGTTCAAGGTGGGGCTGGCGTCGGCAACATCGGTTGCCGGTGTGCTGCGCCACCTTGGGCTTCGTCCGACGGGAGGCAACTACAAGACGGTGGCCCTTACTGCTGAGCGGCTTGATCTTTCCACAGAGCACTTGGTCGGCCAGCGGTGGAGCAAGGGCATGGTCAGACAGTTCCACGGGCCGATGCCAACGCTTGATGAGATCCTCGTCAAGGACAGCAAGTACCGAGGGGGCTTGAAGAAGCGCCTCTTGGATGCGGGTCTGCTGACGTATGCGTGCGCTTGGTGTGGCATCACTGAGTGGCGTGGCCAACCGCTAGTGCTACGTCTTGATCACACCAACGGTGACAACCGAGATAATCGAATAGAGAACCTACGCCTGCTCTGTCCGAACTGCGACGCTCAGAACCCCACCTTCTGCCGTCGCCGTAAGTAGCGGATGTTCCGGGTTCGACTCCCGGGGCGGGCACCACCGACCCACCAGCCAGGAGACGCAGTGGCAGCAGCCAAGAAGGTCGAGCCCCCGTACGTGCTGCAGTCCCGGCACGAGACGGGATCGCCGATCCTCACGATGCCTGCGCTGCGGGAGATGGTCGCCTGGTACCAGGATCAGCCCGAGTGGGCGTTCGACCTGGAGACGGTCGGGACCCGGGCCAAGCGGTACCCCAAGGACAAGCCAGCGGTCGACGTCCTCACCAACGAGGTGATCTGGCTCTCGTTTGCTGGCCCCGGCCGCTGTGACACGATCCCGGTCGGCCACCCCACTGGACCCGAGCAACTGTGGCGGTCCGAGGTCTTCCCCGTGCTGGAGCCGCTCTTCTTCAACGACGCTCGCAAGGTCGGGCACAACCTGCGCTTCGACATCGAGACGATGGCCAAGTACTACGACGGCGAGCCGCCGATCGGTCCTTACGCATGCACGATGGTCGCCCAGCACGTGCTGAACGAGAACCTCCACGTCTACAACCTCGGCGCCATCACGCAGAGGCACTTCGGCTTCTTGTACGACAAGGGCGTCGGCAAGAAGGGGCCGGAGACCTTCCCGTTCAGGGAAGTGGCCCGCTACGCCTACCTCGACGCCAAGTACACGTGGCTCCTCTGGTGCAAGTTGAAGAAGATCCTCAACGCCCAGCGACTCGCCGGTCTCTACCGGCTGGAGATGGACGTGATGCGCACGGTCGTGCACATGGAACTCACGGGCGCTCCCGTCGATCGAGAGCAGGTCGAGCGCCTCGACGTCGAGATGACGCAGCGCCTCAACACTCTGCAGGACCGGATCTTCGAGGCCAACGGTGCGGAGTTCAACCTCGACGCCCCGATCGCCAAGGGCAAGTTCGTGTACGGCGTGCTCGGCCACAAGCCCGTGCTCTTCACCGACAAGACGAAGAAGCCGAGCACGGCGGCCGGTGCGTTCGAGCCGCTGGCCAAGAAAGACCCGCTCGTGGCCGACATGCTCGCCTGGACCGGCACGTCGAAGTTGAAGGGCACGTTCGTCACGGGCCTGCGGAACCACATCCACACGGACGGGCGGGTCTACACGAGGTTCAACCAAGTCGGCACCGTCACAGGCCGTTGGTCGTCCAACGAAATCAACCTTCAGAACATCCCTGTGCGTACGGACGAGGGCAAGCAGGTTCGCAACCTCTTCCCCGCCCCGCCCGGGTACGTGTACGTGGTCTCGGACTTCAGCCAGATCGAGTTGCGGGTGCTCGCCCACTTCACGCAGGACCCGCTGCTCGTGGGCGCATACACCCAGGGCCTCGACCTCCACATGATGACGGCGAAGACCGCCTACCACACGGAGAACCCGACACCCGAGGAGCGTGGGCTGGCCAAGAACGTGAACTTCTCCGTGACGTTCGGCGTGACACCCGGGACCCTCGTGCTCAAGTACGGCGTCAAGAACGAGAAGGAGGGCCAGATGCTCATCGACGCCTTCTACGCCACGTACGTCAAGGTCATGCCGTGGCAGACCAAGACGCTGCAGGATGCCCGCTCACGTCGGCCCCCGCACACGCAGACCCTGCTCGGGCGCAAGCGGCGCCTGCCCGCCCTCCTCGCCACGCAGCAGGGCGCACGTCGAGCGGCCGAGCGCCAGGCCATCAACGCCATCATCCAGGGCTCGGCCGCCGACATCATGAAGATCGCCATGGTGAGGTTCCTCGACGCCATCGAGGTGCACGATCCCCGCATGCGACTCGTCTTCACGGTGCACGACGAGATGGGTGCGCTCGTGCCTGAGGAGTTGGCCGACGAGGGTGCCAAGATGATGACGGAGGCAATGGAAGGTGCGTATGAGTTGAACGGAGTCCCGCTCGTGGCCAACACGTCCGTGGTCGACAACTGGGGCGCTGCCAAGTCGTAGAAGGATGGAGACCACATGAGTGACTGGTACGCAAGGAAGTTGGGTGGTGGCGTCCCCTCACAGGCCCCTCAGCGCCCGTCTCAGGCCCCCGTGGCCCCAGCCCGCACTGGCACGCCTCAGTACCACCAGCCAGCCGCCTACGTGCCTCCTACGGTCTCGCCGACCGAGCACTACGACGACCGGGTTGAGATTCCGATCACGGAGGCAATCGCCTCGAACAGGTGGAAGGGCGGCGAGGGCGCCAGGGAGACGAGGACGACCGGCCACTGCCCGAACTGCGGGAGCAACAACTACTTCAGCCGCAGCGCAGACAAGAAGATGACGGCGTCCGGGATGATGGCGCCCGCTCCCCACTGCTTCGCCTGCGGCCACAACGGGATGTTCGATCTCCAGGGAATGACGCCGACCGTTCGTTGAGATGAAGGATTCTGCAAGGCCTTCAGAATCCCGCTAGGGTCTCGTTGTCAACCCGATACACCACCAGGAGATCCACATGGCCCGCAAGCCCAGCACCGTGCAGTTGCTCGTCGACGAGATGGAACGCCTCACGAAGGAGGCGAACGAGGTCAAGCGCACCGGCAACCTCCCGGGTGCCAAGGCCCAGGGCGCCGACCCCGAGGGCTTCCTGCAGGGCGTGCGCTACAGCATGAAGCGCCTCAAGGCGATCCTCAAGGCCGAGGGCGTCGAGTACGCCCCCGACAAGGAGACCACCGCCCGCACCGGCAACCGCAAGCCCGCTGCCGCAGCGCCCGCCAAGGCCACTCCCCGCAAGGCTCCCGCCACGAAGGTGCGGACGAACGCCGTCAACGACAACGTCGTCGCCACCTCCCTCAACGGCGAGTCCGGCGAGCCCGTCTCGAACGGCGCCGTCATCACCACCCCCACGGCCAAGCGGGTCCGGCGCCTCAAGCCCGTCACCGTCTGACCGTGGACAAGGCCCTCGCCGCCGTCATCGGCATCAAGGATCAGATCCGATTCTGGAGCAAGGTCGAGAAGACCGTTGGGTGCTGGATCTGGACTGCATGTGTCGGCGGCGGCGGCCATGGCTTGTTCTGGGCAGACGGCAAGCAGCACAGGGCGCACCGCTGGATCTGGGAGCAGGCGCATGGCCCACTTCCAGTCGGTCTCATGCTCGACCACGTCAAGGCGAGGGGCTGCACGAGCCGAGCCTGCGTGAACCTCGCTCATCTGGAGCCCGTCACGAACCGGGAGAACCTTCGGCGGAGCGAGAACACCCTCGCTTCTATCTACGCCGCCAAGACCCACTGCCCCCAGGGACATGAGTACACCGACGAGAACACGTACCGCATCAAGACAGGCGGTCGGGCGTGTCGTGTGTGCCGCAACGCAGCCACCCGCAGGTACGCCGCCAAGCAGAAGGCTTCATGAAGACTATGGACACAGCACTCCGAGCCATCATTGGCAAGATCAACAAGGATCACGGCACGGACACCATCATCACGGGCGACCGCCTGGCGAAGAAGGTGATCTCTCGAATCACGAGCGGCAGTCTCGCTCTGGATGTTGCCCTTGGCGGCGGGTGGCCCGTCAACCAGTGGAACGAGATTGTCGGTGAAGAGAGCGCTGGCAAATCTGCCACGATCCTCATGACGGTCGCCGCCAACCAGGCCAAGGACAAGGCGTGGACGTGCGTGTGGGTGGCGGCAGAGGAGTTCGTGCCGTCGTACGCCGAGATGCTCGGCTGCGACCTCAAGCGCATCATCGTCGTGGACATGAACGGCATGGAGTCCGCCTTCACGGCCGTCATGAAGTTCATGGAGACGAAGTTGGTCGACGCCGTCGTCATCGACTCGCTCCCTGCGCTCGTGCCCGAGCGGGAGGAACTCGGCGAGATGGGGGAGATTCCCGTCGGGCTCGGTGCTTGGCTCACGGGCCAGTTCTTCCGCAAGCAGGGCACGGCCGCCAAGCGCTCGCTGACGGAGGCCGAGCGCCCTGTGACCGGCTTCGTCGTCAACCAGTGGCGAGACCAGATCGGCGTGAAGTACGGCGATCCTCGCACGACACCGGGCGGCAAGGCGAAGAACTACTGGTTCTTCACCCGTGTCGAGGTGCGGCGTGACGAGTGGATCGTGGACGGCAAGGACGACGGCGTCGACCGTCGTGTCGGCCAGACGATCAAGGCCCGCATCTTCAAGAACAAGACGACCCGCCCGCACCAAGTCGGCGTCTACGACTACTACTTCGCCGATGGCCCCGGTGACCTGAAGGCGGGCTCGTACGACCTCTTGAAAGAGTGCATCAACCTCGGCGTGCGGTACGAGGTGATCGAGCGCAAGGGCGCCTGGTACCACTTCGGCGGCCAGCAGTGGAACGGTCGAGCGGAACTCCTGCTTGGGATCCGGGAGGACCCGGCGCTCAGCGAGCGCATCAAGGCGGAGGTCCTCGACGTCGCCGTCAAGGGCAAGGTCAAGCCCCCGCAGGAGCCTGGTGACGCTGACGACGAGGGCTCCACGGACGACGGTGTCGACGTCGAGGCGCCCGCTCGCAAGGTCGCACCCCGCAGGGCCGCTGCGCAGAAGCGCAAGGTCACCCGCAAGTCTTCATGACGCTCGACCCGAAGTTGAAGCGCTCTCGCCTCCAGGAGAAGAAGGGGGCGAAGCGCTTTGAGGGTGTGCAACATGCAGGCTCGGGTAACCAGTGGCAGCGCAAGAACGACGTGCACAGCGACACCGACCTCGTCGAGTTCAAGGACACGTCGAACAAGAAGTCGATCAGTCTCAAGGTCGGGGACCTGACTGGCGTTATGAACCAGGCTGCGATAGAAGGACGGCGAGGCATCCTCGGCTTCCATCTGGCGGGCATCGACTACGTGGTCATGCTCGATGCTGACTACCAAGAGATGCGACAACGGTGCGATCGAGCGCCGGAGGGATGACCACATACGCATGGCGGAGCGGGACGCAGACGACAATGAGACGAAGAAGCCCGCATGGATGCAGCGGGCGAAGTGCCTCGGGCTCGGGACTGAGACGGCCATGATGTACGCCGAGCAGAGCAACGCCGACGTCCAGCGGGCGAAGGCGATCTGCAACGGGCTCGATGCCGTCGGGGGGATCTGCAGGGTGCGCCAGGACTGCCTCACGTACGCCATCGAGAACCGGGAGCGGTTCGGCGTGTGGGGCGGGATGTCCGAGCGGGAGCGGCGCAGGGAAGCACGCAGGCGTGGCCTGAGGACCGTGGTGTGACGGTCGTGGCCCGCAAGGGCGCCATCACGAGCCAGGCCCTGAAGGCCTTGCAGGCCACAAAGAAGACGGACTCAATCGTCGTCGGCCCTATCACCCGACACCTCCTGGCCAAGCCCCCGCACGAGGGCCGGGACACCATGCACATCCACCCGAGCGAGATGGCCAAGGACACGTGGTGCCACCGTGCGACCTACTACCGGATCGCAGCGGGCCAGGATGCAGTGTCCGTCGAGACCAACCCATCGTTCGTGCTGGAGACGATCTTCGCCGAGGGCCACCAGATCCATGCGAAGTGGCAGGGTTGGCTGTGGGACATCGGGGAGTTGGAGGGGATCTTCAAGTGCCTCGTGTGCGAGCACGAGTGGTGGGCCGTGTCGCCCGACCAGTGCACGGCGTTCGACTGCCCGGCGTGGCTGGCCGATGCGTCGAGCCGCAAGACCCTGGCGTACAAGGAGGTCCCGCTCTACAACGAGGAGCACCTCATCATCGGCCACTCAGACGGCCTTCTGTCGTCCTCTGAGGCCCTCCTGGAGGTGAAGAGCGTAGGCATCGGCACCCTGCGCTTCGAGGCCCCTGCGCTCCTTCAGAAGCACACGTACGAGAGCGAGGACGCTGGCAAGACGCTCATGGACTACGAGGGGATCTGGCGGGACATCAAGCGCCCATTCAACAGCCACCTCCGCCAGGGGATGATGTACTGCTTCCTCTCCGGCAAGTCGAGGATCGTCTTCCTGTACGAGTGCAAGTGGAACCAGCAGAGCCGGGAGTTCGTGATCCGGTACACGCCGAAGTTCGTCGAGCCGCTACTTGAAGCGTGCCTCGACATCAAGTACGCATTGAGAAAGGGCAAGCCGCCACCGTGCCCGAACGGCGGGTGTGCGGAGTGCCGAGCCTACGAAGACGGAGAATCGAATGGGGACAAGGACAGTCCGACGAAGCGGAAGGTCGTACGAAGGACCGGTGGACCTGACGCTGGAACTGGCGGCGGGCGCCGCAAGCGCACAGGAACGGCTGGAGCGGGACGGGCTCGTGCTGCCAGCGGAGCCCGAGCACGAGATTCCGCAGATCCCGAACGCCCTGACCGAGCAGACCGACGACCAGTTGATGGAGTTGTTCGCCATCCTCACTCGCTGGGCGGACTTCTTGAGCGGGCGACTGGCGATCTCTGAGATCGAGGAGAACACGGCCGAGACGTTGGTCAAGCGTGCGGAGGCCACAGCGCTCGTGACGGCTGGCAGGCCCGCTCGTGGCGAGGTCACGTCCACGAAGGCCGAGATCTCCCAGATGCCGAACGTCATCAAGTACCGGGACGCCCTCGACAACGCCTACGCCTACCGCAAGATGTGCCAGGTCCTCTACAACGCCGTCGAGCGTGACGCTTCGCTCTGCTCCCGGGAACTGACACGACGCACAGCCATGACCGACATCACCCGACGAGTGGACAGGAACCGAGCATGACGACGAGAGGGTCAGAGCAGCAGTGTGTTCGCTGCGGCGAGAAGTCCGTGATGGACCTTGGGCGGCAACAGAGTCTCGAACGTCAGCCCTGGGCGAAGTGGCTCCACGCCACGGGGCGTTCGGCGTGAAGGTCAAGCAGTCCCGCTGCCCGTACCCACCGTGCGGCCAGGTCCTCAACAAGCGCAGCCCGCACATGTGTCCCGTGCACATGGCCATGCTCACGAAGCGGGTGCGAGAGAACGTCGTGTACGAGTGGGCACGCAGCGGCAACGACGCCAGGGACCACGACTACCTGGCGGCGATCACGAGTGCCATCGACTACCTCGGCAGGAAGGTCACGCATGAAGATGATCGACGGCGGAGCGTTCGCCGACCGTGAGCAGGACGTGGTCATCGGGATCGACCAGAGCCTGACGGGGTTCGCCACCACGGTCCTCGTGCCAGCCACGAACGGCTACTACACGACCGTCTTCTCCTCGAAGGCGTCGGGCGTCGACCGCCTGTTCGAGATCCAGGACCACATGGTCTCAACGATGGCGCTCATCGAGACGTTCGGCAGCACGGTCGTGCACGTGGCGATGGAGGGCTACGCACCGGCCGCCAAGTTCGGACGGGAGAAGATGGGCGAGTGTGGAGCGGCCGTGAAGTTGGAACTCCGGCGCCTGTACGGCTCGCCCGTCGGCTACCCCACGATCGTCGCCGTGAGCGCCGTCAAGAAGTTCACCACGGGGTCCGGCAACGCCAAGAAGAATCAGGTGATGCTCGCCGTGTTCAAGAAGTGGGGCGTCGAGTTTGCCAGCGACGACATGGCCGACTCGTACGCCATCGCACGGGTTGCCGCAGCGCTTCACACGAGGTCGGTTACCTTCGCCTATGAGCAAGAGGTACTCGATCAACTCCTGGAGCACACCGAATGGGAACAGCGCCCGACACACCCGAAGCGGAAGTCGTCGCCGAGTCGACCCGAGAAGACGTCCTCCGAGTCCGCTCCACCACCGCCCCCGAGTCCCTCGCCTCAGCCATCAGCCACGGGGTCTACGAGCACCGGAAGATCACGCTCCGGGCGATCGGAGCCGGTGCGGTCAATCAAGCGGTCAAGGCGTGCGCCATCGCCCGATCCTTCACGGCCATGAGGGGCATGGACCTCACGTTCCGACCGGGGTTTGCCGAGGTGGAGATGCCGGATGGCCAGACCGTCTCGGCCATCGTCATCCACGTGGTCGTCGACTGATCGTTCCCTGAGGAGCCCACAGGCCTACTCTGGGGGACGAACATCTCGACCCTGAGAGGAACGACATGGCCGACTCCCGCATGGTGGGGCACGCAATCCGGCGACGGATGGGCGCTCCCACCAACCACCTGCAGATGGCGCACGAGGCGCACGCCGAGTCGCTGGCGATGCTCGCCCCCACGGCGCTGGCCGAGGCGCAGTTCGACCCCGCCTCCGCTCCGCCCAACCCCGGAGTCGACCCCGCCTTCGCCAACCTCGACCGCCGGGTGCGTGCAGCCACCTTCAACGGCAAGGGCGACAACCTCGCACGCCGTGGGGGTGGTGGGCGATGAGGAAGGTCAAGTCGATCGACACCGCTCGCCAGGCCACGCCGCTGTCCGACAGTCGGGCCATGGGCGACCGCATGCAGCCCCGCCGCGCGGCGAAGCGCAACGCTGCGGCCACGACGAGGGACCAGGGCGACACGAGCGCCATCCAGGAGGCGATGGGCCTCGGCCGCATCGGCGCCCACCAGCAGCAGGCCCGCATCCCCGAGTACATCGGCGCCGGGCTCCGCACGGTGCGCAGCGACAAGCGGGACATCCAGCAGGTCCCGAACACGAGCCAGGGCAAGGTGGTGCGCAGCCTCATCGGCGGCAGCCACGTCGAGATGACCTCCTACGGAGACTGAGAGATGAGCATGGACACGAGCCACTTGGTTGGCCCCCCGATGGTCGAGGCACCCGAGACCGTGGACGGTTCGCTGCCCGGCATCACGGCGACGCTCGCTGGCCCCACGAGTGAGGCGATGAACTTCAGCCGTGGCCCCCGCCAGATCCTGCGGTCGGCCATCAGCCGCACGGGGCCGTCGCCGGTCCGATGACTAAGCGCTCCCTCTCCGCCGAGCAGTTCGCTTCCCACCTGCAGGGCGAGGGGTGGGGCTTCTCCATGCGTGCGAAGACGGGGCGTGTGCCGCACACCGGGAACATGGTGTCGAAGCACGGGACCGAGACGATCGTGCCGGGTCGAGCGCAGACGGAAGACGTGAAGGCGTACATCGACGCCAACGCCTCCGGCATGAACGAGTACTTCGGTGCGTGGGTGGACACCGAGACGGACCCCAGCAACCCCACCACGTTCCTCGACCAGAGCGTGCGCAAGATGACGAAGCGGGGCGCCGTCGGGATGGGGCGGGAGCACGCTCAGCGTGCGTACTACAACGTGGACGCCGACAAGGCGCCCGTCATCCGACACACCCGTGGCCTCCCCACGAGCCGTGAGGGCACGCTCTTCGAGGACTCGCCTGAGGACCATACGAAGTACCGGCGCCTCGTGTCCGAGCAGGCCCGCATGGAGACCGAGCGCAGCCTCAACCAGGCCGCCATCGAGGGTCCCGTGCAGCGCACGAGGACGACCCGCCCGCAGAAGATGAAGGGCCAGCAGCGCCTGTTCAGGGGCGTGTGATGGCCCAGAACTTCCAGTACCTGCCCGAGGTCGACCAGCCGGGCTCCGTGGTGCGCACAGGCCCCCCTGAGGCGTTCTACAGGACCGTGCTGGACGCTCACCGCTCCATGCACCGCCGGGTCCCCTCGGCGGAGTACCCAGATGGCTACCTCGGGACCATCAACAGCCGACGTGGCGACCGGATGCTCGACAGCCTCAAGTCGACGCTGAACAAGAAGGCGTACCAGCGAGGCGTGCACAAGGGTGAGCGCATCGACCGGAGCGACTACTACTGGCCGCCCGAGTTCAACATGATGACGGGCCTGGAGTACGAAGCCAGGGGCTTGAAGTTCGCACCGCTGCAGCAGTTCGTTCCGACCCACCTCGTGTCCGAAGGCAAGATGCTCACCCCTGAGGGTGAGGTCGAGTTCATCCCCGCCGGTGCGAAGCGCATCAGCCAGTTGCGACGCTTGTCGCCAAGTTGGAGGTAGTCCGATGCGCCAGACCAGTGACCCCCGTGTCCAGGTGAACCAGGCCAAGGAGGAGGCCGTGCTGCAGGGCGCCTACGGGCTCCTGGCCGAGACCGACAACCTTGCCCAGCCGTGGAACGGGTCCAAGATCGTGGACGTCACGGGCGAGAACGTCGTCGCCTCGTGGTGGTCGGCGATGGGCACCGTCGTCACGCAGAACCGCATGGCGGGGGTGAAGATCTGATGGCTCCCCGCACCCGTGGGCGCTCGTACGACGACCTCGACGACTGGAGCCCCGAGGAGGTCCCTGCAGCGGGCGGCTCGGTGCCAGCAGCCAAGCCTGCAACGGCGGCCAAGCCGAAGTTGACGGCCGCCGAGACACGGAAGAAGCAGGCAGCCCGGAAGGTCACTGACGAGGTCACCACGCAGGCGAACTTCAGCAGGCGTGAGGGCTGGGAGGCGAGCCCCGAGGGTCAGGCACGCATGACGGGCGTGCAGGACAAGGGGATGGGCGTTGGGATGTCCTACATGCTGCGTGGCTACACGGAGGCGAAGCAGTCCGAGACGAACATGCCTCGTGCGTACGACCGCCAGTTGCCCGGCATGGAGGACCCGCTTGCAGCGCCCACCCCTGAGCGCTGGGACGACCTCGACGACAAGAAGCGTGGCGACATCGAGCGTCGTGTCGCTCTGAAGTCGGGCGCCACCATGGGCTCGATGGTCAAGTCGATGGGCGCCCAGATCGACCAGTCGTACTTGCGAGCCGACAAGAACACGCCTGCAGGTGCATCCGAGGTGCGGCCGTACGGGCAGGACTTCTACCACAACGAGGAGAACCCCGACTCGCCTCGTGGCGTGGTGGCAAAGTCCGCTCGGGAACTCGGGATCCCGTACTCGGTGCACGCCGCCATGAACGCCTTCACGAGCCCGCAGACGAAGTTCCAGGAGGGCGACCGCTACCCGAACAACGAGGCGGCCATGCACGTCGTGCGCCACATGGAGGCAGGCGGCGACGCCTCGACCGTGCATCGGGACGCCAACTACACCGACCCCACCACGGGTGAGGAGAAGCGGCACTCGGGCTACCCGGCCAACTTCGAGAAGGCTGGCCGTGCGCACGACCAGTGGAAGGCTGGTGTGCCGATGTCTGACTGGAAGAACGAGTCGGGCTCGTCCATGTTCGGTCCGAAGACGGGGCCGTACCACAACTCGTGGCTGCGTGGCACGCCCGACACGTTCGTCGCTGACGTCCACTCGGGTGGCGGTGGCATGATCCCGCACCTCGGCACCGCTAAGCCCCTCATGCTCGACAGCGAGGGCAACCCGAAGCCGAACTCGTCGGGCTCGGGGTTCCAACGGGAGAAGAGCGAGCGGGAGGCTGGCATCGAGACGAAGGGCTTCCACTCGATGGCGGACGAGGCTCACCGTCGTGCGATGGCGCAGCGTGGCCTCGGCTCTGTGCGCCAGACGCAGGCCACGCAGTGGTCGGAGGAGCGCATTCAGAGGACCGAGCAGGACGCACGCTTCGCCTTCCCCGAGGACAAGGCGTACCCCACGCCTGCGCCGAAGAAGGTTGACCCCAACCAGGGCTCGATGTTCGCCGACGAGCCCGCTCCGGCCGGTCCCCTCGCCGCCGGGCGCACGACCAGGGCTGCACGAGGCAAGCGCTCGTGAACCCCTACGACCAGAGGCGCCCGTTCGAGTCCGGCCCCGAGCGGCTCGTGACGGACGCCCTCATGTCCCAGACCGTGCCCGGCTACATCCTCGCCGCCATGGTCCGGCCGCCGCTCCCGCAGGTCGAGCCCTTCCCACCCAAGTTCGGGTACGACCGCAGCGCCATCGGGATCGACGACGTGCTCGGGATGGACAGGTACTATCCGAACCGCCGGATGGACTACTCGGGCACGCCCGCCGGGATCGACTCCACCTCACGACCCGCAACAGGAGGCTGACCGTGGCTGCCAAGGACAAGATGCTCGGCCAGCGCAACTGGCACAGCCCGGAGGCCAAGGCGCATCGGGAGGCGAACCCCGTGCCCGGCCGCTCGAAGGGCTACAAGTTCGACACCCCGGAGAAGATGTCGGACCTCATCGCCTACCGCAACGAGATGTTCGGCGGTGAGGCCAAGGTGCAGGTCGAGCGGGACAGGCGCTCGGCCGCCCGCATCAACACGCCCTCGTCCGGGATGGGCGCTGCGCAGCAACTCGCCGAGCGTGTGCCCGTCATCTCCGCACAGGTCGCCGAGGCGAACAAGGCCAAGGCCATCGAGGCCGCCCTGATGCGCCAGCAGGTCCGCCAGGAGGTTCGGGCGGCATCACCCGCCCCCGAGCCCACGGAGGCCCCTACGACGCCCACACGGGTCTCTCGTACGCCCTCACCACGCCCGCAGGTCGCTGGCATGCGCAGCATGGCCGCAGCACGAGGCGGCATCAAGCGAGCGGCGCCGAAGGCATTCAAGCCCCCCGCAGTCCCCAAGGCCAGGAGAAGGTAGATGGAGAACATCGAGCGCAGCATGAACGTGGAACTCCTGGAGGGCGCAACGGACGCCACCCTGAAGAAGTCCTCGCCGGACCGGGCCGGTCGGGTCGAGGCCACGAGCGCCTTCAACCGCCAGATGCTCCAGGGCGATCGGTACGACCAGCAGCAGGGCGAGCGGTACGTGCGGGACATCCTGAAGGGGATCGTCCGGGGCGCCTGACGAGGTCACGCAACTCTCGACCTCGAAGAGTTGCAGTGGGGCGCCAGACCTGGCATCATGGTTTCTAAAGACCTGACCCACAGGTCGACGGGAGGCCCACCACCATGACGATCACCACCTTCGGCACCGAGCGCCTCGCAGGGATCAACAAGCCCGGCTTCCACTTCCTCGCCTCCAAGTGCCACAAGTGCGGCGGTGTGGGTGGCTTCTCACATTGGCCCGGCTTCACGTGCTGGCGCTGCGGTGGCGGCGGCCGTGACCCCAAGGGCGACCGCACGCTCTGCTTCCCCGTCTCGTTCACCGACGAGCAGGTGCAAGTGGAACTCGCCAAGCGCCAGGCCGCCGCCGACAAGCGGGCCGCCGCCAAGTCCGTCAAGGCCCAGAAGGACGCCGTGGTGCACTTCGAGGCCAACCTCGTCGCTCTCCCCGTGCTCGCCGAGATCCTGGCCCGGGTCGACGCCTCGTTCGACGCCGAGCAGTCCTGCCACACGCTCGACGACTCGTTCGTCGTGGACGTGGCGCTGCGTGCCCGTCACTCGCTCCTCAGCGAGCGCCAGGTCGAGACGCTCGGCGCTGCGTGGGAGCGGTTCCTGGTGTGGGAGGCCGCTGCCGAGCCTGAGCCGGAGCCGTTCCCCGAGGGCAAGGCCGTCACGGTCGAGGGCGAGGTCCTGTCGTTCAAGTGGGTCGACTCGCAGTTCGGCTCGACCCTCAAGTTCCTCGTGAAGGGCAAGGGCTGGAAGGTGTGGGGCTCGTGCCCGAGCACGTTGCGGGACGTCGAGGTCGGCGACCGGGTCCGGTTCGTGGCCAACACGGAAGTCAGCAACGACGACCCCACGTTCGGGTTCGCCAGCCGCCCCCGCAAGGGTGAGGTGCTGGCATGAGCGTCCGCACCCCCACCACCTGCTCGTGCACCACGCACGGACACGGCGAGCCCGACGGCGGGATCCTCAAGCCTCGCCTCCACCCGAAGCACAACTGCTCGCCACAGAACGGGACCGGGCTGTGCCGATGCGGCAGGCGCTGGGTCCCGGCCGGTCCCGGCTGGCACCCCGCTCCCCGCAAGAAGAAGTGAGAGGATGGACACACCATGACAGAGCGAGCACTTGGCCCCCAGTTCCAGAGCGATGAGCCTGCCGCCCCCAAGCCCACGTTCCGCCCCAGCAGGCACAAGGACCCCGACTGGAGGACCGAGGCCATCCACGATGTTGCCCTTGGGGAGCGCAAGATTGGCCGGGTGGCTCGGGTCAAGACCTCCGGCCAGGCAGCGTGGCGGCCGGAGTTTGCTGGGAAGTCCTTCGGGCTTCACACCACTCGTACTCAGGCCGCTGCCACGTTGGCCGCTGAGGCTGCCCGTCGAGATGTTGCCAACGCAAAGCGTCGGGCAGAGGGCTCGTAGAGGCCCCTGTGAGCCTCCAGGAGCGGTTCCCGGTGCAGCCAGGCCCGATCAGGGCCGACCTGCGCTGGCGCCGCCCTGACGGCCACACAGGGCGTGTGGCGGGGTGCTTTCGGGACTGCACACCCTTGTGGGACAGGTGGGCGTACGAGACCCTGCTCGGCGCCACCGTCACGCTCACGACCGTCGTGCGAGGGCGGGGACGCTGCACGTTCACGCTGCAGGCGGACGAGGACGAGGCGCTCGCCTTCCTGGCCACCTCGAACCCGACTTGGTACGCATCGGCGCAGCGCAAGCGGTCCCGTCACCTCGACTTGCACTAAAGTGTTAGCCTTGGTCAGATAGTCACGGACTTGTAACCTGCAGTTCGTCGAGAGCCCCCCTCACCGGGGGCTCTTTGCTGTCCCGTCGTCGACACAGGAGCCGGACCACGTGCTCACCATCCTCTCGACCCTCATGGCTGCCGTGCTCACGGTGTCCGCAGCGCCCGCCGCAGTCCCAGCCGCAACAGCCGACCCCACCTTCACGAACTCGATCATCGAGGCGCACGCCCACGCCATCCTCGTGTGGCAGCAGGCCGAGCGTGATGAGGCGATTCGCATCTGGAATGCCGAGGTCGAGCGCCGGCACCAGGCATGGCACGCCGAGCAGGACCGCCTCGCCGCTGAGGCAGCCGCTGCACGAGCCGAGGTTGCAGCCAGATCTGAACGAGAGGCCCCTGTACGTCGATCTCAGGCCCGCCAGGCCCCGCAGGCGGCAGTCAGGGCTTCCAGCCCCCAGAGGGCCACACAGGGCTCTGGAGCGTGCGGTGGCAATCTGCCGTCCTGCGCCATCCTCGCTTGCGAGTCGGGCGGGAAGTTGACGGCCGAGAACCCGACGTCGAGCGCATCGGGCAAGTGGCAGTTCTTGGATTCCTCATGGAACAACTATGGCGGGTATGCCAGAGCGTCTGATGCTCCTGAGCACGTACAGGACGCAGCCGCCGCTGCGTTGTGGGACGGCGGGAGGGGCCGAAGCCATTGGTCCTGCTAAGGCACTTATCGCCTAGACTTGGTCGTATGGCTCGAACGTACCAGCAGGGCAAGAAGTGGGGCGTCCGCCGTTCTCGTGAGCACAACGGCTACATCGAGGAGTGGTGCCCTCTTCGCAAGCGCTACGTCTACCAGCACCGTCTCGTCATGGAGGCGGTGCTGGGGCGCTTGCTGGAGCCCGCCGAGATTGTCCATCACCGGAACCGGGACAAGCAAGACAACCGAGTGGAGAACTTGGAGCACCATGAATCGCAGTCCGGCCACATCCAAGAACACATCGCAACTGGTGGGTGGGGCTGGCCGAAGGGCAAGCCGAGAGGCCAGCGGAAGCCGTCGGTGCCGTGTCTTGTCTGTGACGTGCTGTTCAAGCCCAAGCGGCGCACGATGCCAGATGGCTCTCGGAAGGACACTGCAACGTGCTCGCAGTCTTGCGGCCAGACGCTGCGATACCGGGAGTGTTGACGTCGTTCAGAATCGAGTAGCGTTCTACTCCTCGATCCATCGACAAGGAGAACCTGCCATGGCAGCACTCGACGAAGACGACCTCGCCCTGCGATTCGGCCCGCCCAAGACCGACGCCACCCGTGAGGCACACCAAGAGGTGCGGAGTGTTCTGTACGAAGCCGCCCTCGCCCTGATGAACGAGACGAAGCCGGGCCGGGAGCAGAGCCTCATGGTCACGGCGCTGGAGGAGGCCATGTTCTGGGCCAACGCCTCGATCGCTCGCAGCCCGGAGAACCAGTGATGATCGACGACAGCAACACGAGGACCATCGGCATGCCCGACGGCCAAAACGTCGTCTTCAGCCGAGACTACGAAGGTGTGTGGAGCGGCAGGGTCGGCGAGGACCGCCTGATCGCTGACCCTGCAGGCGTGGCACATGTGATGGCGATCGCCTACGAGATGCTCGGCGACGTCCTGAAGCAGGAGGACTTGGCCAGCATGACCGAGCGCCTGTACGCCACCAGCGACGCTGCGGTGTGGGCCGACGAGTTCTGCAGGGTCGCACGGGGGATCGGCGTCGACCCGAATGACCCCGAGTTCGAGGGCTGGATGACCGGGTGGTTCGCCAACGCCATGCAGACCGCCGTCGATCTCGATCACCAGAACAACATCAACGAACCTGGCTCTCCGGTAGCGGACTGGAGTCAGGTTCGGTGAGGTTGCTCAAGTGCAACACATGCGGCACGCTGGAGGAGTTGCCCGACTTCGACGGTCCGCCCGAGCGTGACGTCCTTCTCGACGCCCTGTCGAGCAGGCACCGCACGGGTGACATGGAGCACCTCGGCAACCTCATCAAGATCTCGCAGTCCGACTGGGACAACGCCGAGCGGCGCAAGGAGATCCTGAAGCAGGTCACGTCCAACGACACGACCGGCTTCGACCCCGAGTTCTACGCCACGAAGGACACGTTCCAGCAGGACGCCATGAAGTGCTTCAACGAGCACAACCGTCCCGAGCGCTGCATCGACTGGCAGGACGATCGCAAGCGCCTCGGCAACCCGACGAGCGCTGGCTGGAACAACGCCCCCAAGATTTACCTTTGCGCCTACTGCCCGGTTGCGTCTCGGGTGATGGTCGAGAAGCGGGCTAAGCGGGGCGACTACAAGTGACCACCGATCCGAACGACAACCAGGAGCACGAGATGAGCGACGACGAGACCAAGCCCGGCCACATTGTCAACGACCGCCGCAAGCGCACGCCCATGATCCACCAGGGTCCGGGCGCCAACGACGGGCAGGAGGACTTCGAGAAGCGCCAGGCCGAGGAGGCCGAGCGCCAGAAGGTCGACCCCAACCAGTTGCAGTTCCCCGGCATGGAGGACGAGCCCGAGGCCAACCCTGAGCCCGAGCCCGGCAACCAGGAGGGCTACGACATCACGCCGCCCGACACCATCCCGTGCCACGCCGCCTTCATCGTCTACCAGGACCCGACCGGCAAGTGGCTCGCCACGAGCGACATCAAGGCCGTCTACGAGGTGCAGACGGTCGCCAACCTCTCGCTCATGCTGCACGGGTGCTCGGAGGTTTTGTCCGACATCCAGGTCCTCAACACCACGCAGATGATCGTCAACGCTCAGCAGCAGACGGCGCAGATGATGATGGAGCAGCAGAAGAACGCTGCGCTCGCCCAGCGCCTGGCGCAGGAGGGCATCAACCTCCCGCCGAGGCGTGGGTGATGGGCCTCTACCGCTTCGCCGCCAAGTACGAGCCTGTCGACGCCTGAGGGAGCACGCAGAAGTAGCCTGAGGCGGTGGCGTCCACCGTGCTCATGTCGATCGAGGGTGTGCTGGCCAGCGAGGTCAGCACGTCCATCTCGACTGCGTCACCCATCCGCTCCGGGATCGCCCTGTACCACGCCCTCAAGACGGGCTTCAGGATCGCCCTGTCGAGCAGCAACGAGGATCGAGACCTCGTCCAGCACTGGCTGACCGTGCACAGCCTGTCCGATCACCCCGTGCTCCTCACCCGCACGCCCAGGGACAGCGACTGCTCGAACGCAGAGGTCCGTGAGAGGCACCTGTACGCCCTCAGGGGCCTCTCCGAGGACGTGGGCCTCCTGGTCACGCCCAGCCCGGCTGTGGCCGCTCGTTCGCTCTTCCACGGGATCCCCACGATGCTGTTCTCTCACCCCACGTACATGCGGCCCGAGTTCCGACCGGACGCTGCGCCAGCCGTGCGTGAGTGGTCGCAGATCGAGGCAGAGGTCGACCGACAGGTCGTCCTCATCCGCACCGACCCCCGGAAGGATGCGAGCACGTTGTGAGCACGAACCGAAACGTCAACGGTCGCCAGTTCAACCAGGGCGAGATGTTCACGCCCCTCAAGACGATCATCGACGAGTACGACAAGGCCGACAGCCCCTACGCCCCGGGTGGCCCTGGATCACAGATGTCGCCCCGAGACCAGTGGGAGAGCCCGTACGGCGGACCTCTCGGCAAGTCGCTGCGTGAGATGAAGTTGCGGGACAAGTCCCGGCTCCGCAAGGGGATGACCTACGAGAAGATGCTCCAGGGTGAAGAGACGAAGAGTGACCCCCGCTTCATCAGTGACTACGGACCGCCCAAGCCCCCGGTGGTCCACCACCGCTTCGGACAGGGACGGCCCGAACTCATGGATGGACACCACCGAATCGCTCATCTCCAGGAGCAAGGCCACACGGAGATCGCTGTGGAAGAAGCCGGGCTGGGCAGGGACAAGGACTTCTACAACCCCCGCAGGCCGTGGAGATACCGATGAACCGGAACGTGAACGGGCGTCAGTTCGAGCAACTGTCTACGTTCGAGCCCCTCAAGAAGATCATCAACGAGATCCCCAAGGGCGACTCGTCGCTGCAGGGTCCCAACGTCACGCCCCGAGACCAGTGGGTCAAGCCGGACCGTGAGCAGCGCCCGACCGGATGGAAGGGGCGCTCGCCGTCGCTGCGTGACGCCAAACTCATGGAGGCGCACTCATACGAGCACCGGCAGGGCGGGACCGAGCACGCCGACGGGTACGGGAGCATGATCGCCAAGGGTGAGACGCCGCCCGTGACGCTGTTCCACTACGACCCGTACGGCGACACGTCGCCCACCACCACGGGCACCGAGTTGACCGACGGCCACCACCGCCTTGCTCACCTGGAGCAGGCTGGCCACACCGAGATCCCGGTCGAGCACGAGGGCGAGACGGACGACGAGTACTACAGCCCGCACCACACGCCCACATGGAGGCACCGATGAGCAACCTCAGCCAGGAGCAGTTCCCCCAGGCACGTGTGAGTGCCTTCTACAAGGCCGCTGAGGGGTCTGGCGAGTACGTCAGCGACGATCAGCGCTGGGAGGTGCGCAAGACCGCTGTGGGGGCACGTAGGCGGAGCCCCAACGCATGGAGCGCTCGCCCCCGTTCGAGTGGGTTCGTAGCGCCGATGACGTTCCCCACGATGCGGGACGCCACCTCGTACATCAACGACAGCCCCTCGTGGGCGCCCGAGCACCGGCTGGCGTACAACCAGATCGGCTCGCAGTTCGACAGCGGGTACCTAGAGGCTGGCGGTGACGGCTCGATGGGCGCTGGCGATAGCGGTGGATCGGTCTGATGGCCACGCCCCCATGCGCAAACTCATGGAGGCCCTGTGTGAGTCAGACCTCATCACCGCCCCCTCAGTGAGTGCCCTGCTCGACGCTCCCGTCCATGCTTCCCGGGTGCGGCGACCTCGGTGCTCCGGCGCCTGCAAGGCCTGAGATCGAGCCACAGGGGCCTCTGCTCGTACGCTGAGGGCCATGAGCGGGTTCACTCTCTTCTTCCAGGGTGCTGACGTACCCGGCTGGCGCAAGATGCTGGCCGAGCAGGGCGCTGCAGGTGTGGGCCTGTCGTTCCGTCACCTGGCCGAGCGCCTCCCCAAGACCAAGGTCTGGAAGGTGGCCGATAACTTCCCCGAGGGCCAGGCCGTCCTCCTCGACCCCGCCATCCACGGCGCCGAGATCGACCTCGACGACCTGCAGGCGCTGGCCGACAAGTACGTGGACTTCGTCGAGATCAACGTGGACCGCCTCGACATCATCAGCGAGTTCGATGCGCTCCCGCTCGGGCTCGACTGGATCGAGGGCATGAGGCGGGACTTCTTCGACAAGTTGCCGGTCGACAAGTTCATGCCGGTGTGGCACAAGGACCATGGACTGCAGGCTCTGGAAGCGCTCGGAGAGCGTTACGACCGCATCGCTGTGGTGGGCGCTGAGATGAGTGAGAACACGCAGTTGCGTGGCCGCCTCAACAGCATCCATCAGAAGTACTCGGTCGACCTGCACGGCGTCTCCATCGCATCTCCCGACGTCCTCCTCAACACCAGATACAGCACGGCGAGCACGTCTTCGTGGCTCTCGGCCATGCGCTTCGGTGAGACCATCGTGTGGGATGGGTCGAGGTTGAAGCGGTACCCCATGCACATGAAGGAGGCCGCTCGGAAGAGGCATCGCTCTCTGTTCACGAGGGCAGGGTTCGACGCCGATGCGATCGCCAAAGATGAGCCCAACGAGGTGGCTCGATTCACCATCTGGTCGTGGCGCCAGTTCGAGGAGCATGTGGCCAAGCGGCGTGGTGTGAGGCACCTGGAGGTCGTTCAGGGGTCCGATGTAGCAACTACATGGGCTGAAGAGTCCGAGGAGACGATCGTGGAAGACGACCGGAGCGCTGTTGCTGCATCGCACCCCGCAGGGCGGAACCTGCCAGCCGTGCGTGAGCAGCGTGCGATCCTGCCCGTGTTCGAGACCACGAGGATCCAAGCGCCCTCGGAGGCTGGAGAACCGGTCAAGACGGTGGACGTCCTGTCGCTGCGCTCGTCCTCGATGCGCAAGTGCGACACCTGCTATGTAGCAACTAACTGCCCGGCCTTCATCGAGAACAGCGCCTGTGCGTACGACATCCCGGTCGAGGTGAAGACGAAGGATCAACTGCTCGCACTGCTGACGGGCATGATCGAGATGCAGTCTCAGCGTGTGTTGTTCGCTCGGTTCAACGAAGAGTTGGAGGGCGGATACCCGGACCCGAACCTGTCGAACGAGATGGACCGACTCTTCAAGTTGGTGGAGCGGATGAAGGACATCCAGGACAACCGTGAGTTCATGAAGATGACGGTCGAGACAAGGGGTGGTGCTGGTGTCCTCTCAAGGCTTTTCGGGGAAGAGGCGGCTGGTCCGACTCGACTCGTGGATTCACCAGCGGATGCTCGTCGAACGAATGAACTCATGGCGGAGATCCTCGACGCCGAGATCGTCGAACCAACCCCCAACTCCTGACCCCTCGACATTCAAGGTTGACGACGGTCAAGACTTGGGCACATGATGAGCGCATGGTCATCTGCTGCCGCTGCCACAAGCACCGTGCGGTCTTCCTCTTGAACAGGGAGGAGGGCCTCTGCGCAGCGTGCTTCGAGATGGGGCACACGGAGGCCGAACTCCTCACGATCCTGCGTGAGGGCTACGTCCCCGCCTGATCACGTAGCGCCCTCGCTCGGCGCTGAAGGTCAACGACCACCGCCCACTCCTTCTGGGCAAAGGGTGAGTTCTGGATGCTCGTCTTGCCGGTGGTCTCGTAGTCGTAGCCGAGGGCGCAGTCACGGCACAGACGCAGGCCGTGACCATCGGATGGATCCCACTCCCGGAGGTACGAGCAGCAGCCCACAGCGGGAGCGTGCAGGGGGCCAGCACCGCACCCCATGCACATCCCACGCCCGAGCGGGCCGTTCACCTCTCGCTTGACCGTGCCGAACGGGCGCCCACGAGCGCACCGCTCCTCGACCGGTGGTCTACCCCTGGCCACGAGACCACCAGCGATGGATGCGCAAGACGACACGCTCCCACCACGTGACGTCCTCGAAGCAGAAGACATTGCACGGCTCGCCCTCCTCGTGCCCGTGCACCGTGACCGGCATCAGCACGCCTTCCTGATGTAGGCCGCCATCGCCTCGATCTCGTTCTTCGTGAGGCCTTGCCGGGTGGCGGGGGAGATCACGAGCCCACCGTTGTCGACCGTCCAGTCCATGGCGTCCCGCTCGTACGAGAGGTCGTCGTCCACCCAGATGAAGGGGGAAGGGTCGGCGTCATACACGAGTTGCATGGCCTCGAACTTCCACCACTCGAAAGGCGGTACGGCGAGCACGGGGAACTCAGACCAACCGAACAGGGGCCGGATGAACTCGTTGGCCTCGACGCCCCACGTGGTCAGCCACGAGAAGTCGGCGTCGAGCGCCCGCAGCGCAGCGCCCATCTGCACGCTGTGGTTGATCGGCCAACCGTCGCACTTCGTGACCTTCCAGTCGTCCCAGTCTGCGCAAGGCACTCGCTTCGTCGTGACGGCGTTGAGCACACCATCGACGTCGAGGAACACCTTCACCCGCTGCGTCATGACTCGCCCTCGACGATTCCCAGGAACTCGCTCATGAGCCCGAGCACGGGGTGCTGCAGCAAGAGGTGGTCGAGGAGGATCCCGAGCGGCCCGTCGATCGTGTCTACGTCTGACCGTCGGTTGGTCCACCCGGGAGCGCTCCAGAAGAAGTACCTGATGCCGTCAAACGGGGCAACGGACACCGTGATCTGCAGGTTGCGCTCGCCGTCAAGCGACCACGTCGTGATCTCGGGCTCGACGCTCGTGCGGTGCGTGCTCATCGGTCCTTCCTGAGCGCAGCACCGAGCGCCAAACCGACGTTCTCGGAGTAGTCGTCCTCGTCGATCTTCAGCATCGCTTCCCCGATGACGACCTTGATGCGCTGCTTGAACTCCTCGTCGTTCCGCACGAACTCGATCACGATGTCTCGGGCTGCGATCCCGACCGCATCGTTGAAGGCCCTCTGCAGGGGCGAGACCGAGCGGGGTCGGCCGTACTGGTCTGGCTCCGTCTTGAGGAGGTGTTCGAGCGAGGCCTGCACGAGCCGGTCTCGGCCCTCCGAGCCCAACTGGTCGAAGATGGCCTGCTGCACCACGGCCTGCACGGCCTCGGCGTCGATCTTTATCTCCATGGGATCCTCCTACGTTGGTGGGTGACCCACGAGCGTACCACACCCAGGCCCCCGTTCAGAAAGCCCTTTCCCTCCTGCGCATGACCCCCGGGGAGTGTGTACCCGTGCTGCATGTAGAGAGGGGGGCACGTACGCCTACGCCCACACCACCATCTCGTGCGCCCTGTTTGCGCAAGGCGAGGGGCTACTGGCCTAGGTAAGGGAGAGAGGAGAGGTACACCATGGCCCTGCACCCACTGGCCTAGTTGCTATCC
>Ga0136611_10000073_pt1 | contig 52566 bp, 48 predicted proteins | sample AntDrymUQ2232306_2_FD_106645 | JGI IMG/M metagenome (GOLD analysis project Ga0136611, IMG submission 106645) | Polar desert sand microbial communities from Dry Valleys, Antarctica - metaG UQ223 (23.06) | ecosystem: Environmental > Terrestrial > Soil > Desert | place: Antarctica: Dry Valley... | reverse complement strand
GTGTGCGAGCCTTTTCGGTTTTCTTTCATCTTTCGCTAACCTCGAATAGATTTTAGCGGAAATTACTGAAAGTCTTGCACTGAAAGTGCAAGGTTTTGACCTGCGTGTTTCAAAGAATAAATTAAGAAGTGAATCGCTAAACTTGTCTGAAATGATCGAGATCGCTGTTCAGATTAGTTCAGCACTTCATGCGGCGCATTCAAACCGGATTATACATCGGGACATTAAACTCCAAAAATAAAGTTTAAAATAGTTTTTATTTCTACGCTCTTCCAAAATATGAGATTTATGGATATTTCCTGAAGAGTTTTTGTGTTTTTGTTTTATATGATTATAAAATTTGATTCGTTATGTCTAATAATGATTTTTGACTGTGAGTAGATAAATTGCTGATTTATTAAATTCTGCTTTGATTAATTACCGTTAGATCAAACCGCAATAATTTTTCAGTCAGAGTAATGTATGTATGAGAAACCAGAGTTTAATATGTTAATGGACTTGAAAAGTTGAAGATTTGTGTACAGAAATTTTAGAACTGAAAGAAAGGAAATATTTCACTAAAGTCAATTTATGGCGAGCGTACATAGAGCAAGAATTGCTCATTAAACAAATCATATATCGTTTTACTAGAAAAATTACTTGTTAACCTTGGATTTAATATATCTCCGAGGTAAGTAATGATTACTAAAGGGTTAGAAATCTGATTATTGCAATAAAAGAAGCGGCGGAACTGGATTTATTACTGGTTAATTAAGCGTTTGATCGGTTATTGAAATACTATAAACTGCTTTCTCTTCAGACATAGCAGACTGATTTTTATCGCCTTTTCTAGTACGGACGGAAATTTTCTCTTTCCATTTCAAACTCGAACGGCTATTATATTTAGGGGATTTGCCCCTTTCCGAACTTTCCGCTTTTTTCTCTTTCCAAAAATTTTATTTTCTCGGATGAATATTTTACTCGCTTCTTTTGAATCAATAACGGGCTTGCCCGAACCGTTCGGTTACGTTTTAATTTTTATTTTCGGGGCAATGATTGGCAGTTTTCTTAACGTCGTCATACATCGTGTGCCAAACAAAGAATCAATTGTTTTCCCGAATTCCGCCTGCCCGAAATGCGGCGAATCAATCAAGGCGTACGATAATATACCGATTTTAAGTTGGTTAATTTTGCGTGGAAAATGCCGCAATTGCAAAAATTCGATTTCGGCTCGCTATCCCGCCGTCGAATTATTGGTTGCAGCGCTTTTTGTATTAGTTTATTGGCGAATTGGATTGAGCGCGTTCCTGCCAGTTTGTTTAATTTTCGTAGCGGCAGTAATCGCGCTGATTTTTATTGATGCGGAAAATATGATTTTGCCGAATGTGATAACTTACCCGCTACTCATTTTCGCGCTGTTTGTACGTTTGATTTATCCGCTCTTATTCGGAACTGAATTTTTTTCCGATTTCAAAATTTTTCCGCTAAATTTTATGCAGGATTATCCCGGCTGGTTAGTTTCGCTTGCCGGTGCTGTTCTCGGCGGACTCGGCGGCGGCGGTTCTCTATGGCTAGTCGGTGAAATTTGGAAGCGTCTGCGCGGTGTTGACGCGATGGGTTTGGGCGATGTCAAAATGATGTTTGCGGTCGGCGCGCTGCTCGGTTGGCAACTGACGCTTTTGTCAATATTTCTTGGCGCGTTTTCAGGCGCTGTAATCGGAATGTTTTTAATCGCCCGTCAGAAAGATAAAGATTTACAGACGCAAATTCCCTTCGGCATATTTCTCGGTATCGGTTCGATAATCGCGCTGCTCTTCGGCGACCAAATTGTCAGATGGTATTGTTCGATGTTCGTTTTCTAAGGAAACGTTAATTGATTTTCGCAGTCGTCTCCAAGCAAACGGTCGAACAATAATTAGTTCCCGAACGCAGATTCAACGCCCTGTTTTGCGGAATCCAGGTTCCGCATTTGGCGCATCGGACGAGCGCGGCATCTTTCGCATTTTCCTGTTTTTCGATTTGCTTCTCTCTAGTCTTGCCCGCCTGACGCATTTTGCGAAACATCCGCCAGACGTAAATCGCCATTTTAATTTGCTGTCGGTAGCGGCTGGTAATTATCACTATTAAAATTACAATTAAACCGAATAGAATTAGCCACTTCATTGTTTTTGCGAATTGCCTTTGATTTGCGTCAAGCGAGTTTCCATTTCAGTCAGGTATTGGTTGCCGGCATTAAGTTCTTTAAGTTTGGCGAGATATTTTTCAGCTTCGAAAACGTCATTTTGGCTTAAGAGCGTTTGCGCCATTACCTGCAAAGTTTTTTCATGCTTTGGATTCGTTTGCAGAGACTTTTGAAATTCGTTTCTCGCTTTTTCCGGTTCGGGCGGATTAATTAGAAAATACGTCAACCCTAAGTCCGTTCTCACATCCGCGTCATTCGGTCTTTGATCCAAAGCCGTCAGATAAAATTCACGCGCCTTTTGAAATTGCGCGTTGTCCTGCTTGAAATAACCGATGTCGAAATGAATGTTTCCGAGCGTTACGGCAACTTCGTAATCTTGTTTATTGTCTTCAAAAGCGCGATTCAAAAGCCGTCCGACTTCCGACAACAATTCCGCATCCTGCTTCATCGCCGCGTAGCGATACAAAGCCAGACCTAATTTTTTTTGGAAGGCGAAATTGGTCGGATTGCGGTCGGCTTCGGCGATTTTTTCCTGAATCTCCGTATCGCTTAAAGCTAATCCCGATTGATTTTGAGCCGGCTCGTTTTGAGCGGTTTTCAGCCGCTCGTTTTCTGCTCGAAGGTTATTCAATTCGTTTCGATTCAGCGCGTTCGCCAACAAAAATCCGCCGACAAAACTCCCGATAACCGCCACGATTGAAAGCCAGAATACTTTTCCGTTCATTGAGAAAATTTTAACAAACCTCGCATAAAAAAGCGACGAGCATGAATTCTCGCAAGTGACTAGCACTCGTTTAATACTTTATTGGGAAATGATTTTCTCTCTATAAAGTTAATTTTGGTTTTTCTGTAGCGAACCAAAAAGTTCAAACTAAACGTTCTCTCCATTCAAATCTCAATGTTTTTCCTGCACAATAAGTGCTATGCACCCTCTCTTAGTTTGTCCGAACTGCAAAGGCGAAATGACTGTCAATGATACCTTAATTGATTGTGCTGTTTGCCACACAAAATTTCCAGTTGTCAACAACATTCCGATTTTGTTACCCCGCGAAAGCGTATTTTCAATTGAACAAATTGCCGCTTCGAATAAAACTTTTTACGCGGATAAAGTTATCGAAAACAATCAACAATCGCTCAAAAGTAATTTTCGTAAAAGTTTGCCTAAACTAACCAAATCATGGGAACGCATCAAATTTTACGAAATTATTAACTAAGAGTTGAAGCAAAAAACACATCCGATTGGTTTACAGCTTGGCGCGGGCGAAATTCCCACTTCAATTACAAATAAAATTCACGGCGTTGAGTGGATTCACTCTGATGTCGATTTAGAATTTCAGCCCGATGTTATTGCTAATGCTGCTGGAATTCCATTACCAGACGAATCGGTTGACATTGTATTTGCCGATAATGTTTTGGAACACGTTTTCGATTTGGCAAAATCCGTGGCTGAAATTCAGCGGGTCTTAAAGCCTCGTGGTTTGGCTGCAATCGGAATACCTTTTCTCTATCCGTTTCATGGTATTCCTTATGATTTTACTCGCCTTACTCCGTGTGGATTACGGGCAAATTTTAACCAAACTGAAAATCTTTTTTTAAGTCGAGACAGCGGCGCATTTGTCGCACTTGCGCTTCAGCTAGATGCCCGTCTCGTAAATGCTTTTCAAAAAAAGTCTTTACGCGGTATGGCAACTGTTGCTTCTAGACTATTATTTTCTAACTTGAAACATCTTGACCGCATTTACACCAGCAAGCGACATATCTCAACTGCCGCTGCGCTGTTATATATTGGACGCAGGTCTGAACGAGTATTCAGTCCACAAGAAATTATGCAAGAATTGCATCAATTATACCAAGTGTGAGGAACCAACCTGATTTCAGAGAATTGTGGCAAAGCCCTCCCGTAAATAAGACAATAAAATGGCTCGAATTTGGAAACGAATTTTGAGCCATTTTTGTGAAATCAAACATTTTTAATGATAATTTTGACTAACAAATAGGGCGATATTTCAAATGAAAAGTAGATTTACCAACCTTTATTGCTACCATAAACCGTTTATTTTTTTTCCGGCTCGATATAAGGCAAGTCTTCAGCACGGCGACGAGGTTGCGGATCGTCGGCGCGACGGCGCGGCACTACCGCATTGTTTCGCCGGTCAACGCTTCCAGCGGGCAAGCCTTTTCCGTGAACGGCTTCGACTAAAATGCGTGTAATTTCCTGTGAAAGCGTGCGATGCTCTGCCGCTGCCCGACGGCGCAGAGATTCTTTCAATTCGTTCGGAACATAAGCTCCGATAAAAACACCTTTGCGATTTGCCATAAAAATTTTAGTTTCTCCTTTCGTTCAATATAAATGCCATTAAAAATATTCCTTGCAAAATTGAGCAGGTCTGTAAGCCGAATTTTGTCTCCGCTCTATAAAGCGAAGGGTAATCATTCATCTAGGCTGCTCGTTACCGAACAGCTCAAGCAACCTACCCGGAAACGTCGTCCGAATCGCTTCGGACAGATGAGCGGGCAGCTCAAAAAACGTTTCCCTATTTGGTCTTGCACCGCGAGGAGTTTACCTAGCCGCGCCTGTTACCAAACGCGCTGACGCGCTCTTACCGCGTCGTTTCACCCATCACCTTTCGGCTGGTCTGTTCTCTGTTGCACTTGTCGTCGTCCGATTGTTAACTCGAACGCCCGGATGTTATCCGGCTCGCTACCCTATGGTGTTCGGACTTTCCTCTTAAATTTTTCAATTAAAGCGATTACCCGACTTGCTAATTTTGCAAGGCTCAAATATTTTAACAAAAAATGTTCAACAATAACAATTTGGTTTTTTGTGGAAATTTTACCAAATCATTTCAATTAACAATTTCAATCGTGTCTCCGGCTTTAATCATCGGGTCGGGCTGCTTTCCGGCTTTGACCGCATTCAAATCAAACTCTAACGGCGACAGCAATCCCAACTGATTTTTCCGGCGCAAAATCGCTTTTCTGACACTCGATTTTTTTATTCCGCCCGAAGCTAAAATCGCTTGCGTCAACGTCAGTCCCTGATGGAAATCTTTTTGTCCGCCCGAAACGACATAACCGCCGATAAAATAAAATTGTTTGCCAGTTGTATAGGTTTCTGAATAATCTGAAGATTTGAATTCGAGTATGTCGCCCGGAAAAATCAATACGTCTTCGGATTTCGCATCACTCAAATCAATCTGTTTGGTTTCGGCGTTGGCGCGTTTGATAATCACCATATTAGCTCTCGATTGAACAATCGCTTCAGCTCGAACGATATAAAGAGGCATCGCTTCTCGTTTTAAATACAATTCACCCGATTTTTCAACCATTCCGAAAACTTTTATCGCATGGCTGGCGTGTTCTCTAACTTTGACGATAACCTGCGGATTTTCATACAGCTTAATTTTGTTCCGAATCAAACTTTCGGCTTCTTCGGTGGTTAAACCGCTGACCGTTATCATTTCACCCGCGAGCGGATAATCAATCGTTCCGTCGTTCAAAACCGTAAAATATGTCGAAACATTTGCTGGCGCGTTCTGCAAACTGATAAATAAAACGTCGCCCACCCCGATTTTGTAAATTTCGGTCGGCGACACGGCTTTCTTGTCAGCCTGTTTGACGACTTCAATAGGTTTGCAAACGACCGAACGACTTTCAAATATTTTATTTTCCTTTGTTGGATTTGACGAATTTTCCGATGCTGCGCGGGTTACGGTTTCGACTGTGAAAATTTTGCATTCAGTTGTCGGGGCGACTTCGCTCTCTTTCTTGGTATTGGCGGGTTTCGTTTTTGTTTTCGGACTTTGAGAATATCCGAAATCTGTTTTTTTGTCTTTTTCCGGCTCGGTCTGCGCCGCAGCTCTGTTTACAGTTGGTAAAACAGCTATAAATGTCACTAGCAAAAATTTTATCGCCAAAGTATTTTTCATAATCTTAGACCCAAGGAAATCAATTTTGAAACAGTCTCGCCCAATTTTGAAAAACTATTTAGAAGAAAACCAAGGATAAAATCACATCCTTGAATTGAGCAAACTGTTGCGTGAAACTCCAACGAATTTCGCTGATGCCACTATAAAAGGTTAAACGATTGTTTTTTCTAAAATTTTTAGATTTTATATTTTTTCTTCGGCGGGAAAACGTTATTGGGAAATAAATGCGTCCATTTTTCTCTGTAAAAAATCGTCGCCGTGTTTTCTACTTCGTCAGCAGTTCGACAGTTTTCTAAATTTTTGACGAGTTCTCGCGCCTCTTCCAAAGCTATCTGCGAAATAACTTTCCTGACTCGCGCAATCGAGTTGGCGTTCATACTGATCTCAGTCGCGCCCAGACCGAGCAAAATCGGCACGTAGGCGGGCGAACCCGCCATTTCTCCGCAGACGATAACCGAAATTCCTTTTTTCTCAGCCGCTTGCAAAACGATTTTAACGGCGCGCAGCACCGCTGGATGAAGTGTGCGAAACCAATCGGCGACCGTTTCGTTATCGCGGTCAACCGCCAGCAGATACTGCACCAGATCATTCGTTCCGAGACACAGAAAATCAACTTCGGCGACGATTTCGTCAATCGTGAAAATCGCCGACGGAACTTCAATCATCGCGCCGAGCCGCAGATTTCCGCATTCGATTTTCTTTTTGAGTAAAGATTCTCTTTCCCGTTTGAGAATCATTTTTGTCTGTATAATTTCCGACACATCGGAAACCATCGGCAGAACGACGTGAAGATTTCCAACCGTCGAGGCTTGCAGAAGCGAGCGCAATTGGAGACGGAATTCTTTCAGATGCGAGAAACCGAGCCGGATGGCGCGAAGACCGAGCGCAGGATTTTTCTCTCTTTTGGCGGTTTCATCGGCAATCTGTTCGATGCCCAAATCAAATGTGCGAATTCGCACGCCTTCCGCCCCGACCAGTTCGGCGATTTTGCGATAGGCTTCGATTTGCTCCCGCTCGGTTGGAAAACCCTTATACTGGTTAAAAAGAAATTCCGAACGGTAAAGCCCGACACCTTTTGCGCCGGATTTTTTCGCCTGTGCGTAGCCTCCGGGCAAATCAATATTCGCCCGAATTATTATTTCTCGATTGTCGAGGGTTTTTAATTCTACTTTCGTTTTTTCAACTTCAACATGTTTAGATTCGTAAAATTCATCGGCGGCGTTTTTATAACTTTTAACTGTATCAGGTCGAGGATTTAAAATAACTTGTCCGCTAAATCCGTCAACAATTACCTGATCGCCGTTTTCCACTTGCCGCAAGATTTTTTTCACGCCGGTCACGGCAGGCAGATTCATTTCGCGGGCGAGAATAAAAGTGTGCGATGTCCAGCCGCCGTTCTCAGTAATAATCGCCTGCGGCTGACTTTCGATCAACTCGATCAAAGTCGAAGGTCTGACTTCTTCGGCGACTATAATCGGGTTTTTCTCCAACGCGATCGGAGCGTGACCGCTGCCGCCGAGAGCCGTCAAAATTCGGTCGGCGACATCTTCCAAATCAATATAACGCTCGCGCAAGTAAGCGTCGGAAATCGTTTTATATTGCGCGACGAATTCTTCGGTAACAATTTTAACCGCCCATTCCGCGTTAACTTTTTTCCCTTCAATGATGGTTTCAATTTTTGAATGCAGCGATTTATCTTCGAGAATTAAAAGATGGGCGGAAAAAACATCAATTTTCGTTTTGGTTATTTGACTGTTTTTTTGCGCGGCGATTTTTTTTAATTGACTGGTGGCGAGATTGACGGCGGCGCGAAAACGTTGAAGTTCAAGCTCTATTTGAGCGTGGCTGATTTCAATTCGATAAAATTGCCGTTTGCGCCCGTGTAAGCAGACAACTTTTCCAATCGCAAAACCTCTCGAAACCGCGCGTGCGTTGAGCCGTTCTTCGACGTTAGTATTCGGTGAGCTGAGATTACGCTTTTTTTTATTCAAAGCAGTTATTAGTTTCGGGTTTCAAGTTTCAGGCTGCAAATTCCCTGTTTTTAACCTGAAACCTAAAACTATTTTTAATTACCAAAACTAAAACCGCCGCCGCTTCCGCCCTGCGATGGAAAGAACGGTTTTAGAAGTCCGGCAAAAGCTCGCAGATTTCTGGTTTGAATCAGAATTTCGCCCGGACCGGAAAATTCGGCGACCATTCCTTCGCCGCTCAAAAAACTGTTGAAAAACCCGCTCTTCGCCGCTTTCCGTAAGTTATATTGCATCTGTCCTTCCCACGCGACGAGATGCCCGGTGTCAACGACGTATTGCTCACCGGGACGCAAAGTTTTTCGATGAATCGCGCCGAACGATGAAATAAGCAACAGTCCGCTGCCCGTCACCTGCAGCACGAATAAACCTTCGCCGCCGAGCCAGGATTTAGCGCCGCCAAATTTCGTCTCGACCTGCAGACTCGTGTCGCCCGCCAGATACGAACTCGACTGCACGAAGAAAGTTTGATTCGTCATTTCGATGCCGACAACATCGCCGGGCGTGCCGGGCGCAAGCGTCACTTCGCCCGCGCCGCCGCGCGCCGTAAAAGTCGAAACAAACGCCGACTCACCGCCGACGGCGCGTTTCAGCGCACCGAAAACTCCGCCTTTAAGTTCCGAAAGTAAATCAATATTCGCCGACATCGAAACCATCGCGCCCGCTTCCGCCGAAATAGATTGTTCGGCTTGCAGGCTGACGACCGCCAAAGCGAACGCGCCCTGATGTTTAATTTCCCAAACGTATCCGCGCCCTTGCCCGCGCCCGTCAGCGTCAAATTGAAAGGCTTCGCGTCCGGCTGACGATTGATTTTGATAATTCGGCGGCTGATTTTGATATGGCTGTTGACCGGCGTAATTTTGCGGCGATGCCTGTTGTTGAGCAGACGGCATCTGCGGAGATTGCGGCGCAGATTCTATGGGCGGTTGAGACTGCATCTGAAAACCGCACGAGCCGCAGAATCTCGCGTTCGGCAAAAGTATTGTGTTGCATTTCGGGCAATTCATTTTATTAGCTTACAAATAAAAGGTGAGAGGTGAAAAGTAAAGTTCAAAAAGGGTTTTCACTTCTCACTTCTCATTTAATTTCACTCCCTTTGATTTTTCATCAATAATACGACAGGCTTCTTCGGCATTTGTGGCAAAATCGAGCCACGCCACGTCCGCCTTACTGACCACCAGATTTTCTTGCCAACATTCGACCACCTGCTTCCAGCAATCGCCCAAAAGAACCAGCGGTCTTTTCTCGATCACGCCGGTTTGCAGTTTGTTCCAAACGAGCGAGATTTCCGTGACCGTTCCCATCCCGCCGCGCAGGGCGACGAATCCGACCGACCGCTCGATTAAATTTTGCAATCGTTCATAAAAATGTTTGGACGCGACTTTATCAGTCAAATAACGATTCGGTTCGGTTTTAAATTCGTTCATTAGAATTCCGAACACCCGCCCGCCCTTTTCGCGCGCGCCTCTTGAAGCCGCTTCCATCACGCCCAAATAACCGCCCGTGCAAATCGTGAAACCGGCTTCGGCGAGCCGCCCGCCGACTTCTTTCGCTTCTTTATATTCCGCCGAATTTTCTTTGCATCTTGAGCCGCCGAAAATAGTTACGATTTTATCTTTTTGATTATCAGTCACGTTTGTTGTTTTCAGTCTAAATTTTGGAGAAAAACTCGCCCTTATTATATCCGACTGCAACTTTAAAATAAACTTTTACGCCGCGCTCGCTGCTTCTGACGACGTTAAATTTCCCGCTTCGTGAATGGCGCGGTCGGTGTCGGTGAACAGCAAAATTATAATTCCGACGGCGAAAAACAAAATCATAGATAAAATTGCCTGTCGAAATGAGCCGGTTATTCCGACGACGATCCCGAAGACGAGCGACCCGACGAGCGAAGTTCCACGTTCGGAAATTTCATAAAGCCCAAAAAATGCCGCTTCGCGCCCTTTGGGAATCATTTGCGAATAAAGCGAACGGGAAAGAGCCTGCGAACTGCCCAAAACCAGACCGATAAATACGCTCATCACCCACGCCTGCGCGGTCGTCTGCAAAAATCCGTAAGCATAAATGACGATGCAAATCCAAACGAAAAGCGAAATAAGCAGCGTCTTTTTCGCGCCGATAATTCGCGCCAATCGCTCAAAACCAATCGCTCCGACGAGCGCGGAAATCTGCGCCGCGAGAAATATTCCCAAAAGAAAAGATTGACTCGCTTCTTCGCCGCGAGCGACAAAAAGCTCCTGCGCAAGAAAAACCGACGCGCTCGTGATAACCGTCTGGATGCCGTTATTGTAACAAAAACTGGCGATTAGAAATTGCGCCGAAAGTCGCAGTTTTATCAATTCACGAAAAGTGTTGCCGACCGCGCCGAAACCGACGGAGACGATATTTTTGTTTTCGGGAAGTTCCTTCACCGCGCCGCGAGACTTGATTAATGAAAAAGTCACGAGCGCGAAAATTCCCCACCACAATGACGCGGCAAGCAGCGAAAGACGAACGGCGAAACCGGTCGTCAATCCGAACGACGCGGCGTTCTGGACGAACAATATGTTCAAAATCAACATCAGAATTCCGCCCGCATAACCGGCAGCGAAACCGTAACTCGAAATCGAATCGCGCCGGTCTTCGGTGGTTAAATCAATCAGGTAGGCGTTGTAGAAAACATTCGCCGCGCCGAAACTCAAATTAGCGATGACGAGCAGAACGCTGCCGAAAATATACAAACCGTCGGTCACGCAAAACAAAAGACTGCTCGCCGTCACGCCCAGATAGCAACAGAACGCCATCAAGCGTTTTTTCAAATTTGAATAATCGGCGACCGCGCCCAACACCGGCAAAAAAAGCACCTGGCAAAAAACCGAAGCGGTAATGGTCAGCGAAAAAAGATTTTTCGCCGTCAACGCTCCCAAAAATCCGAAATCGAAAATTACGCCGTTTTCGCCGACCTGCGCCTGCGCCAGCGAAGTCAAATAAGGTCCGAGCAAAACGCTGACGACGGTCGTATAAAAAGCCGAGTTCGCCCAATCATACGTCAGCCAGCCAAGAATCTCGCGGCGGTCGTTTTTTTTCAATTCCATAATTTAATCTGATAGCAAATTCAAAATCGTCGGCGTTATATCGGTTAAATCTTTTATCGCTGCGGAAACTTCATCGCGTTGTCTTCCCCAAATAATCGTCGGCACATCATTTAAAGTATGCGTGCGGACGGACAAATCTTCGATGTTTCCGTGGTCGCTTGTCAAGATGATGGTCGTCGTTTCCAAATCAATTCTACGTAGAACTTCCCGAATAAAAGCGGCGAGCGGCGGAAGATAAATCTTTGCCGCGTCAAAGTTTTGAGCGTGTCCGATTTTGTCGGTGATAAAGTATTCGTAAAGCGTGAAGCGATTCGTTTTTGTTAAATCGGCGAGAATCGCGCCCGCTTCGGCTGGCGAAAAACGCGGCACCTCGAAGTTTTCCCGAATCAAACTTTCATTTGAAAAATCGTGAAAGACGGCTTTGCGTCCGAGCAAGTCCGGCAATTTGCGAAACTGCAAAGCCGCCGCTTCAACCGCGCACGTCGTCGCCGATTTCCAGCGCGGTTTTTCCGTAAAAAAGCGCGGCGTGTAAGCGTTGGCGAAAACATTCGGCTCGATATTTTTTCTTTTCAATTGCAGGAAAATCGAATGTTCGGCGATCACATCGCGCAGCATTTGGTTGGGAAAACCTTGCTTGTGATTGCCGAGCAATCGCGGGGCGTTGATGCCGGTTAAAATTGTCGTTTGCCCGGACGCGCTTTGCGGGCGACCTTCGATGCCGAGTCGCGGATCGGTCGGAACAAGAATACCGTCGAAAATAATCTCCGACGGTTCATTGACGAAATGAGCGAGCGGCGCGACGTTTTCGATGTCGTCGAGCGGATTATTTTCACCGCGCTCGCCGATGCCCAAACCGTCTATAAAGAAAAGCAAAACTGATGATTGTTCGCCCGAATTCACCTTTACACTTTAGCAACTTTACCCGGCTGAAATAAACCGGCGCATTTTAAATTATTCTCCCGGATGGTTTGATAGATGATTTCGTCAACGGCGGAAATTTCAATATCGGCAAAAATTTGGGCGAGCGATTCGCCGCTAAAAATATAATTCAGTGCGATAAAATCGGTTGGCGCGGAGAATATAAATTCGTCTATCGCGCCGCCTTTAACGAGAGCTTTCAGCTTTGAAATTTCGCTATCCTTCGAGAATTTAATTTCGTAAATAGGCAGTTCGAAAACTTTACCGCCCGCTTTAAGCAACTCGTTTTTTATTTCGTTTCGAAGAGAAATCTCTTTCGGCAAAAGAAATTCCAGTTCTTTTAAATCTTCTGCGGCAATGTAATTTTTCAGCGCGGACAAAACATCATCGGTTTTAATCGTGTTCGGAATCACGTCAGCGTGAAGCCGCGCAAACCGCAATCTGTCAGAAATAACTTCGCCGAACGCGCACACGCGAATTTCGTCCAGCTCGAAAAAATCAACGGCATTTTCCTCCAGACTTTGCAAAAAGAAATCAACCGTTAAAACGTCTGGGAAAATTATCCAATCGAATTCTGCGAGATTGCTTAAATGTTCGACTGAATTTGCGTCCGGCTCAATCTTCTCTGCTTCAAACGGCGGAAATTTGACAATTTTTGCTCCGGCTTTTTCTAGTTCAGACACGATTTTTTTATTATTGGGATTGGCAAAGAGCCCGAAAGTTTTTTCGTTGATTGAATTTGACATCAATACCAGATTTTAGCCGTCCGCGGAAAATCTGCAAGTTTGCAATTTTAAGTTGAAAAAGAGTAATGTTTGAAATCGTGAAACAGTTTTCTTTAACTCTCCCTAATTGCTGAACACTAATTTTTCCGCTATGAAAGCAATGATTTTAGCTGCCGGTTTCGGCACGCGACTGTTCCCTTTAACAATTGACCGAACCAAACCCGCGATACCATTTTTGGGCAAACCGCTCGTCGGTTACGTCGCCGAATACGTGGCACGTTTCGGTTTCAAAGAAGTCGTCGTCAATCTCCACCACCAACCCGAATCGGTAAAAAAAGCTCTCGGTAATGGCGAGAATTTCGGCGTCGAGATTTTTTATACTGAAGAGGTGCCGGATATTTTGGGAACGGCAGGCGCGCTCGACAACGCCCGACATCTTCTAGAAGATGATACTTTTCTTATCGTCAACGGCAAGATTATTACCGATATAGACATCGCCGCTGCGCTCGAAACGCATCGCAATTCCGGCGCGTTGGCGACGATGATTTTAAAGCCGAACGCCAATCGCGAAAAATTTACCATCGTCGAAACGGAAGATAATTTGATAACGGGTTTCGGCGATTTTCCCGAACTTATTGCCGCCGACCAAATTCCGAATCCTGAAGCGCAAATCCCAAATCCGCTGATGTTCACCGGCATTCATATTTTAGAGCCGCGCGTTTTTGATTACATTCCGCGCGGAGTTTATTCGGACATCGTGCCGACACTTTATCGCCCGGCAATCAAACGCGGCGAGCGAATAGTGGCGCACGTCGCCGAAGGAAATTGGTTTGAACTCTCGACGATTCCACGCTATCTCGAAATCTCGCTGGCGATGCTCGACGGGCAAACCGAAAAATTAGTGATGGGCGAAAACTGCCGAATTTCAAACGGCGCGACGGTGAAAGATTCGGTTATCTGGGACGACGTTTTCGTCGCCGACGGCGCAGAGATCTCCCGCACGATTATCGCCGACGGCGTGAAAATCAACTCCGGCGAGCGTTATGAAAATGTGGCAATCGTCCGCGCCGAAATGCTTTCTCACTGCGATGAGATTCCGCCAAAGGCTCTCAAAGGTTTTATGCAGGGCGAAAATTATGTCGTTCCGCTCAATCAATGATAAAATTCAGGGCAAAGCTATGAACGTGATTTTCGTCGAAAATGCGGTTGCCCGGTTGCAGAATTTTCTCAAGAAAAACAATCAAAATACCGAGTTTGAAGTTCTAACGCCCGACGCTTCAACGCGCGAATACTATCGCTTAAAGTGGAACAATCAACCGGCAATCGCCTGTGTTTACGGCGAAAAATTCAAAGCCGCCGAACATTCTTACCTCGATGTCACCGCGCTTTTTCTCGCCGGCAATTTGCCCGTCGCTGAAGTTTATGAATTTGATGAAAATTTGGGAATCGTCGTTCAGGAGGATTTCGGCGATACGATTTTGCGCGACTTTTTACATGAATCAGACAATCAAACGCGCGACGAATCTTTGAATCAGGCGATTTCTTTAATCGCCCGAATTCAGTCAATCACGCCGACCGCTTTCGAACGCAACTCGATTGCTTCGCGCTTGAAATTTGATGAGGAAAAACTCGGTTGGGAGCTAAACTTTTTCAAAACGCATTACTTTGAAACATTTCGCCAAACGAAACTATCCGTAGAAGAGAATGAAACTTTAACCGCCGAATTTGCCGAAATCGCCGCCGAACTCGAAGCCCGCGCCGCGGTTTTGTGCCATCGTGATTTTCACGCGGCAAACTTGATGCTCGACCGGGAAAATCAACTGCGAATTATTGACCATCAAGACGCGCGAATCGGCGCGGCGAGTTATGATTTGGTCTCGCTCTTGCTCGATAGAATTTTAGAAATCCCCGAACCGGAGTGGCTTGACAAGAGGAAAATGTTTTTCCTCGCCGAAAGAGAAAAACTCGGCTTGGAAAAAATTAGATGGGAAAATTTCGATACTGAATTTGAGCTGCAAACCATCCAACGCTGCCTGAAAGCCATTGGCACGTTTTCGTTTCAATCGGTCGTTCGCGGCAAAACTCATTTCATTCCGTATATCGAACCGATGTTTTTGGTTGTTCTGCAAGCGGCGGAAAAACTAAACCGTTTTCCGCATCTGCGAAATATCATTAAGAAAGCAACCAACAAATAGTTGTCCGGGGTTTGTACAAACGCAATCGAATTTACTGTATATTTTTAGAATACATTTCAGATAATTTTATGAATCAAACCTATATTAACGAACTCAAAAATCACATCGGCAAGGAAGTTACATTAAAAGGCTGGCTTTATAATTCGCGTTCGAGCGGAAAATTGGTTTTCGCCCAACTGCGCGACGGCACGGGAATCGTTCAATGCGTCGTTTTCAAAGGCAATAACGAAGAAGTTTTCGAGCGGGCTAAAGCGTTGGGACAAGAATCTTCTTTAATCGTTCACGGCACGGTTAAGGAAGATACGCGCTCGGCAATCGGCGTGGAAGTTGATGTTACCGACATCGAAGTTTTGCAAAACGCAACGGATTATCCGATTACGCCGAAGGAACACGGCACGGAATTTTTGATGGACAATCGGCATTTGTGGATTCGCTCGCGCAAACAGCACGCCGTTTTGAAAGTCCGCCACACGGTCGTTAAAGCCACAAGAGATTTTTTCGACGAGAATGGATTTATCCTCGCCGACACGCCGATTTTCACGCCCGCCGCCTGCGAAGGCACGACGACGCTTTTTGAGGTTGATTATTTTGAAGACGACAAAGCCTATCTGACGCAAAGTGGACAACTTTACAACGAGGCGACAGCGGCAAGTCTCGGCAGAAGCTACTGTTTCGGTCCGGTTTTCCGCGCCGAAAAATCGAAAACGCGGCGGCATCTGACCGAATTTTGGATGGTCGAACCGGAAATGGCTTACGCCCAACTCGACGACGTAATGAATCTCGGCGAAGGTTTAATCAATTTTATTGTCGAGCGAGTTTTGAATGACCGACAGGAAGAATTAAAAGTTTTAGAACGCGACGTTTCCAAACTTGAATCAATTCCGTCTAACAAATTTCCGCGCGTTCATTACGACGATGCGGTGAAAATTTTGCAGGACGGTTTTGCGAAAGGCGAACTCGAAAACAATTTTGAATGGGGCGGCGATTTCGGCGCGCCGGACGAAACCTATATTTCCAAACAATATAACGCGCCCGTTTTCGTGCATCATTTCCCTGCCGCCATTAAAGCGTTTTATTTCGAGCTTGATGCAGAACGTCCTGAGTTGGCTTTGGGCGCGGACTTGCTCGCGCCCGAAGGCTACGGCGAAATAATCGGCGGCGGCGAACGCGCCACCAATCTCGAATTTTTGGAAAAACAAATCGAAGCTCACAATTTACCGAAAGAATCTTTTGAATGGTATTTGGATTTACGACGATTCGGCAGCGTTCCGCACGCCGGTTTCGGAATGGGCGTGGAACGCTGCACGGCTTGGATGTGCGGCATCGAACATGTCCGCGAAACGATTCCGTTTCCGCGGATGCTTTATCGTTTGAAACCATAATTTTATGAAAATTAAAATAGGCAAAATTTCTTGGATGTTGGCTTTTTGGATCTTCATACTTTTTGGCTTATCCATACAGGCGCAAAAACCCATCAAAGACCTTAAGCCAACGGTGATTTTAATCGCGCTCGACGGCTTTCGTCCAGATTATCTGGAAAAATATCAGCCGAATACCTTAAATGAATTGGCAAAAAACGGCGTGCGGGCAAAATGGTTGATTCCGTCTTTCCCGACGAAAACCTTTCCGAATCATTACACGATTGCTACCGGGCTTTACCCGGAACATCACGGCATCGTCGAAAATAATATTTATGATTTCGGTACGGTTTTCTCGCTTGGCAAACGCGAAGAAGTGCAAAATTCGCGCTGGTGGTTGGGCGAGCCGATTTGGGTTACTGCGGAAAAACAAGGTCAACGCGCCGGTGCGTTTTTCTTTCCGGGAACAGAAGCGGAAATTATGGGAACGCGTCCAACTTTTTGGAAAACTTACGATGGCAAAATTCCAAACGCCGAACGAGTTGATACGATTTTGTCGTGGCTTGATTTACCGCAAAAACAGCGTCCGACATTTTACACGCTTTATTTCAGCGATATAGACGATGCGGGACACAGCTCGGGTCCCGATTCTGAAGCGACTAAAAACGCCGTGAACAAAGTTGACGAAGACCTCGGCAAGTTTTTTCAAGGTTTGAAAAAGCGTAAGGTAAACAAAAAAATAAATCTAATCATTGTTTCCGATCACGGAATGGCAACCGTGTTTCAAAAGAACGCGGTGTTTTTGGACGATTATTTTGATTTCAAGAAAACCGAACGAATTTTATGGACGGGTGAGATCGTGCAGATTTTTCCGGCGAGCGGTGCTGAAACGGAAATTATCAATAATCTGGAAAGCAAAATTGAACACGCCAAATGCTGGCGTAAATCGGAAATTCCTGCACGCTTTCATTACAATGAAGGAACGCGCGTTGCGCCAATTGTTTGCTCGGCTGATGAAGGTTGGGTCTTAACTAATCACGAACGTTTTGAAATGACAAAAAAACGCGATGATTTTCTCCTTCCAAAAGGCGCGCACGGCTACGATAATCAATTGGAATCAATGCGGGCGACGTTTATCGCGCACGGAGCGGCGTTCAAACGAGGCGCTGTTGTCGAGCCGTTTGAAAATATACATATATATAATTTGATGGCGAAGATTTTAGGTTTGAATCCGGCGCGAAACGATGGCGATTTTGAGCGAGTGAAAGGTTTTTTGAAATGAATCACTTATAAATTATTCGGCTTTAATTGTTAAAACGGCGATTTCCGGCGGTACGAGAAACCGAAACGGCAGAATGCTCGTGCCGATGCCAGTTGTCACGAATATGTCAACATTATTTTCCTTTTTGTGTCCGAAAGCGTATCTTTGTCCGTAATTGGACGGAACCATCGGCGAGCCGATAATCGGAAACCAGACTTGCCCGCCGTGCGTGTGTCCGTTGAGAACGAGTTTCAGATCCGCTTGATTCGGCATACTCGTTTGAATTAAATATAAAAAATCGGGGCTGTGTTCTAAAACGATTATGTCGCCGGTCTGTTCTTTGCCGGCGACGACACCTTTTATCTCTTGAGAAAATTTTTCCCAACTCGAAATTGTCATATGGTCTTTCAGACCCAACAGACGGAGTTTCTGCCCATCCTTTTCAATAAAAGCGATTTCATTTTCTAAAACCCGATAGCCGACCCTCCGCAGTTCCGCCGCAATTTCTTCGCTGCCGTGCCACCAATCGTGATTTCCCCACACGGCAAAGACGCCGTATTTCGCATTAATGCCTTTGAGATTGTCGGCAATCGTCGCCATCGGCATTTTTAAATCCCTTTCTCTGATGGGTTTATTCTCGTGTTTTTGTGAAACAAAATCGCCCAGCATCACGACCAAATCGGCATCCTGCTCATTAATTTTTTGAACGAGCTGACGAAGTTTTTCGGCGGTCACGTTATTCGAGCCGCCGTGAATGTCGGAAATGGCAACGATCTTCATGCCGTTAAATGCCGGATTCCAATTTTTTATTTTAAGTTCGGTGTGGTTGACGACCAGACGACTCGGCTCGATAAAATAAGAATAAGCCAGGGCGATTAATGCCGAAACGAAAACGACGGCGCCGATCAAATAATATTTTTTCATCAGGCTTTTCTGAAAGTTAATTTTTTGCGGGAAAATACTCGCGCCATCTTTCATCCACAAGTTTTAAGATATCGTCCCGCGCCTCGACTTCTTTCGGATACCAGGGCTTCGTCCGGGCATCAATAACTATCGGAGCGTCGTAAACTATGTGATTATTTTTGATGTTATTATCTTTCGCGTGAATGTCGGTCGAAGGATTGAACCGCGTCCAGGTCGCCCATAAAAATTTATCAACCGATTTGGCAAAGTCAGCCGAATCGTGCAGCACCACGATTTGCCAATCGTCGAATTTTCCCGACTCGGCAATTCGTCTAGCGAGCGTTTCGTCGTTGGCGTAACTTTCGCCCTCGACGACCAGACAGCCGCCGCAAAAAACTTCAGCGCGTTTCAAATAGTTTGGCAGTTCGCCGTTAAATTCGCGCCGCAAATGTCTTTTCGATTCGCCGACACCGACAAGCATCGCTTTGCTGCCGTGATTAATTTTACCCGAAGCGTAATCCAAAGTATCGAATGAGGTTCTATCGAAAATAAAGAAATCGCTCGCCCAATCAACTCTTTCGAGAATGTATTCAAAAAGCGATTTAAAGTTTCTTAAATCCTGCGGTTTGTCGGTCAAAAGTAAAAACTTGGTCAGCGATAATTGACCTTCGCCCAAAATACGAAAGCCCGCGCCGAGTGCTTCTCTGGAATATCTCTCTTTGACGACCGCTGCCGCGAGCGAGTGAAAACCCGTTTCGCCATAGCTCCATAAATCCTTCACGGCGGGCATCACTAGCGGAAAAAGCGGCGACAACAGTTCCTGCAAATAATCACCGATGTAAAAATCCTCCTGTCGCGGTTTGCCTACGACAGTCGCCGGATAAATCGCGTCTTTACGATGAAAAATTGCCTGACATTCAAAAACCGGATAGTCGTGCTTCAGAGAATAATAACCGTAATGGTCGCCGAATGGACCTTCGGGACGGCGAATTTTCGGCGGAACGATTCCGCTAAAAACAAATTCCGCTTCGGCGATGAGTCGCAAACCATTTTTCATGGGATTTTTTACGGTTTCGATTTTGCCGTCGGCGAGTAACGAAGCGAGCATTAATTCGGGAACGTCTTCGGGCAGCGGCGCGATTGCCGCCAGAATCATCGCGGGCGCGCCGCCGACGGTGATATTAACGGGCAAAGACTGATTCATTTGTTCCGCTTCGTAATGGTGAAAACCGCCGCCTTTGCCGATTTGCCAATGAATGCCCGTCGTCGTGTCATCGTAACGCTGTATTCGATACATTCCGAGATTGTGTTTTCCGCTCTTTAAACTTTCGGTGTAAACCAACGGCAAAGTGACGAAATGCCCGCCGTCCTCGTGCCACAATTGTAGCAAAGGAATTTCGGTTAGTTTCGGCTCGCGGCTGAATCTTTCCAGAACCGGCGCGTTTTTGACGTTTTTTGTTCCGAGCTTTAGCGCGTCGAACGCCATCTGCCGATATTTCCAAAGTTCTTTGGGTTTCGGCGGCAACAGAACGTCAATCATTTCGACCGCCGTTTTAACGAACTCCTGCGGGCGTTTCGTAAAAGCGAGTTCAATTCGTTTGATGGTTCCGAAAAGATTTGTGACGACGGGAAATTTGGAATTTTTGACGTTCTTAAACAGTAAGGCTTTCCCTTGATTTTCGATAACGCGGCGGTGAATCTCGGCGATTTCCAGATACGGATCAACTGCCGCTTCGATTTCGATTAAATCGTTTTCCCTTCTTAAGGCTTCGATAAAAGACCGCAAATTCTTGTGCATATTTCTGTTTGTTCCGGTTCTATTCAAGCAAAGCGATTCTCAAGACACAAGTTTGGATAAATAAGTTTTGGTAGCGATGTAAAAAAGGCGAAAGCATTTGCCCTTCCGCCTCTTACACGCTTGTGTTGTTAATTGAGTTTTGCCAATCAACATTATTTCAAATCTAAATTCCTAAAATTTCGACGCATCGTAAACGCGATACGCAGTTGCATTATTATGAGAAAACCGAACAACACTACGGAAATCAATCTGCTTAATCCAGACAATCTAAAAGCCGCGTTGATTAGAAAACCCGAATACGCGATGCAAAAGAAGAAAGATAAATAGCTGTAATTTCGATATTGCCGTTTTGTCATTTTGTTTTACTTCGCCGATTAATTTTGATAATCATAAAAACCTTTGCCCGATTTTCTGCCAAGCCAACCCGCGTCAACCATCTTGACGAGCAGCGGACACGGACGATATTTCGAATCGCCGAAGCCGGATTGCAAAACGTTCATAATCGCCAGACAAACATCCAAACCGATAAAGTCGGCAAGCGTTAAAGGTCCCATCGGATGATTCATTCCGAGTTTCATTATTTCATCAATCGCTTCGCGCGTGGCTACGTTTTCGTGCAGCGCGAAAATCGCTTCGTTTATCATCGGCATCAAAACGCGATTAGAAACAAAACCGGGAAAATCGTTGCATTCGTGAGGAACTTTGCCAAGGGTTTCGGTTATCTCCTTGACCCGCGCGTAAGTTTCATCTGACGTGGCGATGCCGCGAATAATCTCGACCAACTTCATCAGCGGCACCGGATTGAAAAAATGCATCCCGATCACTTTGTCGGCGCGTTTCGTCACGCCCGCAATGCGCGTAATCGAGATTGACGAAGTGTTGGAAGCCAGAATCGTTTCCGCCGGACAAGTCTGGTCGAGCGTTTGAAAAATCTGTTTTTTGATGTCAAAGTTTTCGGTCGCCGCTTCAACAATTAAGGCGCAATCTTTCAAATCTTCCAGATTCGTCGTCGTTTTGATTTTGCCGAGAGCCGATTTTTTATCTTCTTCGCTCATCGTTTCTTTTTTCACGAAACGGTCGAGGCTTTTTTCGATATTGCCGATTGCCCGCTGCAAAAACTCATCTTTAATGTCGCAGACGACGACATCGAATCCTTTCGTTGCGGCGGTTTGCGCGATGCCATTGCCCATCGTTCCCGAACCGACGACTCCGATTATTTCACTCATACTTGTTAAAATTATTCCTTTAAATTTGTGTTGGAAATCTATTCTTTAAAAACTAACCAATCTCGCCCGACAAAACAAACAAGCGATGAGAAATCATTTTCCCATCGCTCGATATGAGTTGAAAATTCTCAAAAAATCAAATCAATATTTTTCATCTTCCCGCTTAAAACCTTTTCGCTGTCAAATTCTTTCGACCGCCAAAGCCACTGAATTACCGCCGCCGAGACAAAGCGCGGCAACTCCCTTTTTGCCGTCACGGCGTTTTAATTCGTGAAGCAGCGTCGTCAAGATTCGTCCGCCCGAATTGCCGATGGCGTGTCCGAGCGCGACCGCGCCGCCGTTGACATTAACATTTTCCGCGTCCATTCCGAGTTCCTTCATCACGCCCAAGGCTTGGACGGAAAACGCTTCGTTGAGTTCAAACAGATCAACATCCGACATTTCCCAACCGGCTTTTTTCAGAACTCTTTTTACGCCTTCGACCGGAGCAAGCATAATGAATTTCGGCTCGATTCCCGATTGTGCCGAGGCGACGATTCTGGCGAGCGGCTCGATTCCCAATTCTTTAGCTTTTTCCGCCGTCGTAACGACCAAAGCCGACGCGCCGTCGTTGACACCCGGCGCATTGCCCGCCGTCACCGTGCCGTTTTCTTTCTTGAACGCCGGTTTTAATTTTCCGAGAATTTCGACCGTCGTTTCGCCGCGTACGGTTTCGTCGTAGTCAAGAACAATCGGCTCGCCTTTTTTCTGCGGAATCTCGACGGGAACGATTTCATCTTTAAAGCGTCCGGCATTCTGCGCTTCGTGCGCTTTGCGGTGCGAGTTGTAAGCGTAATCGTCTTGCGTCTCGCGCGTAATCTGATGTTTGTCGGCGACGACTTCGCCCGTATTGCCCATATGCCAATTCTCGAACGGACACCACAAACCGTCGTGAATCATCAAATCAACCGCCGCCTGATTGCCCATCCGCATTCCGTCACGCGCCGTCGGCAGTGCGTATGGAACATTCGACATTGATTCCATTCCGCCCGCGACGACCACATCCGCATCGCCGAGCATCACGGATTGGGCGGCTAGCGCGACAGCTCTTAATCCTGAGCCGCAGACCATATTAATTGTCAGAGCCGAAACTTCCGGCGGAAGCCCGGCTTTAAGGGCCGCCTGCCGCGCCGGGGCTTGCCCGATTCCGGCTTGCACGACGCAGCCCATAATCACTTCGTCAACTTCTTCCGGTTTAATGCCCGCCTTTTCAACGGCGGCTTTAATGGCGAGTGCGCCGAGTTCCGGCGCGGTAAAATCTTTCAACGCGCCCTGAAACTTGCCGGTCGGCGTTCTCATTGCGCTGATAATAACTGCATCTCTCATATTTTTGTAAAAGGGTTCCTATATTTCGGGTAAATTATTTTTCAATTATAACAAATTAGCCCGCGCTTTATCACGAGCCGGATTTATTCTCCGATATCTTCGTTCCAAACTTTTGGATTTTCTTTGATGTAATCGCCGAGCATCTCGATGCACTCCGGCGAATTCAAATTGATAACCTTTACGCCGTTTTCCCTAAGCCATTCGATTCCGCCGTCGAAATTCACCAATTCGCCGACGACGATTGTTCCGATTTTAAATTGCCGAATCAAACCCGAACAATACCAGCACGGCGCGAGCGTCGTCGCCATAATCGTCTCTCGATAATTCGTCTGTCGTCCGGCTTTCCGAAACGCGTCGGTTTCGCCGTGAATCGAGGGGTCGTTTTCCTGCAAGCGCCGATTACGTCCGCGCCCAAGTAAATTTCCCTCGCTGTCAAACAAAGCCGCGCCGATTGGAATTCCGCCTTCGGTTAATCCGATTCGCGCTTCATCGATTGCGACATCAAGCATCGCGTTATAATCCAGATTTTCATTCATAATATCTTAGTTTCAATTTTAATCTCCGGTAAATTTTTGTGCTAATCTTAACAAAAAGTTTGGAGAAAAGATTGTGTCACAAAACTTTCAGGCGGGCGATTTTTTAATTTTTCAGATTGAAAGCGGTTACGGACTGTTGCGGATTTTGGCGATTGGCGAAAACGAGAATGGAACGGTTTGGCATCTGGCAGCTTATAACGAAATGTTTCTCGACATCGAAACAGCAGACGCGGCTCTTGTCAATTATCAATCGCTGACGATTAGTTACCCGCATTTAGCCTTGACGAATCGGGCGTTTGAAAGCACGCAAACGGCGCGGATGAAAAATGAGCCTTTATCCGATGACGAATTGAAAAATCTGCGCGACTGGGAAACGAATCCGCAGCGCAAGGTTTCCGATCTTTCGGTCAGATTATTGCTCGGTCTGCGATGAAATTATTTTGTTTATTTACCGTTTCGTCTTTTTAGTTCTTTATTTACCAATTCTAACTCGCGGCTCATCTGTCCCATCACCGAAGTATTTTCCTGCGCCCGCCTGATCAGATAAGGCACGACATCTTTGACCGCTCCGTAAGGCACATACTTTGAGACGTTGTAATTGTGCTTCGCCAAAACATACGAGAGATTATCACTCATTCCGTAAAGCTGCGAAAAAAATACGTGCGGGTGATTATGTTTGACTCCTTTTTCGTGCAGCAGCTCGGCAAGCAGACAAACGCTGTCTTCGTTGTGCGTTCCGGCAACGAAAGCGATTTCTTCGACGTTCTCCAAACAATAGCGAATCGCCGCGTCGAAATCGCGGTCGGTCGCCGCTTTGTCTGGCTGAATCGGCGATGGATAATTCATCTCTTCGGCTCGCGCTCGTTCTTTTTCCATATACGCGCCGCGCACGAGTTTGACCGCCAAAATATATCCGCCCGCTTTCGCCTTTCGGTGCGATTCTTTCAAAAACTCAAGCCGGTCGTGACGGTAAAGCTGGATCGTATTGTAAACAAGCGGCTCTTCGCGGTTGTATCGCTCCATCATCTCGGTCGCCAGAGTATCAATCGCGTCTTGAATCCATGAATCTTCCCCGTCAACAAAAATCGGCTGTTTGATCAAGTGCGCGTATTCGCAAATTTCGACGACCCGCGCCCGCGCCCTTTCCCATTCCGCCGCTTCGCCTTTGAGCAATTCTCGTCCGGCGTTGATTTTTTCCAAGATGTCAAAGCGCGCCACGCCCGTCGTTTTGAAAACCGCAAACGGCACGTCTTCGTCTTCTTTAGCACGGGTGACGGTGCGGATGATTTCATTTTTCGTGCTTTCAAAAACCGTCTCCGACAATTTTCCTTCAACCGAATAATCCAAAATCGTCCCGATGCGCGACGCGCCGAGTTTTTCAATCGTCGGCTGGCATTCTTCAATCGTTTCGCCGCCACAGAATTGACGGAAAATCGTGCGTTTAACAATACCTTTGATCGGCAACTTAACTGAAAAAGCAAAATCCGTAAGTTTTGTGCCGAGATTGACGAGCGGCGCGAAATTCATCGCTTTAAATAGCCAAAACTTTTCTCTGAGTTCGTTGTCCGACTTATCGGCAAACGCCGTCGCCGTGTCCTGAAAATTAATTTTAAAGTCGTTCATCGTTTTCTAATTTATCATAGCCGCTATAAGTATTGATTATTTATAATGAAAAATTACAGCGAATTGTTTCTTGCCGAAAATTACTTTATCATTTCAATTTTATTATGAGCAAAGCACTACCGAAACGAACGGAAAATTATTCGGAATGGTATAACGAATTGGTCAAGCGCGCTGATTTAGCGGAACATTCAGCGATCAAAGGCTGTATGGTTATTAAGCCCTACGGCTACGCGATTTGGGAAAAAATGCAGCGCGCGCTTGACGATATGTTCAAAGCGACCGGACACCAAAACGCCTATTTTCCATTGTTTGTGCCGAAAAGTTTCCTCGAAAAAGAAGAAGAACACGCCGAAGGCTTTGCCAAAGAATGCGCCGTCGTGACGCATTACCGTCTCAAGAAAAATCCCGACGGCGCAGGTCTAATCGTTGACCCAGATGCCAAACTCGAAGAAGAATTGATTGTCCGCCCGACTTCCGAAGCCGTTATTTGGAACACTTATAAAGGTTGGATTCAATCGTGGCGCGACTTGCCGCTTTTAATTAATCAATGGGCGAACGTCGTTCGCTGGGAAATGCGAACGCGCCTCTTTTTGCGAACGACGGAATTTCTCTGGCAGGAAGGACACACGGCGCACGCGACCAACGACGAAGCGATTGAAGAAACCGAGAGAATGCTCGGCGTTTACGCGACTTTTGCTGAAGAATGGATGGCGATGCCGGTGTTAAAAGGTCTAAAATCCGCGAACGAAAGATTTGCCGGCGCAATCGAAACTTACTGCATCGAGGCGTTGATGCAGGACGGAAAAGCTCTGCAATCAGGCACATCGCATTTTCTCGGACAGAATTTCGCCAAATCGTTCGACGTGAAATTCGTTAATAAAGAAAACCAATCCGAATATGCGTGGGCGACGAGTTGGGGCGTTTCGACTCGTCTGATGGGAGCGTTGATTATGGCGCATTCGGACGACAACGGTTTAGTTTTGCCACCGAAGCTCGCGCCGATTCAAGCGGTTATTGTGCCGATTTATCGAAGTGAAGAAGATCTGGTTAAGATAACCGAACGAATAAATCCGATAATCGAACGGCTGCAATCGCTCGGCGTGTCGGTCAAATACGACGCGGATGACAAATATAAACCCGGCTATAAATTCGCCGAATACGAACTGCGCGGCATTCCCATTCGTCTGGCAATCGGAATGCGCGATCTGGAAAATGGCACGGTCGAAGTCGCCCGGCGCGACACTTTATCGAAAGAAACTATCCCGCTCGACGGCATTGAAAACATAATCGTCGCGCTCCTTAGTGAGATTCAGACGAACATTTACCAAAAAGCTTTAACCTTCCGCGAAGAAAACACTTTTCAAGTTGATACTTGGGAAGCGTTCAAAATCCAGATTGAAAAAGGTGGATTTATCGAAGCGCACTGGGACGGCACAAGCGAAACGGAAGAGAAAATCAAAGTCGAAACAAAAGCGACGATTCGTTTGATTCCATTAGACGCGCCAGGAGAATCAGGCACGTGCGTCTATTCGGGCGCACCGTCTCAACAAAGAGTCGTGTTTGCACGGTCTTATTAAACGGCGAACGAACTTTTTAAATGAATCCGACTAAAATCGTGACTGTTTAAATTGGCGGAAGTTTGCTTTTGGTCTTCAAAATGATTTCGCCTGCTTGCGTCAGCGAGCGAATCGGCGATAAATCCGCTGCGTTGCCGCCTCGTTCGGCGTAGCGCGTCGGAACAAGCAGGTATTGAACGTGCGGCGCGGTATCGTTATCTCTGAAAATATGGACGAGCGAATGCAGTTCGCGGTGCGTCTCGTTAGCGAGCGTGTGCGACGCGTCGCGCAATATTTGCAAAAAATTCATCGCTCTCGAACTTTTGTCGAAATCAATGCGAGTGTTTTTAGCGGTCAAAAAATGGCTTATTTGATTATGTGATCTCGGCGGTTTGACCGCTCCGATAACGGCAAGATTTTTTAAATCGAATTCTTCCAGAATCTTTTTCACAGCATTTATTTGCGGTTTCGCGCCGTCAACCATCAGTAAATCGGGCGTGTCTTTCTTTGAAGGGAAAAGCTGCAAACGTTCGCGGACGGCGGCGGCGAGCGCGGCGGTTTCCGACAAATTTTCAAACTCCCAAACTAAACCATCTTCTTTTTGCAAAACGCCGCCGGTCGCCAAAACGCGGGCGGCGACGATTTCCTTACCCGCCAAATGCGCGACATCGAAACACTCGATGCGGCGCGGAATCTTTTTCAAACCGAACAAACCTTTTATTTCGTCGAGCTCGGCTGATATTTCAACCGGCGTTCGATAATTTTTGTGTTTGAAGTAATGCGCGGCGAGTTTTTGAGTTTTGAAAACAGACGACGGCAGTTTTTCCGGCATTTTCGCGAGGATTTTTACGCGGTGTCCGAAATTCAAAGTCAGTTTTTCTTCAATGGATTTTCTGTTCGGAAAATCACACGGCGCGAAAATTTGTTTCGGCGCGTAGAACTGATAATAGCCGTTGATAAAATTCGGCAAAATTTGTTCTGGCGATCTCTTTTCCACCAGAAAATCCAACTTGCCGACGGCTTTTCCACGTCTCAGCGTCGTCAGATGAATCCGTGTAAAAGCGTCTTCGTCAGTTAAAGTAATGACATCGTTCATCGCCGCCGCGTCAATCTGCCATTTGGCATTATTTGTAATTTCTTCAATCGTCAAACGCAGGTCGCGCCATTCGGCAGCCAGTTCGTATTCCAAATCTTCGGCGAACAGTTTGATTCTCCGATCAATCTTTTTCAACGCCGAAGCATTCCGACCGGATAAAACCAAATGCACGATTTCCACCGTTTCGAGGTAAGTTTCCCGGCTGCAGATTTTTTCGACGCACGGAGCGAGACAGCGATGCAGAAAATATTCAGGACACGGCGCGTCGAAATCGCCATGAATATCGAGTTCGCACGGACGCAGGCGAAATTTTCTTTGCAGCAAATCGAGCCAACGCCGCAGCATTCCCGTAGGCAGAAATGCGCCGTAAATATTTTGTTCGGATGATTTATTTTCAGGTCGGCGCGTGATTAAAAGGCGCGGGAATTTTTCGTCGAGCGTGAGTTTCAGAAACGGATAATTTGAATTTTCCATTAGTATTTTTGACTCATCATAATAAGGTATAGGAAATTGTTATAATTTTAAGTGTCAATAAACTATGGTAATTTTATTGGGGAGTAAGAAATGAAAAACTATTTAATGAAAATCTTTTTGTTGTTTGTATTAAGCGTTGTTTTTCAGAATTATAATCCGTCAAAATCATTCGCTTCACATTATTTTGATTCATATCAAAGTGATGCTCCTTGGCAGGAACAAAAAGCACATTTAGATAACTTTGCTTTCTATCTCAAAAAAAATCCTGAAATGATTGGTTATATAGCTTTTTTTACGAAAGAAAATCAATCAGTAAAAAAGCCAAGTCTCGCATTAATCGTTCAATAAAATATCTAACTCAGGATATATCTACCAGCTACAAAATTGAGAAAAATCGTATTGTAATTATTTATGCGGGCAAATCCGTAAATTCAAATATCATACTTCAACCCGTTGACAAAAAATTACCGCCTCCTTTTTAATTCCTTAACAATTAGTTTTCCGCTTCCAGCATCGCTTGAATCGCGTCGAGCGAATCAGCGTCTTCAATTTTTTTATCGTCCCGCCATCTTAAGATGCGCGGAAAACGCACGGCAACGCCGGATTTATGGCGCGACGATTTTTGGATGCCTTCAAAGCCGAGTTCAAAAACGAGTTTCGGCGTAACGCTTCGCACTGGTCCGAATGTCTCCAATGTGTTGTCACGCACAAAGCGGTCAACTTTGCGGATTTCCTTGTCGGTCAAACCCGAATAGGCTTTAGCGAACGGCACGAGTTCGCCATTGTTCCAAACCGCAAAAGTGTAATCGGTGTAAAGGCTGGCGCGTTTTCCCGTGCCGCGCTGCGCGTAAATCATTACCGCGTCAATCGTCAGCGGCTCGATTTTCCATTTCCACCAATCACCGCGCGGACGCCCGACACGAAACGGCGAAGCCAGACGCTTGAGCATAAAACCTTCGACTTTCCGGCTGCGGCTTTCGTCACGGATTAAGGATAATTCTTCCCAACTCATTGCTTCCACCACAGGCGAAAAGCGAAGTGTTTTTTTCGATTCGTCCGGCAAACCGTCTAAAATTTCAATTAATTTCGCTCGTCGTTCGCTTAATTCGCGCTGCCGGTAATCTTCGCCGCCGAATTCGAGCAAATCGTAACAGAGAAGCACGACCGGGACTTCTTCGAGCAATTTTTTGCCGACGGTTTTGCGCCCGATGCGTCTCTGAAGTTGCGCGAACGCCAACACGCCGTCTTCTTTCCAAGGCAGAATCTCGCCGTCCAAAACCGTGCCGTCGGGCAGAGCATAGCTCGCCGCCGTGATTTCTGGAAACCGTTCGGAAACCAAATCTTCGCCGCGCGACCAGAGAAAACTTTCGCCGCCGCGCCGAATTAATTGAGCGCGAATGCCGTCCCATTTCCACTCGGCTTGCCAGTCTTTGATGTCGCCCAAATCTTCGAGCGGAAAATCAAGTTGATGCGCCAGATGAAACGGATACGGGCGCGATAAATCCGCGTCTTCACTTGAGGCTTCAAGAAGATTTAAATAAAAATCAGCGTTCGGCGACCAACTGCCCATCAACCGATGCGCGATGATTTCTTTTTCAATACCGGAAACCTGCGACAAAGCTCGCGTCACCAATGTTTGCGAAACGCCGACGCGAAAACTGCCTGTTACCAATTTATTCCAGATAAAACGCTCGTTCGCGTCGAGTTCGTTCCACGCCTGCGCGACGGCTTCGCGCTGTTCCGCTTCATCCAATTCTCTTAAAGAAATCGTTCGATTTTCGACCCAATACGCGAGCGGCAACTCGCTGCCCGTCGCCGTCGTGTCGGGCAGAAGCAAAGCAATCGTTTCACCCAAATCGCCGACCGCATCGTAAGAAAGTTCAAACAGCCAATCTGGAATTTGGGAAATTTCCGCCGCCCACATTCGCAGTTTCGCCGTAGGAATAATCTGACGCGGCTTGCGTCCGCTCAGAAAATAAATCGCCCACGCCGCATCCGCAGCGTCCGCCGATTGAAAATATTTAACGATCGCCTCAACCTTCTCGTTTGTTTTATTCGTCTGGTCAAGCGCGAGATATAAATCGGTAAAATTTTTCATCAAAGAAATTTCTTCAAATTCGTGTTATTTTCAAATTCACCATTTTAGCTTGAGCAAAACCCATTAACACGAATTATTTTTTGAATTTCATCTGTGTTGTTCCTATTGTGCGTGGCTAAAGATTTTTCTTTACTTTGTTTAATCGCCTTCCTCGTCGTTGGCAATTTCTGTTTCAGGCGCGTCGCCGACGAATTTTGTTTCGAGCGGTCGAGCGTCTTTGCCGATGCTTTGCAGAAAGCGCACCAAAATATCAATGCTGCCGTGCGTCACCCAAATCTGCTCGGCTTCGGTCGCGTTAATCGCCGTCAAAAGTTCGTCCCAATCGGCGTGGTCGGACAATATAATTCCGCGGTCAACCGCGCGGCGACGACGCGCTCCGCGAATCCGCATCCAGCCGGAAGCAAAACCAGTTGACTGCGCTCCGAAGCGGCGCGTCCACGACGTGTCCTGCGCCGACGGCGGCGCAATGACCAGCGAGCCAGTGAATTCTTTTTTATCCGTAACTTCGCCGACATATTTTGTCGGCGGAAGTTCTACGCCCATTTCGCGGTAATCACGCGTCAAGCGTTCGACTGCGCCGTGCGTGTAAATCTTGCCGATTGAAGCGTCAACGCTTTTCATAATCCGCTGCGCTTTTCCCAAAGAGTAGGCGAAAATTACCGTCGCCTTTCCCTTCTCGACATTGCCGCGCCACCATTCGTTGACTTCTTCAAACAAAATCTCCGGTTTCGTCCAGCGATAAATCGGAAGTCCGAATGTCGCTTCCGTGATAAAAGCGTGGCATTTAATCGGCTCAAACGCGGCGCACGTCGGGTCGAAAGTTAATTTGTAATCGCCGCTCGCCACCCAAACTTCACCTTTGTATTCGACGCGCACCTGCGCCGAACCGAGAACGTGACCAGCCGGATGAAGCGAAACTTTCACGCCGTTGATTGTCGTTGATTTGCCGTATGGGATTTTTTCAATGTTCCCTTCGTTATAAAGCCGGGTCCGAAAAAGTCGTTCGCCTTCTTCACTGACCAAATAATTTTTCGAGCCGCGATACGTGTGGTCGGCGTGGGCGTGAGTTAAAACCGCCCGCTCGACGGGCAGCCACGGGTCTATGTAAAAATCACCGGGTTCGACGTAAAGACCGCGTTCGGTCGGTTTAATAAGTCGCATATTTTTGGAATGACAGCATCTTGCCGCCAGCAAGATGCTGTCATTACTTTTAATCTTTCAAAATTCCGCGTGAAATAACGATGCGCTGAATCTCGCTCGTGCCTTCGTAAATCGTCGTGATTCGCGCGTCACGATAATATTTTTCGACGTTGTAATGCCGCGAAAAACCGTTGCCGCCGTGAATCTGGACTGCTTCGGCGCAAACTTTATTGGCGGTTTCAGAAGCGAACAGTTTCGCCATAGCCGCGTAAGTTCCCGTTTGTTTATTGCCCGCGTCTTTCATCGCGGCGGCTCGTAGCGTTAAAAGTCTGGCGGCTTCGATTTCGGTCGCCATATCCGCGAGTTTGTGTTGGATCGCTTGAAATTCGGCAATCGGTTTACCGAACGCCGTGCGGTCTTTGGCGTAATTTTTCGCCGCATCGAGCGCGGCTTGCGCGATGCCGACCGATAAAGCCGCAATTCCGATTCTGCCGTTATCCAAGCTGCTGAAAGCGACTTTCATACCGCCGCCGAGTTCGCCCAAAACATTTGCTTTCGGAACTTTTACGTCCGTTAAACTCATCTCGCAAGTTTGCGAAGCGCGTTGTCCCATTTTGTGTTCGATTGAAGAAACCGCCAAACCTTCCGTTTCGCCCTCGATCAAAAAAGCGGTGATTTCCTTACGTCCGTCCTTCTCGCCCGTCACCGCCATCGTCAGGTAAACATCGGCTTCGCCGCCGTTCGTCACCCAGGATTTCGTGCCGTTTAGAATGTAAAAATCTCCGCTTTCGACGGCGCGTGTTTTTTGATTGACGGCATCTGAACCGGCTTGCGGTTCAGACAAACAAAACGCGCCGAGCTTTTCGCCTTTCGCCAGCGGAACAAGATATTTACGCTTTTGTTCCTCCGTGCCGAAGCTGAGAATCGGATAACAGCAAACTGAATTAGTCACGCTGACAATGACGGCGACCGACGAATCGGCTTTGGCGATTTCTTCGAGCGCGACGGCGTATGAAACCGAATCGAAGCCTGCGCCGCCGTATTCTTCTGGAATAATCATTCCCAACAGTCCCAATTCGGCTAAACCCTCAAGCTGCGGGCGCGGAAATTTTTCGGCTTCATCATACTCACGCGCAACTGGCGCTATTTCGTTCTGGGCGTATTCGCGCACCGAATTTCGCACCATTTGCTGTTCTTCATTCAAATCAAAATCCATAAAATTATTATATGCGATATGCGAGTGAAGAGTTAAGTTACGCGCGTCACCGGTTCTAGCTGCAAAATAAATTCGATACAAATTCCTGCTGGCATATCGTTTGCAAAACCCGATTCCAAGCAAACATTTGCGTATGTTTTTAATTCAAAAGAGGAGAAAATAAAATGAAAGATTTATTTAGAGGATTAATTGCCGGTGCGGCAGCTTGGAAGTTCGGCGGAGGCATCATTTCGATGGTGATAATTTTTGTTTTGGTGTTTTGGCTTTTGGGTAAATGCTGATAAGAGTTAAAGTCAAAAGTCCTCTGACTTTTGACTTTAATCCGAACTAAACTTTGTCTCGCCATTTGAGAACTTCTTCTCTTAGAAGCGGATTTTGTTGAAAACTCGCTGTGTGTCCCTGCGCGGCGGTAGCACGTTGGATGTGCCAATAGGTTAATCCTAATTTTCCGATGGCTCGCAAATAATTCTCCGCGCTCTGAATTTTCCTTTAAAGACACTTCCTAAAATCCACAAGGAACTGCGGAAAGCTGATGTAGCAATGTTCAGATGACCTTGCGTAATTAAGTTTCGCGCGACATCAATCGCCAACATTTCTTTGAGAATTTTGTTTTGACGATACATTATATAAAAAGCGAAACCGACGAAGATCAGAAAAAACGGCACTTCCAATATAAAATAAGTAATGACAAAACCTTGCAGCCCGCCGACGACCGCCATTCCGTTCCAAATCACATGAAGCAGAACCGCTCCGCCGTAACCGATAATCGGCAGCAGAAGACGAACAAACGTATTGTGCGATTCACGCGCGATGCCGCAGCCGATTCCGGTCATTGCCGTAAAGGAAACGTGCGCGAACGGCGACATTACGCCGCGCAAAATTAATAGAGCGATCAATGTTTCCTTGCCTTCGTTGATGGCGCGTCCGTAGTAGAGAACATTTTCCACCGTCGCAAATCCGAGCGCGATCACACCAGCAAAAACAATTCCGTCCAAAATATCGTCAAAATTCCTTCGGAAAAAGATTAATAATAAAACTAATCCCAAGCCCTTTGAGCCTTCTTCAAAAACGGGCGCGGAAACCACCGCGCTGAAAACCTCACCGAAAAATGCGCCGAGCAGTGTGTTAATAATAAAAGAGACGACCACGGCGACCAGCGCGCCCCAAGCGAATGCTGACGCGAGGAGCCAGAGCGGTTCGGGGTCGTAGCGGTCAAGCCAAATGAGCGGAAGAAGATAAAACATCGCCGGAACAAATGCGATGACCGACGCGCCGATTGCCGCAACGACCCCGACGCTGGCAAACATCAACAGAATTACAATCAAGGAGAGAAACACGACCGAAAAAATTGCTATCGCCACGCCGATATATTTTCCGGTTTGACTAGGCTCAACCGGCTCCCGCACGCGTCTGACACCTATCCCCGCCATTGAATTTTGCCAACCGAGCGCAGGCATTTTTAGTATTTCAGCAGCCGTTTGCGATTGAAATGCGGGCTTGAAATGCGTCGGTTCGCTCAAGTATTCATTGATTTCGAGATTAACCGTGGCTTCGATTCCGTTTTTTCCGAATTGAACACGGTCGCCCGAATTCAGTTTTGCGATTTGGATTTTCTTCTCGTTGAGCAATGTTCCATTAGTGCTTTGATTGTCAATCAAATAAAACCCGTCGGGTTTCGCTTCGATATAAGCGTGCTGTTTCGACACGACTCGTTCGGTCAAAGGGTCGAGGCGAACGGCGCAATTCTCGCTGCGTCCGATGGTAAGAAAGCCTTTGGTCAAATGACAACTTCTACCAGTCAGCGTTCCGCTCCGAACAGTCAAACGTAATTTCATATTGGCAATGATAAAAGCAAAAAGCCCGAAGTCAAAATTATAAAATTAAGACTTCGGGCTTAAGAGTTTTAAAAATTTAAATTTACTGCGGCGGCTGCACAGACGACGGCGAAGGAATATCGCCGTTACGACCGAAGGTTTTCGACACTAACCCGCCGTTCGAACTGTCGAGCCGATACCAATTGCCTGAACTCAGTCGGAAAACGGCGACATCGGCTTTCCCGTCGCCGTCGTAATCCGCCGGAACTAATACATCGGTCGGATCGCCGAATTGATACGCGCTCAGCGAATTGGTTCTTGAGTTGAAAATATACCAAATGCCGTCGGACGGTCGGAAGACAGCGAAATCAGTTCGATTGTCGCCGTCGAAATCTGCTGCCAGCGGTATATCGGTGCCGAGTCCAAAAGCGCGGGCGATCATTAAATTTGAAGAGCTTTGCAGAATATACCAAACGCCGTTTGACGGTCGAAACACGGCAACATCGGCTTTTCCGTCGCCTTCAAAATCTCCGGTGACAGCCTTGTCGCTGCTCGTTCCCCACGCTACGCCGCGCAGTCCGAGGCTACTTTGAGAGAGATACCAAGTGCCGTTCGATGGTCGGAAAACGGCGACATCGGTTTTCCCGTCGGCATCGTAATCAGCCGCCACCGGAACGTCGCCGTTCGCGCCGAATTGCTGAGCGCGAAAACCGCTCGCGCTGCCTAAAATATACCAGACGCCTTCGCTCGGGCGAAAAACAGCGATGTCCGATTTGCCGTCGCCGTCGTAATCGCCGGCAACTATTTTATCAGTGCTTGCGCCGAAGTAATTTGAACTAGCCATGCTGTTGGAACTGTTTTCAACCGTCCACAAACCGTTGTTCGGCGTATAGGTTGAATAATCAGTTTTGCCGTCGCCGTCGAAATCCGAAACGACGTTTTTGGCAGGCGCGGCAACTTTTGTCGCGTCAACTATCAACAACCCGTTTCTCAAATCGCCGAGTATAACTTTATCTTGTCCGAGAAACGGGTAAACCGCCCAATTACCGTCGTAGCTTGTCGGCAAAGCGTTCTGCATTCTTTCGCCGCCGCAAAACAAATCCCACGGTTCGTCGGTTTGCTGTCTCGTTTCTTCGGTTTCGAGATATGCGAGTTGATAAGAATCATACTGCCCGACGCGGCGCGGCGCGGCTGGATTGGACAAATCAAAAACCTGTACACCTGCTTGATACCACGCAACATAAAGATAATTTCCCATCACGACCGGATTGTGCGGCGAGACGGCGTTGAGTCCCAAATCGTTCATTCCGAGACGATTGACGAGCAGCGGCTGCGCCGGATTGGTTATGTTATAGGTGCGAAGATCGGCTAAACCGTTGGCGGTTTCGCGGCAGCTATACAGATAATTTCCATCTTCGCTCGACCAACTGCTGTGCATACTGTTGCCCGCCGTCACGCTCGTCGCATCCTCGATGAAACCAAGCAGTGTTGGTGCCTGCGTTCCGATATTCGTGATGTCGTAAATTTCCGTTCTGCCGCGCACCGAACCCGTTCCCCAACCGGAAGTGAACATCCGGTTGCCGCGAACGTGCATTGCGTGAACCCACGAAACTTCCGTCGGGTTAATATCGCGGACAAAAACCGGATTCGCCGGATTGCTGATGTTGATGACTTTAAGAATCTTAGTGGAAAATCCATTAAAGTTTTCAATCAAGTAATTTCCATTGACAACCATTTCGTGAATTGAATTAAAGCCGTTACCGCTCACGGAATTAACAATGCCGAGAAGTTGCGGATTTGCCGGATTCGTTAAATCAACGATATGAACGCCGCCGCCGTTGCCGCTGCCAAAATAGCCGCGCGTTCCGATGACAATGGCTTCGAGAAACTGCTGGTTGTTGCCCGGATTATACCAGGCGGCGAGCGTCGGCGAGTCGGGATTTGAAACGTCGTAGATGAACGCGCCGCGACACGAATAACTTCCCTGCACAGCAATATTGCCGTCGGCGGAAATATCGGCAAATCTCGAATTGGCGGAACCTGTGCAATTCGGCGTAAGCTGCGCCCGAAGCCGCACTTTCTGGGCAAACGTGTTTTCGCCCAAACAGAAACTTAAACAGATAAAGCTGACGACGAAAACTGATTTTTTAAAACAAAAATTAAACAGATTATTCATAAATTTCCAGTAAAAAATAGACAGGGACGGCTTTTACAGACTTGTATTCTTGCTTATTTTCACTTAAAAAACAACCGGTTGAGCAAATCGAAATTTGAGTAGAATCCGTTTTAAAGAGTTATTTTAACCGACTGCTCGGCTCAGGATGCAGCTTCCCGCTGCGAAGCGTCACGCATAACCAAGTCAAAAGTTCCGGGCGCGACTTTGCAGAACCGGCGGTTGCGATTGAGGGAAACGGCAATGGAAATTGTCGGATTATTGCCTTTGAACTCAAAACCGCCTTCACGCAGCAGATTATAAAGTTCATTGACGTGAAGCGGCTCGCTTGCGTCACGAAGAAGCAAAGTGCAAGCCTGCGTAATCGTGCGGTCGGCGAAGCGGTTGTTTTTCGGCTCGTAACTTGAATTGATCGAGGATACGTTGCGGTAACGATTATTGCGCGAATCATCGAGGTAGGTGACTGAGTTATTCCGATTATTATTCGAGTTATTTTGGTTTCGCAAATTTATCTGATTGTGTCTTCTCGATTCTTTTTCCAACTCATAATCGTCTTCTTCATACTGCTGCGGTTTTTTTGGGCTGACTTTCCACGAAGCGTTCGACGAACCCATCGAAGCCAGAATGCTGTCAATCGCTTCTTTGGTTTTTTGCGCGCTGTTTTCCAGAGCCTCGATTTCGTTCCGCAGATTATCGGCTTCGGCTTCGGCTTCACGAAGCCGTCCCAAAAGACGACCCTGTGCGTTTTTCGTTTGCCGCAAACTCTGTTCTAACGTGGCAACCAGATTTTCTTCGTTTAGCATAATTTTAGCGGTCAGCAGTCAGTAGCATTTTGCGACGGACAACGAAATCGGACTATTTATTGCGTTCAATCATATAATTAGGAATTTCTTCCAAAGCAGAACGATACTCTGTTTTCGGCAATAGTTCAAGATTTTTTATCGCGCGGTTGGCGTAAGTATAAGCCATCCGCCTGGTTTCTTCCAACAATCCGGCAGATTCTAATTTTTCGAGCAGCATCTGACGAGAAAATTTTTGATAGTTTCCGTCGTGCATAATTTTTTCCAAATCGGATTTCACTTGCGGCTCTTTTTTCACCAGTATAATCAGCGGCAGAGTCAACTTTCCTTCCAACAAATCCGCACCTGAAGGCTTGCCTAAAACTTCCTCTTCCGCCGTAAAATCCAAACGATCGTCGGCGAGTTGAAAAGCCGTGCCGAGATTCATTCCGAAATTTCGCAAAGCGATTTGCCAATCGTTCGGCGCATTACCGAGAATCGCGCCGATTTCGCAGCACGCCGAAAACAGGTAAGCGGTTTTGCGCTCCAAAATATCAAAGTATTCTGCTTCGGAAATATCGGATTTGCCGAGCGTCGTCAGCTGAATCAATTCGCCCTCGGTCATCTTGCGCGTCAGCCGCGTGAGAATATCCAAAATCTCCAGACTGCGTTCTTTCAAAGAAGTCTCAAACGCCGACATATAAAGCCAGTCGCCCATTAAAACCGAAACCTGATTACCGAACCGCGCGTTGACACTCGTCCGGTTGCGTCTGGTTTCGGCGTTGTCAATAATATCGTCGTGAACGAGCGTCGCCGTGTGCAGCATTTCCATCACGGTCGCCAGACGAATCACACTTTCATCCGAAGCCGTTCCGTTTGTCGCGTAGTTCGACAAAATCAGCAACGCGGGACGCACACGCTTGCCGCCCGAAGCCCGCAGATAATCGCCAAGATAATTTATGACCTGGATATTGGAACTAGCTTGACGCTCGAATTCGGATTCGACTAAAGCCATTTCGGTTTTTATCAACCTGAAAATCCTTTGTGCCGCGACGGTTGGATTTAATTTTTCATTAATTGGCGCGAATGTTTGCATTTATTCTTTCACTTTTGAATATGTCATGTAATATTTCCCCGTAATCAACTCTTTATCAACCGTTCCCCAATACCTCGAATCCGAAGAGTTATCACGGTTATCGCCCATTACGAAATATTGATATTCCGGCACTTTTCGCGGCGGGAAGTTTGCTTTTGCTTGATTATACGACTCATCAACATAAGCCTCGTCTAATATTTGCCCGTTAATATAAATTTTACCTTCACGAATTTCGACCGTTTCACCAGGCAAGCCGATTATTCTTTTAAAATATGACTTTGACCTATCTTTCGGGTAAAGAAACGTAATAACATCGCCTCGTTTCAATTCATTCCATTTTTTATCTATCAATATTTTGTCGCCATTAATAAATTTTCCGCGCAGCAAGCTGACGCGGTTTTAAATCGGAAGTTCCATAGCAAGCTAAGGGGAATTAAACCTGTAAGGAACGATTAAAAGCGGGCTTCATTGCTGTTCCTTCAACAGCAACCGGCTGAGACGAACACGCTAAAAAAATTAAAGCGAGTAAGACAAATCCAAAAACTGACAAATGTTTTTTCATCTTTGACATTTAATTGCTTCGGAAATTGTCAAACTGCATATCAATGGCGAAATCTTTCGCTTTGAGGTGCGCGATTGTTTCCTGCAGAGTGTCGCGGTCTTTGCCCGACACGCGCACGGTTTCGCCTTGAATCGAAGCCTGCACTTTTAATTTCGCGTCCTTGATGTATTTGACGATTTCCTTTGCCTTTTCAATCGGAATTCCCTGTTGGATTTTTACCGTCTGGCGCACCGTTCCGCCCGCCGCCGGTTCGATTTTTTGATAATCCAGAGCCTTCAAGGAAATGCCGCGCTTGATAAATTTCGATTGCAGAATGTCGTTCATATTCCTCAACCTGGTTTCGTCTTCGGCGGACATTATCAAATCTTTATCAGCCAACTCGACGGTCGATTTGCTGCCTTTAAAATCAAAGCGCTGCGAAACTTCCTTGAGAGTCTGGCTAAGCGCGTTGTCAATTTCAGCGTAATCAGTTTTCGATACGATGTCGAATGAATTTTCTTTTGCCATAATTTTATTTTGCCACAGAGAGCGCCGAGAACACAGAGAGAAAATCACTTCTTAACAATATCAGTATTCTCTGCGGCGAAATCTATTTTGAAAAAATCTAAAAAGTTTCGCGTCGTTTGGTTCGCCAATTTTTCAACTTCAATACCGTAAAATTCAGCCAAAAACTTCGCCGTTTCGACGACAAACATCGGCTCGCTGCGTTTCCCGCGATGCGGAATCGGAGCGAGAAAAGGACAATCAGTTTCGATTAAGAGTTTGTCGAGCGGAACAACACGCGCTGCTTCGCGCAAATTTTCCGCCTTTTTAAAAGTGACGTTTCCCGCAAAAGAAATCAGAAAACCGATGTTCATCAGTTTCACAGCCATCGCCGCCGGTCCGCCGAAACAGTGCATCACGCCGCCGCGAAAGTTTTTATCCGAACATTCTGCCGTTAGAATTTCTACCGTTTCGTCGTCCGCATCGCGCGAATGAATGATAATCGGCAAATCGAGTTCACGCGCGATTCTTATCTGCTTGCGAAAAACATCAGCCTGCACATCTCGCGGCGAATGTTCGTAATAAAAATCAAGCCCGATTTCACCCCAAGCGATAACTTTATTCGACGATTTAACTAAATTAATCAAATAATTTTCAACTTTCTCGTCATATTCCTTCGCGTCGTGCGGATGAACGCCGACCGACGCGAAAACATTTTCGTATCGTTCGGCGACCGCGACGGCTCGCCCGATTTCGCCGTTATGCGGATTTCCCGTTCCGACGGTCAGCATCATTTTCACGCCCGCATCTTTTGCCCTCTCGACAACTTCGTCGCGGTCGCCGTCAAACGCTTCGCCGTCAATATGGCAATGTGAATCAACAAAAATCATTATTTCAATCTCGCGCCGATTTGCACGTCTTCTAGAAACGTCGCAATCGCGGGCGAATCGTCGCTGTTTTCCAAACTCGCGGCGCAAATCATTCCCTGCGATTCGAGTCCGCGCATTTTTCGCGGTTTCAGATTTGCCACGACGACGACTTTTCTGCCGATTAATTTTTCCGGCTCGTAATATTCGGCTAAACCGGCGAGAATCTGACGCGGCTTTTCTTCGCCCAAATCAATTTCAAATCTGAGAAGTTTGTCGGCTTTCGGAATGCGTTCGGCGACTTTGATTTCGCCGACGCGCAGTTCGACTTTCAGAAAATCTTCGATGGTGATGAAGTTCTCCTCTTCGCTCGTTTCTCCCGGCACGGTATTTATCAAAACATCCGTCGGATTTTGCGTGAGAGCGTTTACATCCGGCGCGACAGTTTGCCGATTAGCGGATTCGGCATTCAGTTCCGTGGTAATTTCTTTCGATTCTTCTTTAATTTCGTTCATAACTTTCGCTTTATCAATGCGCGGAAAAACGGCTTGCGTTTCGCCGATTTTTGTTTCCGTTTTTAACTCTCCGTATTTTAAGTTTTCAGGATTTATCTTTGAAACATCTTCGCTCAAACCGATTTGGGCGTATATTTTTCCGGTCGCTTCCGGCATTACCGGATAAAGCAAAACGCACAGCCAACGTAAAGTTTCGGTCGCGCGATACAAAACCGCGTTGAGCGTTTCGGCTTGATTTTCATCTTTTATCAATTCCCAGGGTTTCGCGTCGGAAATCATTTTGTCAATCCGCGCAATCACCGTCCAGAGAATTTCTAAAGCGAGACTAAATTCGTAATTTTCAAAGCGGCGCAGAAATTCGTCCCGCGCGTGTTCGAGAACCGAAACCAATTCCTGTTCGTCGGGGTTAATTCCGGCGCGTTTGGCGTAGATATAATTATACTCTTGGATTTTGCCGCTTGGAATCGCGCCGTCTCGATATTTATTAATCATCGAAAGCGTCCGACTCGACAAATTTCCCAAACCGCTCGCCAAATCCGCGTTCGTTCGTTCAATCAAACTTTCGTAACCGAATTTTCCGTCCTGTCCGAAAACCATCTCGCGCAACACGAAATATCGAATCGCATCGGTAGAGAAATTACGATGCAGAAACTCCAAATCAATCGCGTTGCCCAAAGTCTTCGACAGTTTTCGTCCGTTGTTATCCAACCATAAACCGTGCGCGAAAACTGTCTCCGGCAATTTCAAATTGGCGGCGTGTAAAAAAGAAAACCAATAAACCGTATGAAATCTTAAAATATCCTTGCCGACCAGATGCGTCGCATTACTCCAATACTTTTCAAAACCGATGCCTTTTCTTTCTTCATTGCCGTAGCCGATTGCCGTAATATAATTGGAAAGCGCGTCGAGCCAAACATACATCACGTGATTTTCATCGCCCGGAACGGGAATTCCCCAACTGACCGATTTCTTTTCACGCGAAATTGATAAATCCTGCAAACCGCTTTTGATAAAGGAAATGACCTCGTTTCGCCGTGCTTCGGGTCGAATCAAATTCGGCTGACTGGCAATCGTTTCGAGCAAAAATTCGCCGTAATCCGATAGCCGGAAAAAATAGCTTTCCTCCGCCACGCGGTCGAGCGGTCGTTCGTGAATTAAGCAGCGCGGCACTTCTTCACCGTCGCGCAGTTCGTATTCGGTTTCGGTTTTAAACTCGGCGCAGTTCGGACAAAACCACGCTTCATAAAAACCTTTGTAAATCGTCTCGTTGCCTTTCGGCGTTTTGTTTCCGGCGATTTTGCGCCACAGATTCTGCACCGCTTCGTAATGGAACGGTTCGGTCGTTCGCATAAAAACGTCGTAATCTTCCAAACCAAACTGACGAAAAATCCTTTTCAATTCGCTCGAAATATAATCAACGTATTCTTTCGGCGTTTGATTATTCTGCCCGGCGATGCGCTGAATGTTAATGCCGTGTTCATCCGTTCCAGTAAGAAAATAGGTGTCAAAACCGCGCTGTTTTTTGTGCCGCGCCAAAACGTCGGCAACCGTCGTCGTGTAAAGATGTCCGAGATGCGGCAGGCTGTTGGCGTAATAAATCGGCGTTGTAATGTAAAAAGTTTTCATATCAAAGTCAAAAAAAGATTTTGCCACGAATTACACAAATAACACGAATAGAAAAGAAAAAATAATTCGTGTTATTTGTGTAATTTGTGGCTAATTTGTTTCTGTCTTAAAACTACTTTCGATTCGGCTGCGCTTTCGCAAACTCGTCGGTCGCGTTATAGCGCGGCAATTTATCCGCATTCCCGACGCGCATACCGATGGCAAAGGAAGTTTCGACCAACTGCACCACGCCGTCAAATCGCCAATCGTCGCGGAACTCGTCCGACGGTTGATGATAATGCAGACGGTTGAATTCGTCGAAAGTTTTTGAAGCGAAGTCTTTCGGTTTGCCAACGTAATCAGTGCCGCTTCTGATGCTCAAAGCGGGAATGCCGACTTTGGCGAGCGGAAAATGGTCGGAACGGAAAAACGAGCCTTGTTCCGGTCGCGCGTCGGGCGCGAACGTCATTTTGCGCTCGCCCAAAACGGCGTTGACAATTGGCTGCAAATCCGAGCGTTCTGCGCCGAGCGCGCCGTAATCGTTTGTCAAACCGTAAAGGTTGCCGCCGTCAATGTTGATATTCGCCGCTGTTTTTTCGGGCGGGAAAATGGGAAATCTCGAATACCATTCCGCACCCAAAAGTCCTTGTTCTTCGGCAGTTGTGAACAGAAAAACCGTCGAGCGTTTCGGACGTTCCGACGCGGGCAATTTCGTCAACGCTTCAGCGATTGCCAGAACCGATGCGCAGCCGGTCGCATTGTCCAACGCGCCGTTGTAAATCGCGTCGCCTTTGTCGTTCGGAATGCCAACGCCGAGATGATCCCAATGCGCCGTGTAAATAACGTATTCGTTTTTCAATGTCGCATCGCTGCCTTCAAACAAACCGACGACGTTGTTTGAATCGAGCTTTTTCGTCTCACTCTTTAAATCAATCTTCGCTGTCAAACTCAATTTAACCGGCTGGAAATTCCTCGTCTTGGCTTGTTCGCGCAATTCGTCCAAATTTTTTCCGGCTTGCGTAAACATTTTCCGCGCTGCCTCTTCCGTCATCCACGAACGCATCTGCAAAAACGGCGTTTTATCTTCGCCGGTTCTCGCAATATCAAAACGCCACGAGCCGTTCGATGTCCGCACGACATTCCAGCCGTAGCCAGCCGAATCGTTTGTGTGAATCAAAATCACGCCCGCCGCGCCTCTCCGCGCCGCTTCTTCGTATTTATACGTCCAACGCCCGTAATAAGTCAGAGCCTTTCCGCCGAAAAGATTTGGCTCGCTCGCATTTGCCGGCGGGTCGTTGACCATCATCACGAGAATTTTGCCGCGATAATCTTCCGCCGCGCCTTTGTAATCGTTCCATTTCAGTTCGGGCGCATTAACGCCGTAACCGACGAAAACGAGTTCGGCGTTGAGATTGATGTTCGCCGTTTGCGCTTCGGTCGAGGCGACGAAATCATCGCCGAATTTATACGACGCGTCGCCGACATTCAAAGCTGTATTCGGATCGGCTTTGACGGCGACGAGCGAAACCGGTTGAAAATATGAGCCTTTATTTCCCGGTTTGATGCCGATCATTTCCAATTGATTGGCAATATATTTCGCCGCGAGTTCGCCGCCGCGACTGCCCGGAGCGCGCCCTTCAAATCCGTCGTCGGACAAAAATTTTACCGTGGATTTTATCTTTTCTTCGTTGAAAAGGTTCGTGTATTTACCACTCGTTTGAGCGGAAATGCATGTCAACGAAAAAATCGTCAACATTGCAATCGAAAATATTTTTTTATTCATCCTTCATCCCTCATTCTTCATCCTTTTATCAAACTCATCGCTTCTGCCCGCGTTCTGGCATCTTTTCTAAATCCGCCGAGAACGCTCGACGTAATCGTTTTCGCGCCCGGTTTTTTCACGCCGCGCAAGGTCATACAAGTATGCTCGGCTTCGATGACAACCATCACGCCGATTGGCTGGAGTTCGTCGAAAAGCGTTTGCGCGATTTGCTGCGTCAAGCGTTCCTGAACTTGCAGACGGCGAGCGAAAATCTCGGCAATTCTGGCTAGTTTAGACAAACCGACGATGCGCCCGTTTTTGGGAATATAGGCGATATGACATTTGCCGACGAACGGCGCGAGATGATGTTCGCAAACCGACGCGATAGAAATATCTTTGACAATAACCATTTCGTCGTGCGAATCGCCGGGCAGCGGAACGATGTGCGCCGCCGCGTCCTCCCACATTCCTTCGGTCAGTTCGGCGTAAAATTCCGCCACGCGCTCCGGCGTTCGCTGCAAACCTTCGCGGTCTGGATTTTCTCCCATTCCTTCGAGCATCAGGCGCACGCCTTTTGCGATTTTTTTCAAATCCACTTTTTTATTCAAATCATTTTACCTCTAAATCTTCATCGCCATCACCGATTTTACGAAGCCAAACTTTTTTTCAAAAGAATTTCGGTGTTTGAGCATTAACCAAATCCGTTCATTCGTTAACCGGCGAATTCAAAGTTTCCAAAACTTTCCTCTCCATCTCACGCAGAGAAATTTTCGATTGCAAAGCAAATTCGCGCATTTGCTCATACTCCGGTTTGACGTTGATAACTTCGTCATCTAGTTTCGCAATTTTTACGTCAATCGTTCCAAATTCGGTTTTGACTTTTATTATTTCCCGCGGCAGACAACTTCTTTCTATCTCGGAGACGCGCACGCCGAGCGTCGTCGTTTCCCTGTATAAAAGCTTGGTCAATAAATCTTTTTTTTCCCGGTTGCAAAGAATCGAAATCATCGCTGCCGGACGATTTTTCTTCATCTGGATCGGCGTAAACCAGCAATCGAGAGCGCCAGTTTCAAAAGCACGTTCCATCACGTAACCCAAAGTTTGTGGCGATAAATCGTCAATATTAGTTTCGAGCAAAGTCAAATTCTGGTCTTTGGTTTTTGGGCTCTGGTATGTATTTCGCAATTCGCGATTCGTAAATTGTAATTCGTCTCCTAGAATTTCTCCTAAAATCAACCTGAGCGCGTTCGGAAAATCTTTATACTCCCGCGTTCCCGCACCGTAAGCCGTTCGCTCGACTCTCATTTCGGGAATACGCCCGAACTCGTCGCAGATAGTCGTGATAATCGCCGCGCCGGTCGGCGTGATTAGCTCGCCTTCGATTTCGGTCGAATAAATCGGCGTGTTCCGCAGCAGTTCGGCAACGGCGGGCGGCGGAACGGGAAACTTGCCATGCGCCATTTGCGCGAAACCACTGCCGACGTGAAATTTCGAGCAGGCGAATCGTTCGATTCCCAACAGCTCAAAACCGACGCACGCGCCGACCACATCAACAATCGCATCCATCGCTCCGACTTCGTGAAAATGAACTTTGTCGATTTCGATGCCGTGAACTTTCGCTTCGGCTTTTGCCAGATTGGTAAAAATTTCAATGGCGCGTTTTTTTACTGAATCCGAAAGACGCGAATCGTTGATAATTTGTTTGATATTTTGCAAATGCCGATACGCGTGTTCATGCAGAACTTTCACCTGAGCGTGAACGGCGGCAATTCCCGATTTATCGCGCGTCGTAAACTCGATTTCAAAATCGGCGACATCGAGCAGCTTTATTTGTTCGACGAGTTCGGCTTGATCAACGCCGAGCGCGACAAGCGCGCCGAGAATCATATTGCCGCTCGCGCCCGCGAAACAATCGAAATAGAGAGTTTTCATAAATTAAATCTAATGACTCGGCGCACTCGGGTTGCTGAGCGTATTGACGGCATCGGTTGCCGCGTGATGCGCGTCAGGCAAAAAGTAAAACAAAATGCCGAGAATCGCATAGACGGAAAGAAGCTGCACTCCTTCCATCCAGTTGCTTTCGCCATCGGAACAAATTTGCTGAACGATTAAAATTGAGGCGATGACGGCGACGACTTCTGGAATCGTGAATTCGAGGTTCATCGGTCTGCCGAACGCGTAAGAAGCGAAAATTAAAATCGGCGCGACGAACAGCGCGATTTGCAAACTCGATCCCAAAGCGATGCCCAAACTTAAATCCATTTTGTTTCGCATCGCCATCAAAATCGCCGACGAATGTTCCGCCGCGTTGCCAATAATCGCCACGACAATCACGCCGACGAAAACTTCCGTGAATCCCAATGCGCCGCGAGCCGCTTCGACCGCGCCGACGAGAAACTCGGAAATCAACGCGACAAATGCCGTCGCAATAAAAAGCGTCAGAATCGAGCGTTTCTTTGACCAATGCTCGCCGGATTCTTTTTCTTCGTGACCGACCTTCTGTGCCGCGCCCGTTCTGGCTTCGCCAATAAACAAATCCTTGTGCGTGACCAGGGAAAAATAAAGCGTAAAGGCATATGTGACGATTAAAACAATCGCAATCGCCAAAGATAAAGTTTGTTCTTTTTCAGGAGTCCAACCGCCGCCCAATACGGGAACCTGCGCCGCGGCGAGATGGAAAATCGTCGGAATCAGCAAGGCAATTGCGCCGAGCGTCAGCGCGGTTGCCGTCATGCTTGCCGCCGTCCGGTCAAACGTCTGCGTTTTGAATTTCGCGCCGCCTGCCAGCAGCGAAAGTCCGAGAACAAGCAGCAAATTGCCGATAATCGAGCCGGTAATCGAAGCCTTAACCACGCCTTCTAAGCCCTTGGACAACGCAAACAGCGCGATAATTAATTCCGCCGCATTACCGAAAGTCGCATTAAGCAGCCCGCCGATTCCCTGTCCGAGATGCTCCGCCAGATGTTCGGTCGCTTTCCCCATCCAGCCTGCGAGCGGGATAATCGCTATACACGAGACGATAAAGAGCCAGGTCGGATTTTCAAACGCCGGAATAAAACGCAGTGCAATCGCAATCGGAACAAATATCAGAAGCCAGTCGAGCGAAGGCTTAAGCCAAGAGTTTTTTGATGTTGTTTCAGACATATTTTTCAAAAGTTAAAATTTGATTGATTATAGTTCAACCGGCGGACATTCGCCGAATCGCTGAGATAATAAAATCCGCTTTTTCTCTGTTTACTGGAAGGACACGCCCAACGGCACGATTATCAAAGAGGGAATGTCTAATTTGGTCTCAAACGGCGGCAAACACGAGGTGAGACCAATTAACTTTTATTAAGCCACCGGAGAAGTTATTCTTGCTTCGCCGAAACTATAATTCGGATGTCATCCATTTTTTAATACTTCAGAGCCTGTTCATTTCTACGAAAGCCCGCACCAATTAGGGCGGAAACACACGCGATGGTGAATATGTTACCGCAATTTTGATTCAAGTTGATGTTTGATAAGTAGTGCATCAAAATCATTACCGCATATAAAAACGCAATCTAAGCTGCACTAAACAAATACAAAAACCTGTCATTCCACAATCTAAGCATCTCTGGCATCGCAATTGCCAAGAAGTAATTTGAATCCATCTCCCCGCAAAATTTAGTTTTTGCAATAAATAACTTTTAGAGGAGTAAAATAAATGATAATGAAAAAATACATTGCTACATTGATAATGATGATCGTGCCCGCAGTTGCCTTACCATTGGCATTGCCCACAACAGCTGAAGCGCAAAAACAATATGTTCAACGCTATGTTGATCGAAACGGTCGCGTTCGATACCGACGTGTTGCCAAACCGAGCTTTTACCGTCGCCATCGTAATAGAAGCAATCTCGCCATTGGAACAGGCGGTGGGGCATTGCTCGGCGCATTAGCGGGCGGCAAAAAAGGCGCATTAATCGGCGCGGGTGTCGGCGCAGGCAGTTCGGCTCTTTACACTTACAAACTAAACAAAAAGAAAAGAAGATATTACAAAGTTCGCAGAAGATAACTATCCTCTCAATATCAACTAAAAAAGCCGTGAAGGATTTAATCCTCACGGCTTTTCTATTTTTCGTTTCTAAAAGTTTTATTGCCGTTTGGCGAATTTTGTCTCGTCTCTCAGGAATTTCGCGATGAGTAAACGGCTCGGTTTCTTAATTTTAACTTTTTCAAATTCCGTTTCTTCAACCGTCATAATTCCACCTCGTTGCGATTTTAACACAACATTTTACCGCATAAACTTCCGGCGAATCGCCAATGCCAACAACGCTGCTTGAATCGGAGAAAGTATTTTTTGAAGCAATATAACCAAGTCCTGTTCAGGAAGTATCGTTTTTCTAAATTCAACATTCTGCAATGCCGCCGTCATTAAACTTTGATGAATTGCTTCAATCCAACTCATCGTTCTGACAACACACTCAGATTTTATTTCAGAGCTTTTTGGACAAATTTGAAAATATGCAAAATGATAATAAACAACAAATGCAGCTAGAATAAAAAGAAGTATTATCAAAGCCCACCACCAATTTTCTCCAAAACGACTCGACCATTTATACAACCAACTTAATGGAGTTATTCTTCCATACCAACGGCTTCCAATTCTATCTAATTCACTAGCAGTAAACCTAAAATTAGAAGCCTCTTGATAGCGATTATTTTCTTCAGCATTTGTAGCTAATCTTCGATATACGATTGACAATAGTTCGTATTGCGCCTTTCTTTCTTTTGCGCTATCTTTCCAAAACTTGAAATCCTTAAAACGCGACCAATCAAAAGCAAAACTTTTCACATTCCATTTAATGTTTGTAAATTCAAACTTCCGCGTGTCTGTATTAATAAATGAATCTGGTTTCAAAGCTATTGAGCGAAACGATATTTTTTCTGGTTTTTCTGTATCTGTAGAAGTAAAGTTCAGCGCATCTTTCGACCAAGAACTATGTTTATTGTCTTTTCCAGAGAATTTAGCAAAACTCTCGAATGAAGTTCCTTCAAAATTTAGGAATGTCTCGACACAAGATTCTCTGAAATCTACTACTTTTCTAAAAATTGATTTGCTGAAATGCGCTGTTAGGATTTTACTCTCGTAAAAATCAACATTTTTCTCAAAAATTGTTTCCGTAAAGAAAGATGAATTGAAGACAGCTTTTTTGAAGGAAGTATCGGCATTGAATAATGCGTTTGAAAACGAAGCATTTCCTAAAAATATAGATTCTGAAAAATCAATTTTGTTATTAAATTTAGTCGAAAAGAAATTTGCTTCATCCTCAAATTTTGTTGAATAGAAACTTGTTTCCATTTCTGTTACATCTTGCATATTTGGAAAGTTGACATAGCTAAATTCTGCCTTTCCTTTGAAGTTTGCACATCGAAAATCAACTCCTACGGAGAATACAGAATTGTTGAACTTAACATTTTTGTTGAAAACACAATGGCTGAAATCAGCTAAAGAATTAAAATCTTCCCAAGAGAAATCAACAGAATCAGGAAACCACGTTCCACTAAAAAAGTAATGTCTTCGTTTTTTCTTTTCTTCCAACGCTATCTGAAAATCACTTAATTTAGATTCATTCGGAAAATGAAATATACAATAATATTTTTCATTTTCTTCATATCTGTTTGGAAAGTTCGAGCAAAGATGTTTCTCTATTAACTCCATCCTAGGCACGTTTCTATTGAACTCGTCCAAATAGCTACAGCGAACTAGACTATTTTCTTTTTCAGCTTTTACTGATGTTCCTTTTTTCATTTTTATTTCATCATCGGAACTTTAACATCATTCTTTTCGGCAAATTCAATCGCTTTCTCATAACCCGCATCAACGTGGCGCACAACGCCCATTCCGGGATCGGTGGTTAAAACCCTTTCGATTCTTTTTGCCGCTTCAGGCGTGCCGTCGGCGACGATGACTTGTCCGGCGTGGAGTGAATAACCGATGCCGACTCCGCCGCCGTGATGCAGGGAAACCCACGTTGCGCCGCCGACAGCGTTAATCATTGCGTTGAGATAAACCCAATCGGCGATGGCGTCCGAGCCGTCTTTCATCGCTTCGGTTTCGCGGTTTGGTGATGCGACCGAGCCGCAGTCGAGATGGTCGCGCCCGATGACAATTGGGGCTTTGAGTTCGCCGCTCGCCACCATTTCGTTTAATTTCAAACCGGCGCGGGCGCGTTCGCCGTAGCCGAGCCAGCAGATTCGGGCGGGCAAGCCTTGAAACTCGACTCGTTCCTGCGCCATTGTGAGCCAGCGCGAAAGATGGTCGTTGTCGGGAAACAGATTCATAATCGCTTCGTCGGTTTTGTAGATGTCTTCCCGCTCGCCGCTCAAGGCGACCCAGCGAAACGGACCTTTGCCTTCGCAAAACAGGGGGCGAATGTAGGCGGGAACAAAGCCCGGGTAATCGAAAGCATTTTCGACACCGCTGTCTTTGGCGCGTTGGCGGAGATTATTTCCATAATCGAAAACAATCGCGCCGCGTCTTTGGAATTCGAGCATTGCCTCGACATGCCGCGCCATCGAATCCATCGCCCGTTTTTCATATTCGGTTTGGTTTGAATTTCTGAGTTCGTTCGCCTGTTCGATTGATAAATTTTCGGGAATGTAGCCGTATAAAACATCGTGCGCGGAAGTCTGGTCGGTAACAACATCGGGCAGGACGTTTCTTTCCAAAAGTTCCCAGTGAATCTCCGCCGCGTTTCCCAGCAGCGCGATTGATTTCGCTTCTCGTTTGCCGGTGTATTCTTTCACCCAATTCAACGCTTCGTCCAAACTTTCCGTCGCCACATCAACTTGTTTCAATTGCAAACGCCGGTCAATTCGACGACGATCAACTTCGACTAACAAACCAACGCCGCCGTTGAATGTTATCGCCTGTGCCTGCGCTCCGCCCATCTCGCCGAGTCCGGCGGTTAAAACGAATTTCCCCGAAAGATCGCCCCAGCCGTTTTGTCTTGCTAGCGAACCGAAAGTTTCGTAAGTTCCCTGCAAAATTCCCTGCGTGCCGATGTAAATCCAACTGCCCGCCGTCATCTGTCCATACATCATCAAACCTTCGCGCTCATATTTGTCAAAGTTTTTCTGCGTCGCCCAATGCGGAACGATATTTGAGTTTGCCAGCAGAACTTTCGGCGCGTCCGTGTGCGTTTTAAAGACGGCGACGGGTTTGCCGGATTGGACGAGCAAAGTTTCATCTTCTTCGAGATTCTTTAAACTTTCCAAAATCGCGTCGAACGATTCCCAGTTTCGCGCCGCCCGTCCGCGACCGCCGTAAACGATTAAATTGTCCGGTTCGAACGCGACATCCGGGTCAAGATTGTTTTGCAGCATTCGGTAAGCGGCTTCGATCAGCCAATTTTTACAAGTCAATTCGGTTCCGGTCGGAGATTTTACGATTCTGGTCATAATTCGCGTCTTTGAAAAAAGTATTGATTCGGAGTTTTTAACAGTTCTAAAATCGGATTGGCAATAGCCATAAAACATCCTTCAAGGAGAATTTATGATAGCAAAAAATATGCTTGCAGACGACGAATCGGCGATTGTGCTTTTGACGGACGGCACGAACTTGAAAATTTTCGGCGGCGGATTTGCGACCATCGGCGATTGGGTTATTGACAGAAATCTGGCGGTTGATAAAGCGATAATTTACAAACGCGATAAAGTGAATAATCGAATTGAAGTTTTTCTCGGTAAACCGCTCGACGTCTTTCGGTCAATGAAAACCTTCGGGCGTTACGTCGTCAGATTATCTGACGTGAATTTTGTCGGCATTACCGAAAATAACTGGTGCGATTTCACCCAATCGAAAAAAGGAGCGACCAATCCGATTAAATACATTAACAAAAACCACTTCACCTCTAAAAACGTCAACGATACGCTTCTGAACCTCACGTAAAATTTTCCGATTTACAATTCCGTGATTTAATAATTTTCTCTGAGAAAACGATAATTTTAATTACAAAAGGAAATCGCGTTTAAACGGTAGAAATACGTTAACTTCATTCCCGCAGAATTTACCGTCGGCGTTTTCAGATTCTCAAAATTATGTTAATTCTCTTATAGCGTAATTTTATGTCCGATTCCGACGAAAAACTAAACGACTCTGCACTGGAAGTGCAGAGGTTTGAAAAAGGACTGAAAGTCCAAACCTAATCATCTTCAAGGATGAACGGATTGTTATCCTTGTTTGATTGCTGCCGATGATGTTCC